>Ga0190367_1000477_pt1 | contig 29232 bp, 15 predicted proteins | sample 4872181011_MG_FD_171838 | JGI IMG/M metagenome (GOLD analysis project Ga0190367, IMG submission 171838) | Hydrothermal vent microbial mat bacterial communities from Southern Trench, Guaymas Basin, Mexico - 4872-18-10-11_MG | ecosystem: Environmental > Aquatic > Marine > Hydrothermal vents >...
GCGTGGATCTGACAGAAAGCGTAACTCTAATCGAGTGGCCCTGGGAAATAGTGAAGGTAAACTCCGAACAGTTAATCGAGGACTATGATAAGCTCTTTAAAGGAGGAGCTTGGGAAGCTGATTATGTAGCACCTAATGTCACAGTTTTAGGTGGTAAGGAGAGGGTATACGTTTCGAAGGGCGTTGAAATAGAGCCCTTTGTATGCCTTGATGCTCGTAGAGGTCCAATTTATATAGGTGAAAACACGCGAATTCAAGCTGGTGCAAGAATCGAGGGACCGGCTTACATTGGAAAGGACACGATAATAATCGGCGGTGCGCAAATACGTGAAGGAAGCAATATAGGGGACGTTTGCAGAGTAGGCGGTGAATTAGAGGAGAGCATCATACACGGATATTCGAACAAGTATCACTTCGGCTTCATAGGTCATGCTTACATAGGCGAGTGGATTAACCTAGGAGCTGGCACAACTAATAGCGACTTGAAGGACACTTACGGTAACGTGCGCGTTAATATTCGGGGACGGATGATAGATACTGGGACCAAAAAGGTTGGGTCATTCATTGGAGATATGGTTAAGACTTCTATAGGAGTGTGTATCTATACGGGCAAGCTAATAGGAGTTGCAGCACATCTTCACGGAATAGTATGGGACAACGTGCCGTCCTTTACAATATATGCTAAGAGCCTTAGCGCAGGAGTCGTTGAGCTGTATTTGGACTCAGCGTTAGAGATTCAAAGGCGTATGATGGGACGTAGGGGCAAGACTTTGTCACAAGCTGAGGAAGAGTTAATTAGAAAGGTTTTCGAGATGACGGCGAAAGAACGAGAAGAGTTTGGGGTGAGAAAGGGCAAGTTTATACTTAAATGAGGTGGTGGTATGGAAGAGCATTTTATGATCCGTGAAACTCAGGAGGGTTCTGAGGCTATACGAAGAACGATAGTTGAAAATAAGGAGGTCGTAAGAACACTAGTTAGAGAATTAAAGGGGAGAGGCGTAGATAGAGGCTTCATTATCGGTAGTGGAACAAGTTTCCATGCGAGCCTAGTGTTAGGCTTTCTCTTGAGCAAGTATACAGGTCTGCACTTTGTGGCAGTTCCTGCTTCAGAGTTCGAGGACTGGACTCCCTTGGTCACATCAGATTACGCTATTATCGCGTTTTCTCAGTCGGGTGAAAGTAGCGATATAATAAAGGCTGTCAAGGCAGCTAAGACTAAGGGAGTGTTCGTAATAGGGATAACAAACACTCCCGGAAGTACTCTCACTAAAATATCGGACTTCTCCCTCATAACGAGGGCAGGTGAGGAGAAGGCTGTAGTGGCAACTAAAACCTACGATGCGCAACTCGCCATAGCAAGCTTGCTAGCTTATAACGTGTCAGATACTCCCCTAGCTGAAGTTAATAGAGGGAAGCTAGAGCAAGCACATGTATTGGTGAAAGAGGTTCTAGAAATAGAGTCTACAATAAAGGATATTGCAACTCGATATAAGGAAGCTGAACACGCATTCATTCTAGGCAGGGGCGTCAATTATCCGAATGCGCTCGAGATGGCGCTAAAGCTGAAGGAGGCTGCCATGATCCACGCAGAGGGATTTGCTGTGAGGGAGTTCTTACATGGACCTGTGCAATTAGTGGATGAAACAACGCCAGTGATCATATTCTTGCCAACGAAGAAGTCCCTCAAGGAGTCCGAGAAAACTATTGACAAGTTAAAATCATATAACGCTAAAATTATAGCTATAGCAGGAAAGGGAGTTGACGTCAGCGATTTTGCATCAGACGTAATAACAATACCTGACATAGACGAGGACTTATCGATATTTCCGGTGATCAAGGCCGCACAACTATTTGCTTATCACTTATCCATAGCCAGAGGTCTAAATCCTGACAAGCCTACTAAGTTAGCAAAAGTAGTGAAGTATGAAGAGGGAGGCTCAGGCTAGTAAAATCTCGAATATTTTTACTCTCTTCCTATTAACTTTAAATACTATTCTCAGCTTTTTTGAGCTGGCTTCTCCCTCCCAGTAGGGGCTATCTATCAGGTCAACGGTAACCCACTCATTATTCATGAAGGCTTGGATTTCACCCAACACCATTTGTAACTCGGTATCCTGGAATATCGTCATTGCCTTGATCTCTCTCTCCGCGTCTATTTCTAAATAGTCCCCGGCCCTAACATTTACGAGCTCAACAAACGTTGTTAAATCTCCATCAAAGAGGTTTTCGAGGCATCCTCGAGCTATGGAAGCGGTAGTCTCTACTCTAGGGGCCTTCCAAGCACATGCCTTGAAGATTCTCACGTACGGCTTGCATTCGTAGTCCTTAAGGGACTTTACCCTGACATACCTTGCCTTTATATCTTGAAGCGACAGTTCAAGCGTACTAGAGCAGAACTCTCCGATTTTCCTCCAATTCCTCCCATTAGTGCTCACGGAGATCTCATAGAGAGGTATGAAGTCATGTGTGACGTTCTGCTCACCCTGCACGAATAGAATCTTGTAAATTTCTTCTTCACGCCTCAAATCCAATTCTATGTAATCGTCCTTACGGAGGTTATAGAACCACTTGAACCCTGTGTCGCAAAGACCATCAATAGCGTTGAAGGGGGTTCTCCCATCGATCCATCGCCTAACGTTAGTATATACTAAAGGCTTCTTGAAGGGCCAGCCTCTTCCTGTACAGGCTTTCTCTGAGAGGAGGTATAGGGCTTCCTTTAAAGGTTGAACGCTTGGGAAAGTTCTCCCTTCTGTTTGAACGAACTGGGGTATTTCTCCAATTCTCTTAGAAAGGCTCTCAGACAGGTTTATTAGATCCCATGCACTCTTAAGGAGCTTCCAGGCGACGTCCTTTTCCTTGCAAGTTAGTGCGTCTAGGAGGATCAAGCCCGCTTGAGCGTAGTTCCTTAGCTTTGAAGTGTAGGGCTTAATTTCTAGAAGCAATTTAGAGTTTGAAAGGTTCGTCTGCAAAAACGCTGCAACTTCAAGCATGCTTTTGAAAAGTCTCTTTAATGTCGTAATGTCGTTCTCCCTTACAGCCCTTAATAGCTCTTCCACAATTTCAGGGTATTCGGGCCACAGTGTGGATAATCCGAGCAATCTAGCGAGTGTCTTAATGTATGGAGCACATCTAGGACCTACAACTATGTTTAAGGAGTTATCCCAGCCTCTTTTCGGGTCATAGTCTTCGGTGTTCCAGGTATAGTCGGCAATTGTAGCTATGGCTACTTTTGAAGCCTCTGCTTCGTTCATAGGATTGGAGAACAGAGCCTCAACGTACTCCTCTAGTCCTTTCTCTCTGCCCTTTATGGGCCCTAAGTTAAGCCAATCGCGAGCGTAGTCGTTAACAGGATAGTTGTCCCATATCCATAGTTTTCGTTTTAGTGTCTCAGAGATCTTTCCAGCGGCTTCTCTGCTTATTGTGCGGGAGCATACCTGAGGGCCAGTCCACATGATGCCTATGTTTCTATTCAGCTTTTCGCCGAGTTCTATGAGGTAAGAAGTAGGCTCAGTTCCTCTGTACTCCGTGGGGCACATGAAGAGCTGAATCTCGGGATCTATTTCTTTCAACTTTTCGTATAGCCTGTTTAGGAAGTATGCTTGAGCTTCTGCAAGCGTTTTGAACTTGGCTTTATCATCTTCATGGATCAATCTATTTGGTATGTCGTCGAGAAACACTGCGAACCAGTTCACGCCGATCATCTTAATTTCCATTATTTTTCGAATTAGAGTTTCCAGATCTTCTTCATTACTGTACTTCACGGAAAGTCCAGGGCTAATGGCGAATATGAATTCGACGAAGTTCTCCTTCGAGACTTGTACGAGTTCCTTAAACTTTCCCATGTACTCGAGGGGATATTTCTCCCTCCACTTCTCCCTATGATAAGGATCGTCCTTGGGAGCGTAAATGTAGGCGTTCATCTTAACTGTAGCTAGGAATTTTATGATGCTCTTCCTATCCTCCCAGCTCCACGGCTCGTAATAGAACCCCTCAACTACTCCCCTTACGGGGATCGATGGATAGTCTAGAATCAGCACTTCTGGCGCCTTTAGGGCCTTATGAAGCTGAGTGCAGAGCTGTTTTAAGGTCTGTAAACCATAGAAGCACGCCTGCTCAGTGAAACCCGCTATCTCCATGCTAGGGGGGTCTGCTAGGACGAGTAGGACATATCCTTGAGACCCTAAGACATTTGGGTCAAGCTCCAGCGACATCCTTTCAGCAAAACGCCTAATATTGCTGAAATCCCTAGATACCTTTAATGTAGCTTCTCCTTCTTCTACTATTGGAACTCCTCTCTCCCTAATCCAGTCCTCAATGTGTCTTTTGACTCCTTTAAGATCCTCCTCTATTTCTAGCCTTATAGAATGGAACTTGAGATGTTTTTCGCCTAACCACAGGACTTTGCGGGGCTTAGGTAAAATTCTTTCGAGAGCTTGCATGGGCCCTCAAAATATGAAAGTACTATCGGATATATAAGGAAACGTGATCTACTGAGCGGTTAATGCACTTTAACAACTTCTTCTATTCTAAGTCGAGGGGAAAATTTATTTAGACAAAGGTAATTGTGTAGTGCTTGGTGGCCGTTATTGCTAGTCGAGGCATAGTTCCCAAGGCCGATAAAAGCAAGGTTGAGTTCTTGAAGAATATTGAAGAGAAGTGGCAGAAAAAGTGGTCCGAGGCGAAGATCTTCGAAGCTGATCCAAACGATAAGCCGAAATTCTTCCTAACATTTCCCTATCCCTACATTAATGCCTACCCCCACTTGGGCTCAGCGTATACTGTATTAAGGGTCGATATAGTTGCCAGATTCAAGCGCATGAAGGGGTTTAACGTGCTTTTCCCCCAAGGATGGCATGCTACAGGAGGTCCAATAGTAGCTGCTGCTTTGAGGGTAAGGGAGGGTGATCCTAAACAAATAAATGTTCTTAAAATGATGGGCATTTCGGAGGAGGACATACCCAAATTTAAGGACCCAGAGTACTGGGTGAGATTCTTTAAGGTTGCTTGGAAGAACGACTTTAAGAGATATGGGCTCTCGATCGATTGGAGGAGAGAGTTCTATACAACCTACTTGAATCCCCCCTATAGCAAGTTTGTTCAATGGCAGTACACTAAGCTTAGAGAGAAAGGTCTGATCGTGAAGGGCGAACATCCCGTTGTTTGGTGTCCCAAGGAGAGGAAGGTTGTTGGAGATCACGATCGTCCAGATCAATATGTCGGTATAGGCCCTGAAGAAGTTATCATAATCAAGTTTAAGAGCGATGACGGCCTCGTATTTCCCTGCTTAACCTACCGACCTGAAACGGTTTATGGAGCCGTTAATGTATGGGTGAACCCTGAAGCAGAGTACTTCGTAGCCGAAGTTGATGGAGAGAGATGGGTGTTAGGGGAATACGGCTTAAATGAGCTGAGGGATCAGGGTCGCAGGGTTGAGATAAAGGGACGGATAGTTGGAAAAGAGGTCTTAGGAAAGTATGTTACCAACCCCGTTAGAGGTTGGAGAGTACCGGTATTGCCTGCAAGCTTTGTAGACCCTCAGATGGGCACTGGAGTTGTAATGTCAGTTCCCGCTCACGCGCCCTACGATTATGCTGCTCTCAAAGACCTTAAGGAAAAGCCCCAGCTTCTAGAGAAGTACGGCCTAAGCCCCGATATCGTTAAGGGCGTAGAACCTGTGAGCATAATTAGACTGGAGGAGTACGGCGACTATCCAGCCGTCAAAATAGTCGAGGAAATGGGCATTAAGAGTCAGAACGATTTCGAGAAACTCGAGGAGGCGACAAAGGAGATATACACAAAGGAGTTTCACAAAGGAGTTCTGAAGGACGTCTTCGGCAAGTGGGCAGGGAGGATTGTTGGAGAGGTAAAGCAAGAGATCATAGAAGACCTCGTATCTAAGCGCGTAGCGCTAAGACACTATACGCTTCCCTCCATGGTAATTTGTAGATGTGGCTCAAAAACGCACGTAAAGATAGTCAAGGACCAATGGTTCATAAAATACAGTGACCCTCAATGGAAGAAGCTAGCTCATGAGTGTATTGACACGATGGTCTTCCTGCCCGAAGATATTAGAGAGTACTTCCACAGCCAAGTGAACTGGTACGGGGATTGGGCCTGCACGCATAAAGGAGAGCTTGGAACCCCATTGCCATGGGATCCTGAATGGGTTTTGGAGTCGTTAAGCGACTCTACGATATACATGGCGTATTATACAATTTCCAAGTATCTTCAGCATCCAGAGAAGTACGGCATTGACTGGAATAGAATTGATGACGACTTCTTCGACTATGTATTCCTTGGACAGGGGGATGTTCGCAAACTCTCGGAGAAGACGGGTATATCCGTCAAGTTGCTTGAAGAAATGAAAAAGGAGTTCCTGTATTGGTATCCAGTCGATCTTAGAATATCCGGTAAGGATCTAATGCCCAATCACCTAGTTTTCTTCATAATGCACCACGTAGCAGTATTCTCGAAAGAAAAGTGGCCGAGAGGCATAGGTATTAATGGATGGGTACTTGTTGGCGGCAAAAAGATGTCGAAGAGCCTTGGGAACTTCATAACGTTGAGGCAAGCGTTAGAGTGGTGGGGAGCAGATGCCACCCGATTCGCAGAAGCATATGCTGGTGATGCTGGGCTAGACGACGCGAATTTCGAGCCCGAGATGGCTGATAGAGCCGTTGATATACTATATGAGTGGTATAATTTCGCGGTAAGTAATTACGGAAAGGGTCGAGATAGCTGGCTTAGTGTGGATTATTGGTTCCAGAGCGTTTTATACAGAACGGTAAAGGAAGTAGAGGAGGAAATGGAGAAAACAAACTTTAAAACAGCCCTAGTTAAAGGCTTCTTCGATCTGCAGAATAAGTTCAGATGGTACCTTAGAAGGTGTGGAGGCACGCCTAACAAGGAGTTGCAGAATAAGTTCATTGAAATCCAGACACTAATCCTAGCTCCCTTCACGCCTCATATAGCTGAGGAAATATGGGAGAAGCTGGGCAAAAAGGGCTTTGCAAGCCTAGCACCATGGCCCCAAGTAGATGAGTCGAAAATAAACCCAACAGCTGAGAAGTGCGAGGAAATAGTGAGACTGGTGCTCGAGGATGCCAGCGAGATCCTAAAGGTTCTGAAGACGAAACCCAAGGAACTATGTATAGTCCTGCCTGCTCGATGGAAATACGACTTCTTCAAGGCACTTGCTGAAAAGTTGGAGAGAAACTATAAGATCAGGGACGCTATAAGTGAAACTATGAGAGAGTTTAAGAGCGTTAAAGGCGTTGACAGGAAGGTTTTATCACAAATTGTAGGAAGGATAATAAGGGATCCGAAACCCCTCTCCCTTCTAGTGGATCCTGCTATTGAAGAGAGGACATTGAAGGATGCACTAGACTTCATAGAGCAGGAGCTTCGCTTAAAGGCAGTTCTTGCGAGAGAGGAGGAAGTGAAGGAGCCAAAAGCTAGACTTGCTATGCCAGCAAAGCCAGCGCTGATATTTAGGTAGCTGTCTCTCTATGCTTCTTAAGGGAGTTTAGGAATTCCTCGAAGTTTTGTATAGCTAGCCTTAAAGCCTCTCCAAGGATAACATCCTTAAGGAGACGTACGGCATTAATAGCACCCTTAAGAGCCTTCTTAAACTCCCAGACCCACCTCCTAGCGCGAATAAGCTCCTTGCCGACAACCTATTTAAGTTACCCTATGTCAGCGTCAAGAGTTAAGTAGATATACGCGTCCTTTAAACTCTTATAAATGGGATGAAGGCTTTCCTGTGCCCGAGTGAGCAGTGAACGTCGCTAGGCCCCTGACCGCTTCATATTTTAAATGAAGAGCCACCAATAATGTCCTCCAACTTCCTTCCACTTTCGTCCTCGGATGTTAATCTCTGCGCCACAGAACTTACACCTATTGTCTTCACTTAAATTCCACTCCGTTATGGCGAACCCTATTCGCTTAATAACAGCCCTTTGGCATGAGGGACAATACGTATTTTCCCCTCGGTGACCTGGCAAGTTACCCACGTATACGTACTTTACTCCTTCTTCTTGAGCTACTTTCCACAACCTTTCGAGGGTCTCTGTGGGCGTTGGACTTGTATCGAGGAATTTATAGTGTGGGAAGAATCTGCTTATGTGAAGCGGTGTATCGTCTCCAAGCCTATCTAGGTGCCACCTAATCATCTTCCTGAATTCCTCCTCTCGGTCGTTTACCCCTGGGATCACGAGGTATGTCGTCTCCACGTGGACCCCTTTCTTCTTCATTTCCTCTATCGCTTCTAAGACAGCCTCAAGATAGCCCTTAATGTACTTAGAGTACACATCCTGGCTAAATGCTTTTATGTCAACATTGACTGCATCTATGTAGGGTATTAGCTCTTCAAGAGGCTCCATGCATATGTGACCGTTCGTCACTAGGACGTTCATGATGCCCTCCTTCTTCGCGAGCTTTGAAGTTTCTAAGACGTACTCGTACCATATAATTGGCTCGTTATACGTGTAGGCAATTGAGGGAGAGCGATATTTCTTAACTAATTTAATCAAGTCTTCAGGAGGGTAGTAGCTCGCATAGCTCAGATTCGGCTCGCTCTGGCTTATCTCCCAGTTCTGACACCAGGGGCACTTGAAATTGCATCCAAAGGTACTTATGCTGAAAATGGGGCTTCCCGGATAGAAGTGGAATAGGGGTTTTTTCTCGATGGGATCTATTCCCAATGCTGAGATGATGCCGTAGTTTAGTGTATATAGTTCACCATCGATGTTTTTCCTAACCTTGCAAAAGCTCAGCTGACCGGGGCTTAAAATACAATTCCTGGGACACAGCTTGCACTTGACCTTTTTGTCAGGAAGTTTTTCGTAGAAAAGTGCCTTCCTCCTGCCCAACATCTCAGCACATCACGCCGCTATTTTTGTAAGAGAATAATTTCCGGGTTATCTATTATGTTTTGCTATACGAGTCTAGCCTTTAGCTAAGTTTCAATCAATATTGAGCCCATATTTGGCGGCGGCTTGAATCCAGGCATTTTTTCCAATTTTCTCTTAAACTCCTCAGATCTGAGAATTTCTAAGAACGTCTTTACAGGCGCTTCATTCAGTGCCTCCTTGCGAATGATAAAATCATACTCCTCTTCCCTTAGCGGTATGAAGTCCAGCCCGTAGAGGTCCGCTATGTACTTTACTCCCACACCTACATCTGCCCTATCCTGGAGAATTGCTAATGCTACGCCTGTATGGGTTTTCGCTTCAACGTTATAGCCCGGGATCTTCTGTATCTCGCTAGGCTTAAGTCCGAGCCTTTCACAGGCCTTGAAGAGTAAATAATCTATAAGATTCCGAGTTCCGGAACCCCTGTTCCTATTGATAAACCTAGGTTTTTTAAGCAGAATGTCCTCAAAGCTCCTAATGTTAAGGGGGTTTCCTCTCGCCACGATCAAGCCTTGTAGCCTACTATATCCTCTAACTAAGACTACGTTCTCCGAATCCTTAACGAAGGGAGTATTGTAAGAGTCTTGAAGGGGATCGTAGAGGTGTATACCTGCCATGTCAGCTATGCCTTCCTTCACTGCCTTTAAGCCACCCGTACTGCCTACATTTACTGATCTCACGATGTACTTTGCCCTGAGCTTTTCTAGTATTGTCTCAAGGGCTGGGCAGTGGCTGCCTAAAATGGTCAAGTCTGGTAGGGAGTTTAAGGTCCTGAAGAGCGTTACTTCCACTTCTGAGCCTGAATCTACGTAGTCGACATTGTCTGGAATCGATATATAGCCATCACTTAATGAGAGTCGATAAATCGAGCCGCTATTACCGCCTAGGGGATATGCGATGAATCCCTTTCTTCTCACTAGTAACACTGGAACTAATGTAAGCCTGCCAGTTGCCCCGTATACCCTAAGGCTTAACCTGGCTCTTACTTTAGAGGCCTTCAGTAGGTATTCGGGCAGACCTGCTAGCTTAGCTAATATGGGCTTTACAACTAGGTTGAATATCATTAGACACGATACAGGAAATCCTGGTAGGCCGAAGATCAGCTTCTCATCGGCTAATGCTATCACTGTAGGCTTACCCGGCTTAACCTTCAATCCATGAACTAGTACACCTGGTTCGTAAGATTCGAGCACTTTGTAGACTAAGTCGCCGGTACCCGCAGAGGTTCCACCAGATATAAGTACGACATCTGCACTATCGAGGGCATCATCTACCGCTTGTTTTATTTCCTCAAACTCGTCCCTAATTACTCCCATAAGTAAGGGCTTAACACCGATTTTCCGAAGCGCTGAGGCTAACATGTAGGCATTAGCATCATATATTTTCCAGGGAGATAGGTCTTCTCCTGGGCTCTGTAACTCATTACCAGTGGATATGATAGCGGCAATGGGTTGTCTGTATACTTTAACGTATCTCACGCCAACTGAGGCTAAGGCTCCTATGAGCATGGGCGTTAAGATGCTTCCCCTCCAAGCTATAACCTCACCTTTAAGCAGGTCTGAGCCCGCGTGACCTATATTCTCGCCTGGCCTAATTTTCCTGTAAACGTATACCTTATCGTCCTTAATTGAGGTGTACTCCACCATTACTACACTGTCGGCGAGAGGGGGTATGGGGGCCCCTGTAGCAACCTCTATGCATTCGCCCTTAAGGACTTCTAAGGATGGGCGTTCGCCCGGCTCTATTTTCCCCTTAAGCCTTAGCTCTACGGGCATGTCTTCCTCGGCCTCGTATGTATCCTCAGCCCTTACGGCAAAGCCATCGACTAGTGAGCGGTCAAAGGGAGGTGCGTCGCTTAAAGCCCTAACGTCTTCTGCTAGGACTCTTCCAGTAGCATCTTCAACCTTAACGGTCTCCATCCCGAGAGGCTTCAACCTAATGAAGTTCTCTATGCGCTTTATAGCATCATCCGGCTTCATTAGCTCATGGTAGATCTTCCGGCGGTTCATGTAGGATCACCTCTACTGTCTCACCCTCTTCAAATCCCTCTAAATCCTCGGGAACTATTAATAAGCCATTTGAGTCCAAGAGTGAGCGAAGCACGCCTGACCCAGTGACCCTTAAGGGCTCGACTAGTAACTCCTTCCCGCGCTTGTAGACTCTGACCCTGACAAAGCCCAGCATTCCCGGCTCAACGGTCACGCGCCTAATAAGTTTCCCTCTAACAACTGTTTGAAGAGCTTCCTTACATCCCAACATCTTAGATAACAACCTTTGAAGGACCATTTCTAGAGCTACAAGAGCCGCTACGGGGAGGCCACTTGTGGCCAAGATGGGCTTCCCTTCAACAATTGCCAGAGCTGTGGGCTTGCCAGGCTTCACGGCTAAGCCGTGCACGATATACTCTAGCTTCTCAAGCCTCCTAATGGCCTTTACCGTGTAATCCTTCTTGCCGACAGAGGTTCCTCCAGTAATTATGGTTACATCGTTCGCCTCGATCGCCTCCTTTAGAGCCTTTCTAATGGCGTTTTCTTCGTCTGGTAGTATTCCGTAGTCTACAGGCTTGCATTTTCTCTCCTTCAACCACGCCTTGATGAGGTACTTCGTGTAACAGTAAATCTTTCCGGGCTGGAGGGGTCTGTTTATCTCTATCAACTCATCGCCGGTTGACATTACAGCAACTCTAGGTTCGTAGACTTTTACACGCCCTATGCCTTGGGCGGCTAAGGAGGCGACGTGCCATGGCCTAATCCTCATCCCTCTCATCACGATGGGCGTATCAGCTTTAAGGTCCTCCCCCTTCCTTGACACGTTCTCCCACACTGCAACGCCCTTGAAAACTTCAACGATCGAGCCTTTGGCTGAGGAGTTTTCGATCATCACGACAGCATTAGCACCCTCAGGTAGCGGGGCGCCTGTTGAGATTTCCATGCATTCTCCTGAGCTCAGGCTAGATGTGGGAATGGTTCCCACATCTATGCAACCCTTCAGTTTAAGGGGAATGGGATTCCAAGGACTCGCGCCTATTGTATCTTCAGCCCTCACTGCAAAGCCGTCAACAGCGGATCTATGATAAGGCGGCAAGTCCATAATTGCCCTGATCTCTTCGGCGGCAACGCATCCCACGGAGTTCTCAATGGTTACTTCCACTACCGAGGGAACGTGATCCAGATACTTCAGAGATTCCTGTATAGCCTTCTCAATGCTTGTTAGTCGCCAGGGCATTTTATGCCATCCCGCTAATGAAGTGAACTAGGCTCTTAATAATACTTAAAACTAGCATTAACAACTATTGAAGCTGTTAAAATAGGAAATTGCTAGTAAGGTAGAATCCAGAGCATTCTTGCGACCATCGATAGCGCGGCTGCTAACGCTACAATAATGCTTTCCCCCAGGAAGATGCCTGCAGCGACCGTTATCCTATACTCCTTCCAGAACTCTTTTCCAATCCTCCATTCAATGATCTTCCCGAGGATACTTCCCAGCAGGATTGTAACGGACATGGGGAAGGCCGTTGTTATGCCCACTACTACGGAGATTAACGAGAATGGTATGTGCGTCAACGTTGCTATTATCTCAGCTATGGCGCCTATAACTAGCGAGCCGAGGATGAGAGCTGGTGCGGGTCCTGTAGCTACTTCTCCCGTAATCCACATAGCCTTAGGAATTATGTAGGTGGCTGGCACGACTAGTGAGAATCCAGGGTAGATTCCTGAAGGTATGGGGGCGATCTTCCAGAAGACTTCTAGGTAAAGGAAGCTTAGGATCCACGCTATTGGAGTAGTTATAAGTATGGCTTTTATGTAGCTTGTGTAGCTAGTTTTAGTTAGCTCAGCTATCTTAAGCCAGCTAGCCCAGTGACCTCCTCCGCCCGTAACGTAAATAGGAGCGAACCATATTGTTGGATTGCCTGGCGAAGCTAATGTGTACACAGTTTCTGCTGCATAGGGTATGGTGAAAGCTATGCCGGAAACTCCTATACCTCTCGTCATTATTAGGCTGGCTATGAAGTCGAATAATATGAGGCCTATGAATATGATCGGCGAGCATCCGGTCAGCCATGTGCTCATCACCACTACCACTGCAGAGGTTGCGACGATCCCCAATATTAGTACCTTATAGGAAAACAGCGCACCGCCCGTTTCCTTTGCACCCTTTAGACTAGTTAGTGCACTGGCTACTATCCTAGGATGCATTAATATGGGGACGAGGCCCGCTGCTATGCCCAGTCCTATTTGGGGGAACACCCAGAACCTTAGCACAGATCGCTGAAAAGCTAGCGCGCAATTCATGCCAGGTCTCCAGTCGGGGAATAGTCCCATCTTAAAGAGTATGTGGTTTCCAACGAAATATGCTGCAAAGGATCCCGCAAATATGTTTACGGCTATTTTTAGGGGCAGTATCATTCCTATAGCAAGCATTATGGCATCAGTGCCTATTCCTAAGGATGCTCCGGGAATAAACAGCTCTATGGACTTATTCAAGTCTATCCAGGGGACTGGGATCGTCTTTATTTGAAACACATATGGAACGAAGTAGACTATGAAGGAATAGGCTGCGGCTATTATTGAGGTTACGGATAGGATCCTTATCTTGTTTTCTTGCCTTTTAGTCATAGTTATACAGATATCAGCAGCTACCTGTTGAACGGGGAATGGCAATCTCTCAGCTATGGCAGATATCTGATAGCATAGTATGCCAAACAAGCAGTGTAAGACTCTGTAGAACAAGAATAGTCCAAGGGTATTAACTATTATTGGTAGTAGCCAATCCGAGTGGAAGAATGTCCTTTGCCTTATCACTGGGGAAATTGGAGGCGGCGCGAACCAGTCAGGTATTAACTGTGGCAATGGAACTCCATCGATTTTGAAGAACCATGTACCCGGATATAGGGATCTGAAGTAGAAGCCCATGAATATTTGAACGGATATGGCTTCGACAGCTATTAGGCTAACTCCCCATATTATTGTTACTTCCTGCTGTGTTAGGGGTTTACCGAAAATCCTAGCCAGCTCGGTGAAGAAGAGGGCTGCTACAAATCCAGCTACAGGAAAGCTGAAGGTTCCTAGGAGGTTTGTGCCAGTCATGAGATAGGTGAAAATTACCGCTGGCATCAAAATTACTGCTGAGTACATTACTCCGAGGAAGGCTCTCCACGTTAAACCGTCTTCAAATCCGACTTCTTCCATTCAGATCACCTCCCAGCCCGGTCTATATACTCCTTCCTCTCCACAGGCTTAAGACCACGCCATATGAGGAATTGTTTCCTAATGGAATCTATCATCTTCTCATTAACCCTCATCCAATCCTCCATCCTACCAGATATCCTGGTAATTACGATCATAGTGTGCCACCTATCGTTCTTCTGCACCATATATACCTCTGTTTTCTGCCTTATTCCAAGCGGGAATGGAGCTACATGCATGATCGAGGACAGAACTCTCGCCCGTGCTCCCTCAACCTCCTTCTCCTCAATAGTACATTTTTCAACGGCGAAGGGCGCTCCGGGTATTGGCTCAGTGTACGAGAGGAGGTATTCCTTGATGAACTCTAACACTCCCTTTGCCTCCTCGCCAATGAATACGAAGGGCAACGGTATACGCCACACGTTTCCGAGAGGTCTTGTCTCTATCCTCCACTTTCTCCTTAAGGATGGAGTGACCATCTTAGCCGCTATGCGGAGCGGATATATGCTTGATAGGACTACGGAGAGCATTAGTAATCCCAGTACGTTCAGAACCGATGAAGCCGCGTAGTTGGGGTAGAACCACTCGGGTAAGGCTCCGATATCGTATGCTATTCTAAGGCATATAATGCCTAGAGTGTATCCCATTACAGCGCCTATTACGGCGTACGCTACGACTTGAGCTAGAAATAGGAACGCTACGTGAAGCGGAGACATGCCTATGGAGCTGAAGATGTAGATGTCTCTATGCTTTCTAGTTATCACTCCCAACATGAGGTTTAGCATTGTGAACATAACTATGGCTACGGGTATGGGTAGCATTCCGTATCCTATGACTTCAAAACCTGTAGTCGACGAGTATAGGCTAATTGGCTCCTTTTCGCCGACGCTTTCCGCGACATAGAAGTAAAGCTGGGATTCTGTCGCCAGATCAATTGCAATTTCCTTGCCTTTCTTTAGGTCAAATGGCACTATGACTACAGTAAAGGGTAGCCCGTTTTTCTTCACTAACCATCCATAAGGCACAAATATGATCTCGGACGGCGACATGAACACGAGTTCGGCCTCGCCCTTAGTAATGTCAAACGGCGTGCTTCTCTTCTGATCCAGGTCTAATCGCCATGCAACTTTATCGCTTAGTATGCCTACAACTTTAAGCCTAGCTCCTTCTACGAATAGAATATCGCCTACGTTTACGTTCAAGATCTTAGCTAGTTTCTCGGTAAGAATACACTCGTCCCCGTAATCGCTCGTAAACCACGTTCCGTCAACTAGGTACTTGTTCCATCCCATTAAATTGCCCTCCAGTGAAGTCAGACCGTAGTAGGCTCTTATTCTGAATACGTTCCCTGTAGGACTTACGATAAGTCCTCCGCTACCCTCCTCGGGTCTCAGGGGGTACTTCCACACTCTCGGGAATATGTAAGCTTCACCAGCGTACTTGCACTTTAAATATTCTATGTATTCGAACGATAAAGGTCGCCAGAAGACGTCCCTTACGTATATTCCTGAATACGACGCTATGCCTTCATAGGAGAATGGCTTGATCACTCTAAGCCCTAATATGGACGTAAACATAACCATAGCTAGCGTTAGAAGAATGATCGAGGAAAGGGTTAGTGCGGTCTCTATTTTCCTCTCCCTCATGTAGGATATACCTACATTTAAGGCCGATACGGTGAAGCTTAGCCTGCTAATCTCAGTAAAGTGCTTGCCCATGAAAAGTTGCCTTAGCTTCTTAACAGCTTCTAAAGCCTGACCGGTAACTATTGCTAATAGCGGCGTTATCATAGTGGCTATTCCAAGTCCCAGTAAGGCGATGTATATGTTAGTTGCTATGGTAAATCCTGGGTGGAACAGGACCATTAGCGTTATCATTACTACGAATAGGGAGCACATTGCCAGTAGCTTCTTTCGAACTTCCTCAAAGTCGAAGAACAGCTTTTCGCCTATAAAGGCGAATAGTATGGCCAATATGAAGTAGATGCAAGCAGTGTTTATCACGTCTCTAAGGTTCGGGGTGAGGAGACGATATACTTGCTTCTCAAGGTATATGCATCGTAAAATGTTGCTATAGTACTCCTCATAAACTAGTTTTCTTAGAGCGCTTTCGGCTTTTCTAAGAGCTTCTCCAGCCTGTTTATGATAGTCCTCCGCTCCGGTAAAGACCTTTTTATTGGAGCAGGTTCTGATCCTGTGCTCATTCAAGTAGTATAGGTCTTTTGCAAAGAGTAATAGCACGTTACTCAGGCTTAGCGTCTCTCCTCTCCTCACCAGATATCCTAGTCCTTCCTCCATGTTTTCAGGACACGCGTTATGCAGCAGTATAAGTGGTTCTTCCGGCGCTAGCTCGTGGAGGACTATTAGCTCGGTAGGTATATTCTCCTCAGTAAACACTACTAATACATCGTCTTCTACCGCATATCCGAAGTGATCCGGCTCATAATGTGTTGTTACGTCGTTTACGCCTACAATGTACTTGGGACTGAGTAGCACCCACTGCATTAGTCCTGTAGCAAAGCTCTTACCTAGCGACGGTGTTATAGCGCGAAGACCAGCTAGCTGTATAATGCCACATTGAAATACTACTACGTAATAGGGGGCGTCCCAACTTCCGTAATGGCCAACTTGAGGGTGGATCTTGAATATCGACGGAAAAGCTTGCGTACCGTATTTTCCTTCGTCTGGAGCGTAGATTATCTGCCCGTTAGTTCGGTTCACTACATAAGCCACTACTTTATAGACTATCCTATCGGACAGTCCTCTAGCTATGAATTTTCCGTTCTTGTCTGTGGCTTCAAACCACGTGTGCTTATAGTACATGTCTGGGTCTGCAGCGCTTATCTGAACTATCGCGTTTGGTACGGGCTTATAGTATCCGGTTTTTTCGTCAAACTCCACAACTTGTCCAACTAGTCTGCCTAGTCTGTAGCCGCCGGCAAGCCACCAGCTTCTATCCAGTATCTCTTGTTTTTCTATCCCCATTTCCTTCAGATCCATGTTTGCGAGGTCATATATGGTGCAGAAAATGAACTCCACTTGAGGTCGTAAGTTGTCCAGTTTTCCTACTCTAGTATAAGTGTCTAGGGGAGTCCCTCTATGAGAGAAGTAAGCGTAAGCAGTCCTATAAGTAATACACCTTGATCCAGGAACTCCCCTTCCAGCATGAGCCTGTGCTGCTGTGAATACATCTCCGTCAAAGTAAAAGAGTGTGGGCTCGTACATGTCCCACTTCATTGCGAAGTGATCGAATGAGAATTCGCCCTCTATAATCCATGTCTTGCCATAGACCTTTCTCCAAGCTTCTATCATCTTATCCCTGAATGAGAATCCTCCAGAAGTACCTGTGAAGAATAGGGGAGTTAGCTTGTTATCTGTAAAGGCACCCCTACCAATAGTACCCATTCTGTAGATTCTGTAGAAGTGACTGGTGTAGAAGACTCCTATCATGTCCGTTTCTGTACTTAGGTCGATGCCTATTTCGAGAAGTATGCCTTTACCCATAGCCTTTTCAGGGAGCACCCATGGGAATGGATTCTCCCACATCAGCTTGTCGACAAAGTACCTAGCGCCTGCAAGCCCCTCTCCCCAGCCTGAGAAAGCTATAAACATTATAGACCTCCTAGTATCCACCTGTGAGAGAAACCTAGCCAGCTCTAGTAGTACTGCTACTCCAATAGCATCCGTTGCACCCTCAGCTAGGGTGGGGACGACAGACCAAGTATCATAGTGGGCGAATACAAGTATCCACTGGTCCTTTAGATCAGTACCCAGCTTGAAACCTATTACGTTAGGTACTTCCTTAACCTCCCATCTAATGTTGAGCCGTAACCGTCCCCTTACTTCTCCCCTGCTTTTAAGAAGTTTAAGGAGCTCTATTGCATATTTTCTCTCAATATAAGCCCTTGGAAATTTTAAAGGAGCGTACTTCAGGTACTTTAGTTCTGCCTCGTAAGTGTTCGTGTCTGAGGGCTCTATGAATATCACAGCCTTAGCTCCGAGTGAGAAGATCCACTTCCAGTTATCAAGGCTATTAAAGTCCATGAGTACTATGGAACCTTCTATTCTCTTCCCCGCACACTCCTTGTAGGTGCCTGTTCTAATGTAAAATATCGGACCCGAAGTGTTTTGCGTAGAACATGGATTTACTGAGTTAGGCCACAGGGGATGTACGGGGAACGATGCCAGTAGTTCTCCAGTTGGAGAATATACCTCGAGGGAGGAAACCGAGGCAATAGGCACAGCTATGTTATATAGCTGATAAGTTACGTTCTTAAGCCCAACTTTAACGAAGTAGTTTCTTATGTATTCAGCAGCCTTATAAAATCCGGGATAACCCGTAATTCTAGGAGAACAGTTCTTTGCAAGGAAGTATGTGTGGTCCCTAATTTTAGCGAGGTCTATAAATCCTTTTTTAATAATATCAACATAGGATAAGGAATGACTACTAGAATCACCATGGATTGTGTAAATTTTATTACCTAACAGGGCTAGAGTTATTAGCAATACGAGGATGATAACTTTATATTTTGCTAAGCTCATGCGTAGCACCTCTTACTAATAAATAATATTGTTTATTTGTTTTAAAAATATATTGTATTGATGTTAATAAAAAATACATTAACATCATAAGGTTACCATGGTGGAGGAACATTTGCTGGGCCCACTACGAATATATCTATGAACCACTCGAGGACGTTTATTATTGCATAGGTTGCTATGTATCCAATTACAAACTTTATCATTTTTCTGTGAAGCGTTGCTCCTCCGATCTTCCACACCATGTACTTCCATAGCCATGCGAAGAAGAACGATAGGAACTCCCATGGAATTATCCAGAATCCGGCTATGGGAGCCATAAATCCTATCGGATTTATCGGCCACCATACAAACCTGGATCTAAGGTACATCAGTATTATTGCGAGTATTGCTCCAAGGGTGTATACGTCCACCCCGCCCGCGTAGGCTCCCTTCTCTGGGTATTTTCCAGCGTATATGTCTCTGGAGAGGCCTGCCCCCTCATTACCCTTAGGATAGCCGTAGGTTCCGCCCCATGCGTTATATGCCCACATAATTCGTACGAAGTAAGCCCATAGTACGCCTATGATTATGGAGACTATTCCCGCTATGGCTATGTACTTTAGAACTGCTCCTACCTCCGTTCCTACCTTGTAACAGTCGTTTATCCTCGGTGGGAATCCGCTGTGCGTGGCTAATGAAGCGCTACCATACTGGCCGTCGAAGAATAGAATCGTCATCTGGGCGGCTGAGGTATCGTACTCCTTTGTAGGTATGTAATAGTAGTAGAGTGACAACCACTTAATGCTTCCGCCAACCCTTAGGGGTCGTCCTCCCCACCAGAATTCTCCCTTTATTCTGCCCAATGCCTGGAACCATATTATGAACAGTATGCCGAAGGCTATGGTCAGAATCGGGGTGGCTCCCGTAATCAGCATTGTGATGATCCATATTATCGCCGAGATGAAGAATCCAGGTACTGATATTCTGTAGGAGATGACTGGGTCATCTATAGCTCCTGGCTTCTTCAAGAGGACTGCGATTATGTTCTTTATGTGGTCTCTTCCTATCCAGAAGCACCATAGTGCTATTCCTATCCACATTCCCCAGCCTAGGGTCATGTTAGGAGGATAGAACCACCATCCGTTGCTCAGGAAGAATGGCCACCATCCGCTTCCGCTAATGTCCGGATATACGCCTGCAGCTATTCCGATCATCGGCTTTAGCCAGTCGAATATTATTATGGAGGCTATTATTCCCTGGAGTACGTCTAGTGGTAAGAGGTATGCTCCAACCATGAAGGCTGGAGAGAACGCTAGGAGTATCAATCCCTTAGTTTGAGGAAGTAGCGATAAGTGAGGAGCTTTATACCAGTCTGCGTAGTGTATTGTGAAGTCTGGAACTCTGGGTATTAGTCCTCCGCTAAGGGATCTTAACGGATCCCATATATAAATGAGGAACGATACGAGGACGCCGTACCAAAGCCATTTCTCCTTGAATATTCTCGCTCCCTTTTCGTCTACGATGCCCATGTTTATTAGCTCGTACACGGGAATTGCGTGTGGGTAGGGCAGCTTTTCAACTTCTATCCACTGCCTTCTCCAGATTGACATTAAGAAGAAGCAGAGGAAGAGCGCAGACATTAAGTGTATTGACCAAAAGGCGAACGGTACAGCCCATACAGACCAGTTAGGAACTCCTCCATGGTACATTTTCTTTGCTTCTTCTAGTGGTAGTTTCAACCAGTCTGGCACCAAATACGCTAGATCCTTGTAAAATATAGGTATGAGGAATGGGGTTGAAGGTCCTCTGGCTATGAGCATTGTTAGGGGCCATGACATGTTGAGAAACGTCCACACTATCGCTATCGTGTTCACGTCTATTTTCCACGTTTTTCCCCTTTTCTCATAGATGAGGGACATCAGCGTAATGTATATCAGCAATCCGCCTAGGAAAACACAGAAGTCGAAGTAGTTTTCAGTCCACGTGTAGGTTAGTCCTCTAACGTAGTAGAAGCACCTATAGCCAAAGAGGAATACTATGTATAATAACTGTAAGATTATTCCTATGATAAAGGCCTTAAGAGGAAAGCCCACCTTCACTTCTGTTTCTCCGCTGCGGGGGGCTTCGCTGCCTTCGGGATTACCATGAACCTTAGAAGAAGACGCTTGAGGCATCTTACCTTCTTCACTCAAGATAAGATATCACCTCCAACGGTTCATGTTATAAAAAGAAGGGAAAAAATTATTTATAAACTTTACTACTTTTTTCTAAGCTAAATTGAAATGTCAGTGATAAAATAAAATGGTGTGAGTATGGAATACGTGATCAAACTTTTCAAGAAGCTGGGGCTCAGTAGCAGTGATGCTAAGGTTTATACGATGCTGCTTCTTAAGGGGCCTTCGAGCCCGGCGAGGATAGCTGAGCTACTTACGATGCACAGACCGCAGGTTCACGCTTCACTTAAGAGACTTGCTATGAAGGGTCTTGTCGAGGTTTTAGGGGGTAGGCCGAGTACCTACAAGGCCGTAGAGCCGGAGGTCTTACTAAAGATATTTGATAAGGAAATAGGAGAGCTCATGAAAAAGGCGAAAAGGGAACTTGATACTCTAAAAATTAGCCCTAAAGAGCTAGATTATGGAGTGTGGATGTTACGGAGCTACAAGGGAATATTGCTTAAGGCTGAAGCGCTTATCGAAAAGGCTCAGATCGATCTCGCTGTTTGCGGAAGTGAGGAGTTCATTTTGCGTACTCTCGAAAAATTGAACGAAGCGAGGAAGAGGGGCGTATTAGTTTACATTATTCTGTACTCTGGTAGGGATAAGATTAAAAGCGTGCCTCTTATCAAAAAGCTCTTTAATAAGGTGAAATGGGCGATATCAGGGGACATAATGGTCGTAGCCGACTCTAAAGAGGCCATACTCATCCAGAGAAGGATAAAGGACTACGGTTTATACATAAGGGAACCCGTACTGATAGATTACCTGCTTCACGACTTCTTCAACAGGTGGATAAGGGGGAGGACTATAAGCGATGAGCCGATTCAGCTGCCGGAGAGGTTTACTATTCATAGGCTCGCATTGTTTGAAGCCCGTAGACTTCTCAGAAGTGGGAAGAAGCTGAGAGCTAGGATTAAGGGGAGACGTATTGAGCAAGATGAGTTTAGAGTTATTGAGGGGGAGATATCCAACGTCACGCTCAACTTCTCAACAGGTCTCATGCATTTCGTTCTAAAAGCGGGAGGCGAAACAGTAAAGGTAGGAGGTCCTGATGCCATAGCTGAGGATTATGCTGCTTATGAAATAGAGCTTGAAGAGGTGAGGTGATAAATTGAGTGGTTTCCCGTTCACGAGGGTGCTTCAATTCAACATTGAGGATGAACTAGGAGTCTATGTGCCTCTAATAAAGGGCAAGGATATCGTGGATTTGGCTAAAAGGCTGAATGCAAACACCATAATTCTCTTCGCCAGGGATGCTTGGGGCCGTGCATATTACAAGAGCAAAGTAGCGCTCATGAACTCAAAGTTAAGAGGTAGAGACCTAATAGAGGAAGTTGTAAGGGAGGCCAAAAAAGAGGGCATTAAAGTAGTGGTCATGGTCGGACATACTACAAATCCTGCGCTTTACTCAAAGCATCCAGAGTGGTCTCAGAGGAGGCTTAACGGAGAAGTTATCTCAATGGACAAAAATCCCTCCAATTTGAAGGAGAAGCCTAGATGGCCTCTCATGTGCCTTAACAGTCCCTTCTTTGACACCGTACTGAGGGAAGTTGAAGAAGTACTGGAATACGACATAGATGGCATACTTCTGGACTCCTTTAGATACATGCCAGACATTGAAGGTGCCTGTTTTTGCGATTTCTGTAAGAGGAAGCATGAGGAGGAGCTAGGAAGGCCTTTGCCAACGAAGGCTGAGTGGGATAGCCTTTCCTATAGGAAGAGTTTCCTTTGGAGATATGAGATCAACGTTCATGCATTGAGAAAGATTAAGGAGAAAGTTAGGGAAATAAATCCCCAGATAGTTCTAGGCTATAATAGTCACCCAGGTGGATGGAGGGGGAGAGCGAACAAAATAACCGAGATGGCGAGGGATTGTATTGATGTCATATTTGCAGAATGCTCAGAGACCGATTATCAGCCGCCAGGGTTCATAGCTGAAATGGTAAGATTAAGCCTGGCTATGAGTGGAGGGAAGCCCGTGTGGGCTTCAAGAAACTCGTTCCACATGTGCCTTACGACTACGACTACAAGTACTGTAGCCATAAAAGAGGGGCTTAGAGAAGCATTCATAGCAGGAGGCTTTCCGCTATACCTAGTCTTCAGCTCTGCCTTCGTACAGGATCCGAGAGTTGAAAGAGCCGTTAGTGAGGTCTATAAGGAGATAGAGAAGCTTGAGGACTATGTTGCGAAAGCCGAGCCAATTAAGTACGCGTGCATCCTTTTCTCAAATAGGAGCAGGGATTGGGGAGGAAGGGAGTACCCTGAAATAGTGACGGATTGCATGAGAGGTTTCTACTATGCACTACTATCGAAGCATGTCCCCATAACTTACATTTCAGATCTCGACTTGGACCAAGGCAGAATTCAAGACTATAAGGTAGTAATACTTGCGAATGCTCAGTCGCTAAGCGGGCAGGCCGCAAAGGAGCTAGCGGATCACGTGAAAAGAGGAGGAGGCTTGCTGGCGACCTACAAGACCTCTATTATGGATGAGGACGGTAATGTCCTTCATGAACTGCAACTGAGTGAGCTTTTGGGCGTACGTTACAGAGGAGAGCTGATCGTGCCGTGGTCCTATGTGAAGATAGAGAAGAAGCATAAAGTGACAGAGGGCTTTAGCAGAGGACAGCTTGTTCTGTGGGGGGATTTTGATAGGAAGTTTGTAGACCGAAGAGTTCCTAGGAATCTAGCTAACCACGTATGTGTAGAGCCCCTGAATGAAGATGGCATTTTAGCAAGAGTGGTGTTGCCTCGAAGCGAGTTCGGGAGTGAATACGAGAACGGTAGGGCTTCTCCCTTGGCAGGTGCTGAAACTAGGCTTTCCGCCATAATTGCAAACAGCTTGGAAAGCGGCAAAACGGTCTATTTCAGCGGCCAAATAGGGAGGTTGTTCTGGAGAATAGGACTAGAGGAGCACTTACAGCTCATTTATAATGCGGTGTTATGGCTAGGAGGAAGACCACCAATAATGGCGGAGGGACCAGAAACGTTTGAGATGAGCGCATACGAGTTAGGTGATTCGATGCTAGTACATCTTCTAAATTACACCTGCAACCAGAGAATCCTAGCTAGACCCCCAGCTATCAGCGAGAAATTCATCTTCTGCACCATGGATTCGGTTCATCCAATGCGTGAGATCGTACCCATTAGCGACATAAGGCTCATAATATACGGAAGGGAAGTAAAAAGAGCCTTCTCGCTGTTAAGAGATGGCGTTAACTATGAGGTTGAAAGACTCGGTGAGGTTACTGTCGTACGTATACCGAGACTTGACGAGTACGAGGCTGTCTTGTTAGAGTAAATAATTTAGTAGTTTTTAACACCATTAAGTTGATTTTTCGATTGTATGGGCTGAATGATATCGTCTCGGACTATAATCTAATTATTTAATATATTTATTGTAATAATGACTATAATGAAGCTAGTGGACTGGCTGAATTCTCGAACCATACTTTATAGCTCAGGCAGGCTGTAGTTAAAAGAGTTTTCTTCAGTTTCACGATAGCGATCATCTATGCGAACCATTATAAGGGGTCAATTTCTAGGTAATGATCGTATGCGGCCACTTAACTTCATCATAATTGGTATAGATACTCTTCGGGCTGATCACTTATCCTGCTATGGCTACGTTAGGAAGACTAGCCCAAATATAGATAAGCTTGCCAAGGAGAGTGTAGTTTTTACGAACGCCTTTGCAAACGGCATACCTACTCATCCTGCATGGACCACTATCCTTACAGGAGCGCATCCCCTGCGTCATAGGATAGTAACGCACATGGGTGAAGTTCAGCTAAGCACTTCGGTATTCATGATACAGGAAGTTCTGAAGGAGAGAGGTTACGTAACGGCAGCCGTTGACAACATGTTTCTAAAGTACGGTGCTTTCTATAAGTGGTTCACAAGAGGCTTTTTCATTTACAGCCATCCGGGCGGAGTGCCAGCTCCTGAGGCGGGACTTAAAGTTCAAGCAGAAGACGTGACGAAAATGACACTAGAGGTCCTACGCGAGGTCTCAGAAAAGAATAAGCCTTTCTTCCTCTTTATTCACTACTGGGATCCCCACTCCCCCTACAAACCGCCACCGCCCTTTAATAGAAGCTTTTGGAAGATGGAGCCCCCAGAGGATACGAGCATGTTGGATTATGCGATCTCCCAGTATGATGGGGAGATAGCATATGTTGACAGTAAAGTAGGCGATCTCATAGAGTACTTAGAAAACAGCGGCTTACTCGACAAAACGGTAATTATCCTTACATCGGATCACGGAGAGAGCCTAATGCAGCATGATAACTACATGGGACATAAAGGGCTCTACGATAGTATTACTAAAGTACCTCTGATAATACGCTTCCCCGAAGGTGAACCTAGGGGAACTATTACTGAGCTCATTCAACACATAGATATTGCGCCCACAATATACGATTTAGCTGGCGTAGATCCTCCTAAAACAGTGGATGGTAGGTCGCTAATGAACGTCATAGAGGGTGGGAAGGGAGTTGAGGAAGTGTTAATGGTGGAGAACACCCAGCAAAAGGCCATGGGTCTGAGGACCAGAAATTGGAAGTTCATCATATATCTTGAAAAGACCCCAGAAGGGCTTCCGGCTGGCTACGTACGTCTCTATGATCTCTCAAAGGATGAAGGAGAGCAGATAAATCTCGCTCCTCATGAAGTTGAAGTGGTAGAGAGTCTAAAGAAGAGGTTGGATGAGCTAACTAACCGTATTCTTGAGGGAAGAACTAACCCTCTTCTCGAGCAGGTTGCTACAATGAGGAAAATAAAGTTCTACTCTGAGGCTAAGACCCTAATTGAACTTTATGGACTGATTTTAAGGGAAAGGAAAGCGGAGGCTGAGGGTGAGAAGGAAGGAGAAGAAGTTGCCGAGTAGCTCAAGATATTGGACTGAATAAATTTTTTATAATATGCTGTAATTTTATAAAACAGAGAAAGTAAGTAATGCAAAAGTACGAAAACTTTAGGTGACTTTAGTGTCAACTCAATCGTTCCGCGGAACGCTGAGAGCTCAAGGGTTACTAGGCCCCATTTTCTTCTTCATAGGCTCCTTTCTAGTCGCTTCTGGTATTGGTTTATTGACGTTACCGTCAGTTACAGAATACTCTATGAGACATTTAGTGCTAGTGGCGCTAATTTTAGTACTGGTGGGCATAACCGTAATGATAATGAGCGCGTTTAGCCTATTGCCTAGGCTGATAGTGGTCCAAAGTAAGGAGGACATCTATCAATTTTTAAACGAAAACGAGAGAATGCTTCTCGAGCTACTGGTTGAGAGAGGCGAGCTTTCTCACGCCGACATAATGAAGATAACTGGATTCTCAAGGGCAAAGGTTTCCAGAATTTTAAAGAAATTAGAGCACATGAGATTAATAATACAAGTGCGCCAGGGTAAGAAAAAGGTCGCAAGAGTGAGAAAAGAAGTAGCAAGAGTATTGAAGTCGTAGTACGACCTCGATGTAAGGACTTTAAACTTTTCAAAGCTTTTCATTACTTTATTCATCAGCACTCATTTCTTTTCACTAAATAAACTTTTACCTTAGCGATAAAATAAGAGAAACTGGGTGAAAAATATGTTATTAAATAAAAAGGCTATAAGCCCCGTGATAGCGACGGTAATAATAGTTGCAGTGACGTTGACGATCGCCATAGCAGTGGCCTACTGGATGGGCGGTATAGCAGGTCTCTACACGAGATTTGAAAAAATAGAAGTAGCTGGTGCAACAGTAATTAAGAAATCCGAGACTACAGCCTCTGGCACCATCTATTACTGGGAAATAACTCTAACAGTAAAGAACACGGGTTCGGCTGACGCGACGATAGATAACATTATAATTAATGGAATTCCCATAAGCCAGATCCAAGACCCTACAGAAAAGCTGGCTGTTACCTACGATAACACGACAGTCGATCTCAATAATATAAGAATCCCTGTGAACGCGGGCGAGGAAAAGAAGATTGTCATAACGGTAGGTGAAGGTGCTACTGTAGGTTCTGGCAAGCTTGCTTCTGCTATGAGTGTTGAAATCAAGATCCACACAGCAGCTGGTAAAGATTATCCTAAGTTGATAACGCTCCCTTAAGCTAGTTGGAGCATCTTGTAAAATTCAAATAAATTCAACTGTTTCGATCTTTTTTACAGCGAATGGGGGAGGGGTTTCTGTAGATGGTGAGCCTGAAGGCGAACTCGAAGAAGGAGGAAAAGGAGAATGAGCCAGCTGTTATCGTCGAGCCCCTCCCCCCTGATTATAGGGTTGTTGAGGAGTACTGGGTTAAGGAGCCTTACGCTAAAGCCGTTATTGCGGAGAGCATACGCACTGGAGAACTCAAGTATTTTGCGCTTGAGGAACCCCTAAGGAAGGACGAGCTCTCTCTATACGAGAAAATAGTCTCGTTCCTCGAAAGGGAGGTGGACCCGCCCGACGACCCTGAGGTTGATCGTACGGAGTTCGTAGTCAAAGAGGCTGGGAAACTAATACGGAAGTATAAGAGGCTGAGACCGGCTAGTGAGGAATCCAAAAATAGAATACTGTATCACGTAGCTCGCGATGTTGCAGGCTTCGGGTACATACACGTACTCATGCTAGATCCTCACATAGAGGATATCTCGTGTAACGGCGTGAGGACGCCGATATATATCTGGCACAGAAAGTACGAAAGCCTTCCCACCAACATTACTTTCGTAAGCGAGCGTGTGTTAGATGACTTTATAGTTAAGCTCGCCCACATGTCGGGTAGACACATTTCAAGCGCCCATCCAATACTGGACGCCACGCTACCGGGTAAACATAGGCTTGCAGCAACTTTCATGCACGAGGTTTCCACTTCTGGAAGCACCTTCTGTATACGTAAGTTCAGGGAAGTTCCGTTTTCAATAGTAGACCTAGTGAACATGGGAACTTTGAACGACTTGATAGCAGCTTACCTGTGGGTGCTGGTCGAGAACAAGATGAGCATAATGATCCTAGGAGGTACCGGTGCTGGTAAGACTACGACGCTGAACGCCGTTGCAAGCCTGATCAGGCCAGAAATGAAGATAGTCACGGTAGAGGAAACGGCTGAAATAAACTTGCCTCACGAGAACTGGGTGCAGTTCATAAGCCGCGAGGAGTTCGGATTTTCAGGAGCCAAGGCACGCTCTATAACTCTCTTCGATCTTGTTAAGACTTCCCTTAGGTATAGGCCTGATTACATCATAGTTGGAGAGATACGTGGAGAGGAGGCCTACGTTCTCTTCCAGGCTTTGGCAACAGGTCATGGCGGCATGTCGACGATGCACGCCGACAGCCTGGACTACGCCATCAAGAGACTTACATCTCCTCCCATGAACATATCGAAGATTTATCTCCCCTTAATGAACACATGGATGCATATTGAGCGCATAACCATAACTAAAGGCGGGAAGACGAAGTCCGTTAGGAGGATAAGGACAGTTTGGGAACTTGATGACAACGGAGAGTACCGAGTTATAGCTGAATGGCTACCCGATGACAATGTCTTCCTAGTTGATTTAAACAACAGCTTCCTTATCGAGAAGATCGCTCGGAAGAAGGGCATAGGCAAGGGAGATGTCCTCAGGGAGATCGAGAGGAGGAGGCAGTTCATAAATCTCCTCCTACGGGAAGGAGTTACATCGTACAGGGCCGTTGCGAGCTCTATAAGGGAGTACTACAAGAGGGTCTCGTACGTTAAAAGGGAAGTGACATCCATAGAGATGCTGACCATTCTATCGCGTGCCAAGAAGGCTACGGGGGTGAGTGCTCGATGAGCGTTTCCAGCTTCTGCTACGATGCTTTAGGTTGGATGGGAGAGAGGCTTGCCAGAGTTTTCTCCGGACTCAACAAAGATCTCGAACTTGCAGGAGTCAAATTGCACCCCGCCGTATATATGTCAATAGTGAGCTTTGCATTCTTCATATCGCTGGTTCCAGCGTTCATAGGAGCTCTCACGTTTGTACTTCCCTTGATCTTAAAGTACGTGAAACTGAGCGCACTACCAGGGCTCCTTATGGAGCTTCTCATAGCGTTACCCCTTCCTATGAAGGCCTTAATGATCGCAATGCCGCTATTGGTACTCATACTGGGAGCACTTGTACCAAAACTTATTGCTCAGAGCAGAGTATACGGCTTCGAGCTCGAGCTTCCATACGTCTCCGCCTACCTAGCTGTGATGGTAGCTGGAGGGTTATCGTTTTTTGAGGGACTTCGAAGACTTCGGAAGATCAAGTTGCTCTCGAATACAGCAAGGTATGTGAACAGGGTTGAAGCCCTCATCCTCACGGAGGGAATTACTCCCCTTACTGCGCTTGAAAGGTTTGCGAATACTCTGGGCGTTAAGAGCTTTAAGGAGCTGGTCTTAGGCTACATCTCTACCCTCAGGAGCGGCG
>Ga0190367_1000478_pt1 | contig 29212 bp, 30 predicted proteins | sample 4872181011_MG_FD_171838 | JGI IMG/M metagenome (GOLD analysis project Ga0190367, IMG submission 171838) | Hydrothermal vent microbial mat bacterial communities from Southern Trench, Guaymas Basin, Mexico - 4872-18-10-11_MG | ecosystem: Environmental > Aquatic > Marine > Hydrothermal vents >...
AATGTATGGCTCTTCCCATAATCCATACACATATCTAAGAAGATCCTTAACATTAATACCATACTTTTTATTAAGTTTTTCTTCAGAAAAGCCTCTAAATTTTCCAAATATCTTTGAAATCGCATTACCTATCTTAAAACTCTCTTCAAAACTTCTATTAATTATTCTGTATATTTCATCATTCTCATGAGCGTATTTCTTCTTTAACCACTTCATAATTATAAAAAATATATAGAAAAATTTTTAAATATATCTTTTTCCAAAGGCTTTTGAGTGTGCTATCCTAATTAAGGGTCAGCTACTTCTCAATCATGTTGTAAGGTTAGCAGCTGTAAAATGCCCGAGGAAAAGGTTATTCCTCTCGTTAACCATCTTTTATTCTTTTTTATTATTGGTTAACGGAAAAATTTCGCTTTTCAAAAAGCATATCATAGAATGGTAACTTATTTTAGAGGTTAGCTGCTTCCAAACCGCTTTCTAAGGTTAGCTGCTCTAATGAGATTGGTTGATTAGGTATACTTCCCCTTAACCATTTTTATTTTTAAGATAACATGGTTAACGGGAAGATGTCACTATCACGAGCACATTACAGAATGGTAACCACTTTTAAGGTTAGCTGCTCTGATACGCTGAATGAAAAAGGTATACTTCCCCTTAACCATTTTTATTCTTTTTGAATTGGTTAACGGAAAAATTTTCGCTAACACAAAGGTTTGAGAGCAGCTAACCTCTCAAAAAGGTTAGCTGCTTCCAACTACTTTCGAAGGTTATCTGCTGTGATGTGTTTTATTAAGAGGACATCTTCCCCTTAACCATTTTTATTAAAATAAATGAAAAAGTTATATACTTTCTATTAACTATTTTCCAAATAAGAAATGGTTAATGGGAAAGTAACTTTCAAAAGCTTTGCAGTAGCTAACCTATTTTGGAAATTAGCTGTTCTGATGTATCTAATTAATAGGCTTTTTTCCTTAACCAATTCTTCATTTTACATTAAAGAATTTTTGTTTCAGATAATTTTTTAAAGTTATTCTATTAAATAAAATTTTTAGTATCTCAGAGGTGAGATATATGCTCTCAGCTATTATCCCTGCTGCAGGGAAAGGAACAAGATTAAAACCTCTAACAGATTATATCCCAAAGGAGCTTTTGATATTAAAGGATAAGCCCATAATTGGATATATCTTAGATGCTCTAAGTTATTGTGGAATAAAAGATGTATGTGTAATTGTAGGTCATAAGAAAGGGGAAATTATTGATTATATAAAGGACGGTAGTGAGTTTAATGTAGATGTTTGCTATGTATATCAAAAAGACCCCCTTGGATTAGGGCATGCTGTAATGTTAGGAAAAAGATATATAAAAAATAAGTACTTTATGGTCTTCTTAGGAGATACTGTCATAATACCTTTTGATTCTGTAAAAAATATGATTGAAAAATTCAAGAAAAATTATGAGAACATTGATGGAATAATTATGGTTGAAAAGGTAAATAATCCAGAAAGATTTGGGGTTGTTAAATTTAATAAAGAATTTGTAATAGAGGATGTGTATGAGAAACCACAAGAAGAGGAGATAAAGAAGAAATTTGAAATAGGAGGCAATTTCTATGCTATCTCTGGTGTTTATATTTTTCATGAGAACATCTTTGATTACATAAAAAGAACTCCACCAGGAAAAAACAATGAGATACAACTCACTGATGCTATAAAATCCGCGATAGAGGATGGGAAAAAATTCTTAGCACATATTCAGACAGGTATAAGATTAGATATAGGAACTTATGAATCTTATTTAGAAGCACAAAAGAAAATATTGGAGTGGTGTAAAGAATATGAATAAAACAGCAACAAAAATAAAAAAGGGAGATGTTGTTGAGGTTTTATATGAAGGTTATATAGCAAATAATATGGAACTATTTGATACTAACATAAAAGAGGTAGCAGAAAAATATAAGAAAGATAGCGAAAGAATTTCTTATGAGCCTATAACACTAATAGTTGGGGAAGGGATGGTAATAAAAGGGCTCGATAAAGCATTAGAAGGAAAGGAACTAAATAGAGAATATGAAGTTATGATTGCTCCTGAAGATGGATTTGGGAAATATGATCCAAAAAAAATTAGAATATATCCAATAAGCGCATTTACAAAGCAAAGAATAAATCCTCGCCCAGGTATGATTATTACATTCGAGAACAATATAGAGGCTAAGATTTTAAGTGTTTCTGGAGGAAGAGTAAAAGTAGATTTTAATCATCCTTTGGCAGGAAAAGAGTTATATTACAGATTCAAAGTTATAAAAAAGATAACTAATCCAAAAGAAAAATTTATTGGTGTGTTTAAGAACTTTGTGAATATAAAGATTTCAAAAGAGGATGTTGATTTTGATGAAAAAAGCAAAGTACTTAAGATAAGCAAAAAATATGAAGGTCTCAAAAGTTTCATAAAGGAGTTCATAAACAAATTCTTTAAGAATGAAATAAAGGATGTTGAATTCATAAATATGGAAAAAAGAACATCAAAAAATAAAAAGTAAAGTTTGCAGGGATTGTCCAATAATTCTTTATTGTTAAGCGGAAACATAACCTCTCAAAGAAGCGCATGAGAGCAGTTAACCCTTTTGAATAGGGTTATGCTTCCCGTTAACAAATTGTCCAATAATTTTTGATGGGGATTTGTTAACAAGAAATCTTGCTCTTATAATCGCATTAGCTCTACAAGATTTGCTGCTCTAATGCGCTTCTTTAAAAGGCTGCTTTTCCGCTTAACAAATAGAGAATTATTGGACAATGCCCAAGTTTGCAAAAAATGTGTTAATTATTTAAAATTTGTTGATAAATATTAATCTCTTATAAAAATCATTAAATAAGGAAAAGGTGGTGAAAGATGTCAAAGTTAGAGGATATGATAAATAGGATCAAGATTCTTGCAAGGAATCCAGAGCAAATAAGGAATTTTGGTATTGTGGCACATATAGATCATGGAAAAACCACTTTATCTGATAACTTATTAGCAGGTGCAGGAATGATTTCACAAGAATTGGCAGGATCACAACTATTTATGGATTTTGATAAGCAGGAACAAGAGAGAGGTATTACTATATACTCTGCCAATGTCAGCATGGTGCACAATTATGAAGGAAAGGATTATCTCCTAAATATGATAGACACTCCAGGACATGTGGATTTTGGAGGAGATGTTACAAGAGCCATGAGAGCTGTTGATGGAGTTGTTGTAGTTGTGGATGTTGTTGAAGGTGTAATGCCACAAACTGAGGTAGTGCTTAAGCAAGCACTTAAGGAAAAGGTTAAACCTGTCCTTTTTATAAATAAAATGGATAGATTAATAAAAGAATTAAAACTTACGCCAGAGCAAATGCAAGAGAGATTAGTGAAGATAATAACACAAATAAATGATTTAATTGAGCAATATGCCCCAGAGGAGTTTAAGGATAAATGGAAGGTGGATGTTCAAAGCGGCAAAGTAGCTTTTGGTTCTGCATATAGAAAGTGGGCACTATCATTGCCATATATGAAAAAGACAGGAATAAACTTTGGGAAGATAATAGAGTACACAAATAATGGTAGAGAAGATGAATTATCTCATATAGCTAAGGTTCATGAGGTTGTTTTGGATATGGTTGTAAGGCATCTTCCCTCACCAAAAGAGGCTCAGAAGTATAGAATCCAAAGAATATGGACAGGGGATATAAACTCCCCAGAAGGTAAAGCTATGATAGAGTGTGATTCAAATGGGCCGCTAATAGGTGTAATTACAAACGTAACATTTGATCAACATGCTGGAAATGTTGTTACTGCAAGAATCTTCTCAGGAACTATAAAAGAAGGTATGGAAATCTTTAATGTCAATGCAAATCGTAAGATGAGAGTTCAGCAGGTTGGAGTATTCATGGGGCCTAGAAGAATTGCAATGGAAGAGATTCCAGCAGGAAATATCATAGCAATAACCGGCTTAAGTGATGTGTCATCTGGAGATACACTATGTTTACCTGATCATATCGTGGCTCCATTTGAGGAAATAAAACACGTATTTGAACCTGTTGTAACAAAGGCAATAGAGATAAAAAATGTCAAGGAATTACCTAAGGTAATAGAGCTATTAAAACAAAGGTCAAGAGAGGATCCAACAATGAGAGTAAAAATCTCGGAAGATACAGGAGAGGTGTTGGTCTCTGGATTGGGGGAGTTGCACATAGAGGCAAAGATAGAGAGATTCTTAAAGGATAAAGGATTTGAAATAATTGTATCGCCACCAATCGTAATCTATAAGGAAAGTGTAATTAAGGAATCACAAGTATTTGAAGGAAAATCACCAAACAAACATAATAAATTCTATCTTAAGGTTATGCCATTAGATGAAAAGGTTCAGGAGATATTGAGAAGCGGAGAAGTACCACAAGGCAAAATAAGAGAACAAGATAAGGAATGGGTTGCAAAAAAATTGATAGATGCTGGTATGAATAGCGATGAGGCAAAGAGAGTTATATTTATAAGAAATGATAATGTGTTAGTAGATATGACAAGAGGGATAATCCAATTACATGAAGTAATAGAACTAATAATGGAAGCAACAAGGCAAATTCTGGATGAAGGACCACTAGCAGCAGAGCCTGTTATGGGAGTAAAAGTTATGTTAATGGATGCAAAACTTCATGAGGATGCTATACATAGAGGTCCTGCACAGGTTTATCCTGCTGTAAAGTTAGCAATCAAAAATGCTATGTTAGATGCTCAAGCAAAATTATTTGAACCTAAGCAAATTATAAGGATTGACACTCCAGGGGAATATATGGGAGACGTAATAAGAGAGATACAAAATAGAAGGGGTCAGGTTATAGAGATTAATGAGGAGGAAGGATCAACAATTATAATCTCAAAAATACCTGTTGCAGAAATGCAAGGATTTGAAGGCGCATTGAAATCAGCAACGGCTGGTAAAGGATTTCAATCATTAATTGATATTGTCTATGAGAAATTACCTGAAGAGCTTCAGGAAAAAATCATTATGGAAATAAGAAAAAGGAAAGGAATACCATTAGAAATGCCAAAGATAGAGATAGATTAGTTTTTTAAATTTCTATCTTCTTTATTTATATTTACCACGGGGTATCTGAGAAAAAATGATGAGGTTGCCCGCAACTGATTAAAAAGATGATGACGTGTTGGTGAGCATGGATGGGAAGAATAAAGCCAAAATTTGTCAAGATTAATGCAAGGAGATTATTGGAAACATATCCTGATAAGTTCAATGATGATTTTGAGCATAATAAAAATGTAATAAAGGAATTAAATATAATAAACTCAAAAAAAATTAGAAATCAACTTGCTGGATATATCACACGATTAATGAGAAAAAAGGAATTCTAAAAACTAAAACACTTATAAGATTAACCCGAACACCAGAAATACTAATGATACAAATATAGCTACATGTTTTAAACCTTCTTTATAGCTATTCTCTGTAATTATTCCTATAATAATTCCTGTAGCTATTCCTTCTACTAAGCTCAAAAGAAATAGAAGAATCCTCAAATATGTGGTACTATCCTCAAGCTTATATCCAAATACATATCCTATCTCACATATATGTCTTACTGCCGCGTATTCCTCACAAAAATTTACGGCTCTTACAGAATATTTACCAATCTCTAATGGCGTCTCGAGTTGTGTAAGAGGTTTCAATGAATAATAAAGTACTACAGTAATAATCAAGAATATAATAAAGACAGCATATATAATCATAACCTGCTGATTTAAAATTAATTTCTTCTCCTCATGTATCTCTCTAATGTTTAGTAAAGTCTGAGAGAGATCCATCATTGTAATTCCAACATCTCCACCAGAATAATATGCATTTATTATAATATCTAACGCGTTCGATACTATTTTTGATTGTGAAAGCTCCTTTTTCATTAACTCCAATACCTTTGGAAAAGGTATGTTTAAACTTAAGCGATATTTAGCTCTTTTTATGTATGGATTTAGGGCACCATAATCATTCTTTATTATCACATCAAAGGCTTGTATAAAATTGATTCCGCTGTTTATTGCCTCAGAATAATCCCTTAAGAATCTTGAGAAAGTCTCTTCTGCTTTTTTAACTTGCAAAAAATCAAAATATTCCAAAACTGCATATGCCACAAAAGAAACAAAAACACCAAAAATTAATAGAGGAGTAGTAATGCCAGAAGCTTCTCCTTTTGTGATAAAAGCAATCACAAAGCTTGCAATTATTACAGAGATTCCAATAACCAAAAAAGATATCTCTAAATTTCTTTTTTTATAATAATCCATGCAACATAACACCTCATTCTTCAATATTTAATGTCTTAAAGAGTATTATGAAAAACCCACTTACTAAAGGAATAGCAATAAAAATAGTGGTAAGCTGAATAAAAGGGATTATTATGTTCCTGTATAGCAATCCCATTACTAAGGTAAGCACAACTAAGAAAGTGGCTCCAACTAGCATGACAGTAGTATATACCTCAACTAATAAACTTAATTGTTGGCTATATTTCACAAGGTATCTTTTATACTCTTGAAAATATAGATTTGCCTTTTCTCTGAGATATATTAGTAAATTTCCTCCGACAATTATTGTGTTTCTTATTCCCCATAAAAGATCACGGAATTGCTGTGATGGGGTTCTATCTGATGCCATCTTAAGAGCATCTGTAATGTCATACCCTGTATTCTCAACCATAAATACTATTCTTTTTGCTTCTTGAGCAATGGCGGAATATCCATGCATATTAGAAAGTATCTTAAACATCTGCACAATATTTGCACCACTATTGGCTATTGTGATTAAGTAATATGTTGCAAATGGAAGAGCTGCTGTGATTTTCCTTTCATTCTCCATTATCTTATTTTTTGGATATATTATAAAAGATATTACTACAATAAAGCTTAGGATTAAACCTCCAAGTATTCCAATAAGCAATCCTCCAGCTATGCTTTTAAATAGTAAAGAGAAAGCAAGAATCAGAGAAATTGATGTGAAAAAAAAAGTAATGCTCGCAGTCATAATTGTGAGTGCTCCATATTCCTCTGGAGTCACAAAAATACCTGCCCTTTTTAAATCAAAGCCTATAAACTCGAAGGTAGTCTTTAGAAAATTTGGACTGATAAATCTTGTAACATAAGTGTATGCCTTTTGTGATAAGATAACTATACTGTTTAACATATTTTTCACCCTCTATATTTATGACAAACTCTCTATGAATTCAAATAGAGATTCAGGATCATAATAATATGCTCTGATAATCTCACTTACCTTAACAAAGTTTGTTATATTGCTCTCATACATCCATTGCAGTATTTTAATCCTATTTTTTAACTCAAAGAGAATCTTATTTTTATCCATTCCAGTTAAATAGGAAATTTTCTTGAGTTTGATAGATGGTTTAACAAAAATGAAATTATCCTTATTAGAGTCCCAAGATATAACTTCACGTGTAATCACTTGCTTATTATTTATATCATATCTCTCTACCTCAAATATATCCGTAACTTTCCTCACAAACTTGTTTTTATATCTAAATCCTTTAATAAAACATATTATATCAAGTGTCTCTAATAGAGAAGCAGGTAAATTGATTGGCGGAGTAATGAGTCTATCAATAACCTTTTCTATGCTATCTGCATGCATTGTTGCTAAACCTGCATGTCCAGTAGCCATTCCTTGGAAGAGAACATAAGTTTCCTTACCTCTAACCTCTCCTACTATGATATAATCAGGTCTCTGCCTCAAAGCACCTTTCAATAATTCAAACATTGTAACCTCACCAGAACGTTTCTCACCTTTATATGATCCAAAACCAGGTCTCTCAACCTCTGGTATCCAGTGAGAATGATGCAATCTTAATTCTGGAGTGTCCTCTATAGAGACTATTTTTGCATCAGGTCTTATAAACATAGAAAGTGCATTCAATAGCGATGTTTTACCTGCAGCAGTAGGTCCTGAAACCAATAAAGAGAGTTTATTTTCAATGCAAAACCACAGATATGCCAATGTTTTAGCATCTATAGTATCGTATTTCATTAAGAGGATGGGTGTTAACGGTTCCTTAGAGAATTTTCTTATCGTAAAATTGGAACCTCTTCTTGCTATATCTGTTCCTAATACTCCATGTACTCTTGAACCATCTGGTAATGCTCCCTCTAATAATGGCTCTGCAACAGATATATTCTTATTACATTTCTGAGCAAGTTTTATGATGAAATTATCAAGCTCCTCTTTTTTATTAAATTTTATATTTGTTTGTACAGACGCAATCTGAGGATTTCTATGAAAAACAAAAACAGGAATCCCAATTCCATCACAGCTAATATCCTCTATATCTTTATCTCTCAACAATGGCTCTATCTTACCCAATCCTAAAAAATCCCTCTCTATATAGTACCTATATATATCTATTTTTTCAGGACTTACAGGGATTCTAAATTGTTTTATAATTTCACTCATGCTTTTATGAAGATACTCCTTCATATCTTCTGCTGTCAGTACACCTAAATCTATATTTATTTTATTCTCTATGATTTTTTTAATTAAAGCAATATTTTTGATATCCTGAAGAGTGAGGGGGGGTTCTATTACATAATATACAATCTTTCTTAATGCTGGATCATATTTTATATGAGCATATGCCATCACTTTATTAGTTTTTTCATCTATTATAAGAGGATATTTAATATCTATCTCGGCCCTTTTCTCTTCTTTTTTTTGAATCACATATCTTCTCCTTATTCTATTGATTTCATTGAGATCTATTCCCTCCTTTGTTTCTTCCTTCATTTCCTTTGGCATCTCTGTTTTTTCAATTGATGAAGCTACTGTAGCTTCTTTCTCTATAGTTGGTATTTCTTTTTCTTGTTGAGAAATAACTTGCTGATGTTTCATGTATCTTTTTAACATTGCTTTTATCTCTTTAACTGATCTTCTCAGGTTAACCATAAATAATCACCTTGATTTTTCTAATATTATTTTTTGATTTGGTGATGGAAAGTATCTTATTAATATTTTTCCATTTGATGAATCAATTACCCCTTTAATTTCAACATCGCACTTTATAAAATCTGAAAGGTTTTCAACAAATACTTTATCCTCAGTTTTTATAATCATCTCTTTATCTCTTCTTGATGTAATATAATATATATCATAATTTATCTTTTTTGGAATCTCTATTATGAGTGCACCTTCATCCACTCTATATTTTCTAAATAGGTGTTCTGAAAGATGTATTTTATCTCTTATTATTCTTGTTTGAATCTCTGCATTAGTATCATAAATTGGATCAATTGCAATATTATGAAGTACATAAATGCCTGCTATCATCACAATCCCTATAAATGATAATAATACAAACTCTAAAACATAATTTTGACCTCTAACAAGCCATTTCTTTATCATTATGATTGATATGCCTCTACTTTAATCTTTATAATATTTAAATCTCCTCCAAATGAACTTCCACCAGGTATTACATCCGATGATTCTCTCGAAATTATAATCTTTATATTGGTATTCCCTTCTATCTTCTTAGGATCTCCAACAAAATCTATATAATATCCTATTTGATTCTTCTCATCTATAATTTCCCTTGAGATTATCCTATACATATTCACAAACATCTTTCTCTCCTCATTTCCAATTGCTTTAACAAGCAAAACTAAATTGTGATTTTCTCCTTTTATACCTGCTAATTTCTCCTCTTTTTCCAATTCCAAATAACCTAAATTATAGGTATCACAGTAAGATGTAATAGCAAGATACTTTATGTTTGGATCCTTAGTTGAGATTATCTCTTCCATATTATAATATGTATCATTACTCACTGCACATGTGGATGTATCAAATATGAAAGCTTCTTTACTACAATCTAAAGTTGCAAAACATTTTACACTTTTACTCTTATTTAGCTCGGGAACTTCCTTTGTTTCATCAGATGAAAATACAATAACTTTCTTTTTAAAAGGGGGAATATCATTTATAGGTACATAGGTTGTAGTAGCGTATGCTAAAGATGGAGATCTTATTCTATATATAATCTCATCTTTATCTGGTAAGATTATAAACTCTCCATTAATATTTGTTTCAATTGTTTTGACATCTCCTGTCTCTGCTACCTCTTCTATAGCATCAATGAGATCTAATAAAAATGTTTCAGCATCCTGCAATTCCATGGATTTCTTAGTTTTCTCAAGTAATGGCATGCTCCAATAATATGCTGTACCTGCTAAAATTAAAGCAACTCCAGTAATTAACACAACACTAACAACTTGCGTCTGGGATATAAAATTCTTTTTTTTCATATTTTCACCTTTAACATCCCCTCATGATAATAATAAGTAAATCTCTTTTATAAATATATGAATGTATTAACTATAATATATAGATTAAGTTTTAGTGAAAATCTGACACTTGTGGGTGTTTACCAATTTGTGATAGCGATTTCTTCCCGTTAACCATATCACTTTAAAAAATGGTTAAGGGGAAGCCTAACCCTTCAAGAAAGCATATGGAAGCAGGTAACCTTTTATGCACGTGTATGAAGCAGCTAACCTTCAAAAGAGGTTAGCATGCTCCAATGTGCTTTGGAAAAGCGATTTCCTCCCGTTAACCAGATTTAAAAATAAAAATTTGGTTAAGGAGAAATCTAACCCTTCAAGAAGGCATATAAGAGCAGCTAATCTTTTGAGGAGATTAGCATGCCACAAGACGCTCATGATAGCGATATCTTCCCGTTAACCATATCACTTTAAAAAATGGTTAAGGGGAAGTCTAACCTTCTAAGAAGGCATAGTGAAGCAGGTAACCTTTTTGAGTGGTTAATTTCTCTTAAACTTTTTGGAAAAGCGATATCTTCCCGTTAACCATATTCTTCTCAATAAAAAATTTGGTTAACGGGAAGTCTAACCTTTCAAGAAGTCACATTGCAAGAGCTAACCTAATAAAGCGGTTTATGCTGCAAAATCATGAAGGATTTTTTACCAATAACTCTCGCGTTCATCAATCTCAAAGAATATAGGGGTGAGCATAAATTTCTCTATTTCTTCTTTTGTTTTAAACATATTTACTGCAAGAGATAACTTCACATAGGCGACTTCTGGAACCATATCTTTAAGAAATACAACGCCTGCTTCTTTTATTAATCTCAGATTCTTATATACATAAGGATGAACGCTTCCATAAATTGTTTGAGATGTCATTCCTATAAACTTTTCAGAAGAATACTTTTTAATTATCTCTAATAAGCCCTCTGATTCTCTGACATTTATATGTCCTAATCCTGTACCTTCTATTATTACTCCTTTTTTGTTTTTTAAGAAATATTCTAAATCCTCTGCTTTCATTCCAGGATAATACTTTATAAGAGCCACATCTGAAGAATAGCATGAGATTTTTATTTTTTCCTTATATTTATCATTTTCCTTATAATCTCTCTCATCGAACTTTATCTCTATCTTCTTTTTCTCCAAATCTATTCTAATAACGCTTTTTGGTTTAAAGTTTATGCTCTTAAAAGCATCTCTTCTTGAAGTGTGCATTTTTCTAACTCTTGTACCATAATGCACATGAAATATCTCATCTGATGTGCCTCCATGCATACATACGAACACTCCTTTCCCTGAATAAGCCTTTATAAACTCCAACGCTGCTATGATATTAAAAATGGAATCTGCGCTCGGTCTATCAGAACTTCTCTGGGAACCAACTAACACAATAGGAACAGGAATCAAAGAAGAGAGCTTAAAAGATAATGCTGCAGAGGAATAGTGCATGGTATCTGTTCCATGCCCGATAATTATGCCATCAACCTCTTGGCACCTCTGATATTCCTCAATTACTTTTGTTATCATATAATTCCAATCTTTTGGAGTTAAATTTTCGCTCATTTCCTGCATGATAACCTTTGCAATAATTCTTACATCATTCTTATACCATGTTGGAAATAAATTGATGAGATCCTGTGGATCCAGCGAAGCAATTACACCTCCTGTTTCATATTCAACCTTAGAGGCTATAGTTCCTCCAGTAGATAAAAGGAGAACCTTATATTTAAGATTTTTTTCTTCTTTTTTATGAGAAACCTGCTTTAGTATTTTATTTTTTAAATCTCCTTTCCTCTCAATTTTGGAGATATCTTTTAATCTAAATGCCATATTATATCCGCTCTTTAATTTTATAATAATAGAATCTTCTCTATTGTATTTTGTTTTTGGCATTACAACTCCTTCAAACACCTCACCATCAACAGTTTTGATTTTAATCTTTGAATATTCTTTTATTCCTCTCAGCATATTTATACCTCTATTTTAAATACTTCTTTATTATTTCCCTTATTTGTTGATGAATGTTCTCTATAGAATCCTCACCATTTATAAATATGATGTTATAATTCGGAAAATAAGATAGAAGATTTTTATATTCTTGTATAAGTTTCTCTTGGAATGATTTTTTTTCAAATATTATATCGCTCTCTCCTCTTCTTCTCATTTGCTCTTCAATAGATATCTCTAATACAAATGCAATATCAGGAACTATAACAAATCTATTGACCTCTTTTAACCATTTTAGATCTAATCCCATAGTCTTTTGATAAACAATTGAACTATAAAAACTCCTATCTCCGATTATTACATCATACTCTCTTAAAGCATGGTTAAGCACTTCATATTTAAACATGATCCTATCGAGTGCAAAAGCCAATGAAATTGCATCATTTCCATAAATTGTACCTTCCCTTATCATTTCCTTGACTAATTTACCCGCTTTTGTTGTTGTTGGTTCATGAAAATAAAATACTTTGTAATTCTCTTTTTTGAGATACTTCTCTAATGCTTTTGCTTGGGTTGTTTTTCCTGCACCATCTATCCCCTCAAATACAACATACAAAGACATAAAAACATATATTGAAAAATTCTTTTAAAAAGATATTGGTAGGATTACATAATTATGGAAAATTCATTAAAAGAAAAAAATTCTTATTATATAGAAGAGGTTATTGTGTATCCTATAAATAAAAAGGAAAACAAAGTTCTTTTGATTCATAAGAAAAGAGGATTGGGAAGTGGTTTATATAATGGCCCTGGTGGTAAGGTACATAAGAATGAAACAGCGAAAGAAGCTGCAATCAGAGAGTGTGAAGAGGAAATAGGAATAAAACCAATAACATTGAATCATAAAGCAACAATAGAGTTCATAAATAATAAATATGAGAAGATTTTGGTACATGTATTTGTTACATATAAATGGAGAGGAAAGCCTAAGGAGACAGATGAAGCAAAACCTATATGGTTTGATATAAACGCGTTACCTTATCAAAATATGTGGGAAGATGATATCTATTGGCTACCTTATGTACTTAAAGATAATGAAATCTATGCAATCTTTGAATTTAAAAAATGGAAGCTTATAAGAAAAAAAGTGTATTTCTTAAATGAGGTGAAATAAAATGCTTAAATTATATGATATTGTTGCTTCCAAAGAAGATATTAAAGAAATAACAAAAGAAGTGGTAAAGGATCTTTATCTTCCAAAAGAGAATACACATAAAGGAGAAAATGGAAAGGTTCTTGTTATTGGTGGTAGCAAAGAATACTTCGGAGCTCCAATTCTCGTTGGTATGGCAGCACTAAAAATAGTTGATTGGACAAGTGTTCTATCTGTTGAGGAAGTAATAAATAAAATATATCATCCAGAAATAATTCCATATAGTGTTAGCGGTGATTATATAAGTAAAAAACATATGAAATATGTGTTAAATGTCGCAGAAAAACACGATGTTGTAGTGATAGGCAACGGATTGGGGGCAAATTCCATTACATACAAATTCATTAATGAGTTTCTTTCGAAATATAAAGGTAAAGTGGTTATAGATGCAGATGCATTAAAAGTGCTTGATATTGAAAAGTTTATTCCTAATAGCAATATTATTATGACACCAAATGCAAATGAGTATAAATATTTGGAAAATCATATTAAAAAGTTGCTTGATAAAGGAGTAGTGATAGTTGTTAAGGGTAAGGAAGATATTGTTCTTCATAAAGAAAAAATTAGAATAAACAGAACGGGTAATGCTGGAATGACAAAGGGAGGGACAGGAGATGTGTTATCAGGTATTATAGGGGCTTTATTCACAAGGAATGATGCATTTCTTTCAGCATGTGCTGGAGCATATATCAATGGATACATAGGAGATATGCTCTATAAAGAAAAAGGATATTATTACACTCCTTTGGATATAATAGAAAAGTTGCCTTATGCACTTAAAGAGCTAATCTTAAAGTAACCTTTTCTTTTTGAACCCTGAAGCTTTTATTACAGCACACACCTCTCTTTCTTCAAAGAAAGGATGTCTAACAAGTTTTAGATATCTTTTTCCGTTACTTTCATCTATGAAAATCATAACCTTAAAATCATATTTTACGAGATCCCTTCCAACAACTTCCAAATTGCCTGTATCAAAATCAACATATACTTGATGAGTTGCTAATATAGGGATGTTATGATGAAATGATATCTTCTTTAACTCATGAATTGTTCTCCCCATTCTTCTATTTATCTCCCAGATATTGTGATGATCCTTTACTTCAACACGATAAGGATTGCTCAACGAATCTATAACAATAAGACCTATATCCGCATGCTCTTTAGATGTTATCATTGTTTTAATATCATCAATGACCTTTCTTAATTCATTTAAATCAAATACCTTTTTTATCAATAGGTTTTTGAGGTCTTCCTTTTCAGGATAAATGTCTAAAAGCCTTTCAATAAAAAAGCCATTTTCAGTATCTATATATACCACCTTTTTTCCTTTTTTGAGAAAATCTCCAACTATGTGAAGACAAAAAGTGGTTTTTCCACATCCTGCTTTGCCATAAACTCCATGCAATGTATTAGTTAAAAGATAAGGTAATACCTCTCTAATAACATCATTCGATAGTTCTATTTTTTCTTTGTTATCTTCTATCTCCATAATCTCATCCCTCTATTATAACATCAAGTATCTTTTCAGGTGAAATCTCTATACCTCTAACTATTCTTATAGAGCCTGCCTCTTTATGCCCTCCTCCATCTATATATGACTCTCCATAAAGATTAGAAATTCTTGAATAAAATACCTCAAATGTCATTTTTGAATCATTACTCCTAAAAATCAACATATTATTGAACACTCCTATTACCACCACTTCTCCATGTATTTTCCTTAACTCCTCAAATAACACACCTGTTAGTTTTCCAGGAGGAGGATATTGAGAGAGTAATATCTTATTATAAGGTATAACGAATACATTATTCTTATTCATCCAATGACTTTTACTTAAAGATATCATCTGATTCTCCATTTTTATAATCTCGTTATAGATATGCGATATAAATTCATCATTTTTTTCATTAAGAACGAAATTTATTATTCCATAATCATTGGATGAATGGAAAATCTCAAAGTCGATAACCTTAGCATACTTTTTTATTTTTTCATCAGTTATATTTATTTTGTTTTTCATATATTCATAATGCTTTGTATTGTATAACTTGTCCGCATATAATGAGATAAGTCCGAGGAGATATTTGTTTTTTAAAAAAGAAATATTTTCGCTTATTGCTATGGAGATTAATCCTGCTGAGACATCAACATTTTGAGTATAAAGATAAGGATTTATATACAAAAATTTTTTTCTATTTCTTATTTCTGTGATTTTGTATTCCATTGGATGGTGATCTATAATTATCACATTTATTCCTTTATATAATATTCTATTTAATCCCAACACAGAAGATTTTGCAGATCCAAAATCAATAAGGATTAGTAAATCATCTTTTTTTAATGAATTCCAATCCTTTAATGCCTCATTATATGTATATGATGGCTGAGAATAGTAATATCTCGTAAGATTTATCCTTATGTTACGCTTATGTCCATAAGATATTATGGATTTCTCAAGTGCATATCCTCCTATAAATCCATCCGCATCATTATGATGTTTTATTACTATCCTTCTATTGTCCTTAATTTTTGATTTTATTATCTTGCAAGCCAAGTTAATTTCCTTAGATAATAATTTGATGTTAGGTATGCTCTTTATAAATGAAATATTCTCATTTCTCTCTACACCTTCCATATTCAAAAAATATTTCCAAAATTTTAAAATTATGTCGTTAAAAACTTTATGCTCTCACATCTTTTACTTTGAATAATATGGTTAATGGGAAGATATCGCTATCACGAGCGTCTTGTGGCATGCTAACCTCCTCAAAAGGTTACCTGCTTCCATGTGCCTTCTTGAAGGGTTAGGCTTCCCGTTAACCAAATTTTTATTTTTAAATCTGGTTAACGGGAGGAAATCGCTTTATCACAGGTCTCGCAGTGTGCTAACCTCCTCAAAAGATTAGCTGCTTCCATGTGGTTCATTAAGAGGACATTTTCCCCTTAACCAAATTTTTATTTTTAAATCAGGTTAACGCGAGAAAATCGCTTTTCCAAAGCACATTGGAGCATGCTAACCTCTTTTAAAGGTTAGCTGTTGTAAATTGCTTTCTCAAGAAGGTATGCTTCCCCTTAACCAAAATTTTATTCCGCTACTCATCACTATAACCACGCTATCACAGAGAAAAACTTTTATATATCTCAACTCCATATAATAAATAATTATGGTAATTAGCAAAATAAAATCTTTCTTTAGAAATAAGTTATTGAGAATCTTTCGTAAGAAAAAACACATTGTTTTGGGCTTCTATGGTCCGCCAAATGCAGGAAAGTCCACTCTTGCGAATAGAATAAGTAAGGATTTTGCAGGTGAGGAATTTACAACATCCTCAGAGATACCACATGAAACAAGAGAAATATTAATAAAAGAAAAGGTATTGATAAAGAAAGGCAATAAATCACTAACTATAAATCTTGTAGATACTCCTGGTTTAGCCACAAAGATAGATTTTGAGGATTTCGTGAAAAAAGGATTAAAAGAAAAAGAAGCCAAAAAGCGCGCCAGAGAGGCAACAAAAGGAGTAATCGAAGCCATAAAATGGTTAGATAATGTGGATGCTGTGGTCGTTGTTTTGGATGCTACAAAGGATCCCTTGGATCAAGTAAATATAACGCTCATAGGAAACTTGGAATCTCGCAACATACCTTTTATAATTGCCGCAAATAAGATAGACCTAAAAAAAGCATCTGCTCATCGCATAAGAGAGGTATTTCCTGATTATGAAGTGATAGGAATAAGTGCAAAGACAGGTGAAGGAATGAATTATTTCTACGAAAAACTTATAGAGATATTGTCAAGATAAATTCATAGAAGGTGATCATATATCGTAGATATAAATTTGGAGTTAATAAGTTATGATGAATATAAAAAAATGGGAGAAAAAGAAATCATAAAAAAGATTCTGTCATCCAAAAATAAAATAATAATCATCAATAAAAAACTATCTCCGGATGAGGAAATAAAATTGATAGAGCAAGCCATGAACTACACAACAGGAAAAGAATTTAAGGGAATAGAAATAGCAAGTATAACAAAACAAAAGAAAAGTTCTTTTGGTGCTTTAACCAAAATAATATCTCTCTTTCTCAAAAAGGAAGAGGGCATCACACTAATAGGTAATGCCAATGTTATAAAAAAAATAAAACAAAGCAAAGAAGGAGCCATATTGAAGATATAATCATATTATCTGGGCATTGTCCAATAATTCTCTATTTGTTAAGCGGAAACATAACCTCTTAAAAAAGCACAGTAGAGCAGCTAACCTTGTAGAGATAATGCGATCGTAAGAGCAAATTTCCTCGTTAACAAATCACTCATCAAAAAATTATTTGAGAATTTGTTAACGGGAAGTATAGCCATATTCAACAGGTTAACTGCTCTCATGCGCTTCTGTAAGAGGTTATGTTTCTGCTTAACAATAAGGAATTATTGGACAATGCTTATTATCCGCTTCTATTATCTGAATATGTCATTTGATAATTTCTTTCTCTATGTTTCATCCACCAATCAATAGCATCAATATGAGGTCTCTCCAAATATTCCTTAAATGTTTTATATGTATCTCTAATATTCTTTCTTTCCTCAGGTGTAAGTTCAAATGATTTACTGATTTTGCCATATTCATTTACTTGATAATACTTGCAAGGCAAAATTCTGTATATATCTATAAATCTCTTTGGAGATAATCTATCTATTGCCTCCTCAACCATACACCATCTAAAATCATATAAGCACACAACAGGATACTCAATATCCCATTTTTCTTTGAGATCAATCATTATCTCTTTTAAGTTAGTGCACCAGCCATAAGCTGTCCACAAGGTTACTGGTTTATTTTCTTTTTCTTTGTTCTTTAACATTGAGAGTACACTCAAATTTATCTCCTTCTCCTTGATAAAGAAATAATTTTCAATTAAGCAATTTACCACCTCACAGAATATCCCAGGAAAGTATTTTCCTCTTTTTCTATCTATATCTTTATCTTCCAAATACCATTTTACTGCAGGATTTTTATATTTGTTTTTCTCCATTATTTTCTTGACATATTTCTCAGTATCAACAAAAAGATTATGCAAAATAGACAACTTATGTGCAAATTTTTAAAATTTCAAACATTCTCAATTTTTGAAAAATTTATATATTTCATTGAACAATTATTATCTATTATGAAAAGAAAATATCTCTCATTATTAAAAAGGATTATGGAGATAAGATTAAACATATTTCACAAAAAACCAAAGGTAGATATAAAGGAACAAACAGGTATCTTATTATACCTTACAGGTTCAATATTATCTATTGTCGTAGGCGCCTTAAGTTTTATCTATACTTTTAACATACCTCTCATAGATAAAACGAGAATAATCCCAATAATATGGATTATATTGGGGTTCTTAGGTATATATGCATCTGACTATCATCTTAGTAAAAGGAATGAGGCATCTCTAAGAATTCTATTTTATTTAACACTCCTTAACTTAATGAGCGCTTCTGCCTATTTCTTCTCTGCTATCATGTGCTTTGTAGGCACATACTTTATCTTTGAGGATATGTATTCAAAGAAAAGGATATCTTTTTAAATATAAACCAAACTTTTAAACATATATTTTAAAATTCTATACTCCTTTTTAAAGAGGTGATATCTATGGGTAATCTGGATGAAATATTGGAATTTTTACAAATGTTAGCAGAGGATAGAAGAATCCCAAGGAATGTGAGATCTATGATAAATGAAGCACTTGAAGAGATAACCTCTAATGAAGAAGAGAATATTAAAACAAGGATAACCACCGCAATAAGCATTTTGGATGAGGCAAGCAATGATCAAAATTTACAGCAGTTTTCAAGAACTGAAATATGGAATGTAATAAGCATGTTAGAAAGCTTCTTAAAGCAAATGGAGGAAGAGTGAACAACATGATTTTCTAGTTCTCTTTTTGCTTTTTAAATTCTTTTAGAATTCTCTCAAATTCACTTATATCTGCGAATTGTCTATATACAGATGCAAATCTTACATATGCAACAGCATCCAAATCTCTAAGATAATTCATCACCAATTTTCCAATATACTCAGAGCTAACTTCCTTTTTTCCTTCCTTTCTTATCTTATCCTCTATCTCTGTTGCTATTTCCTCTATCTTCTCTAAACTTATGGGGCGTTTTTCACATGCTTTCATCATGCCTCTGATTATTTTGTCTCTATCAAACTTTTCCCTTCTACCATCTCTTTTCACAACCATAACATTTATTTCTAATCTCTCATATGTGGTAAACCTACATCCGCAATTTGGACATTCTCTTCTTCTCCTCACAACATTTCCACTATCTATTATACGAGAATCTATGACCTTTGTCTCCTCGTTATTACAAAACGGACATTTCATAAGTTTTAGAATAAAATAGGTAATTTTTAAATATGTTTGGATTTTGATAATTTTGGCTGCATTGTCCACTAATTCTTTATTGTTAAGAGGAAATTTAACGCGCAAATAGCACTTATAGGGGGTAACCCTTTGAGTATGGCTATGCTTCCCTTTAACCAAATTTCTCAAAATATATTATCGGATAATACATTATCTTGTTTATATGGTATAAGCTTTTTAAATTTAGCTTTAACTTCAATTTAGATGAGTATGCTCATAAAAGTGCGTGAAATATACATTATCTCGCATCCTATATCCCACTCTAAAAGGTGATAGAAAATGGAGGAAATAATCAACAAATTAGTATCAATTCTAAAGAAACATGGAGTTAAAAGGATTGAAATATTTGGCTCTTATGCTAGGGGCGAGGTAAAACACAGAAGTGATTTAGATATCATTGTAGAATTTGAAAAAAGAAAAAGTCTGCTTGAATTGGTAGGAATAGAACAAGAATTGGAAGATGCATTGGGTATAAAAGTGGATTTACTTACGAGAGCATCTATTAGTCCATATTTGATAGAAAAAATTGAGAAAGAATCTAAGGTGGTGTTGGAATGAAGAAAGATGATACAGTATTTCTTAAGCACATATTAGATGCGATTAATCTAATAGAAGAGTATCTAAAAGATAAAAGTTACGAGGAGTTTAAGGATAATCATATGCTTCAAGATGCTGTTATAAGAGAGATTGAAATAATTGGTGAGGCCGCTAAAAATATTTCAAAGGACCTTAGGAATAAATATCCAGATATACCATGGAGACAAATAGCTGGAATGAGGGACAAGCTGATACATGGATATTTTGGGGTTGATTTGGACGCTGTATGGGATACTGCAATAATAGATATTCCCTCACTAAAAGAAAGGTTGCAGGAAATCCTTAAAAAAGAGGAAAAGAAATGAAGGTGGTTTTGGAGTCTTGTAATTATTTGGATTGCTTGACAATACTATGTTATTCTTAGCTCTCTTTCTTGTCTGGGTATTTAACAGATATTTTATGAAAAATCGCTCAGCTTGTGATTTTTCAAATCAAAAAAAAAGAATTTCTCATTATTTTAAAATTTACTAAATAAAATATAAGATTATGAATTCTAATGATGACGAGCTCTATTTAGAGATACCGGAAGATAATGAGGAAGGTTCTGAAGATAAAAAAGGACTTCATGAAGATGAAATAACAGAAATAATAAGCAAATTTGAAAAGTTTTTTACAACTGTATACAATGAAAAAGCCATCTCAACCTTTAATGAAAATAGAAGCGTATTGGTTGATTTTGAAGTACTTGATGCCTTTGATCCAGATTTAGCATCAAAACTAATAGAGTATCCTGAGGATATGATACCATTAGCAGAAGAGGCTATTTCAAATCATCCTATTATTGGAGAGCATCTTCCAAAGGTGAGATTTTATAATCTTCCATCTTCATCAGGAATAGAGATAAGGAATCTTAGGAGCGAGCATATAGGAAAATTCATCTATATAGAGGGCATAATAAGGCAAGCATCTGAAGTAAGACCAGAATTGGTTGCTGTTGTGTATAGATGCGGTGCTGAAGGTTGTGGAAATAGAATCGTTGTGCCGCAAGTAGGTACTGGAGAGCTACTTGAGAAGCCGCGATATTGTCCTGCTTGCCAAAACAAAAAGTATTTTGAAATAGTGGAAAAGAGGATGAGAGATGTTCAGAGATTGGAAATAGAGGAGCTACCTGAGAGATTGGGAGATAATCCACAACCACGAAAAATAGGTGTTCTTATAAGGGATGATTTAGTTGATCCAAAATTCCAAAAGAAAATTGTTCCTGGTAGAAAGGTAAGGGTGTATGGAATACTCAAAGACATGCCTTTGCCAAGAGTTAGAGGAGAAACAAAAAGGAGAGAGCTTTATATTGAAGGAAACTATATTGAGAGCATAGAAAAGGAAATAGAGGAGGTTGAACTTAGTGAAGAGGATATAAAGAAGATAAAGGAATTGGCTAAGGATCCAGATATATATGATAAACTCGTAAAGAGTATTGCCCCAAGTATATATGGATATGAAACCATAAAGTTGGCAATAGCATTGCAGTTGTTTGGTGGAGTAAGAAAGGAAAGAAAAGATGGTGTCGTGACAAGAGGAGATATTCATATTTTGCTTGTAGGAGATCCAGGAGCAGGTAAATCACAGATACTTAAATATGTAGCAAACTTGGCTCCAAGAGCAAGATATGTTGTAGGTAAATCAGCATCTGGTGCAGGATTAACAGCAACAGTTGTAAGAGATGAGTTCATAAGGGGGTGGGCTTTAGAGGCAGGTGCATTAGTATTAGCTAATAAAGGTATTGCATGTATTGATGAACTTGATAAGATGGGCAAAGAGGATAGAAGTGCTATGCATGAGGTTATGGAACAACAAACAGTTACTATAAGTAAAGCAAATATCCAAGCTACTCTTCAGGCTCAAACAACCATTCTTGCAGCTGCAAATCCTAAATATGGGAGATTTGATATATATGGAAGTTCATTAGCAGAGCAAATTGATTTGCCAGAGACCTTATTGAGTAGGTTTGATTTGATATTCCCTGTAATGGATAGACCAGATAAGGATAAGGATACAAAGTTGGTTAGACATATTTTAAAGATGCATGAAGAACCAGAGGAGATGGAACCTGCAATTGATGTGGATTTATTGAGAAAGTATATCTCTTATGCACGTAGAAACATTAAGCCAAGATTAACAAAATCTGCAGAGAAAATGATAGAAGAATTTTATGTGGGATTAAGGTCAAAAAGCCAGGGAGGAGAAAACAAAGCAGTTCCTATCACAACTCGTCAATTGGAAGCAATAATAAGGTTATCAGAGGCATCAGCAAAAGTAAGATTGAGTAATAAAGTGACTAAAAAGGATGTTGAAAGGGCTATAAATCTATTGAAGGAATTTATGATGAATTTAGGTGTGGATCCTGAAACAGGAAGTTTTGATATAGATAGAATAGAAACTGGTATCACTACATCTCAAAGAAACAAAATGATACTTTTGTTAAGATTAATTGAGGATTTAAGTAAGGAATATCCTGAAGGCATACCAGCAAGGGATCTCATAGATGTGGCTAAGTCACATGGTATTGATGATGTAGAAGTTCTTTTACAAAAATTACATCAAAGAGGAGACATATATGAGCCTATACAAGGATTTATTAAGAAAACCTAAGGTATGATTCTTATGAGGGTGCTTCTTATAACTCCTAATGTAGATGTGGAACATGCGATTTTGGGTTTTCTTCATTATTGGGCAGATGAGCTTGCGAAGCATGTTGATTCTTTAGATATTCTCACGTTTAGAGCTGGTAAGTTCTCTTTTAATAATAAAAATATCCAGGTTTTTGATCTCTCTTCTCCCTCAAGAATTATGAAGTTTCTGAAGTTAAATTATTATCTTTTCAAGTTAGTTCCTAAGAATGATGTGGTTTATATCCAGATGTATCCTTTTTTGGCATTAATCTCATATCCCTATGTAAAGATTTTTGGAAAGAAAATGGTGATGTGGTACACTCATAGATGTGTCACTTCTACATTGCTTCTTGTGAATAAATTGGTTGATAAGGTTATGACTGCCGCAAACAATACATATAGAATAAATACTCATAAAAAAGAAATACTTGGTCATGGTATTGTTTTTAGTGGTTATCCAAACTTAAAAAGAATTGTGAAAAAAAGAGGAAAAAAATTTATCATTTTAAGTGTGGGAAGAATAAGTCCAATAAAAAAGTTTGAAGTCTTATTGGATGCAATAAATATACTTGTGAATAAAAAAAATTATAAGAATATTGAATGCTTGATCCTTGGACCTGTATATGATGATAAATATTATAAAAAACTTTTGGAAATCGTAGAAATGAGGAACTTGAATTCGTATGTAAAATTTCTTGGTCCTGTGCCTCATAAAAAGATAAAAGAAATATATATGAAAGCTGATTTATTTGTGAGCACTTCACAATCAGGTCTAGACAAAGCACCTTTGGAAAGCATGGCCTTAGGAATATATACATTGATATGTGGTAGTGAATACTTAGAATACTTTGATAAAGAATTAAAGGAAAAGTGTTATTATGATGTAAATAATATAAATGAGTTAGTGGAAAAAATTGAATATTTTATTAAGAATAAAGATAAAGAGGAAAAATTAAGATTGAAAATGATGCATCATGTGTTAAAGCATCATAGCATAGAATCGCATGCTAAAAAGGTTAAGAGAGTTTTGGAGGAGGTTGTGGAAGGATGAAGATATGCTGGTATGGAGGTTATAAAGAAAATTATTCTAGAAATATAATATTAAAAAAGGCATTACTTCGTGAAGGATATGAAATAAAGGAATTTAAAGCTCCTTTATCAGAGACTACAATAGAATTAACAAAAAAATTAAATCAACTCTTAAAAGAAAAAGATTGTGATATTATCTTCATAGGCTTTCCCGCATATAGATCTGTGATATTTGGAAAAATTGCTTCAAAAATAAAGAACATACCTCTATTATATGATGCTTTTATATCAAAATATAATACATATGTAGAGGATAAAAAAATAATAAGAACAGAATATAAGAAAAAACTGCAATACTATAAAGATCTTCTTATATATTCCTTGCCAAACTACATAACCTTAGATACATATCAGCATATCAAATATTTCATTTTGCGTTATAATTTGAATCCTGAAAAATTTGAAAGGATATTGCTGGGTACGGATACTGATATTTTCTATCCACGAGAAAATACAAAAAAGAATAATAAAAAAACCATAATAAAATTTCATGGTATTGCTAATCCATTACAAGGGATCCCAAATATTGTTAAAGCAGCACATATTCTAAAATCAGAAGGAATTACAGATGTAGAGTTTCATTTATTAGGGAAAGGAGAAATATACTTACAAATTATGGATTATATCAAAAAATTTAAATTACATGATATTGTGCATATTCATTATACAAAAATACCATATCAACAACTTCCAGAATATATGAAAGATGCTGATATTTATTTAGGTATATTTGGAAATACATTAAAAGCAAATATGGTAGTACCTAACAAAGTATATGAGGCATTAGGAATGGGTTTGCCTTTAATAACTCAACAATCTCCGGCTATAAAAGAAGTAGGGATAAAACATAAAACTCATGCATATTTAGTTGAAGGTGCTAATCCAAGAGCATTGGCAGATGCAATATTAGAATTAAAGGGACATCCTTCTCTTCGTGAAAAACTTGGTAAAAATGCGTATAAGATAACCAAAAAGAAATTTAGTATTGAAAGTATAGGAAAAGAAATCTCATCGTTCTTAAATAAAATCATTTAAAAATTTTAAATGTTATAAAAAGAGATTATGAAAGCTCTAATTTTGAGTGGAGGAAAAGGAACAAGGTTAAAACCATTAACATTCACAAAAGCAAAACAATTAGTGCCTCTAATGAATAAACCAGTATTGGGATATGTATTGGATCAGGTATCGAGGATAACAAAAGAAGTGGGAATAGTTGTTTCTCCTGAAAAGAAAGAAGATATCACAGCGTACGTAAAAGATGGAGGAGAGTGGGGAGTAAAGGTAAAATATATTATCCAAGATAAGCCATTAGGTTTAGCACATGCTGTTAAAGTTGCAAAAGATTTTTTAGGAAATGACGATTTTATCATGTACTTAGGAGATAATCTTATTGAACAAGATATCTCGCAATATATCAAAAAATTCTATAAAGAAAATCTCAATGCATTAATCTTTTTAAAGGAAGTTGAGAATCCATCCCAATTCGGTGTTGCAGTGCTTGATAAGAATGGAAATGTTGTGAGTCTTGTTGAGAAACCAAAGGAGCCTCCATCAAATCTTGCATTGGTGGGAGTGTATGTTTTTGATAAAAGTATTCATAAGGCAATAAACAAAATACGTCCTTCAAAAAGGGGAGAATTGGAAATTACAGATGCTATATCCTATCTAATAAAAAATGGATATAAAGTGGGATCTATGATATTAGATGGTACATGGATAGATACTGGTAAAAAAGATGATGTTCTTGCTGCTAATGCTTTTATATTGGATAAATATGCTAAAAGAAAAATAGAGGGTACTGTAGAAAATTCAATAATAGATGGAAGAGTTATCATAGAGAAAGGGGCTAAAATAAAAAATAGCAAGATAAGAGGTCCTGCGATTATTGGAAAAAATAGCCATGTAGAGGATTCCTTTATAGGACCGTATACAAGTATAGGGGAAAACTGTACGATTGAGAGATCAAAAATAATGTATTCAATTATATTGAATGATGTTAAAATAAAAGATATAAAAGGGATAGAAGAGAGCTTAATAGGTGAGAAAAGTATAATTGAAAAGAAAGATGCCTTCAAAAGCATCTCACTACATATCGGAGATCATAGCCATATTAGAATATAGGTGTAAAAATGAAAGTGTTGGTAACTGGTGGATTGGGATTCATGGGGAGCAATTTTATAAGATATTTATTAGAAGAGTCAAAAATGAAGGAAACATATAATATAATAAATATAGATAAAATAGGATATGGTGCATCAAAGGAAAATCTCAAGGATTTAGAGAACAAAGAGAATTATCTCTTCATCAAAAAAGATATCTCAGCAAACTTTAAAGATATAGAAAAAAGCATTATGGATGTAGATATTATTATAAATTTTGCTGCAGAGACTCATGTTGATAGGAGTATATCCTCTCCTGTATCTTTTATAAAAAATAACATAAATAGCGTGTTGAATATTCTGGAATTTATGAGACATAGTAAAAAAGAAATAAAATTAATTCATATAAGTACGGATGAGGTGTATGGAGAGGCTATAGATGGATCATTTACAGAAAATGATAGACTTAAACCTTCCTCTCCTTATGCATCAAGTAAGGCAGCAGGAGAGATGTTAATAATGGGATATACAAGAACCTATGGTTTAAATACAGTAATTGTAAGATCTTCAAATAATTATGGACCTTTTCAATTTCCAGAAAAGTTAATTCCTAAAACTATAATTTTAGCAATAAATAACAGGGAGATTCCAGTATATGGTACAGGCAAGAACGTAAGGGATTACATCTATGTGAAAGATTTTTGCAAGGCAATAGAGTTATTAATTCATAGTAATACTAAAAAAGGAGAAATCTTTAATGTTTCTTCAGGTGAGGAGCTCCAAGTAATAGAAATTGTGAAAAAGATATTAGATCTCCTGAAAAAACCATACGATTTAATAAAATTTGTTGAAGATCGTCCTGGCCATGACCTTAGATATAGTATAGATTCTTCAAAAATAAGAAAAAAATTTGGATGGTCACCAAGATATAATTTCAATAAGGGAATCAAAGATACAGTAAATTGGTATATTAAAAATGAAAAATGGTGGAAGAATAAAATAAATGAAAAAATATTATCAAGTACTCCTTGGAAATTAAAATGGTGATAAAATGAACTTTATTGTTAAAAAAACACCATTAAAGGATGCTTTAATAATAATCCCAAAAATCTATAAAGATAAAAGAGGTTTCTTTATGGAAACATATAATGAAGCAGTTTTTAGAAAAATCCTAGGAATAAAAGCCAAATTTATTCAAGATAATCATTCAAAATCAAAATACGGAGTTTTGAGAGGGCTTCACTTTCAAAAACCCCCATATGAACAAGCAAAATTGGTAAGATGTATAAAAGGTAAAATATTAGATGTCATTGTGGATATAAGAAAAAATTCTCCTACATATGGAAAATATTATTCAGTTGTGTTATCTTCCAAAAATAAGAAGATGCTTTATATCCCAAGAGGCTTTGCACATGGATTTTTGGTTTTAAGCAAAGAGGCAGAAGTAATATATAAAGTTGACAATAAATATGCTCCACAATATGAAAGTGGAATAATATGGAATGATCCTTATCTAAATATACCTTGGCCCATCCGAGAACCAATTCTATCTGAAAAGGATAAAAAATGGAAAACAATAAAAGATTTGGAGAAAAGAGGTGATAAAAATTAAAATTGCAGTAACTGGGGCTAATGGACAATTAGGTAGCGATATTGTTAGAGTGTTTAAAGAAAAACATACTGTTATACCATTAACAAGAAAGGAGATAGATATTACTGTAGAGGAGGAAGTTAACAAACTTATAGAATATACTCCTGATGTAATAATACATACTGCAGCATATACTGATGTTGATGGATGTGAAAGGAATCCAAATAAGGCATTTAAAGTAAATACTATAGGAACATACAATTTAATCAGAGCTTCTTTACAATTTAATCCTATTTTTGTGTATATCAGCACAGACTATGTATTTGATGGAAATAAAAAGAGAAAGTATTCTGAAGTAGATATTCCAAATCCAATAAATATATATGGACTTTCAAAATATAATGGTGAAATTTTAGTAAGAAATCATTTAAAAAAATACTATATTATAAGAGTCTCGTATCTTTTTGGTATAAAAGGAGCAACAAATAAAGAAGTAAGTAATTTTGTAGATTATGTAATTGAAAACCTCAAACACAATAAAAAAATGAAAATGGTAAGTGATAATTTAATATCTCCAACATATACAAAAGATGTAGCAAAAGCATTACTACAAATGTTAGAAAAAAAACTTCCTTTTGGAATATATCATATAACTAACAATAAAAATGCTATGTCAACATATAAATTTGCTCAAGAAATCACGAAAGTGTATGATCCTTCTAAAACATATCTAATAACTCCTATAAAATATGTAGAGTATAAACCATTTGCAAAGAGACCAAAATATTCAGCATTATCTATAAGCAAAATAAAAAAATATGATATAGAAATTAGAACTTTATTTGATGCTTTAAAAGAATATATCTTAGAGAAACATAAAAATAAACCCTACTCTACCCAATGACTTAAATCTCTTTTTATGAGTTTTTCTGTTTTTCTTATATCATTCTCAAAGTATATGGTATTAATCCTTTTTAAAATGTTATCTTGGGATATCAATTTATGTTTATATGAAAATAGTTTCCAAATTGTTGGATTTATAACTCTTCTATATAACAATGTTCTTTTGAATGATTGAGGTATCAAAATATTTAATTTCTTTCTTCTCAAAATATTAAATGTTCTGCCCGGAACCCCAACGCTTTTAAAGTATTTTCTATTTATATTCGGAGGAATAAACTCATCATCAACATTCAAAAATCTAAAAATGTCTTTCACAACTGAAAAAGTATCTTTTTTCAAATCATCATATAAATAAACTCTTACATATCTGAAGTTTTTTATA
>Ga0190367_1000479_pt1 | contig 29211 bp, 31 predicted proteins | sample 4872181011_MG_FD_171838 | JGI IMG/M metagenome (GOLD analysis project Ga0190367, IMG submission 171838) | Hydrothermal vent microbial mat bacterial communities from Southern Trench, Guaymas Basin, Mexico - 4872-18-10-11_MG | ecosystem: Environmental > Aquatic > Marine > Hydrothermal vents >...
GCCTCGGCAGGGAACCTCCGAAAGCATCGGGCTTTTAACCCGAGGGTCCCGGGTTCGAATCCCGGCGGGCCCGTATTCTTGCTCCTAGAATAATCTTTCGCCTATTTGAGAAACATATTTTCCTTTCCTGCGATTCTCGCCCTTTCTATTATTCGTATCAGATTACTCCTGATAGCGCTTCGAGAAGTACGGCTATGATTATCGCGCCAATTATTAGTTGTTTTCCGCGGCTTACAGCATAGCCAGACGCCCACATCAAAACGCCAGCTATACCCATGACAATATACGTTACTTTAGCTATCTTAATAACCGCTGTGAGCACCCGTTTTAAACCGCTCACGATTATAGTTTCGACCTCGGAGATTATCGAGTCTAAGATCTCTGATCCTGATGGTTGGGCACTAACTAATACAGAGAAAAATATCAAAGTGAAGACCAGGAAAAGGAATATCCTCCTTTTCATATACACCCCAATGAAATGTGAAAAAGGGTATAAAAGGTAGACAATTTCGGGGTACCTTAACACTGACAAATTAGCTGAATTTTAATTACGAAGTAATAAGTGGGGCCGGGGGGACTTGAACCCCCGATCTTCCGGTTTCTCTGTTTTTTGATCCACTGGAGCCGGACGCCCTACCTTGCTAGGCTACGGCCCCCCTCGAAATGTTATAGGTCTGTGGTTTTATATGTTTAACGCCCGGGTCGGCTCACCTCCTTTACATCACCGACTCAGCGATCTTCTTCTTCATCCCCAAAGGTATATCGATTAAATTATATAAAAGGTCTCTGGCTAACTATATATGGATGACGAGCTGGCTATAGGGGCTGATAAGTGACGAATCGAACCCGGACTGACTTATACTATGACAGGTTTAACGCCCCTAAATTCTGACGGATTAAAAAATAAAATCTTTTTAAGTGAAAAATATTTCCGGCATTTACTCTAGCTAGACGGGTGATTACAAAACATGTATTTAAAGGCTTAAGATATTGAGACCTTGTTTTAAGATTGTATTCGAACTCTAGCAACGACGCACGATCCCATCACTAAAATCTTATGGTTAAAAAAGCTTAGTTAACACTACCTTCTCCCAAGGAGTTTTAGAGTGAGGATGGGGTGGGGTGAGGTATTCCTGTGGGTTTACGCCTAAATCTTTAAGTGCTTTTCTCCAAGCTCCTAGACCTCCGCCATATTTAGCCCATAGCGCTATAACTTTGCCTATTTTGCGATCGCCTCTAGTCAATACTGTTTGCACATGAGTCCACCTAGGATCATACGACCTAACTTCAGCTAAACCTCCTAGTTCTCTCTTTAAGAAGTTTATTTTCTTCTTCAGCGTTGCTATGTCTTCCACCCTGAACCACTGCATCGGCGTATGGGGTTTAGGGGTGAAGGGGCTAATTGAGACTTTAAGTTCTCTTACGCCTTTAAACCCCGATTTCTCGCTTAGCTCTTTTACGAAATATGCAATTTTCTTTACATGTTCCAGCGTCTCTCCGGGCAATCCGACCATAAAGTATAGTTTAAGGGATTTCACCCCTATTCTCTTCGCCAAAGATGCTATGTTTTCAACGAGAGATTTCGCGAAAGGCTTCCCTATTTTAGCCCCAAGCCAACTGTCGGCCGTTTCGGGCGCTATTGTCAGGGTTTTCTGACCGCCGGCTACCATTAATTCGATCCTATCTTCGGATAGTGTTTCTACTCTTATCGACGGAACCGAAAACTCAAAGCCGTTTTCCACTAAATACTCTAATACTCTATCGGACTCGCTATGGTCAAAGTAGGATAAAGCGAGCAGTACTATCTTCCTGCTCTTGTTGAGCCGCGACCCCTCCTCAGCTATATACCTAATTTGGTCAAAGCTCCTCTCGCGTTTAGGTTTAAATATGGATCCTTCTAAGCAAAATCTACAACCTCGTATGCAACCTCGCATAGCCTCTATCATAGTTTTCCTCCCTCTAGGATCTCTCTCCGCCGGTTGGATCTGCGCGATAGGGTGGAATTTTAGAGTCAGACTCTCTGCCTTGTTGACCAATACTAACTCGTCCTCCCTACGAGGTACATAGAAACCTTTCTCAGGCGGTAGAGAATCTAACAACATCTTTTTGCTATCATAATGCTCTAGAAGCTGATCCAGTAGATAGGGCATTATAGGCTCTATATCTCCTAGAGCTAATACGTCCGCTATCTCGGCTAAGGGTTCGGGGTTGCCTATAACTGCCGGTCCCCCCACTATGACGTATGGTTTCTCCCTCTCTGACGAAAACGCTGGAACACCGCCAGCGTATAAAACTCTTAAAATGTTTACATAGTCAGGCTCGTAATGTACAGAAGCTATTATTACATCGAAGTTTTTTAAAGGGTTCCTGTTTTCTATGCTTAGTGGAGGGGGTTCTCGACCAGTTTTCCTAGATATATTAAATCTCTCCGCTATAAACCCCCTTCTGCCGTTTATGTAGTAGTAGAGCATATGGTAGGAAAGCGTGTCTAAGGCGACACGGTAAAAAGAAGGATACAGGAGGGCTATTCTTAAATCTCCCGGGCGTCCCTTCTTCTTGATAACGTTGAGTTCTCGGATTCTACTCACCTTCTTCGAGCAGCGCTATCTCTCCGTCGTACTTCAACATTGAAAGATCATTTTCGGCTTCAAGCCTGCGTCCTTTTATAAGTTTTAACTCTCTTGGCTTGAAAAGTGTTTTCTCAAGATCGAGATTTGTATCGAATATCGAAAGCGCGTGATTCCATGTATTCACGTAAATTACAGGCTCTGAGTAGAGCTTCAACCTAGCCATTGAGTGTGCCGTAAGTTGAAAGCTTAGCTCGCCGCTGAAAGACGGGGGAATGTATCTATAGTGTTTTTTATACGGGAATTTCAAGAGTAGAGGCGGGAACATAACCTCTACCAGAGTAAGGGAATCGCTATCATAGATTAAAAAGAAAGTTTCGACATCCTCTACTCTACCCCAGGAAATTAAACGCCATAAATCGTTGTAGACTCCCATTTCTGGATCATACTCACTCTCGAACACTAGCGTTACTTCTACGAGAAAAACTCTATCGTTTCTAAAGCCGTAAGCTTCTCTAAAAGCCTGCGCGTAGATCTTACACAATTTATTTCCTCTCTCGATATCTACACGGGGTTGAGCTATCGTAGGCAGGATTTTGGCTAAATCAGGAATCTCCTCCTCTCGGAGAACAGGCTCCTCATAATCTAACTCGAATATTGTTTTAGGCAGAAATACTTCCTCTTTTTTCTCGAAAGGAGGAATTCCTAGCCGTTCAGCTAGCTTATTAAATTTCGCCAGTACGGAATAGACGTCAGGCTCCCTGTAAGGATTAAATATCTCGCTCCTAACAGCGTCTACGTTCTTCTTGAACTCTTCATCTTCCCTGTAGAGTTTCTTAAAATTGAACGCTAGTTCTTGGGGAGTGAAACTATTCATTCTTTCACCAAAGCCCTTAAAACGGTACGTATTTCAAGGAGCCAGTCCTAGCGATAGCGCCGTAGAGCACTACATCGCCAGCTAGCGGCGTCACCCTAATCTCCGGCAATCTATTCATAACGTATCCCCCAACTTTCTCCTTTATAGCTTCAACTACTAGATCTACGTTATTAAGCACGACAGAACTGCCTAATGTAATTAATTCCGGGTCATATACGTTTATCACGTTGGCAACTCCTACAGCATTGTACGTGTTTATCTTCTCGACAATTTCGAGTGCTACTTCATCCCCCTCCCTTGCCGCGCCGTAGATAATCTTCGCCGTGAGATTTCTGAGATCTCCCTCAGCGTATTTATATACTAGGCTAGACTCGATTCCCGCTTTCCTGCTGAGTAAGATTCTGGCATACCTAGGTATATTGGCGCCGAAACAATAAGCTTCCCAATGCCCCCTTTTGCCACATCCACATATCAATAATCCTTCTGGATCTACCACCATGTGGCCTATTTCGGCCGCGTTTCCATCTTTGCCAATTAACAGGTGACCGTCAACATAAGCCCCTCCGCCTATACCCGTACTTATAGTTATATACACAATGTTGTCTAATCCTTTGTCGGCGCCGAAAATTTTCTCCCCTACCACCGCCGCTGTGCAGTCATTAAGTATCTTGACTCTAACTTCAAATGCCTTCTCAAGGGGTTCTAAGAGCGGGACTTCTTTAAATGGAAGATTAGGAGAATTAATTATCGCCCCTTTCTTCAAATCTAAAGGACCTATGGTCCCAACTCCTATACCTATCAGGCATTCTTTCCCGACGCTGTTATTCTCGAGCAGAGCTTTGATCATTCGAATTATTTGATGTGTTAAATCCAGACTCTCTCCGGTTTTAACTGTGGGCTCAGTCATTTTATCTACTATATCCCCTTTGCCATCCGCTAAGGCGACCCTAATATAAGTAGCTCCTATATCTACTCCGACTCCATACACGGCTTTCACCCTCTGTGGAGATGAAATCCTCGCCTTTTTTATATTCATCGTCATAATCATCACCTTAAACGTCGAGAGTCTAAGTTGCGGTAAAGCTTATTCCTAGTCTAAAGACTTAGAATATTTGAGATGGTTAGCACGAAAATACTGATTACCGGCTTGTTAGGCGGTAGCTCGGGTAAAACCTATTTAGCTATAGCCGTGGTATACGCGTTGAGGAGTACAGGGCTTAGACCGGGGGTATTCAAGCCGTTAAGCATTCATAACTGGTTTACAGAGTACAATACCACGTTAGAGAATATACGTTCTGGATCGCTTTTCTGCGGCGATGCGGTAAAGCTACGTCAAATCGCTGGAATAAAAGAACCCTACGAGTTGTTAAATCCAGTGGATTTTCTTGTATCTCCTCTAGACCCTAGCGTCTTTATTAACGCTAGAGTACCTGATCTATACTATTCTTTCTCCTCCGACTTAACTAAAACTGCTATAGTAGCTAGATTCACCAGATATGGCGATGAAAAACTCCACAACCTCTACCTCGTCAATAAGTGGGCCCTTCAGCGGAAGATGCTTATAGTAGACGAGGAGGTCGTAGATAGAATTACTAGAAAAGCTGATGAAATAGTACAGGTTAATGACTCAAAAATGCTTAACCATCTAGTGAGTAAGTACTTTACTAGCTCTGTTTCCACTTGTTTGAAAAATCTCGGAGAGAAACACGCCATAATAGTTATCGAGAGCTATAGCGATATCGCCTGGCCTCTGCCTTTAAAAACCCGAGTGGATGTGGTCTTAGTGACTTCCCCGGGGAGGGTTTTAGTTTATGATGCCAATAAGTTTAGAATGGCTGTAGAACTTAAAAAACCCCTTCGCGGGCTTTATACGACCGTGAAACTCAGCGATATAATAGGGCTTTTAAGACCTCTTAAGCATTTCAAAGTAGGACCTACCCATACTGCCGAAATCCCGGAATCCTATACTGTACGTAAATATGCAGGCGTGATTAACTTCTTAATTAACGAGTTGGAAAAATCGACTTCTAGCTTTTAAGCGAAAAATTTATCTCTCCAAGTTCACCACAGCATTTAGATTCTATGATGCTACTGGCTACAATAGCGGCTGTTGCATTTATAGCTTATGCTTTGTATAATGTGAAGAATCTCCTGGTGAGTCCTAAAGTGAACTTTTTAACAGTTCGTGTGGATAAGAAAAAAATCCTCTTCGTGTCAGACCTGCACATACCTAAGAGTCTGAAAACAGGGAAAAAGTACTGTGTGATCGGTGAGTACATGGAGAAAAACAATATACGTCTATTGTTTATCCTGGGAGATTTATTTGATGATTTTCACGTCGAAGTTTCTTCCAACCAGTTAAAAGTCAAGCTAAGAGAAATCATTAAAATCCTAAAATTACCGCCTCATACATTTGTGTACATAACCTTTAGCAGTAGCTCTCATGACCCAAAGATTAAACGGGAAGGGGCAAAGGTGAAGCAGGGATCAGTAGAGATAATCGCCACTAATAATCCTATACGCCTAATAGCCGACAATAGAGAATTTTATCTATTACATGGAGATCTAGGAGTAAAAAATGGTGCCTTAGCATATTTGCTGAACAAGGCGGCTTGCTTTCTTGGATATCCATACTTCGTAGAGCGCTCTCTAAAGAAGAGTCTTAGATTAAAGGAAAAATCATGGTTGATTATGGGTCATACGCATGCTCCCTTCATTGATGATAATTTTAAATTAGCGAACACAGGTAGCTGGAAGCACTACTGGCGCAGTAGTAGCGATAATGTCATACTATACGACAGCGGTTCGCTAAGTCTTATAAACCTCGGCGGTGGTATAAATAAATGAATATGAGTCAGGTATGGAAAATCCCGCCAAGAATAAAAATTTTAGAAGCATTAGGATGCATAGCAGATGGTCGGATCAAGTTTATTTCAGAACACGAAGCGCGAGTTATAAGCTCAACAGGCGAGCGAACGTATACAGTTAAGTGGAATGGTGACAAGGCGATTTTCGCTGACGACAACGGATCTGTCTATAGGGGGTATCTGGGCTATCCAAGCATTGCTTTTCTAATGCTTAAAGGGTTGCTACCTTTCGATAAAAGAATCGCCGAAGGTTTAAAGGGCGTTCCGTGGAAAAAACTCAACGAGAAATATAGAAGGTATTGGATTGTAGAGTCTATAATAAAGAAGAAGTTAGAGAAAAGAGGTATTAGTACAGAAGAGGTAGATGATTTCATTAAAAAAGTTTTAGACGCTATAAGCGAGTTAAAACCGGAGAAACTCGAGCTTTAACTCCTCGAAAACTTCCTCAGTAACGACTCTCCCCTACTTGTGAGAATATATAAGCGGATAGACCTATTTTTCCCGAAAAGAGGACAGGCGGAACTTAAAGGACAGCTATCACAAGGGTTCTCTACTTTTTCCTGTTTAATGTAACCTTGTGAAAGCAGTAAACCCAGTAAGCTCTCGACTTCCCCTATAGAAATCCCTAGCTTTCTGGCTAGAGTATAAACGTCTACGACCCCTTCGCCATTTAATACTTGTAAAACCTTTAGAATTTTCTGAGATAACATGTTAACCAACTATGAGGGATAATACGGCATTGACAGAAAGAGATAAGACGAGCGCCGACGCTAACATAATTACTATTGCTAGTAACGTTAGCTTATTTTTGCCAGTTTCCTGTTTTATCGAAGCTATAGTAGGTATACATGGTACATATAAGGTGAAAAGTATCAATAGGGAAAAAGCTTGAACAGGAGTTAGTCCAAGAGCTAACAGCGCTCCTTTAACGCTACTTCCCCCTCCCTGTAACATGGCTATAGACTCGATAAGTCCCTCTTTAGCTATTAGACCTTGAAGAAGCGCGAAGCCTATTATCCAAGCCTCTTTCTCGGGAATTCCATAAAGAGACAGAAACGGCGTTAGAGAGCTTCCTATGAGAGAAGCAAAGCTTTCTCTCGGATTAGATATGAAACCCGCTGGACCGTAGTTTAACAGGAACCACGTCGCCACGCTAAGGGATAATATTATGATACCGGCTTTCCTGAGGAAGTGTTTGGAGTAGTCCCAGGTCAACCACCACACAACTTTAAGACTAGGCCTGTGGACAGGCGGTATTTCCAATAGAAAGATAGGTGACTCGGATTTTCTGAAGAGCAATATTCTGATAGTTAGGGATATCAGCATAGCGATTCCTAGAGCTATAAGGTATATAGTAAACATGACCGCTGCTTGCATTAGACTTGAGGAAAAGTAGGCCGTAACGAAGGCTAGGATTACTATTAAGCGGGCTTGGCAGGGGACGAAAGGTATGGATAAAATTAGTTGAATTCTTTCCTCCTCTTCTAAAACTGCTCGAGAAGATAACACGCCTGGAACATTACAGCCGAAGCTAATTATTACCGGGTATATAGCTCTCCCGGATAACCCGAACTTATTGAGTAACGAGTTAAATGAAAAAGCTAGACGGGCGGCTATACCGCTATCCTCTAAAAGCGACAACATGAAGAAGGTTAGGAATAGAAGCGGCAGAAATGATAATACGCTTCCAACTCCTGAAATTACACCATCTGATACCAATGATACAAGCCATGGAGGAGCACCCAATCCTTCAAGAAAGCTAGCTAAGGAATCGGCTATAAGGGCGAAAATCCTATCCATTAATCCTATAATGCTATAGGTTTCTATTACCTCAGCTAAAGCATCCCAACCTAACCAGTGAAAAATTAAGTTTAGCGGAAAACCGCTGTTTAGGGTAAATATAATCGAAAACACGGAAATAAGAAATACTGAACTAAATACGATGCCCGATACTTCGTGCTGAATGATTTTCTCGAAGAAGCTTTCTTTCTCCTCTACTTTAACTCTTACAACAACCTCTCTGGCTATGCTATCCACATAGTTAAACCTTGCAATAGTAACGAGCTCAGCCGGATTTCTGCCTATGCTAAACTTTACGGCATCCACAATACGTTTTATATCGGAAAGAACATCTTCTCCTTTATTCTTTATGATCTCCTCTAACCTAGGATCGCCTTCTAGAAGCCTTATAGCGAGCCACCTAGGTGGATATTCGGGTAAAATCCCTCTTTCCCTAATTACCTTTTCTATTTCAGTGATGAAAGGCTCAAGCCCGTCATAATTTATTTTTAAAACTTCCTTTCTACCTCGTCGCCCTTCAGCGACAGCTACGATGGCGTCCAGTAGTTCGCGGAGACCACTGCCCTGTATAGCTGATACCTCGACTACGGGGACGCCTAGCATCTCCTCTAGCTTATCTACGTGGATGTGTATCCCCCTTTTATGGATTAAATCCGATTTCGTAATAGCTATGACAACGTTAGGTGTTAACTCGAGTATTTGAATGGGGAGGTATAGAGTTCTCTCGGGAGCCGTGCCGTCTATTAAAACTAAGACAACATCTGGTTCACCGCTTATGATATATTCGCGGGCTACGACTTCTTCCAGGCTCGTAGCTGATATACCATAGGTTCCGGGGAGGTCAACGAAACACAACTTCTTACCTTTATATACTCTCTCACCCTCTTTCCGTTCAACTGTTACGCCAGGCCAGTTAGCGACGTGGGCGATCTTTCCGGTAAGTACGTTAAAAAGAGTGGATTTACCTACGTTAGGGTTGCCGGCTACGGCAACTATAATATCGCATTTTCTTTCTTCCATTACTATACCCATAAAATGCGGCTATTACTGTGTTATAAGCTTAACCTGAGAAATTAAATTATTTCAACAAGTATTTTCTTTGCCATACCTCTGCTTAAAGCTATCATAACTCCGCGAACTCTTACAAGAATAGGTCCTCTATCACTGTTAACAACCTCGACTTCAACGCCAGGAGTTAAACCCATTTGCATAAGTCTGGTAGCTAGCCCGGGTCCTGCATTTAATCCCGCTATTCTAGCCTTTTTACCCGGCGGTACGGCTTCGAGAGTGATATGCACGCCGCTGGACATCGAATCACCACGTTAAATTCTCTGAGAGCATATATAATTGCGACTTAATAGAAAAGAAAAATTATATATAAAAGATTAGCTTATTGTTGAGCCGCAGAGGTGAAAATCATGTCCAGCGAGGAGGGAATTATATTAATAGGTCGAAAGCCGACAGCAAACTACGTTCTAGCAGCTGTAACGCAGTTTTCCCAGGGATCTAAGAGAGTGGTGCTTAAAGCTCGAGGCAGGTCCATAACTAAAGCCGTTAACACTGCCGAAATAGTTCGCAGATTTCTGCCGGAACAGGTAGAAGTAGTCAAATGTGAAATAGGCAGTGAAACCGTTGGCGAGCCAGGAAAGGAGAGGACGGTTTCCACTATAGAAATAGTGTTAGAGAGAAAATAAGTGATTAAAATAAGTATCACTTCTGATTTTCTTTTTCCAAGCATTTATTATTCGGTGTTTTCATGTTTAAAGTGAATTTAGATAAGGTCGTATATAAGATAGGTGAGCGCGCCCTCCTATCGTTAAGTTTTAAAAACACTTCTAGTGAAGCTGCGAAAAAAGATGTCTATTTAGAGCTAAGATTAAACGGAGAGCTAAAAATGGCCTTTTTAGCCCGTGAGGGAATTAGCCTAGGGCCAGGCGAGGAGTATAGGGAAACCATTGAGGTGCCCCTACCTAGAGAAGAGGGATTAGGCGAGCTCAACGTATATCTGGTGGAAAATGGAGAAGTAGTGAGAAAAAACGTAGAATTGGGCATAGTTGACCCGTCGAAGAGGAAACCTCTAATGGTGGCTTTTGTCTGGCACCACCACCAAGCGCCCAACTTCTACCCTGACGGCACCTTCCACAGCTTATGGGCCTTTACACACGTCTACGATGATGAGTTTCCTCCCTTTGAAGGAGGAGCCTATTATATTCACGTTAAAAATCACGAAAAACACACTAAAATTAAAGACTGCGATCATGTATCCCCCTCTCTTCTCCTGCAGTGGAAAGCTGTCATTGAAAGAGGCGCAAAAACGGTACATGGACGTATAGAACCTGATGACCCCAAGATAGAGAGAGTAAGATATGTATTAGAGAAATTCCGTGAAATGTCAGCAGAGGGGAAAGTTGAGATACTGGGAGACCTCTTCGCCCATACAGTTCAAGGATTAGTTATAGATCTGTTCTCTAAGCGCGGCATGAAGAAATTGGCGTTGGAGATTTTGGATTGGGAACTTAGATATGGTAAAAGAATAACTAGAGAAGTATTGGATTGCGAACCCATAGGTGCATGGACTCCTGAGATGTATTGGAGTCCAGAACTTGCTGAATTGTACTCTAGGAATGGCTATAAATACACTGTACTCTGTGATCAGCACTTCCGCGCGAGCTCCGGGGAAAAGGGCTCCATATATGAACCATACAGGGTAGAGTATAACGGGAATTCTATAGTTATCTTCTTCAGAGATAGAGAACTCAGCGATTGGATAAGCTTTAGAAACAATTTTACGGACGAAGAACACGCCGAAAGAGAAGCTAGAGGTTTTACGCTGACGCTGTTGGAGAAGTACTTCAAGCATCCAGGCGGGATCTGCGTTATAGCGCTCGACGGAGAAAACTGGATGATAGGCTCTATGACCCGAGAGTATGTCCCCCTATTCTTCGATTTACTCTGGAGGTATATAGAGGAAAGTGAGAAGGTATTCAAGACCGTAACTCTCTCCGAATACCTTAAAAACCGCGACGGGAATTCATTTAAAACTTTAAAGTACATACCGAAAGGTTCATGGGCTGGGCTTTCGAATGCTCAATGGGTGGGCGGCGTTAAAGACGACTTGTGGAATTTTGTTTTGGAAAAAGCCAGGTGGGTTGCCGCTCTGAGCAATGCCCTACCCCATCAGCTAAAGAAGAAAATGCTGTTAGACGAGAAATCTCCGCTGTTCCGCGCATACAGAGCGTTATCCATAGCAATAGACAGTGACTACTTCTGGTTCGGCGATAGAGAATTAGAACAAAAGGTTATCAAAGCTTGGGCTGAAGAGGCTGAGAGAATATCGAGAGAGGTTTTAGAAAAAATTAAAATACAATCCATCCACATCTCGAGCCATAAAATCTCCGTACTCGTCAAGAACAACTACCAATATCCTCTAAATCTCTGGCTAAAACTTGAAGACATTACTCGAGAGGAGGAAATTAAGATACTGGTAGAAGGCGGATCTACTAGGGAAATAGCCTTGGATGTTGACGAGAATATTAGATGTATAGCCCTCACTGTACCTCCTATAGTACTTAAAAAAATAGCCTTGAGCAGCGGAATTTTCTTATAATCCTCCGATGATAATATAATGGAGAGGGAAATGTCACAGAAAATATCCGCTGAAGCTTTTCAGCGAATGGTTGAAAAAGCTGCTTGGTTAATTTCTGAAGGTAGAATCGTAAGGATTAGCGATATCCTATACTATGTAATTGGAAGAAGGTCTAGACATTTGGTGAGAATTGGGGATGGAGAAAAAATAACTTGCTCCTGTTTCGGCTTTAAGAGCAGGGGCGTATGTTCTCACGTTCTCGCAGTTTCAACCTTGAGGAAAATGAAAGAAGGATCTGAAATTATAGATGAAATTATGCAGGAAAGAATTAAACGTGAGCTAAGACAGCTTTATAGAGGTGAAATTACTAGATGACAGCCTCTGCCTACATGGAGGTGTAAAATCTTGAAGTACCGCTTGATGGATATACTAGCCTGCCCTTACGATAAGAAATTCCCCCTAAAGCTATACGTCTTTGAGGAAAAAGTATATCCAGAGCGGGAATACGTATGGGATAAAAAACCTCTCTGCGAGCTTTACTGTGGACTCTTAGAGAAGAAAGTCGAAGAGCTTGACGAGACACCCTGCGAAGAGTGTATAAAGAAGGAGATAGTCGAAGGTTTAATTTTCTGCGAAGTTTGTAATAGATGGTATCCTATAGTAGAGGAGATTCCGATATTTCTCCCGGATGAGATAAGAGAAAAACGTAAACAGGAAGATCTGAAGTTTCTGAACAAGTACAAAGATAAAATCCCGGAGAAAATCCTGAAAGAAGGAAAGCCGTGGACGTTAACTAATCGTGAGTAAAGTAAGCCGTGATAACCCCCTCCGATTTCTGATCTATCCTAACGAATCCAAATCTGTAGAATTGGACCTTATCGTCAACCTCTAGTTTCCCTATTTCTTCTTCGCCAACTCCCTCGACAGAGACGACCTTTTCCCCCTTAACCTTCACAACTTTTACGTTTACATACCGGTTCGTTGGCGCCCATTGTATAATCGGCAATTTATACGTTTTAGCGTAATCCATATCCTTATTCAGATACTTAGCAAGAGCCTTCTCGCCATCCTTTATTAACTTAAAATTAGCTAGCCCAAGAAACCTAATCTCTCTCTCCTTCAAAGATTTTAAGTCGTCGAGAGAGACAAATATCGACGTTTTGCCATTATCTACGTCTAGGGAGATTAGACGAAAGCCTCTTTCCGGGAAGGAGGGATGATAAGGTATTTTGGCGGTTAACCTCTCCGGTATATCTACTAGCTCTATTCTAGCCGGGTTGGGCACGAACATGTACCTATTTGCCTTAGGCTCGAGGTATTTACGGTTAATAGCGTAGAGATTGGCTATACTGATAACGGCGCCGGAGGGCTTAACACCTACGTCGATCATTATCTCCCATATTGTTTCAGGCAGGAAGCCTCTCCTCCTTAGCGATACCAAAGTCCCCAATCGCGGGTCGTCCCAGCTGGTGTATCTGCCTTCTTCAATTCCTTTCCTAATCTTAGATTTACTGAGCACAATGCCTTCGAGGTTTAAACGGCCGAAATGTATCGCCTCTGGGTATTCCCATTCTAGGTGTCTAAACATGAACTTCTGCTTTATCGTATTAGTCTGGTGTTCTTTGGCTCTTAAAATATGGGTTATTCCCATTAAATGGTCATCTACGCCGCAGGCGAAGTTGTATGTAGGCCACACAATATACTTATCGCCTACTAAGGGATGAGGATACTTGGATGTGTCTATAACTCGAAAAGCTATCCAATCTCTAACAGAGGGATCTGGATACTTTATGTCGGTTTTTACACGAAGAACCGCCTCCCCCTCGCCATAAAATCCTTCAAGCATTTTATCCCATCTCTCTAACTGGACGTTAACTTCTTCTTTAGAATGCTCACAAGCTATCCCCCTCTTACGGTACTCCTTAATCTTGTTGTGAGAACACGTGCATATATAGGCTCCCCCTCTCTCGATTAACAAGCGTGCGTAGCGGTAGTAGATGTCCATCCTCAAGGACTGTATGTATTCTTCGTCCCACTTTAAACCGAGCCAGCGTAAATCCTCTCTTATAGCTTCATAAGCCTCGAGTATTGGAGTTTTGGTTTTAGGGTCAGTATCTTCAAACCTTAGAACGAACTTACCTTTGTACATGCGGGCGTATTCGTAGCTCAGTATGGCGGGACGCGCGCTACCTAAATGTAAAACGAAATCCGGGTTTGGAGCAAAACGTGTCACAACCCGCTTATATTTATCTACATTAGGCAGAGGAGGCAACGCCTTTCTTTTCTCCTCCACCTCTTTCTTTACTAATTCTTCAGGCCATTTCTCCTCGAGAATGCTCTTTAGTTCTTCAAGGGTTTTCTCATTAACCTTATTCACTACTTCCCGGACTATCGGCACTATCTCTCTAGCGTAGGGCCTAAGCGAGGGATCTTCCCTAAAGATCTTGCTGATCACCGCTTTGAAATTAGCTTTACCTCCGTATTTCACCGCATTTATAACAGCATGTTTAAACGCTAACTCTCGCACTTTATTCTCTTCCATTCGCCCACCTACTAGCTTCAATACGTCTTTAGAGTTGTTGAACGCTTAAATTAATATACGCTCCGGCTAAAAATTATTCTATCAATAGAGCTCGGTGTATTTTATGAATGCAGAGTTAGCTCAGTTCGCTATAAACGTCGCCGGTTTAACGGTAGCGTCGTATATGGATATCAAAACTAGAGAGATAGAGGATTACGTTTGGTACTCAATGCTTGTAGCCAGTATTCCCGTGCTTGTTTATAGGGCTAGCCTTCTGATACAGAATCAACCTCTGCTGATTCTGTACTTTTTATCCCTCACTATGGGAATAACTATGGCGTTAGCTATGGATAGATTTGCCCTAGTAGGGGGGGCTGACGTTAAAGCCCTAATAGTATTAAGCATAAACGAGATACCCTCTCTCAACAAAAACCCTCTATCTCTGATACCTCCGCTGTCAATCTTTACGAACAGCGCACTACTTTCTCTACTAATAATACCCGTAATTTTGCTCCGAAATATGATATACTCTCTTAAGCAAGGCGATCTCTTCAGAGGCTTTGAACAAGAAGATGTCAAGAAGAAGATTCTTTGTTTTTTCACATCCTATAAAGTCCCTTACAGCGTATATTTAAAAAACAAGTACAAATACTCGCTGGCTGAAGCAAAGGAAGACGGAAAGAGAGCATTAAGGATAGGCGTTAGAGTAAGAGAAGAGGAATCTGACGAAGGATATTCAGAGGATGAAGAGGTTTGGGTAAGCCCACTACTTCCTCTGATAGTCTTCATAGAGTTAGGTTACATAGTACACTTCCTTTACGGAAACATTTTAGGACTTTTACTAAACTTAATATGATGCTTCTAAAGGGCTAAGTTGTATGGTATTTAGAGCTAGGCCTCGGCGTGAGATGGTTTCTTCATCTAGCAGATTTCCCTATCTTCCTCATCGGCAAGCTACGGCATCTTCCTAGCCTCTTTCATCACAGTCAGAACCCGTGTTCCCAATCATCTGCCGCCGTGATATATACTCTGGGAGGAAATATATTTGTTATCCAACGCTATATCTTCACTTTGCCATCGACTACTATCCCTCTTCCGGTTTCGATTTTGAATAAGTACATGGCTGGTTTGACAGGTCTCCACCTCATCTTCCTTACAAACAACGTGCGTATATATTCGCCCTTAATCCTTTCGACTCCGAGGACTATTATCCCGGCTGCCAAGAACTCCTCCACACCGAAACGGCTTAAAGCGTTACTGCCCGTGGGTATCTCAGATGTTATTATATTGGTTGTCCCTATCTCTTTCTCTATTGAAATCACTAAATTTCTAATATAGCTTCGTGTCCACGTAGGGTCTTTTTCTCCCATAATTAAGGGGGCTACGGGGTCTATCACCAAGCGTTTAGCTCCGATGCGCATAGCCTCGCTTTTCAAGTTGAGAACGAGTGACTTAACTATGGTCTCTATCGGCTTATCCTTCATTTTCTCTGCGAAATCGGGCAGTAGTGTGAGAACGCTCAACAAGTTCTTTCTAATTAGGGCTTCTAAATCCCAACCGAAGGAAAGGGCCCCTCCTATGAAATCTTCGTAATCCTCGTCGACAAGTAGATATACCCCGGGCTCTCCAATAGAAGCCCCATAGACTAAGTAGTTTAGCGAGAAGAGAGTTTTCCCCGTGCCCGTTTCCCCGGCTATAAGGTAGGTTCTCCCTCTGATAAAGCCTCCTCCTATAATCTCGTCTAAGCCCTCAATGCCCGTTGGAGTTAACACGAGAGGAGGTGGAGGAGGAGGTTGTAAGCGTTCCTCTTTTGCCTCCGGCATGCTCACGCCTACTCACCTTCCCCTAAACCTTTAGAGTATTTCTCGATAAAGAATTCCAATGCATCCCTAACTATAGCCGAAATCGATTCAGCTTCTCCTCTTTCAACCCTCTCTTTCATTTCTAAATATAAACTCTCGGGTACGCGTATTGTCACTTTCCGCATATACTATCCCAACGCAATTAGTTCGTGAAGGTTTAAAACATTTGCTATCTCAACAAGACCTAAACTCCTGAAGTCGTAGCTTTAAGGAACACCGAGGGATAAGCCTAATTCTATAGGATAATTCTCGAGAATACTTATAAATTACATTACTATACTCATAGTGTGGGCAAGAATTACGTGGAGAAAATACATAAGAAACTGAAAATGGCGTACGCCCAAATTCTCGTAGCTGAGAATATAAAAAGGAATAAGAGACAAAATGCTTTAAAGTCCCTCTACGTATTAGCTATGACCGGGAACATTTTCGCGACACCCGAATTCCTAGCCAGCGTTTACATATCAAGCTCTATGTCTGAGGTTAAGAAGGCAAGGAAAATTTTGGAAAAAGCTTTGAAAAAAGAAGATATCTCTATGGAAGATAGGCTTTTATTAAAACAACTAGAATCCGTGTTAAAACCCGATAAAGAAATAGGCTTCTATGACTTGAAGATAATGGTAGCGGAGGCTTTGAGAATACTTGAGTCAGCACCACTGCTATAGTAGACATCATCGCGTAGCTCAGAGCTCCAGACCCTCATCAATCAATATAGTATATACACAAAAACACCTTAAATAATCTAGCTTAAGTTGAACAGTTCCTTAAACGCCGAGATTATATCCTCTATAGACAAGCCTAAGAGAACCACTTTATCCTCGTAAGCTCTGATCTTCTCTTCGATCTCCTTTACGTCTGCCGAAATCAGGGATCTCTCCATATCCTCAAAGGCTTCGGGAGGGTAGGCAAAGAAATCCCCGCTAAGGACTACACCTACTATCTTACCTTCGCTAACCTCAACTTCTATTTTTAAAGTCTTTCCGCCGGGTATGCGCTTAATAATCTCTCTCCTAGGCAAATTCCCTACCTCTTAAATATCCATTCCAGACTCGAGTACCTCTCCGCCAGTTTCTTCGCCAGTGATATCTCCTCTTTCGTAGGCGCACCTTCTTCAAAATCCACGTTAAAGACCTGCGTGAAACCTTTCTTTAAAGCTTCTATAACCTCCTCCTTACGGACTTCTCTACCCAATTCTATAGATACCGTAGTCACTCTCTCCCTTATGGACGAGATCTTCCGTGAAGCTAGTTTTTCCTTAGGAATTTTTAAGACTTTGGAAAGGATCTCTAAGTCGGTATTATACATGAGGGTTCCGTGCTGAAGGACAGCTTTACCCCTTCTCGCCTGCGCATTTCCGGAAATCTTCTTTCCGTTAACCACCACGTCGTTAACCGGTACGAACTCGGCTTTTAAACCCAGAAAAGATAAAGCTTCAACTATCCCCCCGCAGATGAATTTGTAGCTTTCCTGTAAGTCGCGCGGTATGAATGTAAGGTCGGCAACGACACTGTACGTTATCTCGCCCTCGGCGTCGTGGTATACAGACCCTCCTCCGGTTATGCGCCTAGTGAAGGGTATATTCTCCTTGCTAAGGTAGTCTAAATCCACAGCGTCCGAAACTTTTTGGAAATACCCTATGGTCACGGCGCTAGGCTTTATGACGTATAACCTTAAAGTATTAGGAATAGCGTTTTTCCGCTTAAGCTCTAGCATAGCTTCGTCTAATCCCATGCTCCAGTAAACATCGCCTTCATCAATTATCAGGCGCCACATACTTTCCAATTTAGCGTAAACTGTTTTAAATCATTGCTTTAATTTTGGTGTTGTGCATGTTAGAGTCTCTATTGGATCTCTGTCTGAGCTAGGAATTTACAAAATATACATGCTCGCTAGGCCTACTACGCTCTATATTCTACAATACTTCGAAAAAGGCTGCCTAGCCAGCTGTAGATTCTGCCCTCAGTCGAGCACTAACAATGCTGATAAGAGCTACGTTTCGCGCGTCCCATGGCTCGCTGTTCCGCTAGACGTTTTAATCGAAAAGGTAAAGGAGAAAGGAAGGGTCTTCGCTAGAGTATGCATTCAAAGCGTACTTAAACCGGGTTTTGAAGAAGAGATCTTAGAAATAATATATAAGATTAAGAATTCTGGAATAAACCTGCCAATATCCACGGCTTTAACGCCTATAGATGTCGATGTCCTACGCCAGCTTAAGAAAATCGGAGTAGATCACGTAGGCGTTGGATTGGACGCTGCTACTCCTGAAGTCTTCCACAAAGTAGGCAAGCCCTATAGTTGGGAAAGGTATATGAAGTTTATCGACGAAGCTGTTGAAGTTTTCGGAAAGGGCAATGTTGTCGTGCATTTAATTTTCGGTCTTGGAGAAAAAATCGAGGAATTCATCCAGACAATGAAACTCATTTACCGCAAAGGCTGTGAGGTGGCTCTCTTCGCTTTTACGCCAGTAAGGGGGACCTGCCTCGCAGGCGCCCCACAACCGTACGTACTAGACTATAGAGTAGCTCAAATAGCCCGCTTCCTTCTCTCGAAGAAAGTAAGGAAAATTCCAGAAGCCGAAGCTCTACTTGAAGCCCTCCTCACGAGCGGCTGCCCTGGCTGCAATAGACCCTTTTACAACGAATCACCTAGAAGAATGTACAATTACCCCAGTCGAGAATTATTAGAAAGAGATAAAGCTAAGCTTATTGGAGAAATAGTGGAGGCTCTATCGAGGATAAACCTGGATTCACTGGTGAGGTGAAGTTTTTGGAGGCTTTTACACCGGGAGGAAAGTATGTTAGCGTGAGCATAACTGGGGCTAAGTGCGCGTTAAAGTGCAAATATTGCGAAGGGGTATATCTGAGAGTAATGCACCACGCATCTACCCCTCAAAAATTCTATTCTCTGGCGGAAAAGCTTTGGCGACGCGGGGCTAAGGGATTGCTTGTAAGCGGGGGATTTGATAAAAATGGTCGACTACCTATAGATTCATTCCTCCCAGTTATTAAGAAGGTGAAAGAGGATTTTGATTTCGTAATAAGTGTACATTCTGGGCTTGTCGATAGAAAAGTTATAATTGAAATGAGGAAAGCCGGCATTGACGTAGTCGATTACGAGCTGATAGTAGACGATTTCGTGATAAAAAATGTTATGAATCTCGAAAAACGCTCAAGTCTGGATTTTCTAGAAACGCTCAAGATCCTACATGAGGAAGGACCTCCCTATATAGCCGTTCACATCCCCATAGGCCTGAACTACGGCATTGTGAAAAGCGAATACGAAGCTTTGGAGAAACTGCTAGAATTCGACCCTTATATAATAGTCTTCCTGGTACTTATGCCGACTAGAGGAACCCCTATGGAGAATGTCAAGCCACCGAGCATAGAAGAAGTTGTAAAATTAATTGAATATGCTAGATCTCTCTACAGCGGGGAGATAGTATTAGGGTGTATGAGACCTCCTTCTTATAAGTTCACACTAGATAAGGTTTTAATCGAGGAGAATATTGTAGACCGAATTGCACTACCAGCTTGGAGTATTTTAGAAAAGTTCAATTTAAAAATCGTAAACGCCTGTTGCTCCCTACCGAGAAAGTTACTTAGCCGTTTTTAAAATCGGCTGACTCACCAGCTCTATACGCGCACCCTCTTTCCCATGCTTAAGCTCGTATATGAGCGCCGCTGGCTCATCTTGAACTATCTTTCTAAAACTCTCATCTTGGGTAGCTACTATTATTTGGTCTATACCCTCTATTTTAGCTAGCATCTTTATCATAGCTTTTCTACATTCATAGTCTATACTGGGCGTGGGCTCGTCGAGTATTACGAACGAAACGTTATGGGGAGATAGTTTAAATAATGCAGTTAGTAGCGATAAAACCACAATTCTCTTCTGTCCATCGCTCATCTTTTTGAGAGCTGGTATCCACTTTCCATCGCGGGTCCTCTTCGCTAGTATTTCATACATGCTCCTCTCATACTCTTTCCCCTCTCGCCTAAACTTCACATTTCTAATCTCGATAGTAAGCTCTGAGAAATCTGGGTGTACGTACATCTGCTGGAAGACTTCATTCATTTTCTCTACTATCTTCTCGACAACTATCCTCCTTATAGAGGATTGTATTTCTCTAAACGCCGCCTTAACTTCTACGAGCTCCTCTCTTAATTTCGCGAGTTTAGCCGCTTTCTTCTCTAGCCTGATTTTCTTACTCGTTAACTCCCGCACATAAGCCAGCTTCTCCTTTAAGTCTTCCACCTCTATGCTCAGCTTCTTCAGTTGCGAAGATATACTGTTGAATTCATTGAGCGCAGCATAATATTTTTCCTCGATCAAGTTGTAGTAGTCTCTATCGAAATTAAGTTTAGCCATTTCTTTCAATATTTTTCCTAATTCGCGTTTTTTAGCCTCTAGCTCCTCCCTCAACTCCGCTAATTCCCTAACTCTAGCTAGCTTCAAAACTGTAGAGGAGCTTGAAGAAATCAGACTGTTAACTTTGTTAATTCTGAAGCTTATGTCGCTGACGAGCTCTTCCAACTCTTCAATGTTACTTGAGACTTCTTCGAATTCTCTAGTGAACCTCAATTTTTCTCTCTCAATTTCCCTCTTTTCAATAAGCTTCTCCTCTAACTCGCAGAGCCTAGAGTAAACCTTTCTAAGATTTTCGAGATACCTAAGAACCTTCTCTTTCTTAAGAACAATCTCTTCCTCCTCTAGAGAAGACAATCTCTCTTCTATTCTCCTAACCGCCTTTTCGTCTATCTCTGAGCCGCAGACAGGGCACGAGGCTTCTCCATCCTTTAAATAGGTGCTCACAACGTACTTCCCTAAGTTGCTTACACAGGCGTTTACTTCGATGAGCTTGTCTATCTTTCCGAGCTCTATCTCAAGTTCTTCTATTTTCTTATGCACTTCCCCCCTAGAGCCATATTTCTCGACTAGGGATCTAAAAGTATTATAGTCTTTCTCGAGAACATGGAGCTTAGCTTCCAAATCGGCTAGCTTACGTTTTAAAGTATTATAGCGGTTGCGCTCCGACGCCAGCTGGTAGTTTACATCTAGCATTTCTTCATTCATGGTATCTAGGGACGCTTCAAGTTTCCTTAACTTCTCTCTAAAAACTTTAAGCATAGAATCTAGATTATTTCCCGTAAATTTGAGCTTCTCAACTTCTTCGACATCCTTATAAGCCATAGCTTCCTTGAGCGCGCTTATTATCGAAGATCGTACTTTTTCAATTAATACTTCTAAGTTTTCCTCCGGTACTTCCCTCTCCAGAAACTTTAACCTCTTTTTTAACTGCGCCACTTCGGCCCTGAGTTGTATCTCCTTCTCTCTAAGCTTCTCGTACTTCTTTTCTTTTTCTCTTAAACTCCTAAGCTCTTCCCTATACTTAGACAACAAATTCTCCTTTTCTTTAAGTTCTTCTTCAAGGTTAAAAAGCGCCCTTCTCTTCTCTTCAAGAACCTTCTCAATATCTTCTATGGCGCCTTCTTTTTCTAAACGTATATTAATAACGTCGATTTCATTCTCTACCCTGGAAAGCTCATCCTCCACTATTTTCAACGGTATACCTCTGAAGATTTTCTCGAGAGTCTCGATTCCCAGTAACCTATCGAAGGCCTCGCTCCTCTGCATATCGGTGCCGTAGATTATATCCTCTATCTCCCTGTGCCTAAGTGCTATCTGTCTAGCATAGCTGTCTAAGCTAACTCCGAGTAGCTGCTCTATTTTAGCGTCTACTCTACTCCATTCTTCCTCCACTACCTCTCCATCCATTTTTAAAAAAGCTTCAACTCTCCCCGCTCTATCTCGCGCCCTGTATACTTCGTACCTCGCCCCCTTTTCGTCTTTTAAGACGAGCTTAACACTCAAACCATTGGAGAAATCGTTGATTAAATCCTCTACTTTAAGCTCTCTCCGAACTTTTACCGAGTATAGAATACCGTACAACGCGTACTCTATAGCTTCTAAAATCGAAGTCTTGCCCGTGCCTATAGGCCCTAATATTACCACTATAGGCGCGTCTAGGTTTAAGCTGCACTGCTCGCTAAAAGCCTTAAAACCCTCTACCTCTATCTTCTCAAGCCTGAACCTCATTTTCCTCCTCGCTCTCAAATATTTTAGAAATCTCCCGCCTAACTATCTTTTCTAGCCCCTTCTTCCCTGAGATTAGGTATTCTTTAAACATGTTCTTGGCTAAGGATGCCTTCCTTTCCTCGCCTTTAAAACGCTCATCCAACATTTCTAAAACTAACTCAAAAACGTTCTTGTTTCTTTCAGCCTTCATGTTCCCTACCCCTCTTAACAAGTATTGAGACCCACGGGTTATCGCTTATAAAGTCGGGTAAACCTTCAACCCCCTCGACGGGCGCCTCTTCTACAATCTCTAAAGCCCTAGCTTCCACGGCCTCTACCCTTTCCAAACGCTTCAACGCATCCACCTCTCGCTTTAACGTATTTAAATCCCTATATACTAGACCTAGCCTCTCCTCCAACTTAGAGATTTCCCTTTTAAGCTCAGTTACCTCTTTCTCGAGTCTGAGCGAAAGTTCGGATAGCTCCAGAGAAAAACGTTGAAACTCTTCTCTTAACGTATCGTCGAAAACAATTTTCAGTTTTCTAAAAGCTCTCGCAGGGAGAACCTCCTCTACCCTGTCCTCGCAGATTTTTACTATCCCGACACCCGCGCTTTCGAAAATCTCCAGCGGAATTTTAAGCAGACCTACTTCTTCAGGTATAGCAATATAGGCCTTATCCACGTAGTCTTTCAGCTTCAAGATATTTACTACAAGTATCTCCAGCTCCCTTCTTATTCGCGGCGCTAACTTCTCGCTCGACATATAGGTTTTTACAGCCACTAAGTTATTTCCGTCTCTCAAAAATAAATCAAAAAAATCTTTCACATTATCCTCGAGCTTTAGTTCTTCAGGAAGAAGAAGCTCAACTCCCCTACTCAGAAAGTATTCCTTCAGTCTAGATACCATCACCTCTCTAGTTACCATTACCTTATCGCCCAAATATCAGTGTAGCACGTACCAACCCTCAAGCTTATCCCAAGACCACGTATAATCGTCGGGCACTGCTAAGCTGTATACTATAGCTCCTTTCCATACAGAATACTCGGGATCTTTCGTAAGCTCCACCTGGGCATTAACCCCTTGTTCTGAGAGTTGCATTGCCACTTTTTCGGCCGCATTGCAAGCCACATCTTCAAAGCCTTGAGGTACCCGCCAGGCGAAATTCCCGCCGCTTAAAATTATCTTCTTGTAGAGGTGCGGCTGCAGCTCTAAGGGGGTTTTGCTGGCGGATTTAACTATAGCCTCACTTATGCTTATGGTCCCCGATATCTTCTCGTCGCCTATTATAGTGTCGCGGGGTCTAGGCATTCCACGCCTATAATAGCTCTCAAATATCTCGTGCTCCGGGTTAAATACTATTTCTCCGATTAAAAACCTCATCCAGGAATTCTCCCCTAGATCTATCGTAATCGTAGTTCCCGGTATTTTTAAAACAGCCCTGAACCTTTCCTTATCCTCCTTAGCTACTTTTATCGCTTTATCTAAGTCGCGGGGCACTAAGCCCAGTTTCTCCTTAACCATTCTAACTAAAGTTTCCTCGGGTACTAGGTCTCCGTAACCGCTATCCTTTAAGATTTCAGCTGTGATAGCATTAGCCTCAGCTCCACCCCTGTTAAGTGAAATAATCCCTCCTCTAATTGGATACCTTGAGATTGGAGTTATCTGCGTGTTCCCATGTCCTGATTCGACAACTATGCACGTTATCGTTTTCTGAGCTATAGCGACTGCGAGGGGTTGGGGGATTATAGTTACTGCCTTTATAACTCCGTACTCCTCATCTATCCTCTCATGCACCTCGAATATCTTCTCGTACATATACTTCGGAGCTATAGCTGAGAGAGCAGCTGTCACGTAGAAGCCGCGGAACTGCGGATCGCCTTTAGGAGCAAACTTCAACAATCCATACTTAGTAATTTCATAAACTATATCCCAAGCCACTCTATCGTCTTTCTCGACTACACCGTCCTTCATGGGATACACGAGGTATTTTGCCATATCTTCTCTAGAGCCCAGGTACTGAGCTACTTCAGGACCCACTATGACTTTTTTAGTTATGCCCGCTATCTTGTAGATTATCGAATCCTCGCTTATGATAAAGCCTCTATTCTCTATAACCTCTGGTTTTTCCGCGAGAGGCCCGAATTTGTACTGGCTCGTCCCGTAATCCTCCGCAAATGCGTACTTTCTTCTATAAGGCTCTATCGTAGCCACTTTCCCACCTTTTATCTATTTAAGTAAGGTAGGTTCTATATTTAATTGATACCATGAGGCCCAGGTGAAAACTGATGGTAGAGTCTTTTATACCAATAGCTTTTTACTACGAAGATAATGAAATAGCTCGAGGACATCTGAGGAGGAGTATCGCCCCGCTAACTATAACTAAAATACTCGATATGATGCCGATACAAGGCCGCTTATTCTTCCTCGGAAACGTGGCCTACGTGATATTAGATGTACTTTTTCCGCCCGAAAACTCGGTGAAAGAGCTGGACGAGGGAGATATATTTTATTGGCCTTTAGGCAAGGGTTTCGGGGTATCGCTTAAAAAACACACCTTCAGGTACAAGGTAAACCTACTCGGCAAAGTAACAGAAGGCTTAGAGAAAATAGCCAAGCTCAAAAAAGGATCCCTTATAGAAATATCTAAACCTAAGTAGGATTATTCCAAATATTTTTGTAAAGGCGTCAGCTACTAGAGCACCGGTGTTAAGATCTCACAACTAAGGGAGTTTTATATAGGCCAGTAGAGTGAGTATCTGGGTTGAGAGCTTGGAAGAAAAATGTATACCTATCCAAGTGGCTCAGTTCGAAGATTTGGTGAGATTCGCAACCTCCATGAGGACGTTCGGACAGAACAGCTATATACTCTACTTCGAGCATAACGGTAAACACGTGTATGGGATATTTGTAGTGTTCAGGGATTATTATAAGTACTACGGGCTACCCCTCTTCTACTATACTATAAGGAAGGAACCTCCCGAAAAGCCCTATCTACTAGTTAAGATAGACGAAAGAGGAGAAAACATAGAGTTTTCAGAGGGTATAAAATCGGGGTGGATACCGGTGCCAATCATATCTCTAAAGGAGAAGCCAGACATTATCCACCTGGCTTAACATAACGGTTTAGAATTAAGTCATTATTTCACTAAAGCGATTTCGTCTTTACCTATAGATCCTAGAAACATTTTAAGGCGTAGAAGAGAAAAAGCAACACTCTCGACTATGCTGGATTAGGCGAATTCGTTTATTTCTTACTTTAACGTGAACCTAAAATAGTAGAAATTAAATTAGCCAGCTAAGCTCGTCGAAGAGAATAATCCCTAGAAGGTGCGCCATTAATATAGAAACTCCCTCATCAAGGGTCAATTTGCCATCGTCTACAATCGCTTTTTTAACAATCCATAGAGTCGAGGCTATGGCTAAAAACTGGTAGAGGACGTAGCCATCGAGATACACCGGTACTACGATGGCAAGCAGAGGGAAAACCAGCATTATGCTCTGAACTACGCCGGATATTAAATTGGAAACCCCTAACTCTACATGCCCTCTCCGCGCGCCTACTATAGCTAAGCCGTGCTCAGGAATGCTGCCGGCGAACGCTATCAGGGTAGCCGCTATAACCATGTGAAGGTCTAGCTCGTGAACTAAGTATTCCGAGGCTCCCGATATAAGCTCGGCGCTTAAAAGTATGCCGAGTAGCCCTAGGAGCAAAGACTTAATCCATTTCCTGTCCTTTACACTCTTAGCTTTTACTGCCTTCTTAGAACCTCTAGACATAAAGTATAGGTAGCTTAGATAAGATATCAGGAGGAATACAGGTACTTCGCCGGGAAGGTATGGTTTCCCATCAAATATGTTTAGTATTAAACCTGTGCCTAAAAATATAGTGCTGAAGGCTATAGTTATCCTCATCACCTCCACGTCCTGCTCTAAGGCCTCTCTAGGCACTTCAATACTACCTCCTTTATACGTTAACATCACGACCAGTACGCCTAATAAAAGACCATTAAACGCCGACGCCAGCATCACCGTCAAGATGGCTACCTCCCTTAGGTGCGGAGAAAAAACCATGAATAAGGCGAGGATAGCCTCAGGTAGGTTAGACGCCAAGCTAGACACTACTCCAGTCGTGTACTCCGATAAACCCGTATACAGGCTAAAACCTTTAAACCCTTCAACAACGGTCTCGCTGGCCAGGAGCACAAGGAGAAAACCCGTGGAGAGAGCGATAATCGAGGAGATAAAATCCCCCTGCCCGAACAACGCTAACACGATCCCTGCAGCCGTTAATAGTATTATGCCGGCAAACCTCTTCATAAGCCTATACAAACAAAGGAAGAATATTAAGTTTCAGAACGGCAAATTAACACGCGTCAGCTTGTTGAGAAAAGCTGAGGAGAAAAAATTGAAAATAGGCGAAATAGCGACTAAACTTAAACGGTTTGAACAAAAACTAAATTTAAGGTACTTTAAGACCCGTTAACTCTTCGATTTCTTTCTTTCCAGCTTTAAGCTCATCCACTTGTCCAGGGTCAAGCGTTAGTAAGAGAGCTAGAAACTCGCCGACGTGGGTTTTCTCTTCTTTAGCTATATCCTCGAACACTCTTCTTATTTTCTCGTCCTCTACCGCTCTAGCAAATTGAAGGTATAGGTTTATCGCATCTAACTCAGCTGCTATAGAATGTCTTAGCGCCTCCGCCAGCTCTTCCTTAGAAAACTTCTTGCCAACGGGTAGGTCAATAGGGTTTTTCGATAACAACTTTTAAACCTCCAAGAAATATAATGGGCACACATAATATATATATGATTATTCTGTCAAAGACATGGATAAGTCTATAAGCTCCGTGTTCTGCGGGCTTTCATCACGCTTTCAGCATGCCCGCCGAATTTCTTCATGGTTCAATTATAGTTACATAAGCCCGAATTTCTACTTTACGCTATAACACCGTAGACATTCGCGATTTCAAAGCCGGTGTGCGTTTTATGACAAAAATAGCTGGACAGAATTTTCTACTCGCTTACTAGCTACGGCTAAAATGAGAAAAAGGAATGTTTATTTCCCGATTATTTTCACCTTTTCAACGCGTATAGCCGGCGTGTATACGTTAAACATCTTTTCTACTTTCCTGCCTACACCAGAGATGCTCTTTAACATATCGTAGATGTTGGAGGATATCATGCATTCTCTAACAGGGAATCTCAACTCCCCCTTCTCGACGTAAAACGCCTGCTTCGCCACTCCTGAGACTACGCCATCTTGGAACCTCATATCTCCGGAGAACCTTCTAATATAAATTCCACGCTCTACGCCCTCTAGCAATTCCTCTTCGCTCATATCGCCCGGTGATACTAACGTATTGGTTGGAGCCACGTCTAGGAGAGAAGCGGCGTTGCCCGTCGCTTCGATTCCGAGAATGTTGCCGACGTATGTATTCGAGATATAGCGTTTTAAAACTCCATTTTCTATAACTACGGTTCTCCTCCTCGGAGAGCCTTCCTCGTCAAAGAGAGAAGAAGAAGTCCCGCCTTCAAGGATCCCATCATCGATAATCGTTAAGCCCTCACAGGCTATAGACTCGCCTATTTTACCTGCTAAGGGGCTACTGCCCTTCCACACGTTATCGGCTCTATAAGCCATCGATAGAGTGTAGAAAAACGACTGGGCTACGTCTGGATCCATGATAAGCGCGCCCTCAAAACTCTCCACGGGTTTGGCTCCTAGCGATTCAACGGCGAGTTTTGCTGCTTTTCTACCCATCGCGGCGAAATCGATTTCAAGCCTTCTGCCGGTCTCCATTGCAAAAGAAAAACTGCCTATTTCGCCGTGCTCTTTAGCTACCGCCAAAGTATAACCCCATATTAACGTCCCCCTCTCCTCCCCCATAAAGCCCTCCGACGTGACTAGAGAGCGTTCCGCGACAACCGCCTCGACCCGTCCCTCGGTAACCGAGACCCTCTCATCAAAGCCTCGAGCGGCTTCTACGGACTCCCACGCCATCTCGACCACATCGCTGGCTGAGAGAAAAGCTATCTTGTCGTCGTATAACCCCCCGACGCTGGGCAACGGCTTTGGCTCCGGCAACCCGCTCCAATACTCGTTCGGCTTCGATGCTTTAGCCATGTTCACGGCCGTCTCAACTATCCTCAATACCTCCTCTTTAGAAACTATGGTAGTCGACGCCGTGGCTAGACGCTTGTCCACCACTATCGTGGCTGCTATCCTCCTCTCCACTGTTTGATTCGCACGCTTAACCTCGTCGTTTCTAACCTCTGCTCGCAGTTTCCTAACGACCTTGTAACTGGCTAAAACTTCCTCAGCGCCTAGCCTTAAACCCTCCCTAAGGACTAGCTCGAGAAACTCCATCACCGACTCCCTCCCACAATTATCCTACACCTAACGTGCGGTCCGCCTCCGTCGACCGGGACGGACTGCATTTTACCACAGAAACCTGGCGATTCAATAAGTAAATCCTTACCCACAGCGTCGACGCTCTTCAATACTTCAATAGCGTTCCCCGACACAGCTACACCCCTAAAAGGCCTAACTAACTCGCCATTTTTTATCTCCCACGCCTCTTGAACCGCGAACATAAACTCGCCGTTGGAATCCGCCTGCCCATGAAGACCCTTCTTCAAATAAAGCCCTTCCCGAGTCTCCGAGATTATCTCCTCGGGATCCCAATCGCCAGGCGCCATGTACGTATTCCTCATCCTCACTAGAGGCGCGTAGCTGTAGCTTTGAGCCCTCCCATTGCCCGTAGGCTCCATGCCCATAGCGGCGGCCGTCTCCCTGCTCTGCATGTACTCCTTTAACACGCCCTTCTCAACTATCACTACATCTCTAGCCTTCACTCCCTCGTCGTCGTAGGGCGTCCATCCAAACGCGTACTCTGGGCCCGGCGAATCCACTATCGTGACCAATTCCGACGCTACCTTCTCGCCTAGCTTTCTAGTTAGAACCGTACCGCTTAACACTAAATCCGCCTCCGCCGTATGCCCAAAAGCTTCATGAACGATTAAACCTAAAAGATCATTATCCAACACCGCCGTAACC
>Ga0190367_1000480_pt1 | contig 29163 bp, 49 predicted proteins | sample 4872181011_MG_FD_171838 | JGI IMG/M metagenome (GOLD analysis project Ga0190367, IMG submission 171838) | Hydrothermal vent microbial mat bacterial communities from Southern Trench, Guaymas Basin, Mexico - 4872-18-10-11_MG | ecosystem: Environmental > Aquatic > Marine > Hydrothermal vents >...
GTCTTATAAGACTTTAAGAATTATTAGATAGAATTATTGAAGGAATATTTGAATAATTATATGAATAGACTTTAGATAACTTCTTGGGATAATTTAGGAATAGAGGGTAACAGGTTAGATAGGACATATTCTAATATAGGAAATGGGTAAATGTTCTTTGGTAGTCTTTTACGGGATATTTCTCGTATTAGTCTAGGGAATACTGCAATAGTTTCTACAGTGGTAATAGTGTAGACTTTCTTTAATAGGTATATCTTGTAGTTTACGTAGTCTAGGCATGTTTTTAGTAGTTGTAATAGGTCGTATACTTTGGAGTATAATGCGTTTCTTATAACTCTGGGAGATTTGTATCTTTCCTCTATTTTCTTGTTTATTTGTTCTAGTCTTTTTTCTATTTGTTTGCTTAGTTCTATGATTTCTTCTTCTGGTGTTAGTCCTTGTCTTCTTAGTTTTCTTATATGTCTTCTTATGTATCTTAGGGTATCTTGTAGTTGTAGTAGTGTTTCTACAAGAGGAGCTATGCCTAGTAGTCTTTCTCTAACCTTATAGGGATATGCTTCTACTATTTTCTTTGCTTCTAATTCTACTTTTCTTCTTATGAATTCTCTTATGTATGGGAGATGTGGGAGTTCTCTTAGTATTGTAGATATGTAGATGTTGTATGTGATTGATGTGGCGTATTCTTCCTCTGATAGGAGATAGAACTCTTCTAGGGTTTCTAGGAATTTGTTGTGTAGCTTATCTGGTATTATTAATTGGAATAGTAGGTTTAGGAGATCTTGTTTATTTAGCTGTAGTAGGAATGTTACTAGGTATGGGAGTACTAGGACTATTACTTGATAGGTAGTTAGGATTAGATCTGGTAGTGGTAGTCTTTTGATAATATGGGTATAGAACATGACTGGTAGTCTTGATAGATAATAGCCTAAGTGGTCTATTAGGTCTATGGGTACTTCCCTGTATTCTATAAGGTAGTAGTAGTAGGATAGAAGTAATGCTACTCTATGTACTGGATTTTTTGCTAATTGTTCTGTAAGTCTTATTATGTAGTCTACAGTTGATAGTGGGATATTTTCTATAGTTGCTCTGTATCTTAAGTATAGGACTACTATGTGTGGATACTTATCTGCATATTTTTCTATAATTGGGATGTCTAGTCCTAATGCTAATGTTTCTTCTGTAAGAGTATGGATTACTGGTAGTATGTTTAGATCTAGTTGTATAATTCGAAATACGAGTACTTCTGTTAATAGGAGTCTGAATCTCTTTATTAGAGTTCTTTCTAGTCTTATTTTAGGACAGTATTCGTGTAGTACTATAGTTCTTACTCTATCTATACTTGCGTATATTAGGTCTCTTGTTTTCTCTAGTTTGTCTATTTCTATGGATTTCTCTTCTAGGGTTAATGGGGATTTTAGGATTTCTTCTATTAAGTCGTCTATGAATTTGTCGAATGATCTTATTAATAGTCTTGATTCCCTTTCTAGGATTATTTCGCATTCATGTCTTTCCATTGATTATGCTTTTCTTATCTCTTCTTCAGTAAATATTCTTTCCTCTTCTATCTCTAATTCTTGCAATTTTCTATGTACTTCTAGAGCTTTAGCTACAATATTTTCTAACTTCTCAATAGATATTCTTATGCGTTCTAAACAACCTAGTAGTTTTTCTAGTTCTGTTTCGGATAGATATGGTATATCACGTTTTATATCTCGCAGATATTTTTCTATTTCGGTACATATATCAAACATCTACCTCACCTCCTAAACTACTATACTTTAGATAATACTGTGCCTATAAGTCCTATGATTGCTATAAGGATTGATAGGATGATATAGACTTGTACTTTGTTTAGTCTTTTTAGATATAGTAGGTCTTTTCTTGTTTCTAATATTGCTAGTGCTAGTATTCTTGTAGTAGGGTTGTTGTTTGATTTTTCTATTAATTCTCTTAGTTCTTTGTTTATATCGTTGTTATTTGGCATTTTGTTTCACCTTCTACTCGAAGAATGTTCTGTATAATTTCTCTATGTCTTCTTCTGTAAGGTTGTATAGACGTATTATGCGTTCTGCTTCCATTCTAATTCTAGGAGTAGCTGTAGGTAATCTGCTTAATGCAACTATAATAGCTTCCTTCTCTGGTATGAATTTTATCTTTTTGGGTTTCTTCTCTTCTTCTTCTTTTTCTTCTACTTCTAATTCTCCCTTTTCTTCCTTTTCTCCTAGTTCTCCTATTTCTTCCTCTTTTCCTTTTTCTTCTTCTGTTTCTTCTGATTCTTCTTTGGTTGCCTCTTTTATTTCCTCTATTAGACCTCTTAGTCTTATTGCTTTAGTTTCTAACTTGTCTAATTCTTCTCTTACTTTGTCTATTTCTTTTAGGATTTTTTCTATAATGGTTTTAGCCTCTTCTTCTTGTCCTAGTTCTATTAGATCTCTTGCGTAGTTTAGTTCATCTATTGCTTGGGATATGTCGAGATATATGATATTGAACTCCATGTAGTATTGTTGTATTGAGATATATTAAATATTGCTTTATTGTTCCTCTTCTGGAGTTAGATCTTGATATTCTTCTATGCAGTTTAGATTGTCGTTTACTCTTATAACGTTGTATTTTGTGCATACTATTAGATTTGGGAATATTGGTTTAAGGGATTGTATTACTTGATCTACGTCTTGGTAGTATTCGTTTAGTTTGGATTTAGTAGTGTCGTCTAATTTGTCTGGATATACGCAATATTCACATTCTTTACATTTCATCTATATCATCCTCCTATATTAGTTAGGCTTTACCTATTTCTAGGATGTAGTATACGTCTATAGATCTATTAGCTGGAACGGTAATAGGTGTATCTAGGACTATGCGATCTACCATTGTAAGATAGTGTTTACCGTCTGAAGCATATATACGCCATGCCAATCCAGCTTCGTTTATCGTTTTTTCACTTGTAAATGTCCAAGATTTATACGCTTTAAATGTCCCCTTAAAATTAGCATCATCATAGCTAACTTCGTATCCTTGTGATTCTGACCATCCAGCTATTATACTTTCTAAATTGTAGTCGTTAAAGCTAACTGGAGTAGTTCCAGAGCCTAATGCAATATACGGTGCATAAGCGCTTGTTAATACATAGTAATAATCATGCAATGATCGAACAGTTCCGCTTGTATCTACAAAAATAGCCCTACTTCCAGATAACTTTCTTTTGAATATTTGCTCGTATATTGCTAGGAAGTTCCTTACCAATGTATTTCCTTCCTTCTCTATTTTCCTATCTTTCTCTTCGTCTCTTACTACTATAATGACTTTAGATCTTATACCCAACATGCTAACATGCCTCCTAACTTACTTCTATACTTACACTACTCTTTACTCCTACTGTTGACGTAGGAGTATTTAACATTGCTTCTATTGGTTGTATGGTAGATTTAACCGTAGTAGATGATTTGAACTCTAGTAGTTGTGCAAAATTATACTGAATTGTAGATATAACTAATGTAGGAGATGTGGGATTTATTCCTACTTCTCCTACTATATGGAGTTTGCTAGATGTACCTATTTTGGATTTAAATAATAGTTGTAGATATACATCGTACTTTGTTGAGATAGTTGCTGTAGTACTTACTTTAGGATATTTGGGTTTATAGATACTTAGAGCTAGTCCTACTCTTACTACTTGTCTAGTTGCTTCCATTAGTTCTCTTAGGTATCTTAGATCTATCATTGTTTAACCTTTACAGCTTCTATAATCATATTACTATTGTCGTTATATACTTTTAAGACTTTAAAGCCTATTCGTTCTAGTTGTTTAGTTAGTTCTGATTTGGTAAATATGCATTTATGCGTATTCTCTGGATAGTCTTGTCCTCCATATAGGAAATAGCTAAGTTTATACCATAATGAAGCATTGGGATCACCAAATTTCTCTATTTCTCCATTGTAGAATTTTTGTACGATTTGGTCAAAATCTGGTGTTTGAATAATAATTCTACCATTGGGTTTTAGAATTCTATGCCATTCTTTTAGTATTGCTTCTATGTTTCTAAAACTGAAGTGTTCTAATACGTCTTTTGCTAGTATCTCATCTGCAAAGTTATCTGGAAATGGATACGGTACTTTTTCTAAGTCTAGAGTTAAGTCTGGATTTACTTCTTTTCTTATATCTATGTTTATGTAGTCTGGTCTTTTGTCTAATCCACATCCTAAGTTTAGTTTGATTTGTTTACTACTCCTTGCAAGTTTTGCAATTAGGCTTAGTATATTGCTCATACTACAAGACCCCACTCTATTATATCCATATATTTCTCTAGTAGATTTAGCCCTTCTATTCTATTTTCAAATTCTACTGTGAATTCATCTGGTAGTGTAAATGCTTTATTTCTCTTTAGAATACAGCTATATGCAGTATCTATTTTTATGTCTAAATGTTCTGCTATCCTCTTTAGACATTTTCTAGGACTAGTTACTATTTTGTCAAAAAGTATTGCTAGTCCTTTGTCCGATTTCTCTATTTGCTTAACTGCTTCATAATTGTAGTATATCCATGATATTATAAATTTACCTATATAATCGTTGGGTTTTACGGTTACGTTTAGTCTTTTAGATGCTATAGTATATAACTCATTTAACCAAAATGCACCATCTATAGCTTTGTCTTCTATTTGTACATTTAGCATTTTGTTTAATGTACCAATATTCCTATATTTTGCACCTAGATGTGACACAAACACTTCTGCTGGGTTTCTTATAATGTGTACATAGTTGCAATTGTAGTAGTTTGATACTTCATTTAGTATTAGATGTAATTGGCACGTTTTTATAATTATATTGTCGTTGCATTCATGTAGTGGATTTAATGTAATAATAGCATCTTTAGCATCCGTATATACACTTCTACCCCTATGATTCCTCTTAAATTTGCTTAAAATGTCATCTGGTAGCATAAAGTATCCGTCAAATATAGGTAATTTATGTAAATCGTCTATTTTACCATATCTCCATCTATTTAGAAAATCTAGCAGTACTGGACTTGTAGGCTCATATAGAACTATACTATCTAGGTTACTTAGCCTAAAAATCCACCACAAAATTGTAGTACCGCTTCTATAATACCCATTTAGAATTGCTACAATTGGCATGGGATGGACACCTCTCGATGTCCTGAACGGCAAGCCTCTCGGGGTTTTAACCTTCAACATGGCTTGGACACGTGCTAGCAAGTGTCCATGTCGGGTTGTGGGTTAAAGGCTCGGGAGGCTTGCCGTCTCGGACACCTTTGGGTGTCTGTCTTGAATTATGTTCCATATCTTTCTTCCTACGTTTTCCCATGTGTATTCTTGTACTATTACTTTGCGATATTGGCTAAATCTTGCTTTATATTCGTCTAGATTTTCTATAGTATTCTTTAGTTTATCTACAAAATCCTCTATGTCGCATGTATAGCCGTTTCCTATGTGTACTGGATTGTTCTTAAATATAGGTTCTTCTTTAGCTACTTTAATTGGAATAGTGTATTGTAGATAGTCTTCAAAGCAACCTTTAGACGTTACTAGAGTTGGTATTCCTCTAGCTATTGATTCTAACGCATTTAATTCAAATCCTCCACCTCTAGATGGAACTATTGTAATGTCTGCTATGTCGTATAGTTCTACTAGGTGTTGTTCGTTAAGAAATCCAGCTATTTCTATAGTTCTTAGTCTTCTTAGTTCTAGAAGAAATGGATCTACTATCTCAGTTCTCTTTACTAGTAGTATTACATTGTCATACATTTGCTGTATTTGTCCTACTGCATCGTAGACTAAATCTGCTCCTTTTCTGTATCCCGAATGGAGGAGAAAGTATAGGATGTAAATGTAGTTGTTATCCTTCTTTTCTTGTAGTAGTTCTCTAATAGTAGGAGAAGTGATCTCTTTAGGCTTATTTATAAAAGTAGGACTTAAACCATGTGGTACTACTTCTACTCTAGTTTTCACTCCAGATTCTATGTAAACTCTCTTGCACCATCCAGATGGTACACATACTACGTCTACCTTATTTGCTAAATCTACTGCTTTAGGAGAAATTCTATTAGTATCTGCTACGTCAAATGCTATAATAGTAGGATCGTACTGTTGTAGTTTGTGTAGTCTTCTAATTCTAAAAGTGTACATCCAATCCCTATCTCCCATGAAAACGTAGAATAGTGGATGTACTATTACGGTAGAATTTGGCTTAATTACAATACCTCTATCTAAGTCTTGTTCTGGTACTGGTAATACTTCCGTGTATTTCCTTAATTCCTGTATGTGCTTGTTTGCTACTATTCCAAAACTTACAAACCTATACGGACATACGTAATATACCGTCATTAAAATTATATATTGTGGTAAAGTATTTCAATCTTACTTTCCTCCTCTTCTACTATTTCCTTCTTTGTGGATTTGTCTAGTTTTAACAAGTTAGGAATTTTACTTATAGTAGTTTTGTAGATCTGTAAGGCTTTTTCTCTACATTTGGCAGATAGATCTTGATACTCTTCTTTGCTTAATCCTAATGCGTATTTTATTGCTTCTTCTACTGAATCCGGATCTATAATCCACTTGTGTATTCTAGTACCATATCCACATGCTATAATGTGATCTGTAGGTTTAATTGGTATTCCTACTGCAAATTCGTTGTGTGCTGGTACGTCTGTGTAAATGGGAATAGTACCTACAGCCATTGCTTCTAATACTGGCATACCGAATCCTTCTACAAAACTAGTCCATAGTAGAAACTTGGATTTAGCTAATAGTTCTATCTTTAGTTCTTCACTTACTGTTCCAGTTCTATATTGTACTATTGTAGTATTTTTAGGTAGAAATATATTTGATATGAATACTGCCTTTACTCCTAATTTAGGTAGTAGATCTCTTTGTAGTCTTAGATTCTTACGATCTACACTATCATGATTACCTATAGTTATTATGTCATATTCTTGTTTATACTTAAACTTGTCTACTTTGAACAATTCCTCATTGATTAGTCTTGGAATTATTCCATCTACTCTAAATCCTAGCTCTTTAGCTATTTCCTCATTAAACTTAGACGTAGTGTAGAACTTTACGCATAGTTCTCTAGCTCTCCTACTATAGGTATTTTTAATTCTTTGCGTGTAGTATAGTGGTGTATCCATCCATGCAATATCGCATTTCCTATTATGTACTAATGCTAAAATAAAGTCGTCTACTCCTATGTTTATTCTACCTTCTATGTAATCTGTAGATAGAGTTACAGTACTTGCTAGGTTTGATTTTAGTAGGTATTGTTGTAGTAGTTCTCCACAGTACCTTAGAGATCCAATTCTAGACGGAATTCTTATGTTTATCATGGTTTACTTGATTTGAACGACTAGTCTCCAAATATACGTTAGAGGTTCTGAATTGTAGTAGTCAAATTCTGTAAATTTACCGTCAGCACTAGCTATTCTACTTGCTAAGCGAAGTCCTGCTCCACCTACAGGATACGCAGTACAACCAGCAACACACCTGTTTGGGTTAGTTGCTGGAGGACTCCAGTCATCACTATCTAGAGTTAAGTAAACTCCAAATTCACCTATAGTCATACTTGGTAGTACTTCAGCATCCCATCTAAAAAGAAATTCAGCAATGTATTTCCATTCAGCTTCTAGTCTCCATAGTTTTCTTGTAACAGATGACGGAGCTATATCTACTTTATCTACTAAATCACCCATATCTGTAGTTGTAGGAGTAGTAGTATCTTTGCCTACTCTTGCAGTAGCTCCGTATGCTAAGCTTCTAGTTACGTGAGTACAGAACTCAGCAGTCCCCTCACAACAACTAGTTGCTATTATACCAACTATAGAACTCATTAAGTATCTCGTAAACCTATTTTTACCTTCTGCTATTTTCTTGTCTCCTACCCATATTTCGAAGTTACCAGTTATCCCAATCCCCTTACCCATAACATATCACCTTTTAGCTTCTTACAATAACAGCCCATTCTAGTCTTAGAACCTTTGTATTGTCGTAGTCTATTGGTTCAAAATCTCCGTCTCCACTACTTATCCTAGCTATTAGTCTTTTACTTGCATTCCACGTTCTAATTACGTTTTTCCAGAAATTATAACGTTCAAACTCCGTATAGGGATTAGGATCAGTTGCAGGACTACTCCAGCTATCATCACCTACAAAACCATAGACACCAAATTCACCTATAGTCATACTTGGTAATACCCCAGTATTCCACTCAAATATATATGTAGCTTTGTATTCTGTTAAACCACTATACTTGTCCATTACCCTAGTTTTACTACTTGGTGCTACGTCTTCTTTTTGTACTATGTCTGTCATGCTAGGATCAGTAGGAGTAGTAGTATCTCTACCAACTCTTGCGTCTATACCCCATGCAATACCGTAAATTGCACATTTAAGAGTACCAGAACTTGTGCCGTGAGTTACTTGAGTACCTATAACATGCTCTACAATAGTAGTCGCAAAATACCTAGTCCACTTATTCCTACCTTTAGCTACTACCTTATTTCCTACTTTTACCTTAAACCATCCCCCTATACATAGCTCCTCTATTTCCTTATCAAGTCTTCTTATCATATTACCACCACACTTATCCAATTTCGTAATTAAACTCTTCGTATACACTATCGTATGGTTCTTCTTTAATTACTTCTATTGTACCAGTACTGAATTCTTCTACCATTATACCCTTTTGCTTAACTTTGGCAATAATCTCTTCAGCTTCAGTACCACTAGCACCCGCTCTCTCGTATATCCCTAGTTCCCTATATACCTCAACTACTGGTGTATCGTCAAAGTATACTACTAGTTCCTTATAAGTAGGATAACTAGTCGATGGGAATTCTCCTATAGTACTAACCTCAGCTTCGTTATATTCTGGTAGTTTTACAATTACTTCTACCCTAGTAGCTATACCACTAGGAGGACTATAACCTGGTGGTTTCTTTACTTCTTCAACTGTACTTTCCCCAATTTTTGTAGTTTTTTCAGCTATAGATAGTCCCGAAAGAACATCAGATCTAGTAGTTAGAGCAAGCAATTTGGCTATAATACTAGCAGGTGGAGTAATAGGTGTATCTTTTTCTGCAATTAATCTAAGTACTGCTTCTCTAATTATTTGGTAAACTCTAACTTCTGGTACTATTGCTATTCTATTTACTCTTTCAAGTATTGTTTCAGTATCTACTATTATGTCTACGATAGTCTTTAGACTATTTACACTCTCAGCGTAAGGTAATAATTCTACTTTTACGTCTGGTACTACTATAATTCTATTAGTTCTACTTACTTCATATATGGGAGAAACTACAGCTTCTACAACTGTTTTTAAGTATATATCTCTATATACATCCACTATAGTAGGTACAAAGTAAGTATCATAGATTCCGACTAGTAGTTTTTGTTCAGCTAGCTCGTATCCTGAGTAAACTATACTACCTACACCACTTATGGAGTTAGTTATAGTAGTGTAAATTGGTGTAAGAACTTCAGTAGTAGGTTCTATCTTTATGGAATTAGTAATAATTCTGATATATGGATATACTACTCTTACGTCGTATAGCAATTTTATACTATTAACACTTTCTTGTATAGGTGTATATCCTACTGTAGGTAATGTAGCTGGTTTAACAGTAGGAGGAGGAGTAGGAGTAGGAGGAATAGGAACTTCTATAGGCTGATAATCCCATGTAGGTAGTTTTAATGGAGGGAATAGTTGAATAATTGTGGATGAAGGTCTAGGAACTAGTACATCCATTAGTTCTCCAGCTATTAATCCTACAAAAGGACTAGCAATCCAAGCACCAAAAGTCTTCCAAGACGGATCTTCTATAAGTTTCTCAGTACTTCTCCACATTAGTGGTATTGTTAGGTTTACTATAATTAGATACTTGAACTTATCTCGTAGTGATTTAACAAAGTTAGTCCACCATTGGTTTATTTCATTAACAAACCCTTCTACTCTTTCTACAATCCAATTCCATACGTTTATTACTTGCTGTGCTATCCAATTCCACAAAGATTGTAATGCGTTAACTGCTTGTTGTCCTATCCATTGTATTCCGTTCCATATCCATTGTCCTATATTTTGCAATCCAGTAGCAATGTACGTTAATCCAGCACCTATTTGTCCTGCTAGCCAATTAAATCCTTGAGCTAACCAGTTATACGCCTCTACTACCTTACTACCCAACCACTCTAATCCTTCTTTTAGTCTATTAAAAGCTTCATTTAGCCATGCTCCTAGACTACTTAATCCTTGAGAGATCCAGCTACCTAGTTCTCCTAATGTATCTGTAAATCCCGCTCCTAATCCACTTAACCATCCGTAAAAGTCTGATATTGCTTGTTGTACTTGATCCCAGATAGTCATAGTAATGCACTTAACTTAATTCCAGTCTTAGTTACTTCTACACTAGTTACATTTTTGTATCTTGGATCTATTCCCGCTTTAACTCCTTCTACTATTTTACTGTAGCTAATTTTGCCAACTATCTCTATTCCGTCTTCCATGAATCTTACTTCAAGATCTTGATCTACTAATCCTTTAAGCAGTTCTCTCAGTTTATTCTCTATATCCTTAAATGGGATTTCAAGTACTAGATTGTTTCCTATTATGTTTACACTAGCATTTGGACTAATAGACTTCAATGCACTCAATAATCCCTTAGTAGGATCTATGGGCATCATGTCTTATCACCTAATTTAGCACCTAAGACCCTGTTACCTCTATCACCTAAGACATTATAACCCACATATTGGCTAGACACATTACAAATCCTTTTGGATTTTCAGCAGTATAAGTCCAGAACCTATAGAACCATACGTATATTTGATTTACTATTTGTTTTAGTAGATCAATTATAGTAGCTATAATTCCCTCTATTCTAGCTCTTACATCACTTAGTATAGCTCCTATATTTGATGCAACACTTGCAAATGTTAGCATGGTCTATCACTCATTATGGATTAATCTGTATCGTATACTTAACAGTTAATCTACCTCCATTAGGTACTGTAGTTGCAGTAATTACATCTCTAGCCCACATCGTAATATGCTCTTCAATAGTACCATCTGGTTTATGCAATTTTAGCTTCAAGAATAGTCCTATCTCATTTACTGTTATATCAGCACCACTATTGTTATCGAAGTATCTCTGTATTGTAATAGTCATCGTAAGACTAGTAAAGTCGTGTGTTTCGCTACTATCTCCATATAGCAGTTGTCCACTACCAGTACCATGACTAATAGGTGCAATTAAATCAGTATCGTCTTGTGATACTGACTGACTACTAGTACCAACTCTAATACCCCATTGATCTTCTCCACTTGATGCTAGTACGTTTATCTCTTCTCCCCAATGATACGGTACTGTGTATAGTACTCCAGCACCTACATCCTTGTCGTAGAAAGCATCCTTGTAGTCCCATCCTGCTAAATGCTCTAATAGATGTACTGCAAAACTCTTAACAAAGCTCTTTGGCTCAAATGTCTTCTTCTCTATGACCTTTCCATCCTTCTCTACTATTACTTCTCCTACTACCTTTATACCCGATCCATCCATGTAGATAATTTAGCTAATAGTCTTATTAAATTTTTTCTACTTTTCTTATAGCATCTCTAACTCCTAGTAATCCCAATCCTAATAGTATTAACTGTACTCCCTCTTCCTTCTTTCCTACTGCAACTAAATAGACTCCTATAACTACACATCCTAACGCAATCCAGAAAGTCTTACTACTAAATGGGTAACTGACCATATAGAAAAAATTGCTAAAAAAATTATTATTAAATTTTTCCCCTCTATGCCGTTACTGTACTATGGTACGGTTAGACTAATGCTCCAACCCATCCAGTAACTGCTCTTATTATTCTGCCACCATACCTAGCAATGGCAAACGTCAACAGTCCAAGAACTACAAAAGTACCAATAACGCCAGCGTTATCTGCTATAGCTTGTGCAATGTTACCTAATACATCCTGTACTCCCGTAAGGAATGCGTTTAGCACATCACTGAGAGTATATACCATTACCTTTCACCTCCAGTAGATACATTGGAACTATTGCTTATAAAGCTTTTGTAGGAGTAGTAGGTATAGTACAAGTATAGAAAACAGCAAAATTACAGATATTGCAATTATAGCATTCAGAACTTCAATCTGATAAGCCAAAAAATCCAAAAATTCCGATTGATTCATTTACCTCTTATTCTTAAACTGCCTTATAGCTTCCCTTAACTCTTCAATCTCTTCTTCCTCTAATTCCTCTATTTCCTCTACTTCCTCTACTTCCTCTTTTGGCATCTTAAGACCAAATAATTGTGCTAATGCTTGCATTTGTTCTAATCCAGCACCTACAGTTCTATTAACTATAGATAAAGTACTACTAGCAGACTTATACGTTGATATGAATCTTCTAATAGTCCTATTAGCCTTATTTATCTCGTCCAGATCCATTTCCAATATTTCCTTAAACTCTTCTCTTAACTCTTCTATATCTACATCTGTAACATTATACCCCTGTGATCTAAGTCTTACTGCCATTGCTATAAGACTGTTAATATCATAGGGATTAATTTTTGATATGTCAATACCACAACTAGCCAATTGTCCTATAATCCTTCCTACTCTTTCTCCAAATTTTACAAATTTATTAATTTTATCTACTGCATCTAATAGATCTGCAATAGTAATTTTACTACTATACGTCATTTCCTAAACCTAATTGCCAGTACGTTACTTTCCCTATAAGTCGTAACTTCTACCTTATATCTACTCTTCTCCATAGTCTCTCTAACCTTTTTGTCAAAATACGACACTACATCATTGAAATCCATTAGAGTATTAATCCTTGTGTAGTCTTTCATGTCGTAGAACACTTCAGTTCTTATACCATCTTTCCCTAACTCCTCTTTAATCTTATTGGATACCTTATCCAATTCTTCTCTTTTTGGCGTAATACTGGCAGTAACCGATAGTACTAATACATCACTTTCCAATTTCCCCTTAATCGTAATGTTCCTATCTATCTGTCTTAAATATCTCGCAATCCTTCTCTGAAAGTATCTAGCTATAGTATTCTCATCTATAAGTAGAAATGCAGTATTGTCCTTTCCTTGTGGTATAAACACTTCAGCCTTTATACCCATCTTTGCAAATTTTGCTAAATTCTCTCTTAACGCTTGATATAGTTGTCCCCTCTTCCTCTCCAAAATAGCCACCTGTTGTCTCTTATCCTTCATTATACCACATCAAAATTAAATAAAAAAAATAGTAGTAGTTAATGTATTACGTTACGCCTTTTCAGGACTAGTACCTCTCTTAGCCTCAACTTCAGTCAATATCTCAACTGCCGTAGTCAGTAGTCTTACAACTGGATCTTCCTCTACTAGTCCAAGTTCACGTCTTACATGCTCTAAAGCATCATTGTACGGCATTCCCTTTACTCTCTTGAGCTTCATTATTTTCATTAGCAAACCTTTAGCTAAACCTGCGTACATGTGTGGTATTTCTGGATGTTTCTCAAACGCCTGTGCAATTACATCATCCCTATCAACCTTGTAGCTAAAGAATCCACCGCTCCATGCATCTCCCATTGCGTCAATAGCCTCCATTGCTAACTGCATTGGTACTCTTCCACCTCTTGATATGTAGTCAAACATCTTTACTCTATATCTCGGCAAGCTACTAGATCCGTAAATCCTTCTCCTCCCCGCCATGTAGTTATGTAGTAGTGAGATATATATAAACTTTATCCATACTCTTCCAATAGGTGATTAAACAACAATAGGTATTTTCTAGTATGGTATTCTATCTCTTCAGCCAGCTTGGTCTTTTCCTCCTTTGATATAATTTCCCCATTCTTATACTTTACCTTAAATAGAACGTTCCAATGTTTGAATTTATCCTTAGATCTTACTCTAAGCCAATTAAACAATTCCCTCTTATAATCAGATCCCAAAGCTAGCTGTAGTACTACTATGTCCTCATCAGTTAATTCAACATTGGAGTATAACGATATATAGAGATGTAATCCCTTACTAGTCTCGTATACCTTTACATCTATTACTCTTATACCAAAAAAGGTTTTTAGGAAATTTAGCTTATTAGCAATCTCCCTTGCAAACCTTTTAGCACTTCTAGGCTTAAAGTCAAAATCCAGTTTTAGCTCGTATCTATGCATTATGACATCACCTGTTCTCTAATTCTCTCAAGAGCTTTTTTCTTATAGTTCTCTATAATCTCAATAGACTTTTTCCTTAACTCCTCAGCCTCTTTCTTTGTCTTATCGTATATTTCCTTATCATGATACTTTTCTATTTCTTCTCTTAGTATTCTTTTAAAATCAGATGGAACGTAAGCTACTAATGCATCTAGCTCTACAACGTAATCGTAGGTATATTTCTTACTTCTAGGATCTCTCTGTAATTTTGCAAGAGTCTCTGCATCTTCTGGTTTAGGTGGTAGGTTATACTCCTCCACCTGTTCTGGAGTTACTGCAACTCTCCTAAATTCAACCTTAGACTCATCCATTCCAAAATATCTTAATGCTTCATTGAGAAATCTCTGAATATCTACTCCCGATGGATCTAGATCTCCACAGTACAATATTACAATTTTATCATGTTCATCTAGAATACCACTAAGATCTTTTACATTCTCATATATAAACGTCCAACTACTATATCCTCTATTTACTCTAATATTAACGTATAGATCATAAGTCCAGTTGTCTATAGTAGTTGCTAGGGCATCTTTCTCGACCCATATTTCTGGAACAATAGGTTGATTAGCCCAATACCCGATTCTACCACTAATCCTTAAATGATCAAACTTGGAACTTATCAGTTCATTTACATCCAATTCCTCTACTTTCCTTTTACACATATCTTCTATCCAATCTAATTCTTTACTGGTAGGTCTATAATCACTAAAGTTCTTTATTGCATATCTCGTCTTATCTTCCATAAAATCCCATGCAAATATACCATCTTTTCTCGCTTCTACTAGTACTTTACTTAACCTCTGATAACTACTCCTAGTATTAGGTATTATGTTTCTCGACACTAGAGCATAGAAAATTGTTCTAAGAGTCGGTTTAACTCCTTCATTCTCAAAGAAAGGTACTATCTCGTCTTTAACAACATTAACAACACTCTTCCAGCTAATACGCATCTTGAATCACCCCTTTTTAATACAATATATGCAAAATATCCCATCTTCCGTAAATACTACCTTTCTCCAGTCTCTAATTTTCCTACCGCACTTCTTACACCTAAGTCTTCTAATTTTACCCATGCTACACTACCTCCTATTCTTTACGGGTCTAAAATACCACTCTAGGAACTTGTCATCGCCAAATAGTGACTCTGAGTCCTGTATAGGTCTTTCTGCAATCTCAAACAGTAGATCGTCCTTTGTAAACCTTTCGGGATTACTTGTAATCATCTCACATCTGGATGTAAACTCTACAGGTAGTAGTTTGTACATTTCCAACGTATTCCACAACCATGCATGCTTTTTTAGAATATGAGTACCAAGTACCTCTATTTTGGTAGTAGTAAAATTAGGACATATAGGACATCTCCATCTTTCACCAAATTTGCAAACTTCTACAAATCCAAGTTGTTTTATTGCTTCTACTGGATCTACGGGTTTATTGTTTATCAGCCAATACCACAAACAGTACGTATCATAAGTACTGACTGTACGTTCACTTCTACGTTTAGCCGTTCTAGATCTTTCGTTTAGTATACATTTAGCCATATACGCCTTAAAGTATGCGAGCAGACGTACATGATTATCATCACAGAAGTATAATATATTTTGTATAATATGGTTAATTATACCGAATTTACCGAATATTTTTTTACAGAACGGACAGAACGTATCTCCTTCGAATAGTACATGCTCAACCACATGATCTATAGATGTAGTTATAATACCGCATACTGGACATACCATGTTAAGTCTTACGTACTTGTTTACCCATACCACGTATACGTACACTTCATCACTTTTACATTTAGGACATATTCCCTCTACCATTCTTATAAGAGCATTCAGCTTACGTTTACTCTTACTGCGTACATCTACGATGTCCTCTATAGTAAAATTACATTTTTTACACACAAGATCGTATCTACTAAATACGACCATAGTTTTATCACCTTACCTCAATTTTTCCAACTTCTCCTCATACAACTTTACAATATCTTCATGCATTCTCCAATATCTCGTACTGTAGTGAATAGGAGACTTCTCAAAGCAATCCATTATTGCTTCTAATTCGTCTGTAGTAGTAGCTTCATCTATTAGCCTTGTAAAATATCTGTACTGTTCCCTTACTGGTAGTTTTAGTATATAGTCGCATACTTCTACAATTGCCTTAACTCTAGCATATCCAAAAGTAGCTCTAATCTTCTCTTCTATCTTGCTTATAATGTATCCGTATCTCCTTAACTCTAGTCTTCTAAGCTTTCTATTGATATAATCCAATATAGCATTATAGCACGGCTCATAGAATCTTCTTAGTCTTACTATTCTCGTTCTAAGTCTTCTTAGTTCTCTAATAGTTCTAGCTCTTCTTGCTTCTCTCCAAGCAGTTCTACATCTCCTTTCTTGTACTCTTTCTATATTTCTCTCTATGTATCTGATTAAACGTCTCCTATCAGTTTCTGTAATTGTTTTACGTCTATATGCTCTTTCTACTCTAGTTATAAGAGTTCTATAGTCTCTTGGATCATCAGTAGTTCTCCTAATCTCTCTCTTTCTTTCCCTAAATAGCCTGTATACTCTTCTTCTAATTTCTTCTCTTCTTATAATTTTGCGTTTTAACATTTCTTGCATTATTCTGTTTATTTGCACTCTTTCACATTCTAGTACGTATTCCCTATAAGGTGCAAAAAATTCACTTTTCCATGTAACTCTAGACATAATTCTCCTCATTGTAGCTCTTAGTTCTCCTAGAGTTCTAGTTCTCCTTATGCTTTCACACCATCTTTTAGCTTGATCTACTAAGAAACGTCTACTAGCATTGGTTAATAGCTCATAGAACTCTAAATACGTTTCTTCATCTATTTCTCCTTTCTCATATAACAGTTCAAGTCTATTATGCTTCTCCAGTAAATCTACAATATTTGCAACGGTACTAAAGTATCTTCTTAATACATCTTTTTCCCTTTTTTCCCTTATTTCCTCGTAATGTCTCATTAGTCTTCTTGCAGTTCTTGTAGTATATCTTATGGAATACGATGTAAGCCAATCCAAGAATTCTACCATAGCACTATCTAGATACGGCTTCAAGTCGTATTCATAATCTCTTTTCCTCCTATACTCTACTCCCTCATATCTGGCTATCTTGAATTCCACGTCTACTATTTCTCCCTCTAGTGGTTTTTCTATTGGTTTAATTCTAGTATCTACTTTCTCAAATCTCTCAAAGGATGACGTATATTCGTCTAACTCCATTGCTCTCTGTAGTTCTTTTACTAAAAAATGCCAGTAGTCTTTCATGTATAACTCGAATGCATCTCTAAGTAGTTCATCCAGTTTATCTCTAATACTGGATTCAGTAGGAATAGGAACTCCAGTATACTTCTCAAACCATCCTTCTACTGTTAGTTCTATGTGTACTTGGTGATGTTTCCTCTTAGAATAGTCTAGCTTTAAATGCCATATAAATTCGTATATATCCACATTTACCGATTTCTCTAGTACTTCTTTTGGTATAACGTTTCCTTCTTCATCATATACCTCATATTCTCCTCTCTCTACACATCCCTGAAATATCAAAGCTCTAGTGGGACTAATGTTGTATTTTCGCATGTATTCTCTAAAAGCAGTCCATGTAATCATTCCCTCAATTCTTAGTCTTATTACATCCAATACTTCTTTAGGATATAGTTCTGGATAATTACCAAACCTAACGTAATATGCCATGTAATCACCTCTTTAACTTTTTAGCTAATTCTATCTCTTTCTTCCACCATTCTATTTCTTCCTGTATTCTCGTTTTGTAGTATTCTTTAACTATTTCAGTCTTGTAATACCTATCTTTCCTCTTAACTACTAAACCTCTTTTTACCAGTTCTCTTAGATATTGATATACTGTAACTTTCGATAAACCTAGTTTGTTTGCAATTTGTGTAGCAGTTAAACCAGTACATGAATCATATATCCTTTTAATCGTATGATCCCCAAGTCCTTCTAGAATTATTTTAACTATATCCTCTATACTATACTTAACCCTTAATCCTCTAATTAGAAGTCTTAGAACTTTGGATCTATTGTGGAATCCTACCCTTCTGCACAACTCCATAATAAACTCGTAATCCTCATCATCCACATATATATGTACGTCTTTCATATAAACATCACCTCGCTAACTTTTGTCCACATTACTACTAGTCCTATAGTACTTAAAATAATTATTTTAAGTCTAGAAGTAATATAATTAATATAATCTATTATAAGTCTAGAAGTCTAGAAGTATTGTAGTAATGTCGCTATTTGCTAGCATATAGCATGAGTTTATATAATTTTCTTTCGACAATTGTCGTGCGGACACTGCTAGATACCCAAAACGGCAAATCTCTCAGGAACATCACACATACACCAGTACATGGTCACGTGCTAGCACATGACCAAGTCGGGTTGTCCTTGTGTGTGTGAGTTGAGTCGGGGAGATTTGCCGTTTTGGGTACCGCTTGGTGTCCGAATCTTACCGTCGTAGAATAAAAGGAAATTTCCTATTTTTACAAAATTAGAATATAAAGATTGGTTATATTATTCGACAACTGTCGTGTTGAATTTTTGGGTACCGCTAGATACTACCCTTGATCTCCAATTTCCTAATTTTACTTTATATAATTATAAAAAGAAGGTTAGGTACTGTTAGGTGTCCGAGCATGTGTATGAGTTATGTCTAAGTCGTTTGCCGTTTTGGGTACCTAACAATACCCAAAACGGCAAATCTCCCCAAGTTAACTCATAGGTCATGATGATTGTAACAATTGTTATGATAACTACTGTAGCAATTGTTATAAAAATTGTTGTATTAAATGTTGTATTAAATGTTGCATTAAATGTTGTATCAAATGTCGTATTAAAATGGAGAAACTCTAAAGTACTTATTTCCCACTTTTGCTACGAGTCTTAATTCTACCAATTTATGCATGTGGTATCTAATAGTTCTTTCTGGAATTCCCAATTTTCTCGATAGCTCTTTTACGCTCAATCCTCTACATACTTCTAATATCTTTAATCCAGTAGTACTAACCTGTACTCCTTGATAGCCCAACTGATGTAGTGGATAGAACTGTAATGCGAATTTTACGTCTTTTTCTGAAATAGTATTATCTCTTCTAGCTACACAATGTACTGCACTCAATCTTATCATGTCGTCATGGCATCTCGTATAATATCCACCTTCAGTTTCTTCAACTCTAGCATCTTCTCGCATTCTTTCCAACATTAGGTCATTTACGTCTTCTGGCAATATTACCTTATCAACTGGTTCTTCTGGAATTGTTTTGCTATCTAGGTCTATTTTCCTACCTTCCCTCTTTAGCCTTAATGCTTCTTCCATGTCCATTCCTATGTGTAGACAGAAACACCTAGATAATAGCATTTTAATGTCTGGATCTTGTAAGTAACTATCGCTAGCAGTACCAAAAATGCAACTAGTATGTATTTTTAGCTTTAGCTTACCTTCTGATACTACGTATTCTCCTCCTTCTACATTGACTCTAAACGATTTCTCTACGAATCCTTGTAGATCTCTACTAACGCTACTATCCTCTGTTAGCTCCAGTAGTAGTTTTTTGGCTTTACTGTCTAGCATCATTACTTCATCGAATATTGTTATCTTAAATCCACTATTTGCCAAACTACCTTTGTATAATTTCCCCTGTCTTACAGATCCCACTATTCCCGCTACTGTAAAGTCGTTTATGTAGTTTGCTAGTCCTAGTTTCTCTAGTTCTCTTGCCATAGTGCTAAATCCAAATCCAAAAGGCTTCTTGATAAATAGATTAAGAGTAGGACGAACCTCTCTGTCCAATTTCTCGTCTATAATTCTTAGAATTCTAGAACTAATAATAGCACATTTAATTAACTTCTCGAACATCTATACCACCCATATTACATATAGAACTCTGATAATAAATTACTGTACTTTTTACCTTTCTCGTCTACGTATATTGCATTAATAAGACTTATCCTACCTCTTAACTTTTGCAGTATTTTCTCCTTATCCTTTACAGCCTCTAATTCCTTCAAGTCTTCTTCTAGTGGTCTTACTGCTATAACTTTTGGTTTTGCCATTACTAATGCGGGATCATGCGGTTTTAGTCCTAATGCTACTAGTAGATACGTTGCTTTAATTACTGCTTGACCTCCTCTACTACTTATCTTCAATAATCCATAAGTCCAATCCTTCTCTTCCCACTTGTAGAAGTATAGATAACCGTCCTTATATCTTGGCAGTACTAGATCTCCTATGTTCATTCTTGCAAATTTAACTGCTAGTCCTACTTTTATGCTTAATCCAGTTCTGTCCTTCAGTACTGATCTGACGTCTATGTAATCCCATTTTCCCAGATATTTTCTGAATAATACTTGTACTATGTTATCTACTTCTTTATCTGAATAGTCGTCTGAATAGCCATATATTGTCATAAGCTATATCCTCCTCTTTCTCTTTTTGCACAAAACTGGTTTTAGAATACTTGGTTTGCGACCTCTAATTCTTTATCTCCTTTGGTACACATTTCCCTAGTTCCCTTAATACGTATTCTCTTATTTCCTCTAGTAGCTTAACTATGTCATTAACTATGTCACTAGATCTAAGCCATTCTTGTCTAAGTAGAATTACTGCTATACTCTGTAGTCTTCTACTAACATACTTTTCCAAGTACTTGTTTATGACTTCTAGTGCATTTATTACATGATCCATGTAATGTACTAACGCAGTATTGTTCACCAAGTCCTTTGCTTCCTCTACTAGTTTGTGAGCTATATCGTTTAACTTCCACTCCATGATTAATTCTTCAAAGTCTTCTATGCTATTGTACATGAATCTTCCTACAGCACATCTACCTCTAAGAAATCCAGCAAACAGTACTTTAGTAATTGTCGCCGATACATCACAACCTCTTAGTGCTGTAACATAAATCCACTTATCTACATCGTCCTCTATTTTCTCTAAAATCTCTAACCACGACATTTGCCTATATCTTCTATACATTACCATCTTCTATACCCCCTAGTTCTTCCATTACGTAATTTGCTACACTTTTCGATAAACTCTGACCTTTCTTCACGTTGCATCACCTCAGAACTCTATAACTATGCTATGTATGTATATGGACACAGTAGCCTTGTCGCCTAGCATTTCTTTAATCTCCTCTACAAGCTTCCTTATATTGTCCAATTCTTCTATACTTACAAAGTCTTTTACCACTACCTCTGCATAGTCTTCATGTAGCATTATAGAATCTACTATCTTGTACTTCTCTATAACGTCCAGAATTTCCTTCATCTTATATCACCTCTATGACTTTTCCACAATTAGGACAAACAATTAGTCCGTCTACAAACCTGTCTAGCACTATAAGATAACCACAATATTTGCAAACTATACGCATCTTCTACACCTCCTAGTAAAAAATTATCTAAGAAGAGCAGTATTCTTTAACAAGTACTGATATACGTTGTCTATTTTTTCTCCAGATATATCTCTACCTCTCCATTTTATAATTACGCCATAGTATTGCTTATTTCCGTTAACTATAGTTCTCTCACATGCTATTACTTTATCAAACCATCCCATGAAGTCAAATAGTTCTTTTAACTTTTTAGGTAGTTTTGCTTCGTCAGTCTCTATAAGTAGCTTATCTATGTTAATTGTCATGCTCTTCTTCCTAATTTCTCCTTTAATTTCTTCCAATACTTTAACTGGTACTAGTTCTGTAACTATGAAATGTACTTTTCCTCTTGCTAGTCCCATGAATAGTTCTTGTTGCCATTCATTGGGTAATTGGTAGTCAAATCCCCTTAAATGGAAAGTTTCCTTATCTTCTATTGTTTGCGTTAATTCACCGACATATCTTATACCCTTTTCTAACAGTTTTTGCTTTGCAGTAATCCTAGCAAAATCGTTTAATCTAATGGGGTCTATGATTATGCAATCTACTTTATCCTGATATTCCAATGCATACTCTTTTAACTCTAAGAAGTCATTTGGGTGTATTAGTATAATGTTCTTGTCGATCTCTTTAGTTATTTTTCCCTGTCTTGCTAGTTCATCCCATTCATCTAAACTACCTTGTTCTGGATCTAGATACAACACTTTTTTACCCTTATTTGCCAAATTTAGAGCTATCCTAACTGTATTATACGTCTTACCGTGTCCAGTATGCCCTATTAGAAGTATTCTCTCTATCTTCTTCTCCAACTTATCTAAAACTGGCATACTACCTATCACCCCCTTTACTTATCTTTCCAAATAACACCAAGTTTCTATTTCTTTCCAAAGAGCCTTATACATTACATTTGCATCTAAGCCAAAATAGTTTATCTCCGCTAAACAATCCACGTAACATATATAATTGTACAGTCTTATGAGTTCTGGTATAATATTATACTTCGTATGCTTTTGTAGTATATTAATAAACAATCTATGAAGATCTGAGTATATTACGTTGGGAATTGAGTAAGGTTTTATGTTATCGGCAATATTTGGCTCGTAGCTTCTAAGTACTTGTATCATACTTTTTATTTCTTCTATTGATTCCTTTATTGATGTTTTTGGTATAGTAGCAAATATAGCTATTATACTAGGCTCTGGAAGATGTTCTACTGTATTACGTATTACTTGCCATGTATGCAAGTATTCTTGATATACTGTTGATCCAGTATGTATCACTATAACCAATGGTTGAATTTTTGCCAGTCTTGTATATATCTCAACAAACGTCTCAGCTATATATCCTAACGTATATTCTTCAAGTACTTTAACCAGAAGTCTTTTGATATTTCTATATATTCTACATGGCAATGTACCTATGTATTTCCAATTATCAATACGTGGCTCGTATTCTAGTAATCCCTTTACTAGCTTGTATATTTCATTCACTCTAAACCTAAATCTCCTTTTCATGTACATTCCCTACACCTCTTTTTTCATACATTCCTCACAGACCAAAAATAGCAATTTACCTATTGGTGTTCTAAGTACTCTGCATTCTCTAATTCTTCCACATCTGTATACTGTTCCTCCATCCATACTTGACCACGATACTTATGTGTAAAAAATGGGCAAATATAGGCAAAATACTTATTGACTCTAACTGGCTCTTTACAGTTCTTGTTGTATATTATTTCTCTAACTTTATCACATCTAACGAATTCAGACTTCTGGAAAACTCTTAGCTTAATTTTCCCACTCTTATCTATATAGTACTCGTAGTCTGGTTTACTGTATCTACACATATCGCATGTAGGTATTAGTTCCACCATACATATCATCACTCCCCTAGTAGAAATCTACTAACCTTCTTCTCCAATTCTACTCTTCTTGCCAGATCGATTTTCCTAGTATGATGTGTAAGAACTTCAGTAAATGCTTGATATACGTGGTATCTTACTAGAGTAGGATTGTTAGAATTGTCCACTTCTCTCAAGTCTACATTAATACAGTATTTTCTCAATGTACCAATAATCCTATACTTCAACGAGTTAGAGACGTTTAACTTCTCCAAGAACTCTTTTACATCTAATGCTTTAATGTATTCTCGTGTAGATCTAGCTAACATAGTCTCAAAGAACTTTAATGACTTAACTACTGTTTCTATTTTAACTCTTAGCCTCTCTTCCTCAAATCCCACTTCTCCATAGGTGTGTCTTGCATAGCTTACTGTTTCTCCAGTAGGTGCTACCATTCCATTTTTGCATACAAGTCTTAATCCGTATCCTAATACATTTATTCCCAATGACCTATCGTAGCTATTAGTAACCCTTATTCCAAATCTTACTATTTCTCCCATTATCTCTCCTTCTCTAAATGTAATATTACAGAACATCTTTGCTCCATCTCTAGATACTACTGGTTCTATGTCTATTATGTCTAAACCTCTGGATTCGAGTATATCTAATACCATTCCTACTAGTTCTCCATGTTCTACTAGCTTGTAATCCTTCGATACTATATCGTAAACTCTACCGTCCTCTCCTACTATAGCCTTATAGTTCTCGTTCTTTATCCATTTATCTCCTCTTAAAACTGCTATAGGTGCTTCATACGCTTTAGGAAATCTAAACCCTAATTCCATAATTTACATCACCTCCTTTATATAATTCTTGGACTAATAAAAGCAAAATAGCTATAAATCCCTTCAGTTCTTACTACAAACGGTGCAAATATATTAGGTTTATAGATTACAGTATTTTGTAGCAGTGTATCCAATTCTTCTATACTACTCAGTAGAGATAGAGATCTTAATATACTCATTGCTCTTTTTAGATCTTCCAACTCTACACCTAGTACTACTCTCTTCTTATCCTCAAACTGTCTTGCTATATCTTCTGGTAGTTCTCTAGTACTAACCTTGCAAATCTTAAGTATCTTAAGACTATACGTTATTGACATCTTATCCCTAGATACCATCTCGTATTCTACTACTTTTCTTCCATCTTTCATTTCTATCTCTATTCCTGTCTTATTCTCTTTCCAATACTTGCTATAGCACTGTACATCGTTTAGTTCTACTATTTCCATTACTCCTATACGTCTTACACTATCAAATACTCCTCTATAATTCTCCCATTTCAGAATTGCCATACTACAGTCACCCCTACTATTACTTCTTCTCTATAACTACAATAGGTTCTGTTATCTCCTCTTCCCTCTCTACTCCTAATAGCTTCATTATCTTTTTCCTCTTTTCTGGAACTATATCCTTAAGATACACCTCTTCTTTCATGCTTTAACACCTTTCCTTTCTCGTAATCCTCTATAAACCTGACAATCTTATTAAACCACTCTTCTACTCCTACTACTTGTCTTAACTTATCCAACGGAATAGTATGACCACAATTAATACACATGATGTATCTGCCAGTTTGTACTAGTTCAAATGTCATACCAATCTCTGACGGTTCTAGTTCATAAGTAGTATAAAGAGTACAGTTGCAAATCTTCTTTTTTAGATCAACTAGGACATTACCACACTTACTACATCTGTACCTTACTTTCATCTATTTCCACCTTCCTGCATATACGTATTTATTCCTCTTATACTTCCAAATCCACTTTCTACCACATTTACACTTGTACACAAAAGGAACAGTAGTAGGATAAGGAATTTTTCTACCACATTTACAAACCCATGTCATGTCTCATTCTCTCTAGTTCCATCTTTTCTACTACAGTTGCTATAGCTAATAGTTCTGCTTCTTCCTCTGTAAATCCATCTTTCATGTACTCCTCTTTTTCCTCTCTATACTGCTTAATTAGTTCATCCATTTTATCTGTTGTAGGCTTTATTCCATGTATTCTCTCAAACTCTTCTTCTAACTTTTGCATTACTTCTTGTAGTGGAATCATAGTCTCACTACTCCTCATTCTTAATTCTCTTAATTAGGTCTTCCAATACATATACATCGTTCTTGTTCTTATACGTAGCCATAAACGTAAGCAGTTGCTCTATCTCTTCTTTCTTCAAGTGTTCTATACTTATAGTTTTATATCCACCACTAGAGAACTCTATCCCTATACAGTTCTTATCGCACGTTATTCTTACTGCATACTTTGGATCTAGTATCTCTCCCCTATCTTTAACTATTAGTATAATACTATTACCAAAAAAATTAAAGAGTTATAGGAATTCTTCTTCCTCTTCTTCCTCTGTTTCCTCTATTTTCTCTTCTTCCTTCTTAGCCTTCTTCGTCTTCTTAGTCTTCTTGGCTTTCTTTACTTCCTCTTCCTCTTCTTCCTCTGTTTCCTCTTCTTCCTCTTTCTCCTTTTCTTCCATGTATTCTTCAGTCAATTTTGCTACTATTCTCTGTATTTCTTCCTTTGGTCTACCTTCTGCAAGTAGTGGTGCTATTTTTCTTCCCAATTTAACCTTGAACTTTACTTCATCTCTGTCCAATTCGTACAACTCTAAAGCATCCATTGGTATTACTTTTACTGGTACAATTACTTGTGCATTTAAAGCATTCATTACTGTTTGTCTTTGTCTTTCTGGCATGTTATCTAAGTCTGGTACTTTTTCTCCTACACTCTCAAAGTAGTCTTTTACTGTAGTCTTCTTCCACTCTACTATGTTAGACATTAGGAATTTCTTGAACTCCTCAAATGGTCTTACTGGAATACCGCATTGCTCACATGCATGTCTAAATGCATTCTTCCTACTAAACTTCCATGCTCTTTCCATGTCTATGTAGACATGCTGTATTTCCCAAGGTACGTTCAATGGCTGTATCATTATGTGTAGCTGTAATCCTCTCCTACCTTTTCCTCCTCTTTCTACTAATGCTTCCTCTCCCTTCTTACACAACTCACATTCGCATGGGAAGTTTACGTATACTGCTACTCCTATGAACTCTAATTCGATTGTTTCTGTAGTCCTTTCAAGGCATTGCTCCCATAACTTATCTACATCCATACCTCTCCCCATACATCTCAACCCCCTATATCCTCTACCCTCAGTCCATTAAGGACTTCATCGGTATATAGGGATATAGGGATAAAATATAAAAAAATACTAACCAAACATATAGTCGTTTATGTACTCTTTTTCCAATTGTTCTATTACTGAAGACACTGGTATTGGTAGCTTTTTAGGTATTATTCCTTTAACTATATGACCGAATAGTAGTACTAATACATCCGTGATAACTGTAGCTCTCAGTAGTAGTTCTCTACTTATGTCTTCATTCTTTAGTCCTAATACTTCCTTTAGTAGCAAATACCCAGCTTCAAGTCTACTATTTGCAAGTAATACCTTTTGCAACTTAACGTAAGTATCACTTGTGTAGTATATATACGTATTAGAGCTTATTTCAAGAACTTTAGATATATCCTTATGTCTCTTAATCCAATTGTAGAACTCCCTGTCGTCTTTTGGTATTTTGATCTTTAGCTTCTCTACATCATTTATATCCAATGGCTCAAAGGTAAATATAATCCTACTATTGTTGTTCTGCATATATAATCACTCCCACAGTACCTCTATAAGCTTTTTTATCATTTCTACCAAATTAGCTTTATCCACCTCAAATGCTAATAACTCTATATTTCCATCCATTAGCTTTATACTATAGAAGTCCTTTTCCTTCTCTACAACTATAGGTCTATAGAATCTATCCCTACAAAGCATTTTCTCCATTATATCACCATCCTAAAATGTAGGAAACTTATCATTAAAGCATTTAACACATATATAGCCTACATCTTGATCTGGTATGAACTCTTTTCCATATCTGAACCCATATCTTATCTGATACGTATACTCGTACTCCTCTATTTCTTTGCCACATATACTACATCTCATATCTACACCACCATTCTTATTGCAGTCTTTTATAAAAATTTCCCAAAAAAATTTATAAATACTTTTTAGCACGTTTATACTTTTGCATAAGTTTACTCTTAGTTCTCTTACTATACTTATTCCAATTTTGGCTTAATGCTTTAGCTATTATTCTTCTTTTAACCATTATGTTCGAAAACTTTTTTATGTGGAGAACATTATAATTACTATCCAGTATGACTTTATAAACTCTACATCTTAAAGATGGGCAGTATGCTGTATAACCTATTACATCTAATGGAGATTCAAGTGTTATAGGTGTCACATGTATTAGATTGCCATGACAAATAGGACATTTAAGAGTGTGGCTCATATAAATCACTACAAATCTCTATGTATCCATACGTAAAATGGCTAAAAAATAAAAAGTTAAAACTGTAGAATTTTGCCTTTTGGCGTTTTAGTCTTCTTAACAGTGTTTCCGTTTAGTCTATTTATAGCCTCAACCACATGCATGTTTTGTTCAAGTATTTCTATAGTCTTTTTTACCACTTCAAGCTCTGCTCTATTCTTAATTTTCAAGATATAGCTTGCTGGATGACTGTCTTCTCTTCTCAATTTTATAGCATACGAGCCTTTACCACCTACAGCCCATACTCCTACTTGTATTTCATATCCCTCTATGGTTTCTGGTAATACAAAGTAGTCATTTACTTCTAATTCTTTTAGCTGACTTACTACTTTTTCCACCTTCTCTTCAAAACCATTTTTCCCGTTTTCCTTCTTTCTACCCATACCTATCTACCCCCCTCTATCCTCTACGCCTCTACGGGATTATTACCCGTAGAGGCTATATAGGGATAGAGAGGAAAGTATAAAAAATTGCAAAAAATTAAATCTTCAAGACTCTTACGTTTTGCTTTTCCTTCAACTTCTTCTTTAACTCCTTTTCTGCTTGTTTCAGTTGTTGCAGTAGTTGTTCATATCCCTTTATCAACTGCTTTATCTTCTTCTTTCTCTCCTTGTATTCTTGTTTTCGCCTATACTTAATCCTATCATACTCTTCTTGCAGTTCTTGTATTCTTTGCGTAATTTCCAATTGACGTTTTTGGTTTATTCTAAGTCTATCTTCATCGCTCAATTTCTTCATGTGTTTCTTAACATTTACCTTACCGCTGGCATATACAGTATTCTTAGCCATTATCTGCTTGTAGAATTCTTTAGCTTTCTCAGTATCCCACTTTTCGTTGAATACTGTATATCGCCATATTACCTGAATTCCCTTAATCCTATGCTTTACTCTCGTTTTCCACAATACTAACGTCTTCTCAAGTTTTCCATTTACCAATACTATATAGCTCGGCTTGTAGTATACTGTATCCCATACTCCTAAGTGTATTATGTTACGTATTGTCGTATCATGCTCAACTATGTTTCTCAACACTTCTCCTATAGGACTCCTAACCCCATCATCAACCTCATGGATTACTCCACTCATAGGTCTTGGGGTTAGGAGTCCTATACCCATATTACCACATGGCATGTTTACCATGTTATCACCCCTTTGCTACATCAGGGCTTTTAGCCCTTCATTCTTCAGCCTTTCAATCCCCCCTTC
>Ga0190367_1000481_pt1 | contig 29070 bp, 29 predicted proteins | sample 4872181011_MG_FD_171838 | JGI IMG/M metagenome (GOLD analysis project Ga0190367, IMG submission 171838) | Hydrothermal vent microbial mat bacterial communities from Southern Trench, Guaymas Basin, Mexico - 4872-18-10-11_MG | ecosystem: Environmental > Aquatic > Marine > Hydrothermal vents >...
CGTCTCCTGCTCAGCGCGATTTTTCAGAGAACATACCCTTACACGAGATAGTATTTAAAGATGCTATTTAGATCCTTTATTCACTAGACTTAAAAGGTTAAGTAATATTACGAAATAAAATTATGAACATAAAAATAATAGCCTTAGTGATCGTGGTCATCGCTATTGCCGGAATGCTAAGTTATTTTATCTGAGTGTATTGGCTTAAAGAGAAATCCACAGGACAATAACTGAGCGACCTATACGGGGGGCGCCTCTCCTTCACGGCAAAGGAGTTTTCAGACCCAGAATATACATGGATAGCAGGTACTTACGTAGTGTGCCAGTCTTTGAAGGAGGTATGTATTACCAGCCGAATGGTATACCCAAAATGGGCTTACTATATCCAACAGTCTATGTAAGAAACCGGAGTGAATATATAGAAAGCCTTTCATATGATGTGAAGAAGTACAGATGGATCCACATCATAAAGCCTTTAATTAGCACCTCAAAAGGAAAGGGCATAGAGCTCTACTTTATTGGATAAACACTAAGCATACCATTCTAGATGGGGTCTATGAAGGGGCCCTACGTAGTTCACGGAACTTATAGCAGAGTTAAGGGTGTGGATATTTGGGGCGGCTTCCGGGTTTCAGATACATTTAAGGCGAACTTAACAGTACCAGACAAAGGAACCTACAGCTTAAGGGTCATTTCCTCTTCGATAGAGCCGTGCACCGCATTTATTATGGTGGTTCAGCAGATGAAAAAGAAATAATAAAGAATAACACAGGAAACGTCTTAGCTTTCTCCTGCATAATGATATTTCACGATAAATTTTACATAATGATATCACATAGTGATAATCCGACGCCAGCAGACTTCCTAAAGTTCCAGCATCAGGATCAAGTAAACTTTCCTACCAAGGGCGTCAACTTCACATTAGAAAGTCTCGGCAATCCTCTTCAGCCAAATAACTTCAGGCTCTACGGTCCATTCGAGAATGGCTACGTAAACCTAACAGGCTATGTAGTAGCCTATTGGCCACCTAAAGGCTGGTACGTGAACAAAAATACTTGGTGGGATTCAAAGGCTAAGTACACGCGGGAGGGCTCTCATAAAATAGACAGGCACTGTGAAGCTAGATAATGAAGTCATAGAAGTCTCAGGAGCTATGGGCGTAGGTGAATTTACTAAAGTTCTATCTGAAGCAGATACAACTCCCTAAAGCTAACTATAGCTAGCTATTAATGAGAAACAACTTTTAGGCTTTTAATGAAAATCTAAATTATGGAGATAAACGTTTAGTACATACAGTTTATAGTTAGCTGATCCCATATTCATAGCGGGAATTGAGATGAAGCTAAAGACCTTAGTGATAGTGGTATTCATAGTGGCGTTGGTGGTCGTAGGTGCATGGATATGTTATATTCACCTTCAGAGATTACAACTAAAAGAAGAGTTACTCAAAAAGTTTTCTAAACTCAAAACTGAGTATGAGAAAAAGAAGGCTCAGGGATATAATGTTTCTGAAGTCGAGTACTGGATAAAAAAAGCTAAGGATGCATTCGAGAAAGGAGACTATAAAACTGTCGGAGAAATGTTGAATAAGGCTATTGAGGCCTTAAAGAAAGCTAAAAAAATTCCACAATACCCATTCCCAGTAGTTAGAAGTAATTCTTGGATTACAGATCCAGTAACACTATACGATTTCGTACCTTTTGGAGTAACTTTAGTAAAACTTCCTGATAATAGGATAGTCATCGATAGGAAAAAGGGCTGGACAGCTAGTAATTTTGTTCAGTTCGGTATGGCTATAGATGACAAGCACATACTGATCTTCCACTCTTCGATAAATATAGGTGGATCTCACTTCCGTCTAATGTTCGGCAGGCTTGAGAATAATACCTTCTCTGGAAAAAGAATGTACATGTTTTTAAAAGGAGCCTCCTACTACGATGAAAGTGGGAAGTACTTCCCTTATCCTACAGTCTACTCTAACCCTAAGAACGATTATGTACTCATAATAGCCTACGACGAAAAGACTAGAACGTGGTATCATAAGATACTATATACAAAATCGTCGCCACCTATAGAAATTCTATACGTGGAGGGCAGAGGTAGGCTAGTACCACTGTGGGTAGGGAAGCCGCAGGGCCCATTTGTAGTCCATGGAATAGCTGGAATTAGAGATGGTAAGCTATGTCTAGATACTTGGGGAGGCTACCTAGACTTCGAAGAAATTAAAGTAATAAGGTATTATGATCTTGAGAGTAATAAGACCTACACTTTCTCTAAAGGCTTCGCCTTCATGGATAGAGAATACCATAGACTCTTACCCTTAGGAGAAGTGAAAATTGAGAATGGTAAGATAGTAGATGGTGTGGAGTTCGACGCTATGTCGTTCCATAAAATAGATGGAGAGGTAATAGAGTTCATCTTCATACTAGCTAAAAATCCACTTCCTCCAGAATTAAAGAAGAAGTTCGAGTTTCCAGAATTTGAGAGAATAGGGAGAATAAACTTTGTAAGCAGAGGAGAAAGCTACAGATTAGACGAGTATATCTTCTGGACTGATGGCAAACTACAGCCAGAACTATACTTCTTCAAGGGCAATATTACAGATGAAAACGGTAAGGTTGTCGGTAAAGTTGATCTTAAGGCTAGGGCATTCGCTTACTGGGGTCGAAAAGGCACAGAAAACTGGGGTGTTGGAAGACCGTGGTGGGATCCTGAGGGGAGAGTCGCTTGGGGTAGATCCTTCGTAAAATGGAGTGGTACTATTACACTAAGAAATGAGGTCATAAAAGTTAAAGAAGTGCTTGGATTTGGAGAATTTCACAGATATCGAGGTAAGTACATGTCTAGTTCACTATACGAGTCTTCCCTCTCTACTCCTCTCTTTATAAAAACTGGTACTATAGAGTATATTCCAATAGAAGGAGGATTCTACGGTATTGTCACCGATGCTGGTGAAAAATACCTACCATTAAACCTGCCAGAGGAGTATAAGGTGGATGGATTGAGAGTAGAGTTTAAAGCTAGAATTAGAAGAGGTGTAGTTACAAACTACATGTGGGGTATACCAGTAGAGATCATAGAGATAAGAAGACTAGTGAGTACTGTACCAGAGAAGATGAGAAAAAAGGCCTTGGAGAGACTAGCTAAAGTAAAAGTAGCTATCCACTACAGGTACATAACGGATGGTGAAGTTATCAATAGGACTATTGATGACGTCATAAGAATATTTAAGGAGACTAAGGCTGATTTCGTCTTTCAAGCATGGATCACTCAGAGGCCGTGTCCTAATAAGTGTTCAGATCTACCACCAGATGAGGCATGGAAGTACGAGATAAGGGGATATAGCTATGAACACTTGAAGAAAGCCGTCTCTAAAATCAAGGAAGAGCTACCAAATATCATATTGTGTGGAGGAACTCAAGCAGAATTCCTATACCCGGAGGAAGTTGGAGGAGCGAGTGAAGAGGAGCGTAGAAATAGAGCATGGAACATGAGCCTAGATCCAGGAAAATGGGGTATAAATGTAAGTAGGAGGGAGGTACAGTGCTACTGGGCTAAGAGATGGGGTTTTGTAGATAAAGATAAGGAATGTCCATGTGAGGAGGAGCTTAAGTGGAGAATGGATTTCTACTTTCCCGACATAACGAATCCAGAATTCCAGAAAATCCTCCTCTCCAGAATATATAAGCAAATAGACTGTGGTGTAGACGCTATATGGATAGACATGCTCTATGAACAGGCCTACCTTCTCCTAGAGTTGACGGGTGACTGGAATCATCTAGCTGTCCAGGAAAGCTATGAAGCTGCATGGAGGATTGTAGAAAAGATCCATGAGTACGGTTTTAAGACGAAAAACAAGTATATCTACGTGCTCTCCTGGGTAGGGACTATAAGAGGAGATGAAGTATACGTAGTTCCTAGTACTAACCTCGATATAGGAGTTGTATCTCCCACAGCGAATGAGGTTAGAAATGCTATTACAGGAGAAATAGCACAGTTTAACGGAGAACTCTGGGATGAGCTAGTAAAGGAGGTAGAAGAGAACCTGAAGATACCTCTTTTCGCTATACTTGACTATGGGGGACCCGGTAGAACAGTACTTCACGTCTTCACTCAAGAGCTCACTCCAGAGGAGGCTAGAGAGTTCTTAAGGAAAGCTGATGAGTTTTTCATAAAGAGAGGTATAGTACTCGTGTACCCAGTCCACGGAGGAGATATGAGGAGACTTGGAGTAAAGGTAACAAAGCTCTCATATGGCAGGTTTAACTGGTATGACTCACTAGCCCCTGAGTTCCAGACCTATGAAACCATAGTGAAGTTAGCGGAGGAAAGAGATGAATAATATGCATTATAAAGTACTATTTGCCGTCTTAATAGTGATAATGATAGGAGTAGGAACAATCCGATCCACAACTCCTACACAGTATAATACAGTAAACACGTATCCAGAAGAAATAGTCTCAGCCACGAATAGTAGTAACTCGAGTAAATCAGAAGGATTGCTTAAAGTAAAGGTAGCTATTCTCTACGAACCAATAACCCGCTATAGACCGTTCAATAGGACCATTGAGGATATAATAAGAGTACTCAATGAAACTAAAGCCGACTTCGTATTTAGATGTTTTTGGAGATGGAATCCCTGTCCGGAGACTCCTGAACAGCTTTCCACAGAGTCTCTCAGGGAGAGATGTAGGTATGTAGGGTACTACTATAAGCACCTAAAGGAGGTGATATCTACTATAAAAGCATCTCTACCAAATATCATATTATGTGGCGCTATACCCGCACAGATACTCCATAGCCGTAAGGTATGGAACCCTATTACTGGAGAAGTTATAGAGTATCCAAAGACATGGGACATGGCATTAGATCCCGAGAAATGGGGTATTCCAGTTGAGAAAGAAAAGTTTCAATGTTGGTTTGCTAAAACTCACTTCTGGGTCCCCAGAGACCTAGACTGGCACGACTACGACCCCGCTAAAGTGAGTGCCTACTTCCCAGATATAACTAATCCGAAGTTTCAAGAGCTTTTACTGAGCTGGGCATATAAGCAGATAGACTGTGGTGTAGATGCTATATGGATAGACATGCTATTTGCTCAAGTACACTTTCTCGCTAAGATGACAGGGGATGAAAACCATATAGCCGTCAGAGAATCTCTTGAGGCTGTATGTCAGATAGTAGATGCAATACATGAGTATGGGCTCTCAAAAGGTCGCTATATATATGTAGGGAGCTGGCCTCTAAGCCTCAAATCGCCCCATAAGGTTCCTAAACTAGACTTCATCACAATCTCTCCCACTTCAAGAGAAATACTATATATGGATCTTAATGAGACTAGGTACGACACAATAATAAAGACGGTGAAAAATTTATGGGGAGAAATACCTATCTTCGCCTTCATAGACTGGGCTGCTACTACAAGAACTCCTCTAGGAGTTTTCAGCCAGAATTTAACAAGAGAACAGCAGTGTGAATTCCTTAAAATGGCCGACGAATTCTTCCAGAGTAGGGGTATAAACTTCATCTATCCAGTACATGGAGGATTTCTTGGAATAAATGCTACAGTAAAAGCTTTCGGTAAGTTTAATACCTATGACTCTCAAGCACCTGAGTTCAATACATATGAAACTATACTAGAGTTAGCGTATAAAAAGGCACTAAGGGGAGCACCTTCAGAAGAAACTTCGTGGAAAGAAGGAATAGTTGATGTCATAGACCTTAGAGGAAGTAATTTAGAGACAAGACTTATGGTATTAAGTCTTCAGGGAATAGTGAATAGAAGAAAGCCCTCAATTTATGTCCTGTGGGAAAGTGCGCACTTAAGACCTACAGCTTCCGAAAGATGGTTAGAGTATTATAGGAGTAAGGGATGGATTAAAGGATATAAGATTATCGACGTCTACGATGCTATTGAGAAGTATAAGCACTATTTGAAGGGAATAGTTGTATACGATCCAAAACTCCCTGCAACCATAAATCTCGCTGTCTCTCTAGCGGGTGTAGAAGATCTAATTATAGCACACCCAAGTATGCTAGAGAAGTTAATAGAGCTAGGACTGGAAGTGAAGTATGATCTTCGAAATAAGTTTAAAGACCGGATAGATGCTCATAAATGGCAATTAGAAAATGTATTTCCAAGATGTAGTAAAGATTTGATAAACCTCTTTCCGGCTATGAAGAGAATAGCAATATACAGAGTGTCGATAATAGACTATGTAATAGCTAATAAGGGGTGCTCGATAGGTCTGAGTGTAAGAAATGAGTCTTCGTTAATAGGTAAATACTATAGTAAAATGAACAAGTTTGCAGTAGCAATAGGATATCCTGAAGACCCAAAGTGGGAGAGAGCGTGGGTATCTCTAACATCTAAGTATGGCCTACTTAATTTACTGGCTACGGCCTTTTCTCCCAACTTCTCCTTTCATTCCAAAATACCAGCTAAAAAAGAGTATAAACAGGAGCATAAGTTTGAAGTAAAGGTAGATCCAGGCAAGATCTATATAGCCTTTGCAGTCTCAGATCTAGGGCTCAACGTAATGCATGACTTTTACTATGAAATGTGGTTAAGTGAAGGGAGAGGAGAGATTCCCGTTAGTTGGTGGTTAGATCCTATAGTTGTAGACCTATGTCCAGGAATAGTACAATACTATTATGAGACTAAAACTCCTAGTGATTACTTTTTCTCAGCCCATGTAGGAGGGAGAATTAGACCATCTGACTTCCCATACTTAGAGGAATACTTACATAGAGGACAAAAATACTTAGATAGATGTTCATTAAAAGTAGTAGCATTTAGTAATCACAATAAAAAGGATGAAAAAGTATTCAAACTCTACTCAAGTATACTCAAGGTAGAGGGATTCTCTTTTGGATTCGGTCCAGAGTTTGAAGAAGATTACTGGTTTGTAGACGATAAGGTCTGGATCGTACCCAGATACATGGGAGATCCTAAGAAATTGTATGATGCCTTAGTAAAGTATATAGACTCAAAGTCTAAAAGACCTTTATTTATAATAGCTGGTGTAGGGCTATGGTACTATCCAAAAGTTAAGGATTTAATAAACATTAAGAAGAAACTAGAGGAAAAGTATGGAGATCAGGTAGTGTTCTGCCGAATTGACGAACTAATAGGCGCTATTAAACACTACAAACTATTAGAGGAAAAATCAGCAAGAGAAATGAGTAGGTTTCGACTACTCTTACTTATAGTTATCGTAGTTATTACTTTATTGCTGATATTGTTTTATTTCAAAACTAGAAATTACAAAGTTAGAAAACTTAAATTTAAATTCTCTAAAGATTTTATTAACCCTCAACACTCTAATGTGTGCAGGAAGAGAAGAGGTAGTAGTTCAGAAAATTTTGTGTACAGTAGCATTTTCCTTTGTTTCGCGAAGCTCTCTAGCTATGTCCCCTCTACTGTACATAGACATAATTATATACAAAACTATTAGAAAAGCGGTCCTTAATGTAAGATAAACTCTGAGAATACTAACTAAACTTCGTCTTAAGTATATTTAGCAGTTATCTTAATTAATAATGTAGATTTAATTTTAATTGAATATCTTTAGATATTTTCTTAAAAGTAGAATTACAGAACCCTATCGATTCTACACCGCTATCTTTATATATGTCAAATTTAATTCTACTATAATAGAAATAGATTTGATTAGAATAGAATTGGGTAAGAGTATGGGCGAAAAGGATAAAGTAAATGAGCTCCGTGAGTCGCTGCGAGAGCTAAAGAGAGAAATAGAGAAGCTTAGAGAAGAGCTTCATAGGCTGAAGGAAAGTAGAGCTGAGGAAGAAAGAGAAGAGTATATGACTTATCCTAGGAAGAGAGTATTCATAGGGTTAGGCGAGTTTATAGGAGATCTAGTTGAAGATATCATGGAAGGTATCAGGGAAGAAATTGAGAGAGCTGTTTTCATAGGTCCTAGGGGAGTAATAGTTGCTAGGGGGAAGCAGAGAAGAGTAAGAGAGCCAGTAGACTTTAATGAGAAGCAGGCAGCTAAGCTTCTAGAAGCTCTGGCTAATGAAAATAGACTCAAGATACTTAAGTCTCTCTCCCGTGGAGGTAAGTATCTTAAAGAACTACAGGAGGAGCTACCCGGTATTTCCGCGGGGACTCTTTCAAGTCACTTAAATGTACTGGAGGAAGCAGGACTAGTAGTTCAGGAGGCTGTTAGAGGAAGATACTTAATTACACTACCTGGCCGCTTCGCGCTAAAAATGGTTTCAAGTCTAGTGAGATACCTAGGTGAGTTTGATGTGGAAGATTGAGCCTAAAACCTTTGAGCTGAAAGAAGAGACAGAGCTATTTAGAAACACTAAGTGCTATCTCAAGGTAAAGCAGGGAGCAAAAGTACTTAAAGTATCTTATAGAGATAGACACGTAGGCTACGCGTTTAAGGGGCCAGTAGAGTACGCAGTAGACACTGTAATTGAAACGTCTCAAGGCGCTCTAGGAAAGTCAGTTAAAGTAAGTAGAGAAGACATAGTCTTAGTCTTCATGAATCCTCTCCCTAAGCTAAAGCTTAGGGAAGCAGAGGCAGACATAGACTTCATTGAGGAAGTACTCGATATGTGTGAGGAACTAGCTGAAGAAAGGAAAGTAAGTCTTAAAGCTCTGCGTGGCGAATCAGAATACTTTATAGCAGTATTCCCTAGAGAAAACTACTACGAGATAATAGTGGCTAAGAAAGACAAATTAGTATATGTGACTGAAAACACAATTTATGTAGCAGCTTCTTCAAGTAAAAATATTCTGGTTTCAGAAAACAGAATAGTAATTTCATCTAAAAACAAATTACTTTATCTTCCAAAGACATCTTCACATAGTGATTCAGCAGTTTAATGACTCTTTCGAGCAACTAAAATACCGACTAGAATAAAAGAAAGTGATAAACTATTTATTTATCTTTTTCTCTAAAATATTACTTACTTTCAGAGCATCATATAGTATCACACAGTCACTTAGCATTTTCTTCACAAGAGGATCCTCTAAGTCCTTTAGCTCGAAGACAATCAAGTCTAGTGAAAACCCTCTAGGCTTCAGTCTTCTAAGCTCTTCAATTAACTTAAATCCATCACTAATCTTCTCGAAAATCACTGCCACATCGTAGTCGCTGTAAGAAACATGAGTCCCGCGGGCTCTTGAGCCGAAGAGAACAATACTGCACTTCCTGTATTTACAAGTAATTTTCCTAGTAAACTCGCTAAATAACTCATCTTGCCTTTTAATGAGCTCAGCCCGCCTCCTCAGAAACAACTCTCTTAACCCATTCAATGATCTCAGAGGCATAGTTAACACACCTAGATGCCAGGGACTCATTATAATTAAAGGGAGATCTCCTAAGATATCTGGCTAATGTATAATGAGGAGTAAGTGCATCCGCATAAGTATAGAGATTAAAAGAAGGATTTAAATTAAGAGCTCTACTAAATCGTGTGCAAAAAGGTGAGTACCTGTAAGAGCTACATAAAGCGCCCTAAGATAAAACTCGACTGCCTGTTGAGCTTCAAAACAGGCGAGCCAGTATATGCCCTCAGATAAGTGCCTCTTAGCTTCTCTTAAAAAGACTTCAGCTTTTTCAATCCATTCAGAAGAAAGTTCAATAACCACTGCTAGTAATCCCTACTAACTGCTATATTTACTTACCTATAGCACTTGAAGCAACTATACTTCCTCCCTCAAGAGTTTCCATCTACTACTAAGCATTATGAAATATTTTTCGATTTCAGAGAGACTTTATTATGCAGAGATATTTAATACACCGAATAGTAAAAATTCAATAGAATTAAAATAGTTCCTACCTAGTTACATTATAAATAGTTAAGTCCATCTACTTAAGTCACCTGTTTTCTCTGCTTTTATGAGCGAGTACTTAAATAAAACAACGCCCAGTGGAAGCAGAATAGCTATTTGAATTAATAATGGATGTAACAAATGATAGTAGCTATGCAGCCAAATACCTTTAGATACTGCTAATCTTAGTGCTTCATAAAAATAAGTATGCGGCAGAATATAAGAAAGAGGTCTAATGAATCCCGGTAGAAGCTGAACAGGAAAATAGTAGCCACTGAGTATGCGTTGAGCAATATTTATGGCCCATGTTATAGGACTTCCCTGTTTAGCGTTCATTAATGTAAATGTACTAGCTGAAATTAAACCCAGACCTAGGAAAGGTAGAAGCCCTATTGCAAGAACTTCAAGTACTTGAGGAAGATTTTCTAGGTGTAAAGGTATTCCTAGTATTGCTGCAAACGATAGTAAAGTGAAAACAGCTAGTGTATTCCATACTAGTGAGGTGAGGAGGGAACCCATTATCATTCCCTTAAGTCCTACTGGAGAAGTTATATAGAGATCTGTTTCACAGCCCCAGTAGCCCATGCCTATAGCTTCGTAGAAAGAATATAAGAATAGACCAGCTAATATATCGCCTATTATTGCTACTAAAAGGTATTCGGGATAAGTTATACCGTAAGCCGAGATATATCTGTTCATTCCCCCTTCAACAAATATTGCCATAAGGTAGTAGGCTAGTGTTCCAATAACAATGTCTATTAGGGATAAAGTAAATATTATTGGGAAAAACATCGCCTTTAATAGCCTTGTTTTTAGTGTTTCAAGAGCTACCAATAACACTATCCTAAATCCTCCTCTCTTCAACTCATACTTATCCATACTCTTCACCCACAATTGCTCTATAAACATCTTCTAGTGTAGGTTCAGAAATGTTAGCATAAAGAATAGTACTTGAATACATTAACAAAATATCTAAAACATTATTCAGTGTCTCTAAAGGATTTCTAGTTAAAATCCTCAATAGTGTTTCAGCTCCATAGCTTCTATGGAAAACATCAATATGTATTATATCTTCAATAGACTTTATTTTATTTAAGGCATCCTCATATACATTATATGCTTTAATCTCAACTACCTTACCTCTGGTAAACTTAGCTTTAAGTTCATCAGCAGTCCCCAAAGCTATTATTTTACCATCCTTGATTATAGCTATTCTATCAGCCAAATACTCTGCCTCATGCATGAAATGTGTAGTAAAAATTACCGTTATGCCTCTTTTCTTCATCTCAGTTTTGATATAATCTCTTATCTGTTTAGCGAAAACAGGATCTAAGCCTACTGTAGGCTCATCAATTAAGTATAGAGGAACATCTGCTATGAAACCCTTAGCCAAGGCGAGTCGCTGTCTTTCACCTGATGATAGTTTCGTAGGATTATCTTTAGCTTTATGAGAAAGTCCTACTATATCAAGTACTTCTTTTGCTCTCCTTTTAGCTTCCTTGAAATCATAACCGTAAAGTAGTGCAAATAGCTGGAGATTTTCTTCAAGACTTAAAGACCAGTCAAAGCCTCCCCAGTAGCCAGATCCTACGAGATTCATACGCTTTTTAGCTTTAAGAGGCTCCTCGACCACATTAACTCCATCAACTTCAATATACCCTTTATCGGGCAACAGAAGAGCCCCAATACACTTCACTAAAGTAGTCTTACCAGCACCGTTTGGCCCAACTATAGCGAAAATTTCTTTTCTCTTAACCCTAAATGAAACTCCTTTCAAAGCCTCTACAACTCCTTCTTTCCGCATACGGAAAATAGTCGCAAGAATCCAGTGAGCCTGACCTAAGCAAGTGCCTGGCCCAAATCGCTTATACTTGGGATAGCTTTTATAAACATTATTTACTATAACAATATCCTTCGACATTAAGACCACCAAGAGAGCCTACCATCTCTTAAAGCTTTTTCAAAACCCTTCCTAATGAGATAATAGCTTAATGGGAGAACTACTCCAGCGTATATTGCTAAGAGTACTAAGTCTGCTAACACAGGGCTAAAGCCTAGTGCTACAAAAACACTATGTATTGGTAGAGAAGATTCTCCCGAAACAGAGCCTAGCAGTATTCTTCTCTCAGCATCAAATACGTATGTATGAGGCACTATTAGTGAAAGCCACCTGCACCACTCTGGCAAGATATTTAAAGGATAATAGAGACCCGATAAAAGTCTAGCAACTATGCTAACAATCCAATTAACAGGATCACTTCCTCCCTTAGCTTCTAGCAAATAAAGAGTACTTGCAGAAATTAATCCAATGCCCATGCAAGCCAAAAACCCTGTAAAGAAAACAACTGTGCTAAGTATATTTAAGGGCTTAGTAGATAAGCCTAAGAGAATAGCTGTTAGTAAGTATATTAGTGTTTTAACGGATTCTCTTACTATAGGACCTATTGAAAAAGCTGCGACAAGAAAAGTAGGATTAACGGGAGAAGAGAAAAGAATCTCTATTCTTCTACCCCAAAACGCATCTTCTATAGCCGAGCGAGGAGCAGTTAGAGCAACCGAAAGCAACTGATTACATACAAGACCTAATACAATGAAAGCAAAATAATCTCCGCCATAGGCTTTAAGCATATAAGAAATATACTTTCCAGCAGCTGAAGCAATTATAGCCATTGTAGCTAAATCAATAACTACTTGTATTAACTCAAGCACAAAATTTACTTTAAAGTAAGTCCATACTCTAAAATATCTTTTTATAAAATAATATACTATTCTTAGATCTTTAAATAGATTCATAGCACTCGCCCTCTACCAGAAACTTAAAAACATCTTCTAAACTAATTCTCTCAGAAGACAGACTAACTATTTTTAAGTCTTCTTTCTTAATTAATTCAATTAAATTAGGTGTAATATATTCTAATTCTCTAGTATATATTTCTATTAATTCATCATTTAAGTTAAGTTTTTCTATATCAAGCTTCTTTATTTTACTAATGAGTTTTTCTGAAGGAACTCTATTTAATTTTATAGATATCTTTTCTAGTTTTCTGATTTTCTTTTTCAAGTTACTCGGAGTATCGCATGCAATTATTTTACCTTTGTTCAGAAATGCTACTCTATCAGCAAGTGTTTCTACTTCGACTGCCTGGTGACTCGTCATCAGGATTGTTATCTTGTATTCTTTCGAAATGATATTAGTTAAAATAGCTCTAACTTTATTGGCTAAAACAGGATCGAGGCTTCGTGTAGGTTCATCGAGCAAGAGTACGGGGGTTTTGATTAAAAGCATTTTCGCTAAAATTGCTTTATGCATTTCTCCAGTAGAAAGAAAAATGGCTTCTTTATTGAGTATATTTTTTAAATCTAAAAGCTCGGTAGCAAACTCTATTCTTTTTAGAAGAACTTCTTTAGGAATTCCGTAAAGTCTGCCGAAAAACATGAGGTTTTCTTTTACTGTATAGGCGTAATGTAAGCCGAGCCATGAGCCACCTATAATTAAGTTACATGAAGCTTTAGCTTTACTTCTTTCCTTAATTATATGGTAACCATTAATCCAGGCTTCACCTTCGTCAGGTCTAATGACACATGATAAGATTTTAAGTAAAGTGGTTTTTCCCGCACCATTAGGTCCCATAATTGCGAAGATTTCTCCTTTTCTTACTTTAAATGAAATTCCCTTTAATGCTTCTACAATTTCCTTACTCTTTTCTTTCTTAAATCTCTTCACTAAGTTATTAACAATGACCATGTATCTCATGGCTACTCCTGGCTATCTTCATCTATTACCAAGTATATGAAATGTCTTTTTTCAGTTTCAAAAGGAGATTTTATTAGTCCGTATTCTCTTAGTTTTTCTTCAATAATACTTACTATTATAAACATCCATAAAAACCATCTTATTTCATCGTCTGTCAGCTTGTAGCCCTGTTTAGCCATTAGAGTATCTTTAAACCATTCTCTAGCCTTTTCTAGCGATTTTTCGTAAACTTTTTTAACAGCTTCAGCTGCAATATCGCTAAAGTCTTTTAACTGCTCCTCTATTCTCTTTAATTCCTTTAAAGTGTAGACAGGTATTGCTAAGGCATAGTAGCGTTCCTGTTTATACTTTTTGTAGGGATAATCTACTTCTTTAACTACGCCGCACTCAACAAGCTTCCTAATATGATCAAGAACTGTTGTTGCCGATAAGTCTAGTTTTTCAGAAATCTGCCTAACTGTAAGAGGTCCCTCTAAGGCGAGTAAAACTGCTATGGCTTTTTTACTGTCTATTGTGAACGGAGTAGGGATATTTTCTCCGCTACCCCAGAAGCCTTTAAATTTCTTAGCGTACTTCTCGATGCTATCCATAGCTGATTAGCTATTCAGCTTATTAGGATATAAACTTTTCGCGGGGAGCTCTTTGTTTTTCAGAGTTTTATGAATGCTTAAATAAAGCTGTTTTAGAGTATATTTGATGATTAAGGCAAATGTAGGAAAGGGTAAAGCTCTTCTAGTGATCTTTACGCCATTCATACTTAACATGATATGTTCTACTGCAATCGCCATGAGCTGCATAGCAGGAGCTATGGCTAGAGGAGTGCATCCAGAGAAAATAGGGATTCTCGTAGCTAAGGCGCTTCTTACATACAATTTCTACTGGTCAGTTATACAGGTATGCTGGGGGGTCTACGTCATAAAACTTCTCGGAGGCTCGAACATCATTAGAGAAAAATACTCTACTAGCGATATTTCAGAAAAACCTGTCACAAGTATTGCTTTAATCATTGCATTAATTCTGCTATCTCAGGGAGTAATTATGTTCATGCAGTATGTCAACTGTCTTATTTACTACCAGGGCTCTTGGGAAAAGTATCTCGAATACTGGCGCGTAATCACTTCAGACTTGCCGCTATTCTCTAAAATATACTTTGTTGCAATAGCTCCATTCACGGCAGGAATCTTCGAGGAAATCATATGGAGACTCTTCGGAATAGAAGTGCTCGAAAAGCACTTCGGCCTGAGAAAAACTCTAGTAATACAGGCACTAGCCTTCGCTATATGGCACGGCTTCTCATTGCACACAATAGCGACCTTTATAATAGGCTTAGTCTACGGCTACGTCTACATCAAGAGAAGAAAGCTCTTAGTGTTATCAACAGCTCATGTAATTACAGACATAATAGGGTTCTCCCTAGCGTTTCTTCGATAAGGTTCATTTAGAAATATTATTTCAAAAATTATTTACGTATACTTCACTTTAATACTATGAGCAATGTACCTTAATATCGCTATTCTGGTATAATAATATTTACTTCAGGGTATTTCTGAGCAAACTTATTTCTGAATTCTTTTGGGTTTATATTGCAGATAAAGTCTCCCGGTTCGAATTTATCGTAATGCATTAATACAATATTGTTTATAGTGAACGTTTTTAGAAAATCTTCCAGCACTTTCTCTACAGGCCATATGATGAGCATATCTATTGCGTCTGTAGCTTTAGGTAAGTCCGGCGGTACTTTGTGGCAGTCTCCTGAATAGAATAGTTTTTTATTATTGCCTTCAATAAGGAAGCTGTATTTATCTGGTGACTCTTCTTCATTTTGAATTGGTATTATTTTAACTTGATTTAATCTTATTGGATAGTTTCTCTTTACAGTAAAACAGTTTTTTACTCCTTTGTTAATGAGCTGCTCTACTACAGATTTAGTAGAATATATAGTTACTCCACTACATCTGCTAGATATTTTTAGTACTGCTTCTATATCGAAGTGGTCTCCGTGGTCATGTGTAATTAGAATTATTTTAGGGCATGGTAGTTCTTCTAGCTTTACTCTGAGAGGTGTTATTCTATGCTCATAGTGATTTTTCCACCAGAATTTCTCTGCAAAGAATGGGTCTAGTAATATTTTCTTGTCTTCAATTTCTACTAAGAACGAAGCGTGTCCTATGAAAGTTAGCTTAAAGCCTTCAATAAGCATTCTCTCGCTTATCTCTATTTGAACAGGCAAATAAACATATTTTTGCTTCTTGCGAAAAATCCTATATTTGCTCTGAGGAAAAATAAGCTGTGAGCCGTATTGAAGAGTTCGTTGGTCTTCAAGACCCCTTAGTCTGTTTTCAGTGCAGAAGATGTACTAGCGGCTGTCCCGTAGCTTTTCTCGAGAAAGATTATCGTCCTCACAGAATAGTAGCTTACGTTATTATGGACCGAGTAGACCAGCTTCTCGAAAACGATGTTGTCTGGAAGTGTACTAGGTGCTATAAGTGTACTGAATACTGCCCTCAAGCAGTAGCTCCCTCGGACGTAGTTATGGCTCTGCAGGAACTTGTTTCCGAGAAGAAGGGGTTGCCTGAAGCCTACGTGAAAATGATTAAGACAGTAGCGTCTACTGGACTATCTTTCGAGGAAATGGATGTTGCTGACAGAGAATTCGAGATACACAATAGAGAGAGCTTAGGGCTGGCTAAGCTTCAGCCTCCTAGTAGAATAGGCGTGATAAGTAAGATAGTTAAGGCTCTTGGAGGTGTTGAGTAATGGAGAAAATTGCTGTTTACTGGGGATGCTTTACTCCGACTAAACAGTATGCGTTAGAGCTTTCAACTAGAAGTGTTTTTGAGACACTCGGCGTCCAAATACTTGAACTCAGAAATAGCGCTTGCTGCGGCTACCCCTATAGAGGAGTTAAGCCTAAACTATGGCTTTATCTGTCGGCTCGAATTCTGGCTTTAGCCGAAGAACAAGGATACAAGTACTTACTGCCTGTCTGCAATGGCTGCTACAATTCTCTACTGAAAACCCAGCACTTCCTTAAAGAAAGAAAAGACGTGAGAGAAGAAGTAGCCAAGTATCTCGCTGAAGAAGGATTAAAGTACTCAGGAAGAACCAAGGTGGTACACTTCTTAGAATATCTTCACGACTACTACGGCTTAGATAAGATTAAGGAGAAGCTTTACTCTGAAAGCAGAAAAGAAATCAAAGTAGCAGCACATTATGGATGCGATGCACTCAGGCCTGGAGAAATACCTCGATTCGATAACCCAAGAAACCCCACTAAATTCGAGAACCTGATAGAGGCGCTTGGCTACACTGCTATAAAAGACTATCCTAGAAAACTAGACTGCTGTGGAGCACCACTACTGGCAGTAAATCCTGAGCTAGCACTTAAAGTAGACTGGCTTAAGCTGGTAAATGCTGCTTCATCTGGAGCAAACCTGCTGGTAACTACTTGTGAATACTGCTTCGAAATGCTTGATACTAAACAAGAGTCCGCTTCCAAGGTAGGAGGAAAACCTGTATCTATTCCCGTAATGTACTTCCAACAACTAATCGGCTTGGCTCTAGGGCTCTCCGAAAAAGAGTTAGGCTTGAATTTTAACATGAGTCCCGTTGAATCTATTCTAGAAAAACTCAAGAGGTGAGAAAATGGTTAAAATAGGTGTCTACGTATGTCATTGCGGCTCAAACATCGCTGGAGTAGTCGACGTAAAGAAAGTAGTAGAAAAGGTCAGTAAGCTTCCCGGAGTAGTTGTAGCTAGAGACTACACTTACATGTGTTCTGATCCTGGCCAGAACCTCATAATAGAAGACATCAAGAAATACAGTTTAGACAGAGTAATTATTGCTGCTTGTACTCCTTCAATGCATGAGAAAACATTCCGCAGAGTAGCCGAGAGAGCTGAGCTGAACAAGTATCTCGTAGAAATCGTTAATATTAGGGAACAGTGTTCATGGGCTCATGAAGAAGATCCTGAAGGTGCTACCGAGAAAGCAGCAGCTTTAATAGCTATGGCTGTAGCTAAAGCCCACTACTTAAAGCAGCTAGAAGAGCTGAGAATACCTGCTGTCAAAAGAGTCCTAGTTATTGGCGGAGGAATAGCCGGCATGACTGCTTCACTCGCTTTGGCAGACATGGGCTACGAAGTAGTTCTCGTAGAAAAAGAGCCGAGTATAGGCGGCAATATGGCGAAAATAGGGAGAGTTTTCCCTACGATGGACTGTGCTCCCTGTATAATAACTCCTGTAATGGTGGAAATAGCGCGGAACCCGCGAATAAAGCTCTATACTTACTCTGAGGTAGGGGAAGTTTCGGGCGGGCCCGGACGGTTTAAAGTAAGAATAAAGAAGAAGCCGAGGTACATTAAAGAAGATCTCTGTGTAGGCTGCGGAGTATGTGTAGATAAGTGTCCAGTTAAAGTGCCTAGCGAGTTCGAAGAGGGATTAAAGTACCGTAAAGCAATCTACATACCGTTCCCTCAAGCAGTCCCAAGAACCCCTGTAATAGATACTGAACATTGCCTATACTTTACTAAAGGAGCATGCAGGATGTGTGAAAAAGTATGTCCTACTAAAGCAGTAGACTTTACGCAGAAAGAAGAAGTTGTTGAAGAAGAAGTAGGAGCAATAATAGTTGCCACAGGATACAAGCTCTTCGATATATCTAAGTTACCGGAATACAGCTACGGTAAATCAAAGTACATTATAACAGGACTCCAAATGGAGAGAATAGTAGTCAACAAAGTTATCGGCGAAAAAACGCTAATAGACTTCGCTCCCAAAGTAGCTGCAGTAATACTGTGCGCTGGATCGAGAGACGAGAACGCTCTACCTTACTGCTGTCGCTTTGGCTGTGCCGCGGGCTTAAAGCACGCACTCTACTTAAAGAAGCTCTTCGGCTGCGAGAAAGTCTACTTAATATACCAGGATATAAGAGCCTTTGGTAAAGGCTACGAAGACTTCTATAGGCGAGTGAGAGAAGCAGGAGTAATATTCATTCAAGGCAAGCCTAGCGAAATAGAAGTAATTGGAGAAAACGAGCTCCTAATACGTGTCTACAACACTGCACTAGATGAAGTACAGGAGCTTAAAGTAAATGCTGTAGTGCTTGAGACAGGAGTAGAGCCTAGCGACGGTACACTTGAAATAGCCGAGAAACTGAAAATACCTTTAGGCCTAGATAAATTCATACTCGAAGTACACCCTAAGCTAAAGCCCGTAGAAACATATGTTTCAGGAATCTTCGCAGCAGGCTGCGCCTTAGGACCAAAAGATATACCTGATACAATAGCTCAAGCTAAAGCAGCCGCATCGGCCGCGGCATCAATGCTGGCTACAGGCGAAATAATAAAAGAACCCTACTATGCCGTAGTAGATGAAGAAAAATGCACTGGATGCGGTGTGTGCGTCTCAGCGTGCCCATTCGGCGCCATAGACATAGTAGAGAAAAACGGAAAGAAAGTAGCTGTAGTAGACCCAACTAAATGCAAAGGAGCCGGAATATGTGTACCAGCCTGCCCCTACAGCGCAATAGATACTACTGTAGACAGTGAAGAACAGCTACTAGCCTACATTAAAGCGGCAGCAGATTGGCCTATACGTCCCAAGATACTCCTAATAGCAGACGAGTGCGGAGGATACGCTGCAGCAGACCTCGCAGGACTCTCTAAGTTCACTTATCCTCCAGTAGCACTAACACTTAAAGTAAAGTGTGCCGGAAGAATAACTCCAAGAATAATAGTCGAGGCATTTAAAGCAGGATTCGACGGAATAGTAATAGCAGCTGGCCCGCCTGAAGTCTGCCACTACGCTAAAGGAGCAATATACTGCCAGAAAACAGTAGAAGCGGTTAAGAAAGCTATGAAAGAGCACGGAGTAGAAGAAGATAGACTAGTCTTAAAGTGGACAGTAGCACCTGCAGCAAAACCACTTGCCACTACAATAACACAGCTAGCAGAGAAACTAAAAAAGCTAGGATCCCTCAAAGCATCTGAAGAAAACTTAAGCAAAATACTAGAGACCGCTAGTAAAGAACTTTCATTTTAAATTTATTACCCCAGTGATTTCACTTCAAATAAAATATCTAAAAATTCTTTCCCAAAAACGATGTTCAAGCAAACCAGTATCTCATAGTAGACTCAAATGAGGCTCTTCTACTTGACCCCAGAGGAAAAATAGTGTTTAATAATCTTTTAAGCGAAGTAGGCAAAATAATACCTCTAAAAAACATTAAAGTAATTTTTGCTACACACCAAGACCCAGACATAGTTTTCGCTCTAACTTCGTGGATAATAGTCTGCCCCCAAGCTAAAGTATATTTGCCTAAACTATGGTCAAGATTTCTGCCACATATTTTCTCAAAAGAAAGAAGCTGGGACTTTATAGTCGAAGTACCTGACGAAGGAACAGAAATAAGGCTTGGACACACAGCACTTAAAGCAATTCCGGCACACTACCTGCATTCAGCAAGAAACTTCACTCTCTACGACCCAGTATCTAAAATACTATTTAGTGGAGACATAGGCTCAGCGCTACTCCCGCCAGAAAAAGACACGGACTTCATAGACAATATCGAAGACTACCTAGACTACATGAAGTACTTCCACCAAATATACATGGCTTCAAATAAAGCTTGCCAGAAATGGGTCTCAGTAGTAGAGAACCTTGAAATAGAGTATGTAGCGCCTCAACATGGAGCAATAATAAGAGGAAAACAGAACATAGAAAAGTTTCTCCAGTGGCTAAAACAACTAAGATGTGGAGTAGACTTATTTTAACCATTACTCTGCAAAGACTATTAGAGCAATAGTCATTAACTTTCGCTGATAATTTTTATAGCATTATTAAAAGGATAGATTTATACATTTGTGTAAATATATTATCTACGAGAATGAGAAGTAGAGATGAAGTACTAGAGATTCTTAGAAAAGAGCTTCCATATTTAAGGAGAAAGTATGGCGTGAAGGCTATTGGTGTTTTTGGCTCCTATGCGAGAAATGACAGAAGAAGCAAAGTGATATTGATATTTTAGTAGAGTTTAATAGACCTATAGGATTTTTCAAATTTATTGAACTTGAAGAATATCTTAGTAAAAGACTTAGAATAAAAGTGGATCTAGTTACTCCAGATGCTTTGAAACCGCTAATAAAAGCAAAAATTCTAAAGGAAGTTATTTATGTCTAAAAGAGATTTTAAACTATTCTTATATGATATTTAGAAGCTATTGAAAGAATCGAGAATTATACAAAGAATATGAGTTACAAAGACTTTCTTCGTGATAGAAAAACACAGGATACAGTTATTCGAAACTTAGAAATAATAAGCGAAGCTGCTAAAAATTTGCCTAAGAATATTAAGAAAAGATATCCTAAAATTCCCTGAGAGCATTAAGTGGAATGCGAGATAAACTCATTCACGCTTACTTTGGCGTCAGCCTATCTATTGTATGGGAAACTATTAAAAATGACCTACCAGTACTTAAACAGCAAGTTGAGAGTATATTAAAGGATCTAAAAGATGAATCTATGTAAGCCCAGTAAATTTACCTTTAATGTCTTAAGAATATATTTAATTAGGGAAGCATTATTTCATTAATTTATTGATATTTCAGAAATGTTTATATAGTTTTCTCTTTAAGGTGAAATTACTTAACGGTATTCAAATATATGTTTATACAGACAATTTCTCGTGAAAGTAGAGTCATTTGTATTCTACAGAGACTGGGATCCTAGTAGGCGTGAAGATGCTTTAAAGGAGCTCAGAGACCATAATATACGCTATATTTTTGTTTCAGGAGGATTTAGCTTGCTTGGAGTCTACAGCAACGATAAAGTAGCTGATAAAGCCAGAGAATTCATAGAGCTAGCCTACAAGAAATATGGCATTAAGTGTATTGTTCCACTAGGAAGAGGAAAGAAACGCAGACTCTTCATTGACCGAGAATTCGTTAGAGAGCAATCCGAGGCAATAGCTGGCGCAGTTGAAAAGCTTAAAGATCTTGAAGGATTTTATGCAATCTACTTAGACGACGAACCCTATCTCACTTGGGATTTCTCAGTAGAGCGTGTGAGAGATGAGTTTAACGACTTATTCGAAAAAGAGACAGGATATAGGCTTCCCGACGAAGGGAGAGTTAAAGGGCGGTGGGACTATGAGACAGCTTTGGCTTTCTGCAAATGGGTTGGCAGAAAATATGTCGAGTACTTGAGGGCACTGATAACAGCATACAAAAAGATATGTCCTCGCATAAAGTCTCTTATAAACTTCTATTTACCCAGTATTCTTCCTTCAGTAGATGCTCCCGTAGACGTCCATGGCATAATTGAGACAGTAGACTTAATTTCACACGACATATATCCGGGATGGCATTACTACTACTGTAGCTCGCTTGAAAACATGGTTGCTTTTCAAACAAAGTTCCTCAGATGCCTGACAGACAAACCTCTTTGGACTATTCTACAAGGACATAGAATCATGCTAGGATATGCTCCTACACTAGAGCAGATAGAAAAATGGGCTCTAGACGCTGTTGAATGTGGCTCTGATTATGTAGGATGGTATGCAGCTGAACATGATTACTTAATGGGGGTGGCTGTTCCAATTAAAGCAGAGTACACTAAGTATGGGTGCCCTGAGAGATGGAAGAAAATGCTCGAAGTATCGAAGAAAATAACTGAAATGGAGAAAAAGACTAGTAAAGCAGAGGTAGCTATTTTCGCTTCCTATGACTCAATTCTCACGCATGGCCACCGTCCACTAATATACGCTTTCGTTACTTTATACAAAGATGCTGGTATTGAAGTAGACTTTATTACAGAAAAACATGTTGAGAAAAACTCCAATGTATTAGAAAAATACCGCTGTATTTTCCTAGGCTATACACCTGTTTTGAGAAAATCACTGCTACCTATTTTCGAAAAATACGTTGAAAAAGGAGGCTTGCTTGTAGCCTGCTGTAACGACCTGCGATTCGATGAAAAGTTAGGAGATTTAAGTGAGTGGAAGAAAAAGCTCTTCGGAGTTGCTCGAGAAAAAGTTTTCTGGAAAGAAGACTCTGTTAAAGTAACAGGTAAAGTACCTAAGCTGAGAGACGTCGAGCTTAAGGGATTCTGGGAGCGCCGCGCTATACTTGAGACAGATGGTCTCGTCGATATACTTGGAGTATGGTCTAGCGGAGAGCCAGCAGTAATCTCAAAGAAAATTAGCGGCGGGAAGACAGTTTACATCGGTACTAGACCCTATTTAGCGAATTGTGTTAAAGGAGAAAGAAAATGGGTTGATTTTGTTAAAGCAATCATAGAAACAAAGTAGCTTATGTTTCAGCGTTAACTAATTTAATTAAATTTTTTATAAACTGTATTACTGGCTGAATTTCGTCTAAATTCCTGTCTGCTATCTGTAGTCCTAGTCTAGGGAACCAGAATACTATTCTTCCTTTACGGCCCACAGTTGCTACAGTCGAGTTCTGGTCAAGTACTCCGAGTACTTTGTAGCCTTCAGCTTTGTAGTCGAATACAGGTATATAAAGTATGTTATATGGGCTTTTTACGTCGCCTCGCTTACCTTTAATTCCTTCGAGTAGCGGGTCGTCTTCGTGAGTAAATTTCCAAGAATACTTAGTTACCTTGACTTCGGCTACTGCCGAACTTATGTTTAGTAGCTTTTTTAGCTGCTCGAATTTCCTACCGCCGTACCAGTCGTATGCACCTGTTCTGCCTACTATGAATAACCATCCTCCTCTTTTCACATAGTCTACAAGAATACCTACAGTCTGATTGTCTATTCGGAACATGTTGTCAAGTATTATTAGCTTGTATTCATTGAGTAGACTAGGATTATCTTTTACTTCGTCTACTGGAAGAACATCACAGTCTATTTCCGCTGCATGTAGCAGTATCCATAGTGCTGAAATTTCTGAAAGCTTGTATGGCTGTTTAGAGTAGTAAGCGAAGAAAGAGAGCTTAGACTCGTCGAGTATAAGTATTTTAGTTTTCTTTAATTCTCCTTCGGGCGTAGACTTGAAAGTCTCTATGAAAATCTTTATTTGCTCGTCAGTAAACTCAGGTTGCTCTAAGTCTGAGCCAGGCATCGGTACATGACCTCCCCATATCGCCAAACCTGTGCCCGTCTTTCTAGCCATTTCGGCGACAGCTTTAATGTATTCTGGGTGCTTATCGTAGTCTACGCCTGGCCTCCCTTCCCACTTTATTAAAGCTGCTTTCCCGTGGTGTTCGAAGTACTTGAGGAACGGCGGATAACACTTGTACTCAATTATTATTTTCGCGTTTTTCTCGCTGAGACCGGGATGTACGTGAACTACGTCTATTGGAGACTTAGCGTAACTGTAGTAGTCTATGCTCAAGAAAGCCACATAGTTCAACGACGAGTATAGTGGAGTTGCAGGCGTCTGAAAAAGCACATGATTTAGGTCAAGCCTCTTGTATAGTTCAGCGAAGTGAAGCATACATGTAGTCTTTTCTTCTAGGCGGAAAAGCATCCAGTCGAGCCACTGTCTCCGAGTATCACCTGGCCCATTAATAAACTCTACAAGCTCTTTGTAAGATTTAGGAGGAGGCAGAGGCTGAGGAGGCAAAGCATTATCGAATATCACTGAATCGTTGCCCCATGCTCTTCTCAATGCCTCCACGTCATTGTTATAAGTTTTCCTAAGCCATTCTCTAAACCTCTTGATAGCAGTAGGCGAGTAGTCGTAGATACCCCAAGACGAGTAATATCCAGCACCCGGATAATTGTCTTCACTAGTCCAGCCAAAACAGAGATCCCAGCCAAGTAGCGCCGGGTGATTCCTATACCGCTTAACTATCGCCTCTATTACTTGGTCAGCGTACTTCAGTAAGGCGGGCGAATTAAATGTAGCCATATAGCATAGCCCACCAGTATTGTTTACTTGAAGATGACCAGGAAAATTCTTTATCCACCAGAGCGGAGGCTTAAGATAATAGAAGCCTAGAACAACATATACTCCCTTCTTAGCAGCGTAGTTGAGTATATCATCTATATGCTTGAAATCTATTAAGTCAGCAGCGTTTTCAGGTAAACTGAAGTCTGGTAAAAGCTCTATTGCTTCTCTTAGTCTTCCCTCTGAAACCAGCTGCTTAATTCTCTCAGCCAACTTAGGGTTTTCTTCAATAAACTTCTGCGTTACTTTATCCAACATAAGCCAGTCCACTTTAATGCGGCAGAACAAACTCTGTATTCGGCAGCTTTATCAATGTACTCTTTAATTTCAGTAGTAGCATAGAATCCGAGGAGATCTACTGGCTTATTGTCTACAAATAACTTAACATTACCGTCAATTTTCTTCACGTAGCTCTTAACAGGCTTAGTTAAAACTGCAGAGTTTTCCTTTTTGAAAATAACTAGATCCAGAGTGAAAACTACAAGGCCAGCAAGTATTAAGACTAGTAATATTTTCCTTGATATATGCTGCATATGGAAAAGAAGAACCTATTAACATATGCCTTATGTATTTTAAGTATAGGTGAAAAATCTATACGAATAGTCTATAGTCAGCCATAAAGATTTATCTATTCTCATTATATTATATTTACGTGATAGTAACTACGCTACCTACTTTGCCCGGATATAAGGTAAAGAAAATTATTGGGCCTGTTTACGGGCTGACCATTAGAACAAGAGGGCTTGGAGGACAGATGGCTGCTTCGCTTGAAGCTTTAGTAGGCGGAGAAGTAACAGCTTATGTAGTAGAAGCACTTAAAGCGCGTAGAGAGGCTCTTCAGCGAATGATAGATATGGCTAAAAAACTTGGAGCAAACGCTGTAATAGGTATCGATTTTGAAACCTCAGACCTAATGAATGGTACTGCTACAATGTTCTCTTGCTATGGAACAGCAGTTATTGTAGAAAAAATTGACCCTGATATAGAAGCAGTAGACTACGAAGAAATAGCCAATCAAATAATTTTAACTAAGACTACAGAAGACCTGACTACAGAAGAGGCTTATAGCAAACTGCTAATGAGATATACTTTAATTTATGGAAGCCGTGCCGAAAAAATGTTAGAGAAAGATATTGAGCAATTAATGTTAAGAGAAAATATTTCTAGAGAAGAAGCTATCCGAAAACTTTTAGCTAAGTAATTTAACTCTTAGAAGACTCTTTAAGTAAAGAATCATATTCATGAATTCTATGTTAAATATCTTTTACTAAATCTTTAGTACATTTAAATCTCTGTGATATTTCCTACTCCAATGTTCGCGTAAACTTATTATCTGCTTACAGAGAAATTTCTGAAAAAGAATGCACTTAATTAATGGAACTTATAAACCATAAGCTCTACATAAATATCCATATTAATTAAAATAGCAAACAAAATACTTGAAGAAGAGGTTAGTTTCGAGTATCTGTTAGCTGCAGCTTGCTTTGATGTATCCTATAGCTATTCCTGTGAAAGCTATAAAGAAAAAGTATCTTAGAGTAAAAATGTTAAAAAATGCAGCTATCATTATATCTATGGCTAATCTATATTCTAAGATACTTCTATAAGTTATTAATATCTCAATTAAACTCCCAATATAAGACCCTAAGATTAATGAAAGAGTTGAAGAAAGTAGTTTCCTCTTTAAATCAATTTTCCTACCAATTAAATAAAACATAAACACTATTATCATTATTAAAAGTAAGTATATAGTAGCTATAAAGTAGTTAACTGATATGTAGCTATTAGTTGCCTTTAAAAAGTATAGTTTAAGACTTATTAGATAATACGAAGCTCCACTTAGTAATAAATAAAAAATTAGAGAGGCTATAAATATTAAAACAGTATTCTTCTCTACGCGGAAATGGAAGCTATTTATATTTTTCATAGTCTACTCCCTTCAGCACCCATGTAAGGTGGCACTATCACTATCAGTATATGTTAGTCCTTAAGGGCTAATATACTTTACTTCAGCAGTTATAGTAGTTGTAATACCGGACTGAAATTCGGCTTTCTGATAAACCTTGGATACTTCTTTCAACAGGTCATTATTGTTATGGAAATATAATTTTATTAAGTAAAGCAAAACTTTTTCTAGGTTATAGTAACGTTGACTCCTTTCTGGGAAACCTGTTGATATATTTGTTCTCGAATATTTGATGTAAAAGCCTATTTTTATTAATGAATACTATGTCAGTTTCAGTAAATAGGTAGTTCACCTATTTTCTCCATAGACTTTGTTCTCATTTTCTAGCGTAGAGAATACTTACAGCGGCCGAAAGAATTACATTCGGTTTAATCGACTTGGCAGTACAGTGTATCTCTTCAACAAATTCTGTCGTTACTAGACATCTCTGCTCATGTATTCTTTCTAGTATTTATCAAAGCTTAGCTCTCTGTAGAAGCCTAAATCGTCTTCTAAGCTTATCCTACCAATATCATGTCTCTCGATAAGCTCTCTAATGTAGCTCAACACGTCTTTTCCCGCCTCAGGGCGGGCTAAATTCAATCTATATACTCCCTTTAAGTAGGCGAAAATACCGTTAGTATATACTATAGCCTGTTTCTATAAATGCTGCAAAAATGGAAAATATTGTAAGCTCTTAACATATAGGCAAATAAATTCGACTAATCTATATTACTGCGTAGCTGAACCACTTTGACTCTTTTCTCGTCTGACAACTTTGCCGCAGTACCGGCACTTTGAGTAGGCATAGAGTTTTGGAATATGAGCAGGAAACTCTACATACTCACAGTGAGCTATTTCCACTACATATTTTTCAAAAGTATCTACGTCCATGTCATCGTCTATTATAAGTCTTTCTATATGACAAAATCTTACTGGAGCATTTAATTCAATTAAATCTTCTTTAGATACTACTACTTCATTGTAGTGAGATATCTCGTATCCCTTTTTATGGAGTCTTTGGAGATAATATGCCATTGCTTCTGTTACAAGCTCTCCTACGCTTTTGTTTTGTCTCCTGGCTTCGGCAGAAAACTCTCTATATACTTTTTCGTCTATTCCTCGAATAGTAACATCTATCACCAGAATCACCTATGTAACTAATGTAACGCAAGTATATAAATTTGACTCGAAGATAATTATAGTAAATGCTAATTTTGTTAAACTGAAAAATAAAGATTTAATTATTTGTTGTAGGCTTTAATAAGCTATATTTTTATCTTTTTTGCTAACTCTTCTAAATTTTCTTTTTCTTCTTTTTCTCCCTTATAGTCGTATATAACGGCAGCGACTAACATTTTGACATATTGTAAAGCCTTTTCTGCTAGTTCTTTGTTGCCAAGTTTGCAGACTAGAAGTGAAGCATAGCCTAAAGGAATTGCTTCTGATAAAATATGGTATTTAGTGTATTTCATGTCTTCTGGTAAGCCTTTATTCCATTTTTCTAATACTTTTTTGACTCCTATTCTTTTAATATCTTTAATTAAAGGCTCGATGAGGTAGAGAAGAAATTTTAGGTTCTTTTCAGCTACTCTTTTTATTGCTTCTTTTATTTCTTCGTCAGTGACTTCATTTAAGTTTTTGAAATTCAATTCCATTACAACGTCTCTGTAGTATAGAGCCCAGGGATCTAGGTAGGGGAGGTATCTTAAAGGTTTAATAGCTTCTTTAGGTAAGTGTGTACGCCTAACGTATTCTGCAATTATTTGTTCTGAATTCTCGTGAGAAACTTCGAAACTGTTGCTTCTTATAAATGGTATGTATAGTTCGGGTAATCCGCCTGTTGTCGGTAGAAATACTCCCCATTCTTCTAGTTCCTTGCTGAGCTCAGTTAGCTTACTCCACTCCTCTTTCGATAACTGTGCTTTAATTTCTTCAAGAAACTTCTTTCTGTACTCTACTTCCTCTTTAGGCCACTTTTCTTCAACTTTTTCTAAAAGTTTTTCTTCTCTAGGCGCGTGAGGCAAATATCTCATCTGTTCTAGTAATGTATGAACTCTTGACTTTTCTTCTATTCTCAGAGGAGCCTTGGGTACTGTTCTATAAAATTCATCTCCTTTAATTTCTCCGAAGACAGCTACCGAGGAGGGTAAGGCTAGAAGATGTAAACTAATTAAGCTTCTTAAGTCAGCCTCTACTTTCAAATACCCCTTCCTTAAAGCTAAGTCTAAGTCCAAGACAGCTAAGGGCTTCGCTGTCCCAACAGATCCCTCAACAATTACTCCTTCCTCAACGAGCTTTCCGACAAGTCTCCTGAGCTTAGAATAAGGTATACCGAGCTCTCTCTCCATTGCCCTTAAGGTACGCTTATCAGGCCTAAGACTGTTTACTAGAAGATAGGTTACTATTTCTTTCATAACTTCTTTTTCAAGCTTCTCTACTTTTCTGCTCAAATCTAAGTACTCTCTTATTGGACTTGAGGAGGTCATCAATAAATACTCTACCAATTGATTATTTAAATCTTTTGGTTAAAATAATCAATTGATTCACTCAATCTCGGCTAAAAACTATGACGTTAACTATTAAATATGAAATAAGTGTTTGTTTTATTAAGATTTATATAATATTAAAATTATATTAAGGTA
>Ga0190367_1000482_pt1 | contig 29005 bp, 29 predicted proteins | sample 4872181011_MG_FD_171838 | JGI IMG/M metagenome (GOLD analysis project Ga0190367, IMG submission 171838) | Hydrothermal vent microbial mat bacterial communities from Southern Trench, Guaymas Basin, Mexico - 4872-18-10-11_MG | ecosystem: Environmental > Aquatic > Marine > Hydrothermal vents >...
TCAGCAGCAGAAGTGCCTGGAGAATGCATAAAGTGTCATGGGACTGGTGATGGCTCTACTCATGGTACAATCTACATCCCGCCAGCAGGCGGCTTTAACTTAACAGCCAATACAACAGACACTGGAAGCTTAGCAGCCCACAAGGCGTTTGTTTTAGAGGCTATAAAGGATGACACGCTTACAGATGCAAATGAAGCATGCATTGCCTGCCATACTGGCGTAGCTGTAAAGATAAACTGGACACATGCGAGGAGCATAGAATTCGACATCGGATTTGGCAAACCATTTACGACTCCAGAGGGTCCGCACAACTGGACGGTTGCGGAATGGGCATACAATGGAACTGCTAAGGCAACGGTTTGGGGTAACACAACAGGAAATGCTTCAACAACCTATGGTGAAATAGAGTGGCCGGGCAATATCGGTAACATATACAGCTAAAATCTTGAGGATTCTGAAAGTTATGCTCCACAGCAATTAACCAAATTTCCTTATTTTTCATCAATCTCGTAGATAATTTGATGTTTTTGCCAATATGCAGAAACCTAAGCTCTGAATAATACGATAATGATTTGGAAGTAGGGATAATCCGAAAGCCCTTTGATTGCCTTGGGAGCCTTCTTAGCTAAGGGCTTGTCTTTCTTGGTTAAATTCCTTAAAGGTTTTTCTCAAATTCCGGAGTTGCTTTATCTTGTAATTCATGAAATATCCAATTCTTGAAGAAGTTCAAAATCTTTTTTCCTTTTCTTGCTTCTTTTCTCCCTTTTCTAATTGATTTAATCAAAATTCTGCATCAGACATGATTTCAGGGTTTCAATGATTGATTCAATCCTACTTTTGATGTCCTCCAGATCCTTGGGGATTGATTTCGCCTCAATCATTGGAGTTTCTGGTGATGCAGGATTGGGTATGAGCTTCCTTGTCCTTGGATCTACTACGAGGTCCAACTTCCAAAACTTGCCCCATAAGAGGTTGTGAGACCTTTCTTCACCTATAACATCAAAAGTTCCTTCCCGCCCCAAAATTCTATCACTATAGCTCTATAAACGGGCTTCATTTCTACCTTATTATTTGCAATATCTCACTTTTACCACCATATCTTGAGGCAAAACAACCATTGTAGCCCCTGTATCGTGAGGGCCTCTACCTCCACGGATTTGCTTGTACAAACACGTTTGTTATCTTGACTCTTTCAAATCGATGGAGATTGAAGAAAAAGCAATAGAAGTAAAAGAGAAGTGAAATCAAAAAGATAAACTTGCCTCTAAAGAAAAGTATAAAGAGTATTCTGAATCTTTTTCAATTCTCGGAATAGGGATACACGGATAAGAGGCAAGAGTGGGAGATGGAGTCTGGCTTAAGTAGTCACTAACGTAGTTATCGAAAAATTTATTAATAAACAAATAACAAATATAGTCCTCGGTATGCAGAATGTTGCACTCGAACAAAAGATAATTAATGCTCTTAAAGAAGCGGGCGTACCATTGATTACCTCTGAAATAGCCGAAAAATTGAAGTGTGATCGTAGAGTTGTACTAAGGCGTTTGCAGAGACTGGCTATAGAGGGGAAAATAAAGGGAAGAAGGATAGACGCTGCAAATGGAATATGGATTTGGTGGATATTCTAAACTACTAAACTCAAATTTTTAACAAACTCTAGGAATTGGGTCGGCTACTGGAGAGGGCAGAATTTTTTGCGTTCCAATTGAAGTCTCGATTACAACTTCCTTGAAATCGCTTGTAACGTGCCCTACTATTGCCGCATCTTTCTGGCCCGCCTTTTTTAAAGCTTTGAGTACTTCTTCCGCCTGATCCGCAACGACTCCCATTACCACCTTTCCTTCGTTTGCCATGCTTAGTGGGTCAAGCCCAAGCACATCGCAAAAGCTCTTTACGTCCTCCCTTATCGGTATTCTCTCCTCTTCAACGAGTATTCCGACACCGCTCTTCTCTGCCATCTCGTTTAGTGCTGCAGCAACCCCTCCCCTCGTTGGGTCTTTCATTGCGGTAACACCTCCAGCATCGAGAGCGTGCCTTACAAAAAGCCAGACAGGGTAAACATCTGACTCAACATCGAGCTCAAATCCAAAACCCTCCCTGCTCGCCATGATTGCTGTTGCGTGCTCGGCTATGTTGCCAGTAATTATTATTGCATCTCCATCTCCGAGTCCTCTATCTCTGATCCACGAGTAGGGGTAGCTGCGGTACTCTCTAACGATGCCTATATTTTTCTCGAGATACTCGTTTCTCACACCTATTCCCGTAGTATTGACGGCTATGCCGATGTTCGACTCAACAACCTTCGTATCTCCGGTAATTATCTTTGCATCCATCTTCTCGAGCCACTCAGCCATGTCGTCGAGTATCCTATCTAGAGCTTCAACTGGAAACCCATCCTGAATTATAAGGGACATTGACATGACAGCAGGCTTCGCACCAACGACAGCAAGATCGTTAGAAGTACCGCAGACGGCTAAGCCTCCTATGCTACCCCCCGGGAAGATTGGAGGATCAACGACGTAGGAGTCTGTTGTAAATGCGTAGCCGTTGAAGTCTGAGGAATCGTCTAGGTCTGATAGGGCAATTTCTCCAGCTCTTGAATCAAATCTCGAAACAACATGCTTTTTCAAGAACTCCATCATGTACTTTCCGCCAGCTCCGTCTTCTTTCCTTATTCTCATAAAATCTCCTCCAGATACTTAGCCATATAAATCTGCCCGAAGCTTATGCCGTTATCTCCAGCGGCAACTTTCTCGTTAACGTACAGCTTAATACCTTCTTCTGCGAGGTATTTCTCGATGAGAGGAGTTAGGTAGGAGTTGAAAGCGACGCCACCACTCATAACGACATCAGCTTTTACCTTTCTTGCTGCCTTTGCCGCAATCTCGGCAAGTCCGTGAGCGAGATACTCTATCACCTGGTAGGCGATTGCGGATTCGTTCTCCCCCTCGAGGTATCTTTCAAGAGCGTCACAAATGACCGGCTTCATCCTTAGAACTTCTACCTCCGACATCTTTGCCTCTAACCCCTCTGTAATACATGGCGAGGGGTAAATTGCCTCCTCTCTTTTGCTTGAAATAACAGGCTCGTAGTACGGTTTATCCCTCTCTACGCAAGCTTCAAGCTTCATTGCCGGTTCCCCTTCGTAAGTTCTTTCAAAACAAAGCTCAAGCATTGCTGAACAAGCGTCGAGGTATCTACCCGCTGACGAGGCCTTTGCTATTGCTATACCCTCATCAATCTGTTTTGCGAATAACTCGAAGCTCTCACCCTCCCTTAAGTACTTTTCATAGGGTTGCAAAAGGCTATAATCTCCCTTCTCACCGTAAACTGCTGAGAACAGTACTCGCAGCGGAAATTGGACGGCCAAATCTCCTCCAAGTAGCTCAAGAGTTTCGAGCCTTCCTATCCTCTTAAAGCTTCGCTCCTCAAAGTCTATCAGGAGCACCTCCCCGCCCCATACACTGCCGTCAAAGCCGTAGCCAACACCATCGACGGCTATTGCAACAGCCTTATTCATTCCTCTTTCTGCCATTACGGACATTCCGTGGGCGAAGTGGTGCTGTACTTTGATGAGCCTTACATCCTCTCTTTCTGCAAACTCTTCTGCAAAGCGAGAGGTGTTGTAGAGCGGATGTGCATCGCACAGAACTACATCAACTTTCTCCATCCTCAGAAAAGACTTGAAGAATTCCACAGCCCTCTTGAAGAACTCGTTGTAAGTCTTAAAGTTGGCAGTATTGCCTATGTACTGCGATAGAACGACCTTACCATCCTTCAGCATGGCAATCGAATTGTAGAGTTCAGCTCCCAGAGCTATTGCGTTTAATCCTACTTCGAGGCCAAAGGTCTTTGGAACAAAACCTCTTGAGCGCCTGATGATCATTCTTCGATTCCCAACGAACTTGATTACGGAATCATCAACCCTGTTCGCAATTTTCAAGTTGTGGCGGAGAACAGCATCGACTGGAAGGCTAAAAACTCCATCATCGATAAACATCGGTTCGCCGGGCATGTTCGCGGAGGTAAGCACGATAAAGTCAGCCTTAAGGAAGCGGAAGAGAACGTAATGCACAGGAGCATAGGGCAGCATTATGCCGATTGTATCGAGTTTGGGAGCTACAGCAAAGAAAGAGCTGGAACTTTTCTTCTTTAGCACTGCAATCGGGCGGATGTAGCTCAACATCTCCCTTTCTTCCTCTTTGTTTACCTTTGCCACCTTTTTTACGGCTTCGATGTTCCTCGCCATCAACGCAAAGGGCTGCTGAGGCCTGTTCAGGATTTTTCTAAGCTTCCAGACTACCTCATCATCCGTAATGCATGCGATGTGGTAGCCGCCGAGACCCTTGACCGCAACGATTTTTCCCGAATCTATCAGTTTTGCAGCCTTTATTATCCCATCGAGCCCTTTTATTATCCTGTTTCCTAAAACGAGCTCGTAGTCGGGCCCACAACGCTTGCATGCGATGGATTGAGCGTAATATCTTCTGTCATCGACGTTCCAGTACTCTTTACCGCAATCGTCGCAGAAGGGAAATTCTACAAGCGTTGTGTTCTCCCTGTCGTAGGGCAGCCTAAAGGCTATGCTGAAGCGAGGCCCACAGTCAGTGCAGGAGATGAAGGGATAGAGATATCTCCTGTCTTTTGGATCAAAAAGCTCTTTGAGGCATGCGTTGCAAGTTGCAACGTCGGGGGGAGGGAGGGACAGTTCTTTCCTGCTTCCGCCGCTTTTCTCTATTACGAACCCCTCTGGCGGTTCTCCTTTTACTTCCTCAACTCTCACCGACTCAACGACGGCTATGGGAGGCTTTTCCCTTTTTAACCTCTCCACGAACTCCTCAACATCTCTGTCTATTAGAATCTCTACCGTACCGTCACCAGTGTTTTTAACGTAGCCTTTTAGCCCCATTGCTCTTGCGAGCCTGTAAACAAAGGGGCGAAAGCCCACACCCTGCACAATTCCCTTCACAGTCAACCTGTACATGCTCGGATTAAATTTGCAGCAATAAAATAAATAGTTTGGCTGTACTTGGAACAGTTTGTTCTCGGAACAGCAAACTTGGGAAGTAACCTCGTTAATTCCGAAGTAAATTCTTTTTCTCTTTTCGAAGTTGTTATATTCCCTGTCTTTTAATCAGACATGTGGGCCTTGAAGAATATCTGAAAAGTAGGAAATACAGAGAGGAGTGGCAGAAAGCAAGGGATTGTGCAGATGAGCTGCCGCGCTTAATGAAAAGTGACAGCTGCGATGTGAGGAAGAAGGTCATTTACGCGATGGGAAAACTCGCCAAAGAGGGCTACAACTTCATAGAGCATCTGATCGCAGCCCTTGACGATGAATGTGAGTGGGTCAGAGGGAACGCAGCCGAAGCTTTGGGCGAGCTGAGGGTTGCAGAGGAAGCAATAATTGATCTGCTTGAAGATGGCTGCCCATACGTAAGGCACAAGGCAGCAGAGGCTATAGGTAAAATAGGGGAAAAGAATCCTGAATTTGCAAGGAAAGCCTATAAAGCTTTGCTTAAAAGGTTGAACGACAGAAGTTCATACGTGCAGTATGTGGCTCTGGAAGCTCTAAAAAAGATAAGTCTTTCAGGTATGGAGATTAAAGAGGTTAAAGAAATCTTGGAGTCTGTTACATCCAGCGATAAACCAGCTAAGCGATAAAAAGTTAAATAACTCCCGGAATTATTCTCTTCTTCACCCTCCTAATGTATTCTCTGTATGCGTCCCCGTACTTTTCGATCAGCTTCTCCTCCTCAAGAATCGAAAATGAAAGTCTTAGAATTAGCCACAGAGGCGTTAGGGCTAGAGCGTAGAGAGCGTTTAAGGCTAAGCTCCAACCGAGCGGCCATATAACGTCCCCCATGTACATCGGATGTCTAACAACGCCGTAGATTCCGGACGTTTGCAAACTCCTCTTGCCATCTTGAACTGCAGTTTTAAGCTGATAGAAGGAGATGAGCATGATCGAAATACCAAGAGCGAAGATGCCTCCACCTATGTACAAAGCTAGCTTTGGATCTAAGCCTATAGAGGGCTGAGGAAGCAGTGGAATTATGAAACGAGGCACTTCAAACAGAATAATGGCTGAAATACCAGCAAGGACATAAACTATCCTTCTATACCTTCTCCTTGAGATGAAAACTACCGTTTCTAGGAACATCGTAGCTGTTGCAATCGTGGCCCAGAAGAACACGTCGTACAGCGGGTTCATGAAATAAGTTAGGTTCACATCCTAAAATTTTTACTTATCTCTATTTTTAACCTCATAAAGGTTAACTAAAGGAATCTTGGAATCAGCCCCTGCATAATCATCGCGTCAGCAATAACGATGGCGACCATCGCTTCTACGACTGGAACAGCTCTTGGCACTATGCAGGGATCGTGCCTACCCTTGACGATTATCTCCTCTTCGACCATCTTTCTGTAGTTTACAGTTCTCTGCGGCTTTGATATGCTCGGTGTTGGCTTTATCGCAGCTCTGACGATTATATCCTCTCCATTTGAGATACCACCAAGTATCCCGCCTGCATTGTTAGATTCGAATCTTATCTGGCCGTCTTTTATTATAATAGGGTCGTTGTTCTCACTACCTTTCATCCTCGCAGCTCTGAAACCAGCACCTATCTCAACTCCTTTTACTGCGGGTATCCCCATTACTGCGTAAGCCAAATAGGCGTCGAGCTTCATGAACACAGGCTCACCAAGCCCAGCAGGCGGATTTTTGACGATGACTTCTACCACTCCTCCAACGCTGTCCCCCTCCCTCTTAGCTTCCAGTATTTTCTCCTCCATGAGCATTGCTGCATCCTCATCAGGGCATCGAACATCGCTCTTCTCAGCATTCTCCACGATCTCTTCGAAGCTCATGCCGTCAGTATTGCAAACTACTCCTCCTATCTCTCTTGCGAATCCACCCACTTTAACTCCGAATTTAGCCAGCAAGTGCTTCGCTATCGCTCCGGCAGCCACTCTTGCAGCGGTCTCTCTTGCAGAAGCTCTACCACCGCCCCTCCAGTCCCGTATGCCAAACTTCACCCAGTACGTAAAGTCAGCATGTCCGGGGCGGAAGAGGTCTTTTATTTCTTCGTAAGGTTTCGAATCCACATCTTTGTTCCAGATAAGCATGGATATGGGCGTTCCAAGACTTTTACCTTCAAAAACGCCGGAGAGGATTTCAACCTTGTCTTCTTCCTTCCTCTTCGACGCAAGCCTTCCACCGGGCCTCCTTCTGTCGAGTTCCTTCTGGATTATCTCTTCGTTTATTTCAAGGCCCGCAGGACAGCCATCTATGACGCATCCTACGGCTTTTCCGTGGCTTTCACCCCACGTGGTTACGCGGAAAATGTTGCCAAATGAGTTTCCAGCCATGCAATGGATTGGCAAGCTTTGTTTATATTTTTACTGTCAACATAATAGGGCAAAACATCATGTTTTATAGCTTATTATGGCCAGTTTTTCAGAAGAATTATGTTTTCTTTTTCTTTTAAAGCTTTAAACAATTTCTCATCGGCTGTAATAAACTTCAAATTAAGGTTTTTTGATGGGAGGATGTATAATGCATCGCAGACCGTAATCGGGTTTAAAATCGAATAGTCCAAGGACTTTTTAAGCAAATCCCAAGATATTTCATGATAAGTAATATCGATGTTGCTCAGGATATTCAAGGATTCTTTAACGTGACTTTCTTTGACAAATCCTCTGGCAAAATACTTCCGTAAGGCATTTGCGACCTCTACTTTTAAAATTTCTGGGGCATGAAGCTCAATTTTACCATCTTTAAGAGCTCAAGCAATTTTAAAGTTAACAATTAATGTTAACAAAGATAAGCTTTTCCGTTTTTGGATTTTGGTTAAGTTCTCCATCAGAGATTTCTTTAATCGTTTCCAAACGAGGATTATGATTCTGCAATGGATGCAACCTCTCCGTTCTCTACTTAAGATTTTGCAGAACCAAGAAACTTCAAATGCTAATTATTACCGAAGAATCTATCACTATCATCTTCTTTCACTTATAAGTTATTCTGTCAAATCTTCATCAATATCTTCGAAATATTTTCTGTATTTTTTTATGATGTCGTGAAGCCCACTTTTTTCAATTTTTATCTTTAGTATTTCTCCCTCTTTCAGGTTAACCTTCTCAAGGGGCTTAAACACACCATTTTCGTAGACGACCTCTATAACCTTCGTCATGGCACTCGTTTAATCTGTTTCAGTCTTCAAAAATCTTTCGTCCTAACGGTAGAAAATTAGCTTGTTCTTTATTTACTTGTTTACAACTTCGGGCTGGCTTAAAGGCTATGTTATTGGTTTTTAATTCTGTAAATTCTATATTTTTGTCAGGTAGATCGTAAGCCTATATCCGTTTGTTTCTTGCGCTCTCCGTCCTCCCTCTGAGATTTTTCTGATCGTTTCTTGCGAGGGAAGCTTTCGTTAAACCCCTTCCTACAGAATACAGAAGCTGGTTGGATGGGGATTGTTTCCGGCTGTAGCGTAAAAACAGAGAAAGTTCTACTGAGAAAGGGAGTGTGGTCTGTTGGGTTTAAGGGAGACGTAACCTTCTCAATTCCAAAGACTCTTACAACGAGGAATTTGCGGAAATAACTGTAACGCTTTTGAACTTTGGAAAATATTCAAATGCTGGCCTGGTGTGGTGCGAACGATCGGTTGAAGATATTTTTGTGAAGTTACTCTTAGTGATGGTCTAAAGTATAGAAAATTAAAAATATCTCGGGCGATTAAGAAATAGCAATTCTTCTAGAGGGTGATAAAGCATGGTAAAAAGAGCAAAACTCGTCAGCGACATAGTAGAGTTCGTTCCCATTCTTCATATCTTCTCCACAAACCTTTACAAAAATGTTTACGACACGCTTCTTACGGAATGGCTAACCCTCGCAGAGCTTAAAGAAAGATTTGGAGAAGGAGTCGAGGAAGCACTCCGCATTCTTAAGCATGCGGGGATGCTTGAAACAAAGTGGAGGATGCCCTCAGAACCAGCTGGAAAGCCAGAAAAAGAGTACCACGTCAGCTATACCCACATAAGCGCAAACTTCTATGCTTCATTGAGGGACTTCAACCGAATGCTCGAAGTTGTTTTTATGCCGGATGATGAATTTGAGGAAATGGTTTCAAGGATAATACAGGAAGTTAAGGCTGGTAAAATGTCAGTTCCGCATATAAGCAGAAGTCTTGGACTTGATGCCCTTATTATAAGAGCCGTGGCGAAACGCTCTTTGAAGCTCAACATTAAGGGGCAGCTTGTGGAGCTTGCAAAGGATGAGGAAATTTAAATTAAAAGAAAAGGATGTGAGGAGCATACTGAACAGGCTGAAGTGGGATCCTACATTCGACTTTAGCCTTGTTGAAGTGCTTTACATTGACAGGCCGAAGGGAATTTCAAGGTTTTTTGGAGGCGACATTGAGGACATGGGACACAAGTTTATTTATCTTAGAAGCATTGCAATTCCGATGCACAGGGTTGTTGAGATTCGTTACGATGGCAAAGCCATTTGGAGGAAGGGAAATGAGCGTGGTGAGGAGCAGACTAGAGAAGGAAATGGATAAACTTGCCTTGGCTTTGACCTCGTCACTTGAACACGATGTAAATATATTTTATTACGATATTCTCGTTGACCTCGCTCACGTTCTCGCACTGCTAAAGGCCGGCCATATAACCAAGGGGGAGGCAAGGGAGATACTTAAGGTGATCATCGAGGTTAGGGAGGAGGGAATGCCCAAGGAAGGGGAAGACGTCCACGAAGCGATAGAAGCAAGGATAATCGAGAAGGTTGGAAGTGCAGGAATGAAAATGCATACAGCGAGAAGCAGAAATGATGAAGTAGCTACGTGTTTGAGACTCTTTGCAAGGGATGCTTTACTCCACCTAGCGTACTCATTGCTTAGGCTTAGGGAAGTGATAGTAAAGAGGGCCGAAGAAAACGTTGGCGTAGTAATGCCGGGTTTTACCCATTTGCAGTATGCTCAGCCGACGAAGCTTAGTCACCATCTCATCGCTTGGCACGATATGGTTGCCAGAGACTTCCAGCGATGCGTTGAAGCTTTTAAAAGGGTAAACCTATGTCCTCTTGGTTCTGCAGCCTTTGCCTCTACGCAATTCAGCCTTGATAGACACTATGCAGCAAAGCTCCTCGGCTTCGATAGCATAGCTGAGAATTCGGAGGATGCTGTAGCTTCAAGGGACTTTCTTATCGAATCTCTATTCGTTGCTACGTCTGCAATGCTCACTCTAAGCAGAATTGCTGAAGAAATCATTCTTTGGGCCTCGGAATTCGACTTCGTTGAACTGCCAGACGAATACGCATCCTCATCAAGTATAATGCCCCAGAAGAAGAATCCGGATGTTGCGGAGATAGTAAGGGGTAGAGCGGCGAAGCTTATAGGCGATCTTACAGCAGCGATGGGCATATACAAAGCGATGCCTCTAGCCTACAACCGCGATTTCCAGGAGATGAATCCTTTGCTCTACGAATCCATGCAAAGTGCAAGTCTTTGCTGCGAGGTAATGGCAGGGATGCTGGAGAAAATCAGGTTTAAGAAGGAAGTTATGGAGGAGAAAGCTGGAAAGGGTTTTAGCGTTGCTACTCATATTGCTGACGAGCTCGTTAAGATGGGTGTACCTTTCAGGAAGGCCCACAAGATCGTTGGAAAGCTCAGCCTAAACCCGAGCTACAAGAACCTCAGAAAAATAATGGAGGAAGAGGGCTTGGAACCCATGGACGAGGAAACGTTCAAGCGATGCATGGATGTAAGGGCTGTTGTTGAGAGCAGGAAAAACGTAGGTGGGACTGCAGAGGAGGAAGTAAAGAGGATGATAACAAAAAGAATTTCATCGCTACAGCAGGATACCAAAGCTGTAGCTGAAATCGTTGAAAAGGTTGCAAAATCAATTGAAGGACTGTACGAGGAAATAAACAAGGTGATAGACTCCGGTGGTGGTTAAATGGATGTTGAAGGCAAGAAGGTCAGGATAAAGGCGAAAGGGAGAATTTTTGAGGGAATTGCCATGCCCTCATCAACTGGCGCATTCGTTCTCAAGCTTGACAGCGGTTATAACGTGGGATTTACAGAATACGAGCTACTTGAAGTGATCGAAGAAGGCAAACATGTAGAAGAGGTTGCAAAGCTCGAAAAGAGGGAAGGGCTGCCGGACGTAAAGATAATCTCTACCGGTGGTACCATAGCCAGCAAAGTTGACTATAGGACCGGAGCTGTTACAAGCCAGTTCTCGGCTGAAGAAATCGTTAGCGATGTGCCTGAAATTGCCGAGATATGCAACGTCGATGCAATGCTGCTCTACAACATTTTGAGCGAGAACATGAAGACAAAGCACTGGATAGAGCTTGCAAGGGAAGTCTATAAGGCTTTGAAGACTCATGATGGAGTTATTATTACTCATGGAACTGATACAATGGCTTACACATCAGCAGCCTTAGCTTTCATGATATCAACGCCCTCGCCCATAGTTCTGGTTGGAGCACAGCGAAGCAGCGATAGACCATCGAGCGATGCGGCGATGAACCTCGTTTGTGCTGCAAAGGCTGCAACGTCTGATTTGGGGGAGGTTGTTGTGGTTATGCACGCAGACACGAGCGATGACTGCTGCTACATCCATAGGGGTGTTAAAGTTAGGAAGAACCACACATCTCGGAGAGATGCTTTTCAGTCAGTGAACAATCCGCCCCTTGGAATCGTTAGCTATCCTTCAGGCGAGATAAGGTGGATAGCTCCGAGGATAAGGAGGGGTGAGAGGGAACTCAGGCTTGCAGACAGATTGGAGGAGAAAGTAACGTTGATAAAGTTCTTCCCCGGCTTAAAGCCTGATATCATGGAGTACTACTACGAAAAAGGATACAGAGGGTTTGTCATAGAAGGAACTGGACTTGGACACGTTTCAACGGACTGGGTGGACACTATTGCAAGAGTTGCTGAAGACAGCGTTGTAGTGATGACATCTCAATGCCTGTGGGGAAGGGTATGCGATAGAGTTTACGATACGGGCAGATACTTGCTTAAAGCCGGGGTTATTGAGGGTGAGGACATGCTGCCAGAAGTAGCTCTCATAAAGCTTATGTGGCTGCTCGGCAACTACGATATCGAAGAGGCTAAGAACCTCGTGAAGAAGAACCTCGTTGGAGAGATAAATCCGACAACCAAGTATTGGGAGGTAGAGGGATGAGAATCCTTGCTCTTGCTGATATACATGGCAGGAAGATTGGAAAGGTATCGTACGATGTCGATGCAGTCTTCATAGCCGGAGACTTTACGAATGCAGATGATCCGGAGTTCGCGGAGGAGGTACTCGAAGCCTTTGATGCAGAGATTTATGCAGTTCCCGGCAACATGGATAGAAAGGGAGTTCTCGACATCCTTGAGAAGAGAAACGTTTCAATTCATCTCAAGACTATTGAGCTCGATGGAATTAAAGTCGTTGGCCTTGGTGGAAGCAATCCAACGCCATTCGGTACACCCTTCGAGCTCAGCGATGCGGAGATAGAAAAGGAAATATCCGGTCTTTGTGGAGACATAGCAGTCTTTCATCCACCGCCATACGGCTTCTTCGACTGGGTCAGGGGCGAATCCGTCGGAAGCAAAGCCGTCAGGAGATGGATGGAGGAGAAAAAGCCTAAGATGCTGATATGTGCCCACATCCATGAACATATGGGTGTTGCCAGCTACGGCGAGACGATGATAGTCAAGCTTGGAACGGCTATGAAGGGAAGTGCAGCCCTTATAGAAATTGGAGAGAATTTCGATCCCGTTATTGTCAGGTTTGTGGAAATTTAGATTTTTTATATATATCAGTAATGCTAGTTATACATTTATGATTAACTATGTCTATTACGTTAAAAAAGAATAAAAAAGTTCTTCAATTTTACTTCAACTTCTCATCCTTAAATACTCTGAGACAAATTTACTTTCATGAATGGGGACAAAAGCCCATCTGTCCGGACGAATAAAAAGGAAGGAAAAGGCCGGAAATCGGCAGCAAGCCGGCATAGGCCGAGAATCCACATAACCCTATCTCAGGAAGTCTACGACTGGCTGCACAGCAACGTTTCAAACATCTCGAAATTCATAGAACAGCTAATAATAGCTTCTAAAGAACAAATCGAGCCAGCATTTGTGTTAATTTCGAGAATGCATGGGCCCGGAGGGATTCGAACCCTCGACCGTCCGGTTATGAGCCGGACGCTCTGACCTGGCTAAGCTACGGGCCCTTGTAACGCTTAATCCTACAAAAACAGTGTGACACCTCTGGCTTATAAATCTTATTCTATGGATGGTTTCAATCCATTCGGTGGTAAAACCTTTATCGAATGAGTATATTTCGTTCACTCCGCCCAACATCCACGTAACGCAATTGCACTAACTGACACAACTTCTTTCAACTTTTATGGCATTCAAGCAATCTTCTCTGCCCACATCGAATACCCTCACATTCTTTGCAAAGAGTAAAATTCTTCAACTCCCAAAACCTCCAATGGCAAACTTTTTAGGAGTTCGATACTTCGGCAAACCTGTACAACCGTAATTCCTCAAACAGTTACCTTCTCACGGATTTCCACTCAGATAAATCTTCACCTCGGTTCTGTCGAAAAACCCTTCAGGTGAATTTGTGTGATTTTATGATGATATCTCTCTACTTCCAATTAATAACAGCATCAGAAAAGTACAAATTTACAGCAACAAACGAGCACTATGGGCTGGTTGATAATTACGGAGAAGCACAATACTGCAAGGAGAATCGCATCCATTCTGTTTAACGACGTAAAACAGCTCAAGAAGTACGGAATTTCCTATTACCACTCACCTTCATCAAATGCCTATGTTGTTGGCCTAAAAGGACATATTGTCGAGCTTGATTTTCCGAAAGAGTACAATAGCTGGAAGAACGTCCCCCTTCGCTCCCTTCTTTACGCTGAGCTTGTAAAGGAAGTAAAGGAAAAGGGGATAGCCAGGCTGTTAAAGGAACTCGCCAGAGAAGTCGATCGCGTTACAGTTGCAACAGACTACGACAGAGAGGGTGAACTCATAGGATTTGAGGCTCTTGAGATCGTAAAACAAGTGAATCCAGATGTTAAGGTTGATAGGGCAAAGTATAGCGCGATAACACCAGTAGACATCAAGAGAGCATTTTCCAACCTCAGTAACGTAGACGTTAACCTCGCAAAAGCTGCAGAAACGAGGCAGCGAATAGATTTGATTTGGGGAGCTGTTCTAACAAGGCTTATTTCCATCTCTTCCGGCAGAATGGGCAGAGACTTCCTCAGCGTTGGTAGGGTGCAGTCGCCGACACTCCGCTTGATAGTTGAGAGGGAAAAAGAGATCGAGAACTTCAAGCCCAAGCCTTACTGGGAGATCGTTGCAGAATTCTGTAACGGTGGGAGCTTTAAGGCAAAACACGTTGAAAAGTTTAAGGAGCTTACTAAGGCAAAGGCAGCCTTTGAGAGAATAGGCAATACAGCAACCGTAAGAACGTTCGAAAAGAAAGAGAGAAAAGAAGCGAAGCCCACACCTTTCAACACCACAGAATTTTTGAGAGAAGCTTCGAAGTTCATGAGTCCTGACAGGGCAATGAATATAGCCGAAACGCTCTACATGAACGGCTACATATCCTATCCAAGAACGGATAACACCGTTTATCCGCCAACTCTGAACCTGAAGGCGATAGCTTCGAGTTTTTTAGAATCTGAATTCAAAGAGGAGGCAAAAATAGTTCTCTCTCAGCCTTCAATCAGGCCTTCGAGGGGGAAGAAAGAAAGTAAAGATCATCCACCAATATATCCAACTGCCGTCGCAAGAAGAGGCGAACTAGGTAAAGAAGAATGGATGATCTACGAACTCGTCGTAAGACGTTTTCTCGCAACGCTATCGCCTGATGCGATATGGGAGGTAAAGCGCGTAGAAATTGATGCTAACGGAGAGATTTTCAGAGCTACGGGTAAAAAGTTGCTCAGCCCTGGCTGGAGGGCTATATACACATACATCCACACTGAGGAAGCGTACATCCCTGATCTAACTGCTGGCCAAGTTCTGAGCATCGAAAAGAAAGAACTCCTCGAAAAAGAGACAAAACCGCCAGGCAGGTACACGACAGGCAACCTCATCAAAATAATGGAAAGGCTTGGCTTGGGAACGAAATCGACGAGACATGAGATAATAAAGAAGCTTTACAGCAGGAAGTACGTCTATGGCAACCCTCTTCGCCCCACGCAGACCGCTTTTGCTGTCATTGAAGCTCTGAAGAGCAATGCAGAGACTATAACTCTGCCTGACATGACGTCTAAGCTCGAGAAAGACATGGACGCAATAGCAGAAGGAAGGCTGAGTGATAGAGAAGTTGTTGAAGAGTCAGTAAGGTTTCTCGACGAAATCTTGGGCAACATAGACGTTAAAGAACTTTCAAAGAGTCTTAGAGAGGGGGTAAAGAAGGACAAAGTCGTTGGTAGGTGTCCCAAATGCGGAAAAGAACTTGTTATAAGAAAAACGAAAGACAAAAAGAGATTCATAGGCTGCAGCGGATATCCAGACTGCAACTTTACCCTTCCGCTACCTCAAAACGGTACGCTGTACATCACGGCTAAGGAGTGTGAGAAGCACGGCATAAAGAAGATAAAGATCAGGACGAAGAAGGGCTACTGGGATCTCGGCTGTCCCTACTGCAACTATCTTGAGTGGAAAGCAGGCAATAAAGCTTAAATCTTTTTATTGCAACGCATGCTATGCATAGCTTCGACATCAGGGAAAAGCCCTTCATAATATTCTGGGAGCTTACGAGAGCGTGCTTGCTTGCATGCAAGCATTGTAGGGCTAAAGCACAGAAGGAAAGACATCCTGATGAGCTAACAACGGAAGAAGCTTTTAACGTCATCGAGCAGATAACCGAGTTCGGAAGGCCCTACCCCCTCGTTGTCATAACCGGCGGCGATCCGCTCATGCGAGATGATGTCTTCGAGATTATCAGCGAAGCGACATCGAAGGGCATAAGGACTGCCATAGCTTTCAGCGGTACAAAGCTTGCAACGAGAGAAAAACTCGAGCTGATGAAGGATGCGGGAATTGCGAGAATAGCCATAAGCCTCGATGGTAGCAGAGCCGGAATCCACGATTACTTCCGTGGAATAAGGGGAACTTTTGAAACAAGCATGAAAATCTTAGATATGGCCAAAGAACTCGAAATTTCGAGGCAGATAAATACAACGGTCACGACCTTCAACATGTCAGACCTGCCAAATCTCGTAAAGATATGCATCGAAAAAGAGGTTGCGCTCTGGGATGTCTTCTTTGTCGTTCCGACGGGAAGAGCAAAAGCAGAGTACATGCCCTCTGCCCAACAGTTTGAAGACATTCTCAGTTGGCTTTACGATGTTGGCAAAGAAACCCCCCTCAACGTTAAGAGTTCCGCTGCCACACACCTGAGAAGAATCGAGTACATGAGGGACAAAGGGGTTCAGCCGGAATTTGGAGAGCTTTACTACGAATTAAGGGCAAAACTCGACGAAGTTGAAGATGAGCTCGGAATAGAAGGAAACGGCAAGCCCATAGTTGCTGGAGCCTACAGCAAGAGCCTTGCAGCAGATGGCATAAGAAGGATGATGGGCATAACAGACGGCAGGGGTATGTTCTTCATAAGCCACATCGGCGAGGTTTATCCCAGCGGTTTTTTGCCAATCGTTGCCGGAAACGTAAGAGAGACGAGTTTGAAAGAGATATACATGAAGTCGCCAGTATTCCAGGACTTAAAAGACCCTGAAAAGCTGAAGGGAAAGTGCGGCAAATGTGAGTTCCGCTACATCTGCGGGGGTTCGAGGGCTAGAGCCTATGCAATGACAGGCGATTACCTTGCAGCTGAGCCGAGATGCATATACAAGCCTGGCAAATTCGAACTGATAAAGCTTTAGGTGTTGAGATTATCGTAAGGTATTGTGGAACAGGTTGAACAAAAGAAGGCGGTCATTTTTCGGCAAGTAGAGACGTCTGCGAGTACGAAGAGTTCAAGCGAATTATCGCTCTGCAACCAGCGCAACAATCAGGGCTGAATCGCAGACGACCTTAGTTGTTAACTTATAACCTTGTTGAAGCGAGAGATGCAGCTTTTACAAACAACCTCTTTTAGACTGTGTACTGGTTTAGAAAATACCCAGATGTCAATCTCAAGCTTAGGCAGTAACCGCATCAGAGAGAACAACGATGTTCGGGATAGGAGTTAAGCTTGTCAGGGAAACTTCTTGCTGTTGCCAAAAATGAGAAAACACAGGAAACTGTTCGTCCGTCAGTGAGAATCACTAACTTTATTTGACTACTTATAAAGCTAGTACATCCAGCAAACTCCTCCATACATCGGGATGGGTATAAATCAAATCCGTATTTTCTTCATAGCTCACTTCAATATCCGGTTCAAAATCCGGAACGAACACATCAACGCGCATCTTTTCGACTATCCTTCTGTAACCGGAGTTGGGTGTTGCAAAACAAATAACTTGTTCAAAATGGTCGTTTCTTCTCTGCCATGCTTGTGCAACGTCAGCAAGCCTTTTCCACACTTTTTCAGCTATCTCATCACTCCATTCGTAGCCATAGCGTTCAATCCACGGGAAGAAGGGAGCATCGTAGATGAGATTATAGCTCTTCCATTGAAAGTTCCAATACTCTCTCGGCTCCAAAGCTAGAGGCTCAGAAATCGAAACGAGATAAACGTCATATTTCTTCTCAAGCTCAAGCAATCTGCAATGTAATTCATCACGGGGAGGATCGTAGGGCTTCTTAGCCGTACATGGAACGAGGAGAAGAATGTTTCTCTTAGGGGCCACATGCTCATTGGCTATGAATTCAAGCCAGCTCTTAATTGGCTCTTCATCAAGAGCTCTGAGAACATCCTCTGGCGAAGGAAGGAAAAGCTTTGGATTTAATCCGGGATTGAGTTTTAACGCTTGTTCAAGGCTTAACATTCCCTCAATTCCTCCAGCAGCCTCTCTTTCAGCTCTTCGAACGTCGATGCTTTTACCAACCTTACAGCAACCTCTATCATGAGATTTAGCTCTTCTATGGGCGAAAACGTTCTGTAGTCCGTCTTTATCCCTATAATCGGCTTTCCGATTGCGTACGCATAGCCGAGCTCGAAGGCGGTCCCAGAATCAATACATTCACCATCGAGGACGGCAACAACTACATCACAACTCTTTAATGCTGATAGATCCATTTCAAAAATTCTCCTCTTCTCTTCTTTGTTCTCGCTTGCTATAAACGGATTTTCTTGAGCCATCCACACTTCAAATCCGTTATCTCTGAGAAATTCAGCAATTTTGCTGTTAAACTCCTTCTCTGCCTGACTGAAAAAGGGGGCTGCGATGAAGACTTTTAATTCGGCATTCAACGCGACCCCCTCCATATAATCGTCTTACCTTTCCTTCTTACGAATCCCACCTCTTCGAGGGACTTTACAACCTCTTCAGTTAGCCCCTCAGCATCGATTGCAATGTCCACTGCATCTCCCTCTATGAACCCTTTCTCGAAGTCTCTGAGGGCGTCAATGTCAATCTTTGGATTTTCCGAGAGAAATGAAACATAATTCTCGATCAAACTTGCTATTGAAGCAAGTAGGATAAATTCTTCCCAGTAATTTACCTTAAACTCCTCCTCAAAGTCTACTCTGGCTGCTACACTCACAGCATCAACGTAAACCTCCCACGCTTTAAACAACTCCAGCTCGTAGAGGGTTTTTGCTCCACGTCTATATTCTTTCAGCTCCACCACAAGTCGTGGATCTTCCGGTAACTCTCCTTTTACTACATCGGTAACCTCAACTCCATTCATCTCGAGCATGTCGAATACCTCAAGCATGAAGTTGTATTCCTCCCAGAACGTATCAACAAATCTGGAGATACTTATACCTGCCTCTTCAAGTTTAGAAAAGTCTGCTTTGTCGCCAATAAGCTCGATGCATCTTTTTACAAAGGTGTGCCTTTCCGGATTGACTTTAGAGAGAAATTTATCCTCAAATTCCTTAACACCTATAGGCTTTTTAATGAGTTCTCTAGCAATTCGTACATACCCTTCCCATTCATCAACTTCTTCGAACTTGAGCTTTTTTAACTCACTAAGTTTTCCTTGAACATAGTACCTCTCTCTAAGCCCCCAACCGATACAAGGCTTAATGTCACACCTTATTTTTGCCTTTCTCAACCACGAGATTAGCTCCATTGCATTTTCGCGCTCATATCTTCCAAGACGGACCCACATAGTGTCTTATCTTCTGGAAAATATTTACTCTTTTCTCATTAACCATTATCCCATTCAAAATGTTTTTAAACTTGTTTCAGTTGTAAGAAAAGGTGAGAGTTTGCAGCTTGTAGCAGAAAGTATTAGGTTTTCAAATCCCGTGCCCGAGCCCGGAGAGAAGGTGAGAATAGAGGCAAAAATATTGAACGCCGGTGACGAGCCTTGTAGCTTTGTTGCCGTTTTCTATTGGGCCCCTGAAATAGTAATGTCTCCTCAGCAGGCAGCTACATACGCAACACCGGAGTACGAAATATACAGAGAAGACGTAGAACTCAAAGGAAGGGAAAGCGTTTCCATATCTTTCGAATGGGAGGCTGAAGAGGGATTCAAATGTGTGTTTTTCTTTGCAAAATGATGCTATTTTCCTTTTTTGACTTTCAAGTTTATCTTAACTACCACTAAACACGAAATACTGGGAAAAACAAAATATCTCACCGAGGTCGATTTACGATGACTAAAGCCCAGCACTCCATCGGATTCTGGTCTGTCGTCTCCATTGGAATCGGAGGAATGGTGGGTGGTGGTATTTTCGCAGTTCTTGGTTTAGCCGTCAGCTTGCTGGAGGTGGTACGCCTATAACCCTTGCTCTGGCAGGCATTGTTGCTTTGATTACATCGTACTCCTACGCCCGACTGTCCGTTACTTATCCGAGTCAAGGAGGTACAGTGGAATTCCTGAACAGGGCTTTCGGCACCGGACTGCTTACAGGCTCAACATTCTGCTCTGGCTGAGCTACATCGTTATGCTCTCTTTGTACGCCTACGCGTTCGGGAGCTATGGAGCAAGTTTCTGCCGGCTGAAATGCAACCATTCTGGAAGCACATGCTTATGGAATCGTCATATTGCTAGCGGGACTGAACGCTCTCAATGCCGTTGTTGGAAGGGTTGAGGAGTGGATCGTGTGTTTTAAGCTGGCCATACTTCTTTTGTTTTTGCCGGATTATGGAGCGTTGATACAAAATCGGTTGCTGACGAACTGGTTGCCTCCAGTCCAGCTTATTGCCGGAGGAATCGTTTTTCCTCGCATATGAGGGTTTTGACTTATAGCCAATACTGCTGGAGACGTTAAAAACCCGCAAACACTCCCTCTGGCATATTACACGGCGGTTGGATTAGTGTTGCGGTAGCGTCGGCAATCTGCCCCTTGACCAAATCATAGCGGCGAAGGACTATGCGTTGGGCTTCACATTGATAGCCGTTGCGGCGTTGCTTTCAACAGCTTCGGCCATAAACGCAACACTCTACGGGCAGCGAGGGTTAGCTACATAATTGCCAAAGAAGGTGAGCTACCTGAATTATTGGAGCACAAGATCTGGAATCGCCATTGAGGGATTACTCCTCACCAGCGGAATTACGTTGCTTGTAGCAAATCTGTTTGACCTTTCTAGCATTTCTACAATGGGTTGGCTTTCTGCTGGTCTTCGCTTCTGTAAATGTGGCCAACGCTCGCTTGTGTAGAAAAACCAGAAATCACTGGTGGATTTCAGTTGCTGGAGCACTGGCTTGTTTGGTTGCATTGAGCATACTTATCTGGCAGACTGCAAGCATTTCACCACAAAAATGCCTATCGTAATGGTCAGTTCCGCGTTCGCCATTGAATGGATTTACAGAAAGGTCTTCAAGAGAGAAATAAAGCCAGCGGTATAAAGTATATGAAAAAGAAATAATAGCTCAGGGCACCCTCCCCGATATAATCACGACGAGCTTGCTCCAGAAAAAGTAGGGGCCCGTTTCCACGTATCTAATATCTTCAAGCCCGGCTTTGCTAAACCATGCAACGCACTGCTGGGTTGAAGGAAAGAGCATGATAGATTCGGCAAATTTTCTTGCAATAAAGCTGTCGGGCTTGCGGGGGGCAAGTATAACTATTCTACCGCCGCTCTTCGTAACCCTTGCCATCTCCTCAATTCCTTTTTGCGGATTAGGCCAGTATTCTATGCTTCCGGCCGAGATAGCTGCATCAAAACAGTCATCTTTGAATGGAAGATTTTCTGCATCTCCCCTAAAGAATGCAGCTTCGGGAAACCTAGCTATAGCTTTCTCCATCTGCTCTGGCGTTAGATCCACTGCAACGACGTTCTCTTCTCCAACTCTCTTTACTATTTCCGCAGTTGTGAACCCCGTTCCACAGCCAACTTCTAAAACAAAGTCCCCTTTCTCTACTCTTGCCATGTCCACTACCGTCCTTCGCATTTCGTCAGAATAAAAAAAAGGGTTAACTCTGTCGTATATCTTGGAAAAGTACTTGTAAAAAATCCTCGCTCTTTTTTTATCCTCGAGAACACCCATATTTCTTATTCTTTCTGCTCTGCCTTCTTGAAGAACTCTTCGAGTGGAACTCTGCCCTTTGTTACAACCTTCATGTTAATCTGCACGATGTCTCTGCTAATCACTCTACCTCTCACGAGTTTTCTTTTTCGCAAGCCCTTCTCCTTTGGTCTGAAGCCAACCCCGCCAGAGAGCAGGATCTTTTTCCTTCCACTTCCCGGTATGTCTGGGCGGATGGGTACGCCGTCTTTATCACTACCGCCAGTGATTTGAAGCTCATAGTCAGGTGGGAGTTCTACGAGAGTACCATTTATTACATCACCTACCTGTTTTCCTATGAGTTTATTAGCGTTCGCTCCACTCACGACCTTCTGATAAGCTTTCCCGGTTTCTGGATCCGAAATGACGACCTTGAACTCCATTGCCACCACCTTTCATTCGCAAACTGAAAAGGATTTATAAAAGTATTGCAGAGTGTTGCGCATTGTTCTATCCTGTTTGGCCACTATCCATTCTTCGCTTAATAGAATTTAAAAATTCGTTAACGGCGTTTCTATCCCTTTTCCACACTTCCCTTATACCGTAATCTCTTCTAAGCCTCAGCGGGACGCAGCAACATGTGCAACAGTTGCAGATTGCATAGACTTCCCCTCTGCACTTTACAAGGCTCTGCACGAGTCCCCTTTCGCTGCACTCATCAATTATCCGCTTAGCCTCTTCCTTACTTATCTTCTTGTATTCCTCCCTTCTGACCTCCGTAAAAACGTCGTAGCCAACTCCGATAACTATGTCCGTCCTTATAGGGTTGTCGCAGTTCCTGAAAACTTTCCTGCACTTGCAGTCTCCCACCGCAACATTCGTTGCTGCATCTATAACCCTCTTTGCCTCATCCGGCGTTAAGATATAGGCTGAGTGCTGAGTCAGTGCATACCACTTCATAAAAGCCCTTACAAGTCGCCCAATAACTGGTATCTTTGTGAATTTCGCTCCGAACATGTAAAACCGGATTACAAACTCCTGATTTGAGGAATAGAATCTTAGCGCGTGGTGCATTTCCCACACCTATAACACCAAATTCCAGCGATCATCAGCAAGGTTCCAAGAATAAAGCCAGCAACGCTTTGTGCAATGTTATGAGCTCCGACAATAGGCCTGTTTAGAACCATAACTGCGGGAATTGTGTAAAGAGGAATTAGGCGCTTGTCCAGAGCAACGAGATATGCCACTGGAGCGACGGTAAAAGTAACGTGTCCAGAAATGTTCCAGAAGTACGAGATTACCGAGTACGGTATCGATACGGCGATTAAGCCTATTGCTCCACACATTACTTCTCTGCCATAACCAAGAACCTTCCATAGTGCTATACATAAGGCTAAGCCGAGCACCATGCCCGCTATTGCAGAGAAGTCTTCGAGATACTGTGGAAAATCTGGATTCGATCCGGCTACATGTCGCAGTAGAATGTCCATCGTTCTAATACCAACTAAGTAGCTCGTACTAATTACAGTAAGTCTCCCAAAAAGGTGTTTGATGCTCTGATAAGAGTTTTTCCAGTCGTAAAAGACGATTAAAATGGCAGAAAACAGCAAAAAGTACCTTGGATTGAAAACGTCCTGATACGCTAGCATAAACTGATAGAGATCCATAAAAGCAGCTTAATTATCAGTATATATTTCTGTCCATTTTTGTTTAGATTCTGTCGATTAAAACAAGAAAATTAGGTAGAATAGTCAAAATAATACATGATAATCAGCTTTCATCCAAAAGTGATTAATAGGCCCAGAGACTAACAGATAAACAGTGGTGTGTATGAGGACGTTTGATTGGAGAGCATTTGAAAGAAAGGGGAAAAACAAGGAAGCGAGCAAAGATGAAAAACTTCTGAAGGAAAATATAGATGAACTAAAGAAGGTTGCTTTAAAGAAAAGCAGCGAGGATATGAAAGAGATAGCGAGGCAAGTTTTGGTAGAGGAGTAGTTACTCTTTTGGATTTTAATCTTTGGAGTTGAAAATATTATTATTTTGTTGTTTCTCTAGAAATTTTTTTATTAGTAAATTAAAAAACCGAGAAGAAGCTAACCTCGGGCTGCTATAGACGTCGATACCAAAGAATGTCTAGCTATATGGGCTTCTGAACGCAAGGAATTTTGAAGCTTACGTTTTCTTGAAAGAGATTCTGAAATACTGCGAAAACAAGCCAGAAATAGTTGTTGACAGGGGATTCTGGTATAAGGCTTGAAAAGGTTAGGATTGAAGTACAGGCACGAGACGTTTGGAGAAAGGAATGCAGTAGAAAGGTTCTTTCGTTTAAGGAGAGAACGAAGAGGTTCTGGAACAGGTTTTCCGTTCAGGAGCTCTTTTGATTCTGTACAGAGCTGAATTGAGAGTTTTATGGCATTCTATAACTACTGGAGGTGTTAAGTTGACAACGCCGAAGGTACATCGCTAGATTAAGCAGCGTTCAGTTGAGCGAAAGATATACAACACGGAAGGTGGAGCACATTTTAATGAAAATCAAAATCAATTTTATTGGTTTTCAAAAGAAGAAAGAAGTTTTGGAGGTAGAAAAAGGCAAAAGTTACGCTGCAATTCTTGAAGATCTTGGAATTAACCCCGAAACCGTGGTTATTGTTAAAAACGGCATACCTGTACCAGTTGACGACAGAGCTGAGGAGGGAGAAATAACGGTAATGAGGGTAATATCCGGGGGGTGAGAGTTAGCTAGCCTTATATTCTCCATTAATTATCTCGATTGATTCGATCTGTATATTTAAGAACCGGGCACTCCATTAAGTTACCCGATAGCCTTATAGAGCGTTTGAAGAGACCAAAACGTTGAAGTTAAAAATACTACCAGCGTGGAAAAGATTTGACCTTTCTACTTAGATTCACATTTTCTGGAATTTTAATGCATCCTACTATGAGAGCACATTGCTAATTTACTCGCTCCAATAGTCTCCCGGAGACGGCTCAATACTGATTATTAAAGTAGACAGTAAGTAAGCCGTTCTCACTAATGTTCATCACTTTGATTTTTCCTAACCTGTCAATTTCAAAGGAGTAAGGTAAGCTAAAAAGGGTTCGAGACTAGAACTGATGCCAGAGACGTATCCCACAACATGCTTTCACCTGATATTTTCACTGTAATCTGCCAACTGCCTAGGATTTGAATACGGCTGGACAGAATTAGGAACTGTGCTTTCAGAGTCTAGTAATCGGAAAGGCATACACTGGCGTGACGACAAGTTAGACTTCGCCAGTTTTAGATGCTACGACCACTTCTACGTCATCTACATTAACAACCCAACCTCCTTCAATTGGCGACAGGATTAATTTGAATTTTATCGGTTCTTCTGCGATTAAGCAGTCGTTGAGGCAGATGTACTTTCTGACTTTAACGTTCGGTTTTAGCAGTATGTTTTCCTCAGCGTAGACGTGAAGGTAGTAGCTTATAGAATTCGACGAAGTTTGCCACTTTATTTTTACCCTCGACGGGTTGAAGTCTACAACTCCAAGGAATTGTTTCTGTCCCAACGGAGAAAAAGGTCTAAGAATCTTGCTGTAGTAAGCTTTCGAGTAAATGAGTTCAATTTGATAATATCCAGAGGCTCTTATCGGCTTAGCGTAAATCTCTACTCCTTTCAGAGCGTAACCCCTGCTGGTATTCTCGTAATAAATCAAAGCTCTATAAGAACCAGCGGTGTAGTATAAATTTAGCAATGCGAGCGTTACCACTGCAACGAGAAAAATCAGAATAATACATACTTTTACGAGTTTTCCCATAAGCTTAATTCCGGTTATTTTTTAAATTAAATTCTTTTTGTTTTTACGATGGAGTACTAACGAAAACCTTGCAAGTATCGGGACTATGGATGTAATGCCAATGACTGGATGGGATGCTACAGCATAAGCCAAACCTGAGATGATGTATTTTGCCTTGGTAGCTTATAAAAAAAGCTTGGTTAGACTAAAGGAGAGAATTAAGAGCGCAATACCAACGACCAAAATCCATCCAAGGAAGTTAAAGCTAACCTTAAGAAAAAAAACGTGGCAACCTCGATTATCAGTCCTGTTAAAGTTAGAGCAGTATAAACAGGAAAAAATCTGTTTTTCACCTTAATTCATATGAGTTAAGAACGGCACCAACGATTGCAAAATTCCACAGGTAGTTGATCAGAGCTGGGGTTGTTAGCCGGATGAACACCACATGCATTGGAGAGCGGAACTGGAATTGGATCAGCAAGACACGGTTTTAAAGCTATCAAGCTGTTAGAAGTCAAGCCTATTTTTCGAAGCTTTTCGATAATCCTTAACAAAAAAGCTACTCACACAAAACACGGTCTAAACGGAATCAAGTCCAGCATCTTAATCAATCCTGGTCTATAATCAATTACAGCTTCTGCCAAATTCACGATAACGGCAGCCGTGCCCAAATCACCTCTCGTTCCTGTACTTCTCCACGTTACCGGGTTGTCTCCCTCAATCACTATCTCCTCGTATTCCTCGGCTCCAGCATAAGCGTGAAACTCAATTCTAACCTTTTCTTCTCCCTCCTTTAAAGCGTATCCATAACCCTTCAACCCTCTGACCTTCCCCGCCAGAACTTCATTGCCTTCTGCCGCAACTATCTCCTGCCCCTCTTTAACGTCATCCGGCTTTAACCCCATAGCTTCACAAACAAGCATGACGGATTCCGCGTATCCGACGTGCCCAGTTATTTCCCCACTTTCTAGCTTTCTCTTCACTTCTTTGACATCCATTCCAACTCCCACTTTCTTCTGAAAGGCTGTTCTCCTTTTTAATGCATCAGCACTTCTTACTGCCTTTATTCGTTCAATTTTTACCGATGTAGCGGAGAGAACAATAAGAAGGGTGTCGAGAAGAAAGCCTGGGTTTATGCCAGTACCAAGAACGGTCACACCATTTTCCTTTGCAAGGGCATCTATTTCCTTAGCAAGCTTAGGATAGCGGTACTCTGGATAGCTAAGAGTTTCACAAGTGCTTATTACGTTGAATCCTTTCTCCACGCACTTTTTTATCTGCGGGAATACGGAATCAAGATACGAGCCAGTTGTAAGAAACACGATATCGCCTTCAAAGTCGAGGGAGTTCTTCACTTCAGCATCGACATCCAAGCCGAGCAGCTTTCCGATGTTCTTGTCTATAAGTTCGGGATTTACGTCAACAGCTCCGACGATTTCAATCCCCCTGTCGTAGGCCGCCTTTGCCAAAGTTCTGCCTATCTGTCCAAAGCCGTAGATTACTGCTTTGACCGTCATAAAAATTCCTTAATCCATATAAATTTGGCTCATTCCAAAAATAAATTTAAAATTAAATCAAACCCTTCTCCTTGTAGTACTTCTCTGCTCCTAGATGCAATGGTATCGACATTCCGTCAAGTGCAGTTTCTAGGGTTATGTCCTCCGCCCTCTTGTGGGCAGCAACGAGTTCATCCCTGTTCTCGAATATGGCCTTGGTAATTTCGTAGATTACGTCCTCGGGTATATCTTCCCTCGTTGCAAGCATCGCAAGCACAGCAACACTCTTTACTTCTTCGTCAACTCCCTTGTAGCTTCCCGCTGGAATTGTGTACTGTATGTAGAACTTGTACTGCTGGCTGAGCTTCTCGTAAACCTCGTCAGGAATTTCTACGATTTGCACATCCCTAACTGCTGCAATATCACTGACCGCTGCTGTCGGAACCCCAGCGACTATAAATCCAGCATCAATTGTACCATCTTTCAGTGCATCGGCAACCTCCTTGAAGTTCAGATATCTAATGTCTGCATTGGACTCGTTTATGCCAACCATGCTGAGAATCTGCATTGCAGCAACAGCCGTACCGCTTCCCGGAGCTCCTACTGCTATCCTCTTGTTCTTCAAATCGTATAACGTCTCGATTCCCTTATCCTTAAGGGTCACTATCTGCACGACTTCAGGATAGAGCGTTGCTATGCCCCTTATGTTCTTAATCGGGTTCTCTTTAAACATCTCTGTTCCAGTGTAAGCGTAGTACGCTATGTCGTTTTGAAGTAAAGCCAATTCTGCTTCTCCACTTCCGATTTTTCTCGCATTCGTAACGCTCGCACCTGAAGTTACAGCGGTAGCTTTAACCCCTTCGACGTGCTCGTTTATTACGTTGGCCATCGCCCCTCCAATCGGATAGTAGGTTCCTGAAGCTCCACCCGTCAGAATCGTTACTTGCACTTCTTTCGCACTTGGCGTTTCTGCCGGCGTAGCTTCGGGCTTTTTCACTTCTTCTTGGGCGCAACCTACAAGAAGTACAGCGCCCATCAACAGCAACAACAGGAGTTTCGCTTTCATCTACATCACCTTCTTCCCACTTCTTCCACTGGTTTAAAACGGTTACCAAAAGTAGCGCCAAACCGGCTATTTTAGCCGTCTGTTGGGGGGCAAGCAGGAGTATGCCAGCAAGTAGCAAGATTATCCTTGCAAATTTGCTACAATGCCTTACAAGATACCCTATCGTTGCCCCGTTTACTGCAACTATTCCGAGCATGACACACGCTATAATCCAGAGGAGGTTTGAAACATCCTGCAAAGAATTAACCCCAAGCAAGAGCAGGATTGGTGAATAAATAAACACGTATGGAACGAGGTACTTTCCGATCCCTATTTTTGCCGCATTTATTCCTGTTTTCCAGGGATCGCTGCCCGCTATGGCTGAGCCTGCGTAGGCTGCGAGCGCAACCGGAGGCGTCAGATCGGCAGCAACACCAAAGTAGAACACGAACATGTGGGCTGGAAGAGCCAATTCGGGGTATGTTGTGAGAAATTCTCTAACGTTCATGCCTGCATTTGTCGCCATGAACGTTATTATTGCCGGAGCGGCAATCGTACTGGTAATTATGTAGTTTGCAGTCGTTGGAATTCCCATTCCCAGTATAAGGGAGACGAACATTGTAAGAATTAGAATTGGTAATAGGTAGCCTTGAGAAATTGCCATCGCAGAGGCTGCGATTTTAAATCCAAGGCCTGTAAGTGTTACAACTCCCACAATTATGCCGGCCGAGGCGCAGGCCATTGCAACAGCAACCGCACCTTTGCCACCGCTGCTGAGCGCTTCTAGAAAAGTCGAGATTATGTTTTTAATTAGAATTTTAGGCGGGGTTCTCTCCTCCTTCGGCCTTTTGAGGTTTTCATAGACGGGTTTAGCAACCATTATGGCAGATACGGCAAAGATTGAATAAACGGCTGCAAGTATGGGTGTAAATCCGCTTACGAGCATGTAAATCAGGATAAATAGAGGGACCAAGTAATACCATCCACTCTTCAGCACTTCCGTTGTTTTTGGCAAGCTTTCCTTCGGCAGTCCCCTTAAATTTTCCTTTCTTGCCTCTAAATCAACGGCTGTAAACACGCCAAAGAAGTAGAGCAAGGCCGGAATTGTTGCAGCATAGGCTATCGCAACGTACGGC
>Ga0190367_1000483_pt1 | contig 28936 bp, 37 predicted proteins | sample 4872181011_MG_FD_171838 | JGI IMG/M metagenome (GOLD analysis project Ga0190367, IMG submission 171838) | Hydrothermal vent microbial mat bacterial communities from Southern Trench, Guaymas Basin, Mexico - 4872-18-10-11_MG | ecosystem: Environmental > Aquatic > Marine > Hydrothermal vents >...
ATATTATACAGTACCTACAGGTGTGCGACGGAGTAATCGTAGGTACAAGCCTCAAAATAGACAATAAAACAGAAAATCCAGTAGACTTAAATAAAGTCAAAAAACTAGTAAAGAAAGCTAATCAAGTAAGATAAAATCTCCAGCTAACAATCTTAATACCATGAAATATTTTTAAAGCAGTCCACTAAATACTAAACAAATACTGGTGTAGAATTGTGTCACATAAAGAAGAAGTAGAGCTAATAAAAAGAAGAAGTCTAAGAATGCTAGAATACGCGAAAAAATGTTTATCCACGGGAGACTATGATCTTGCCTCATTTCTAGCAGAACAAGCAGCTCAGCTTTACTTAAAGTCAGTACTCCTAAAAACTACAGGTGAAATGCCGAGAACTCATGTAATAAGACAGCTGTTTCACGCATTAAGAGAACTAGCTAAAAATAAAGAACAAATAGACGAGTTTGTACGTAAAAACAGGAGACTTCTTATAGGACTCGAAGAAGCCTACTTAGCCACAAGATACTTCTACAGAGTATACGAAAAAGAAGAAGCAGAGGAGCTAGTAAAATTCGCTGAAAAGGTGATAAAAATTGCTAAAAATATTGAAGTCTAGGCTCGAACTAATCAAGCTAGCTGCCCAGTGGAAATACTGGTCGAAAAAAATAGCTGAAGCAGCTAAAGAACTGCTCGAAGACTGCGAAGTCTACGTATTTGGTAGCATAGTAGAAGGCGAAGCTGTCGGAGGAAGCGACGTAGACATACTCATTATATCAAATAAAGTACCTTCAAAGGCTAAAGAAAAATGGAAACTAAAAGCCGAATTAGAAGAGAAAGCAGGATTACCTCTTTACCATCCCTATGAAATACACTTGGTTAACAGAAAAGAAGCCAAGTGGTACATGAAACATATTAAAAAGAAAATTCTAGTAGAAATCTAAACTAGACCAAAACTTCTTTAATGAATTCACATAAAGATATTCTCTTAAGTAGATAGAATTAGAGAAAACATAAGAGTAAATCAGTATAAATAATGTAGTAAAGAAAGAAGCTGCTAATAGCAGAAAACACCTTAAACTAGAATAGAATTAATTTAAGATAAAAACATATAAAAAATTATCTAATAAGTATTAAACATTTTATTTTTAAATTAAGATTTCTCTTAGTACTTACTATACAACTGATTATTTCATTGGATTGTTTTAATATCTATGTGTTTGTCCGATAATGTAATAGATTTATTTGTGACATAATTAGCTAGCATAGATAATAATATTAAGAGGTATATTTACATATAATGTTTATTTTTAAAAATGATTATAAAAGAAAAGAATATTATTAAATAGTAATTAAGAATAATATAATATGTGGTAGAATAGAAAAATTTATAAATTTCTAGATTTTTTGCTTTAAGAGAAATATGAGGCTAAGCTTAAAAAAGATATTGACACCAGTAGTGATGCTGCTCCTAGTAGCTGGCTTAGTGTGTTTAGCACCTAATGTTTCTTCACTAACTCATAGAAAAGAAAAAATTAGAAATAAATGTAGCAGTGTAGGTCTCACATATAGGTACAGTACGGTGTATGTGTATAAAGATGCTGGAATTTCTCATAAATATCCTTCTACAAACTATGGGAGCCAGTCATATATTTTTGCGGGATACTATGGGTCTCCTACTTATCTTAGACGCGCTCTAATATACTTCCCTCTTCCTTCAATACCTGTAGAGGATCTTATATATGCTCAATTAAAGCTATACTTGTATAAGGCTAAAACATTTTTTGAAACAGGGTACACTTCTAAGAAGTTTAAAATCTATAGAGTTTCAAGCTCATGGTCTGAAAGCTCAGTAACATGGAATAACAAACCTGGCGTAGGAGAGTACTATGCTTCATTTACAGTTTACAGTTCTCATGCAGATAAACACTTGTATATTATAACCATTACTGACTTAGTTAAAAAATGGTATAAAGGAACATATCCTAATTACGGCATATACATATTAAGCGGAGATTCCAATAAAGCTCTTGTTTCATGGTACTCAGGAGAGACGAGTTACAGGCCTAGAGTAGTACTCAAATACAAATATGGCATTAATATCACTATTACTCCTACTGCAGTAGCGGGATATCAAGGTAGTAGTGTAACAGTAAATATCAAAGTATTTTCTCACGGAGGATTTTCTGGCTATGTTTCTTTTACTGTTACTTCGATACCTAGCGGCTACACTTATTCATTTCATCCTTATTTAGGAGTGTCTCTTTCGCCCTCAAATTCTCCTAAAACAACTTCACTTACAGTAAATATTCCGTCGACAGCCTCAACAGGCGTAAAATATATCTATGTAAAAGCCTATAGCGGAAGCTACTATGATACGCGTAGCTTTAAACTAACAGTATATTCTTCGGGTTTTGTACTTTCAGCTTCGCCTAGCACTCTTTCAATAGGTCAAGGAAGCTCTGCTACGACAACACTTAAAGTAATAAAAATAGGAAACTACAATAAGCAAGTTACATTCAGTATACAGAGCGCTCCCAGCGGAATATCCGTGTCATTCAATCCCTCGTCAGTTACTCCTACAGCGAGTACTACAGCGACAATAAATGTTGCTTCTTCAGTTTCGCCTGGAACATACAATATTATTATAAAGGCCTTAGGTGCAGATGGTAAATACGCTATTAAAACTATAAAAGTAAATGTAGTGGCGTCAGGCTTCACTTTATCCTGTAATCCCTTAAGCGTAACAGTTTACCAAGGAGCTTCAACTACACTCGCCTTAACGGTAACTAAAATCGGCACATATAGTAAGCAAGTATCTTTTAGTCTTCAGTCGGCTCCAAGCGGTATTACAGCTTCATTTAGCCCCTCAACAGTAACACCTACAGGAACATCTACAGTAACAATACATGTAGCTTCCTCAGTTTCACCTGGAACATACAATATTGTCATAAAAGCTATGGGAGCAGATGGAAAAATAGCAACGACTACAATTACTATTACAGTTAAAGTGAAGCCGTTTGATTTCACTATATCAGTTTCACCGCCAAGCACTCAAGTAAATAAAGGGGACTCAGCTACAGCAACAATAACTCTAACACTTATTAGCGGAACAGGTAAACCCATAACCCTTTCGCTAACAGGAATACCTGCTGGAACCTATACTTTCAATCCCAGTACAGTCACACCAACAGGATCTTCTGTCTTAACTATAAATACTGCCCCACTCAACGAAGGAACATACACCATAACAATTAAAGCTACTTACGGAAGCTTAACGAAAACAGCTACACTTACTCTAAAAGTAGTAGGCTTCGATTACTCCTTAAGTGTCTCGCCGTCAAGTATAGAAGTAGAGCAAGGATCATCTGCATCAGTAACAGTCAAACTAACACTTCTAAAAGGCTCGGGTGAAACTGTATCACTCTCACTTGAAGGCCTGCCGAGCGGAGCAACATACTCCTTCAGCCCCTCGACAGTGACACCTACAGGAACATCTACACTGACAATAAACACTGGTACGGCAAACAAGGGAACCTATACTATTATGGTCAAAGCAATCAGTACAAGTGGAGTAACTAAAACAGCTACTCTAGTATTGAAGGTTAAAGAGAAGTCAAAGTGTATTATTGCTACAGTTACTTACGGCAGCGAAGTAGCAGACGAAGTACAGGTATTGAGGAATTTCAGAGACCATATAGTCTTATCTACGTACGCTGGCAGCTGCTTCTACGTAGCATTCAACAACTTCTACTACAGCTGGAGCCCCTACGTAGCCTACTGGATACAAGCAAACCCATGGATCAAACCACTATTCAAAGCATTAATCTACCCACTAATAGGAACACTTCTCTTCGCAACAAGCCTAGTACATCCGCTGGCAGCGCTAAGCTCCGAGCTAGTAGTCTACGCAGCCGGAACAGTAATCTCAACACTACTAGGCTTAATCTATGTAGCTCCAGTAACACTTATAGTATTCCACTATAGACGCAAATGGTTCAAAGAGTCAGTAGCAAAGAAACTTCTCTTAGCTACTACAGCGACACTGGCTATCTGTATTACGGCACAAGTACTAGTACTGAGCCCTGTACTAGTAGTAGCAACATCACTCTACGTAATACTGTTAATAGCGCTAGCTGGCTACACAACACCAATACTAGCGAGCAGGCTGGTAAACAAATATAAACACAAATAAATACTCTAAAAAATATTTTTACAATTTTAAATATATTTTCTAAAATATTAAACTAGTCAAACTAATTTATTTTCCGTTAAGCAAGGTAGCTGGGCTTCAGACAATTTTATATGTTTTTTCACGTAAGTATGCTTGAGAAAATGAAAAATGAGCAAGACGAGTATCTCCAAAAACTAACAACAATGTACACAGCACAGACTCTAGCAGAGTGGATCAATAAAGAGTGGAGCCGCCTAGGAGGCAGAAAAACTGAAAGCAGAAACTTATCAACTTTAGAAATACTGCTATTTCCATTTCTAATACCTCTGTGCCTCTTTTTAGAATCCTCTTCTAGTGAACCGCCAGAAGAAGTATACGACGAAGAAGAATGGGAAGAAGAGGAAGAATGGTACGAGTATGGCGAGTAGCGTAGAAATCCTTGTTACAGAAGAAGGAGAAGAACACATAATACGAAGAGGAGCAGTCGTTAGAATAAGTTCAGCTAAAGGCGTACTCATAGTAGAGAACATAAAGTACCAGGCAAGAATCTACCATACAATGATATGGCGAAACAACGTACTCGTTGCCGAAATAATAGACATAGTAACAGCACACAAAGGACTCAAAAGACACTACCCGAAAATAATGCAGTACTGCGAACAAACAATAAAGCAGACAGGAGCATACCCCTACTTCGACAAAATAGTAGTACAAGTAAGGAAAACAGACAAAAACACTATATTCAGCATAATATGTTATAAGCAGCAATACTTCTATGAAGTAGCAAAAAACATAACATCTAGAAACGAGGAACTAGAAGACGAAACAATAGTCAAAGACACTATGCAACAATATATGTATTAGTTAACAATTTCATAAAACAAGACATTCAGCAGAGAATCTGCAGACAATATAAATTTAATCACCCTCGCAAGTATATAAGATAGAAAATTATGATAAAAAGTATCCAAATAGAAAATCTCAGAGGTATAAAAAAGTGCCTTATAGAAAATCTTGAGCAAGTAAATATTCTCATAGGAAAAAACGGTGCAGGAAAATCAACAGTACTCGAAGCAGTATACCTAGCATCAGCTTGGGCTCAACCATTCGACGAATACAGACTAGAACACAAGTTAGACTACGTGATTTCAAGAAGAATGAATAGAGGCTCGTGGAAAGACTCTCGGGAAATTCTGTGGCATAAACTAGATACTTCTAACCAAGTAAGAATACTCCTTTCATTAGAGAAAACTACACTAGAATTTGTACTAGCAGATACTACCACAAAAACAATATGGCTTAAATTACCCCGTAAAATAGACAAGTGGCACTATTATTCACTGGAACAGAAAAAAGCTACAGACGAGCTATTTGCTATAACCGGAATAAACGCTGATATCCATGAACTAGTTATAAAAACATATTTAGGTCAAATAAATTTTCTTGAAAAAATAGCGTTTTTAGACCAGAATTTAACACAATATGGACGTAATTTCGAGAAGAAGATATGGCCCAGCCTCTTAGCAAAAAGACTGGATAAAGAGTTAGTATCTATGATTAAAGAAGAATACGAGCCACAGGCAGAAGGCTTAACATACATGCCAATAGGAAGCGAGTATACTCTAGCACTCCAGCTAGCCGATACTACTGTGAGAGTAGATGATTTAGGAGACGGAGCTAAAAATGCGATCATATATGTAGCAGCATTACTAACTCTTCGCAACACAGCAGTACTAATAGAAGAGCCCGAAACACATCAACATCCAGCAGGACTAGCAACAGTATTAAGCTTCATGTTAAAAATAGCTAAACAAAACAACTTACAGCTAATAATTACAACACATAGCATAGAATTAATAAAAATAGTACAAGAGCTTGTAAGAAAGCATGAGTTACCATTAAAAATATTTTACTTAGAAAGAACAGAAAACGGTATAGTAGATGTAAGAGAACTAAAGAAAATAGACCTACAGATACTAGAGAAGCTAGGCCTAGATCCTCGCTTCCTTTACATACTATAACCTTAGGTGAGATAGTGATAGTGCAGCTAAAGCCATTTGAAGACAGTTTTTCCAAATAGTCTTCCATAAGTTAAAGAAAATAGACATTCTACTCCTATGTGAAGGAAAAACAGAAGTAGAGTTAATTAAAGCAATATTAAATAAATTAATAAAAGTAAAAATCGAGAAAACAATAGGAATAACAGATTGCCAAGGAATAAACAATGTGCCTAATTTAGCAGAAGCTCTACTCAGTTTAGCAAGATTTTCTAGAAAACTCGAAACAATAGCTATACTAGTAGACGCTGAAAAAGAGACTCCTCAAGAAAGAATAAAAAGTATAGTAGATAGCCTTAAATCAAGAAATATTAAGATAACTAAAGATCCGGAAAAATGCTGTAAACAAACCTATAAAACAGAAATCCTAGTAAATAATAGAAAAATAACGCTAATAATATCAGTAAGCGGCATATATACTGTTTCTAAGGAAAAACATACAATAGAAGACCACATGGTAAAACTGATAGGGGGTCAAAAAGTAGTTAAAAATAAACAGCAAATACTTGAAGAAACACTTAAAGCTATTGAGAAAGCAGATATAGCAAAACTTAATCAAGCATTTCCCCATATACACTGCATGATAATAAATATTATTGAAGAATACTATAGAGCTCTTCAAGAGTTAAATACAGTAGATAAGTCACTAGAAATTATTAAAAGAGTATTAGAGGATATGCGGTCTAATATTTAATATTGATAAACTGAAGAAAATATAACTTTAAAATATTAAATTTAATTAAACATGTTTCACCTCACTTTTAAATATCTTTTAGTTCTTGCCTAAGTATTTTGAGTCTTTTTCTTCTCTCAGGAATTGTATTTAAAAGGAAATTATCAGGATTTGCTTCAATCTCCTCAATAATACTCCAAACATCAGCTGATGAAACTTCACCGCGCTCAATCATGTTCGCTAAAGTTTCTACAACACAGTTCAATGAAATGTTTTCCTAACGCCTCTAATATAGTCTAGAATAATGCCTTCAACTCTTCTGTAAAAACTGTTCATAAATATCACTTACTTTATAGTAAGCTACATAAGTATTAAAATGTTTACCAATATTTCTGAAACTTCCTCAATAACTATGAAACTATTTCCTTAATACAACTTACACAAAAGCCAGTACAGTAGCCCTAAAATCAGCCACTACACTTAATGCTGCTTTTAACTTCATAGTCTCTCAATAGTCTAAAATCCGAGAGTATTCTTTGACTTCATTAACATTTGAAATTCTCTTAAATAGGAAGTCATTTATCACTTAAATACTCAGGTAAACTGTGTTCAAAGTAGAAGACTATATTGCGAGAAAACTTCCCGTAGTCTGCATGGCCCACAGAGGCTTTTCTGGACAATACCCTGAAAACACTCTACTAGCTTTCCAGAAAGCAATTGAAGTAGGCGCAGATGTAATAGAGTTCGACGTAAGATCGAGCAAAGACGGAGAACTAGTAGTAATCCACGACTCGACAGTCGACAGAGTATCTAACGGTACAGGCAGAGTAGATCAATTGACTTTAGCAGAACTCAAAAAACTTGACTTAGGGCTAGGACAGAAAATACCGACACTTAAAGAAACACTAGACTTAGTCGCTGGAAAAACAGGACTAAACATTCATGTTCGAGTCAAAGGCAAGCAACTAGACAGAGTAGTTGAACTAATAAAAGAATACGATATCGTAGAAGAAGCATTCATAGTAACAAAAGATCCTCAAGAAGTCCTAAGACTCCGCAAAAAGTATCCAGAGATACATGTTTGTTCGCTTTACGGACAAACAAACCCAAACTACCTAGAATTATCAGAAAAACTAGGCGTAAAAATACTTCAAGCAAACATAGCTGGCCCCTACCTCTCCCGAAAATGGGTAGAAAAATGTCATCGAAAAGGCTTCGTGGTAACAGTTTTCTGGGCAGACACTTTCAGCGACATAATGCACTACATGAAGTTGAGAGTAGACGGAATACTAACAAATTTCCCAGATAACTTCAAAGAAGTTGCGAAAAAGTGTTCTCTCAGCGAAACACATTAAAAAAGTTTATACGTATTCAAGAGAACTTTAAAACGTGTTAATAGACTCAAACCTAGCAAGAAAACTAATAAATATAAGCGAAAACACAGGCAGAGAATTCGCTCTCATAGCCTATGAGAACGGATCAAGACACCTATACAAACTAGGCCTAAACGGAGGCAGGTTCCCAATATACTCACCAAACATAAAATACGTTTTCCACACCCACCCAGTTCCACGATACACTCCTTCACTAGCAGACATAATTACAGCATACAACCTAAGCAGAATAAAAGGAACACCAGTTCCACTATACACAGCTTCTACAGTAGGAAACAATATAGTAGTCTACGAAATAAAAATACATCCAAACGCAGACATAAACAAAATAGCAGAAGAAATAATACCAATAGAAAAAATAGTAGCCCAAAACTACGAAAAATACTCTAAAATACAGCACTACAAAATGCTATCAAAACCACATATAACAATCACAAGATATCTCCTATCAAAATACTAGTACTGTACCCACAGCCTCTTAATACCAACTTTATCGAAATCCTGATCTTCGCTTGCTACTGCCTGCAAACCATAGTTCTCTATCGTCGCAACATGTATTGAATCCGAAGACTTAAGCCCATACTTCGTCATTATTGTCTTAGCTCTCAAGTACTCCTCTACACTTATAGGCAGTACATCAACATAAGGCAATACAGCCTTGTCAATAAAATCTACTGTATCAGCAAGTGGTACTCCATACTTTTTCCTAGATATGTAGATTACCTCGTCTAAAACAAGCACATTAGTATACAGCAAATGATTCAACAATAAGTCTAGCCAGAAATCTTCAACATGAATGTTAAAATGCCTGAAGCTGAAGCTAAGCTAGTACACTAGCAAACAAGAGTCAACAAAAACCTTCATCTTCAAACTCCTCCTCCTAATCAACTTCAGCTAAATCCCCTAATCTAGCTTCTCTGCCGCCTATTTTCTTCCTTCTTTCTCTAATCCACTTAACAATATCCTCTGGATCTTCTATTCCTCCCAAAATCAATTTATCTTCAGCTGGCTCAAGGATCACGTACCCTCCTTCCTTAATTCTATAAGCCTCCCGAAAGATCTTAGGAATAACAATCTGGCCTTTAGGACCAAACTTTGACTCTAAGTTTAACCAATAGTATCACTAAGTATAACCATAGGTTAAACCAAATATAAATTTTCTATACTCCTGAATTAAGCTCATTTATTTTCCTTAAAACAATAAACGTAGTACTGCTTCTTGCTGCTAAATGGCCAGCATTTAATCTATGAATCTCTTATACCACTTGAATTCCTGTGGATTAACTAAGTGTATTTCAAAAGGATTAAAAGACCCTAGTTTACTATAGATCCTGACCTCTAGCACACACATTATTAAGCTAGTACATATAATTACTTAAGTCAATTAAATATTTCGAAAAATCTAAAATATTTATAAACTTACAATGGTCAATGAAACACTTTATTATATAGAGCTATTATTGCTTTTTCCCGCGTAAGTCCCTCCTTTTCTACTAGCTTCTGTATCTCTTTTTCAAGCTTCTTTTCAGCTAAAGATGTGCTATAGACTTCTCTATAGTATTTCAGTAACCGCTGGTAAGCCTCATCAGCTGTTATTTCTTTCGGTTTAAGCTGCTCTGAAGGCTTAGGTTCAGGTGAAGATTTTATCTGAAGGTTAGGGTACTTTGATAGTAGCCCAAAAATCGCTATTATCGTCCCTACTAGCGAGGCGGTATTCGATGTTATTGTATTAAGTACCGCCAGCACTATTAGTGCACGGCAAGTCTTTCCTGCTTCTTTCTCTGACTTAATAGTACTCCATCTGCTGTAAACATTTACTGCTAGAGCTAAAGCAACTATATTTAGTAGCACCGAGGTTCCCAAGTACAGCGACAAGTTCACTGGCATTTCTATCGTAACGTTTGGTGTTGAAAAATGCAAAGTCCACGTAGTAACCATACCAATAAGCCACAGGGAGTTTGCATTACTTATTAACCCCCATTAAACTCCCTATAGCAGCTATTATCATCCCTACTCTAAAAAGAGTTAACCATATTTCCTCAAGAATTCTCATTCTCCCCCTGTAGAGGATATTTTAGAGAAATATATCTCTTTAGATTCACATTACTCACAGCTCTCAATAGAAGCATATATTACGGCTAGCCTCTAAATAAAGAAACCCCGGAGGAATAGCCACATACAGCTTCATAGTCTACAGAAACCACGAGAAAATACATGAAGACAGCGGAGTAGCTGGAGCAGACTGCCTAGGCGACGACACCTCAAACAATATGGCAGAGTACACAGCACTAATCAAAGCTCTAGAATAGCTCAATAGAATTCAAGCTAACTGAAACAAAATAGTAGCTAAAAGAGACAGCCAGCTCGTAATCAAGTAGCTCAACAAAGAGTACGCAGTAAAAGCACCCAGAATAATCCCCTTATACCTCAAAGCACAAAACTAGCATCAATGTTCAAAGATACATGGCACAGAAAACAAAAACAAACATCCACGAATACATGAGCAAAAACAGTCCTCAAAAATAATAAACAAGCTCAAAAAGCTGTAAACCACATTAAGCTAACTAAGTAAGCTCTTAAAAACAAAAAATATTAGTAGACAAAAATCCGATACTGAGAGCACAACTACACCTAGCAGCATTAGACAACAAAACAATAGGCCTTAAACTAAGAATAGACCTATCATTAATTCAAATAGCCTATATATTGTCTAGCCAGCTTTAATTCACAACTTAATGCTATAGCTCACTTGTTCTACTTCTCCCACCACTATAAGCTCGCTCTCAGTCACCGTTACTTTAGCATATGAACCAAACCTACTACAATTTTGCCCCATACCCTTCATAATAAAGTAGTTTATCTCATTCCTCCGCCTATAGTAGCACTCCGGATAATGGCCCGCAAAAACAGCCACTACTTTACCAGACTCCTCAAGCACCTTCACTAGCTCAGCTTCATTATCAAGCCTAGCCCAGCGAGGACCCACACAGATAGGATAATGACAAAATACAATAACTTTCTTCCGTGTAGAAGCAAGGTCTTCTCTAAGCCACTCAATATCCCTACTCGGTATATGACCGACATGTCCAATCGGATCTCCTTCCTCAAGAAACACCTTCCCCTCCACAAGCCTCAAGCAAAGCGGAGGCCTCCGCTCATCACCATGGTGCTCCGGAGAAATAGGCACATCATCAGAAATCCACGCCCCATTCAAAATAACAAAATGAAACCCATTTATATCAAACGACAACCTAGTATAATCAATACCAACAGTCTCCATAAATCCTTCTTTTCCTCCATCAGACCAGCTATCAACATTCCCCAAAACATAGTAAACCGGAGTATCACACAGCTTAAACACATCATCAATTTCCTTCAAATCCTCCCGAGACGTCCCAGAGCCACCATAAAAATCCCCCAACTCCACAACAAAATCCGGGCGAAAATTCCTATTCATATCCTCCACAAAAGCCCTCATATAAGCCCTCAAATCCTGGCCACGAGTCCTATGATGAACATCCGTAACAAGACCGAACCTCACTAATTCCCGCGAACCGGACATACTATTATACAGTATACACTAAAGAGAAAAATCTTCTCACAACCCTCTTTATCAAGAAAGATTGTATTCGCTCTACTATGCCTTAAAGCTTTTAGGAAAGCCGCAGCTGTTTAGCTGTAGGGCCATAATACCTCTGCTCATTTGGATATATTAAACATAGTGTGCCTCTCTAGCATATTGCTTAAATATATATAAGTGCCTAATCAGGACACGTACTCAAGTTCCCGAAGACTTATTCCACAAGAGATCGCGCTGTAATCAATGACGTATATGTGTTTATTCTATTTAGTGGTAAGCAATAGCCTTTAACTATAATTTAACTGAGCACTTGAATCCGCTTTTTTCAGCAGATTTAATGGCGTCAAGTATTATTTCCTTATGGTCAAATGCTATTAGCTCAGGCAGCTTCTCGAAGACTTTTACTTCACTGGCATCACTTGAAGGAGCTAAAACGCCTCCCTTAGGCACAGCCCAGAAAGCAATCGATATCACGTGCCCTCTAGGGTCTCTTCCGGGATCAGAGTAGACTCCCACAAGCCCCCTAAGCTCGACCTCGAGCCCTGTTTCCTCAAGTACTTCTCTCCGAGCAGCATCCTCAACTCTCTCCCCGTACTCAACAAATCCTCCTGGAAGAGCCCAATAACCCTTAAAAGGCTCATTCTTCCTCTTAACGAGAACAATGCCTCTAGGAGTAAAGATAGCTATGTCTACAGCAACTGAAGGCTTTTTCAATACCCTGCGCCTAGACACATTTCTCTCTAAGACTTCAAGTTTAGCGACAACTGCATCAAGCTTCGAGTTAACTTCTCTTAAGGTCCTCAAAATTTCTCCCTCCAAGACACCAGACATCACGTATAGTTAAGAAAACACACTTAAATACCCAGTGGATTCAAGTAGTTTCACTAAACAAATCAAGTAATTCTTCGAGCGCAGAGTCTACTACACTTAAATAGATTTAAGTCTCAATTAAAGAAATCTAATATAGTATTGCGCCTTAAGTAAACTGTACAGTTATGCTACTCTATAAAGAAGACTGGGAAGAAGCAAAAAACATGCTCGCCGCTTGGTGGGAAAAAGAGCTCAAACACCCAGTACTCCAAGTAACTTCTCCACGAAGCACTAGGCACTACTCCTACGATGGCTGGGATTTCTGCAGACACCCCGATGAACCCGAAAAAGCAGTCAAGTCTTTCGAAAAATGGTGCTCACACACATTTTTCGGAGGAGCATCTTACCCAAACCTATGGATTAACTATGGTCCAGGAATACTATCAGCCTGGCTAGGAGCAGAACCAGTATTCAGAGACACCACAATGTGGTTCGGAAACCAGCAAGCCAAAGGAACCATGAGCCTAGCTGAGCTAGCTGAAGCAGATTTAGATGAAAACAACATTTGGTGGAAGAGAGTAGTCAAAGCTACGAAAACAGCTGTAGAGAGTCATTACTCCAAGTTCATTGTAGGAATGACAGATATAGGAGGAGTACTAGACGTAATAGCAGCTCTAAGAGGCACCGTTGAAACAATACTAGATATGCGCCGCCGACCAGAAAAACTAAAAACAGCCATTCACAACGTCACTGAAGTCTGGCACAAGTGCTACGAAAAACTATACAGCATTATGCGTGAAAAAGGACACGAAGGCACCAGCGCTTGGATGGAAATATGGTGCCCTAAGAAATGGTATCCTCTCCAATGCGACGTATCCTTCATGTTTTCCCCAAAACTATTCAAAGAATTCGTCTACCCACACATAAAAGAACAGTGCAGCCGACTAGACTACGCAATATATCACTTAGACGGACCAGGCCAAATACCACACCTAAACCAGTTACTTAAAATACAGGAACTAGACGGAATACAATGGGTCCCTGGAGCTAGAGAAGAACTGAAAGGAAACGACTGCGGATCACCCCAATGGTTCCCACTATACAATAAAATACTAGAAAACAACAAACTCCTAGTAGTCTCAATACCCTTCCAAAAAACATTAAACTTCATTAAACACTACAGAAAACACAGCATACTAGTAAAAACCCAAGCCCCCTCAATACAGCAAGCAGAAAAACTACTAAAACAGTGGAAAACAATCACAAAACAACTCTAACACACCCGCCTAAAGCAGCAAACAACCATAAATAAACCAAAACACGAAAACACATATGGCGAATAAGCCTAAAAGAATCATAATTTTACAAGGAGGAGAAAACATAGAAGCCAAAACAAACAAAAATCTCTTCAAACAAGTACTAGTACTATCAAAAACAAAAAACATCCTAGTAATACCATGGACCACAGACAACCCCGAAAAAGAGAAAAAATACAGGAAAATCATAGAAAACTACTTCAAAGAAACAGGCTTCAAGAAAACAATATTCTTAGAGAAAAACGACACCCCACAAAAAACCGCTGAAAAATTCAATCAAGCAGACATAATTTACCTCCCCGGAGGAAATCCCCAAATACTCTACAGCGAAATCAAAAAACGCCCTCACATAGAAACCAGACTAAAAGAATTTAAAGGAATAATCATCGGAAACTCTGCTGGAGCCATAGTCCTATCAAAAGGAACATATATCAACAATAAATACCAGCCGGGCCTAGCACTAGTAAACCATTACATCAAAGTACACTACATACTAATCAACAGCAACAACACTTCAAAACCAACAATATGTATACCAGAAAACCACTGGATAGCAATAGAACAGTAAAGACGAGTAGCGAAAGTAAAGTCATTACAGTAGAAAGAGGAGACATAAGCATGTAAAAGAAAAGGTTTAAATAAAATAAAGTATAGAGTGATCAGAAACACTATGGAGGATATTTTAATACTAGCTATTACTATAGCAGCAGGTATTACAGCAATATACGCGGTTATCAAAGCATTAGGTTTCCGCGAGTATTTAGGCGGGAAAAAAGCTAAGCCATGGGCTATTCCACGCGAAAAACTCTTAAAGCGTCTACTAGAACTCAATAGCGAAAAATTACCTTTCACTATTAGGCGCGGAGATAAAGAAAACTGCGACTTTGTCGTAGAGTGGAAGTTAGCTGATGCCAAGTGGTACGGTATCTTCAGTAAACACAGGCTCACTAAATGGTACAAAGCCTACATACTTCTAGATGATGAGAGAAAAACAGCCCGCTACCTAGAAGAAACAGGTACAATAGAGTGGGTCTATGGAGCAGAAGGTCTAAAACCTGTAATCAAGCGTGAGCAAGCTTTCTTTAGAGGACGCATACTCTTCGCCAAAGAATATGAAGTAGCCTTCGGAATAACAGAAGAAAAGAAGCTGGGAAAAATCTACGAATACATGTTCGACCCATCATACCCAAGAAGCATAATAAAGAAGACAGTTGAAGAAGCAGGCTGGGAGTTTGTTCAAGTAACATCACTAAAACACGTCCAAAAGCCAGTTCACAAACACTGATCTCCAGTAAAACTCCTTTAAATCAAGTAGGACGCAACAAGTCGTCATCTAAGAGATAAAGTTATATTTACTAGGATAGGCTTATGACAGGAGTGAACCTGTGGATAAAGTATAAAGTCATAGGAATAATACACACCCCCTTCAAAACCCCTAAAGGAACACCTATACAGCCTAAAGGCGCGCAGAAAGCCGAAGGAATAGTAGAAGTATTTCCTGAGTACGCTCAAGGACTAAAAGACCTAGAAGGATTCTCACACATAATACTCATCTACCACTTCCACTTAGTCAAACAAACAAGACTGCTCGTAAAACCCTACATGGATAACCGTGAACACGGAATATTCGCTACAAGAGCACCTCCAAGACCAAACCCAATAGGCTTATCAGTAGTACGCCTCATAAAAATCGAAGGCAACAAACTCTATGTAAAAAACATAGACGTAGTAGATGGAACACCACTACTTGACATAAAACCCTACGTCCCAGAATTCGACACACCCCTAGAAGAAGTAAAAATAGGGTGGCTTGAAACAAAAATACATAAACTCCCACAAACAAAAGACGACGGAAGATTCGTATACAGCAAGTAAACCAAGTTCACTAGAAGAAATAAGTCAAGCACTTAGAGCAGTAAAACCTAAGCACAGTAGTTCTTAAAGTAGACTACGATCATAAAATAGAGTAAGACCTAGAGTAGCGAAGAGAATTAATCAGGGTTAGAAACTGGCATATAATCAAGAAGTACTTCAAACTAGTAAAAAGACATTAAAATCTACAGACAAAACCAATTCTTCCCCACTTTAGCAACACTAAACACTAATTAGACACAGAACCTTAAATGAAATAAGAACTTCTCTACTCTACATGTTTCAAAAATTATCGAAGACTGCTTAAATCAATATTAGACAGTATAGCAGTAAAGAAATCCAGTAAATCCTTATATCTGAGAAACAATACATATTCTGGGAAATACCATGAATCCTGAGGCTAAAGTCAGGATCTCAAAAAAGTTTACTTTATACATTCCGAAAGCAATAGCAGAAGCCGCGGGAATTAAAGAAGGAGACTATGTGAAAATAAAAGTAGAAGACTCTAAAATAATCTTAGAGCCCATACCTGACCCATTCGAATTAGCCTTAAAGGGCCCCAAATTCGCTAAAACCACATTCGAAGAATTCGAAAAAGAATCAGAGGAAATGCAAAATGAACTCTTCAGCTAAACTCAAAATACTCTTAGACTCAACCTACATTCTACCAATAGTAGGCGTAGAAGTCGAAGGCACAGAAAAAGTACTACTGCTACTTAAGAAACTTAGAAGAAAGAAAAAAGCTGAATTCTACTATACTCAATTCAATATCCTCGAAATACTAGGTAAAATAACTAAAACAAAATACGATCCCAAAATAGTAGCCGCAGGACTATCTTCTATACAAGAAGAATTCAATTTAACCCACCCAACAACAGAAGGCTACATAAAAGCCCTCAATTTAAGAAAAAGAGGCTTCAAAGACCTAATAGACTTACTCCTCTACACAACATCCCTTACACGCAACCTACTCTTCTTGACAAGAGATGACACCTTAGTAAACTTCCTTGAAAAAATAGGAGAAAGCACAGAAAACATACTATACGAAGAAACTTTCATAAAACAAAACTCTACTCTAAGTAAACACACATAACGCGTACCCACTAGCCCTAAATCACTACTAGCTACACTACTATCTTTTATTCCTCCTAGGACGAGGTATTAGAAAAGGCGTCTTCTTCTTATACTCCACGTACTCCGCACCAAACCTCGCCTCTAGTTCCTTCTCCTCAATAAACTTCACGTACAGTAAAGCCAAAGCTATAAACAACACTATAACAATAGGTCCAGAAACAGTACCCACTACTAAAACCAGCCCTAAATAGTATAAAAGAGCCCCAAATATTATCGGATTTCTACAGTAAGCATAAGGCCCCCTAACTACAAGCTTCTTAGTCGGAGCATAAGGCAGCGGAGTCCCCTTACCAACGCTCCACAAAGCATAAGCAGCCCAAACCAAAAAGAACAATCCAGCAGCCACTAAAACCAGCCCTAATACAGCATCATATGGTCTTAAACAAAATCTCAGTCCAAGCAGCTTATCGAGCTCAAAAGAGACAAAAACAATCGCTAAAGGCAACAGCACACCGAAAACTAGCACACCGCTAATAACAGCCGCGACTTTGCGTCTACAACTATACTCACGCTTAGCCCAGTCAACTAACCTATCTACAAGCCTCAGTTCAGCCACCCGTAATACTGGTTTCCAATAACTATATATGCCTTCAGCAAGTACTCATGAACAAAGAATTTTCTTCAAAGTACTTCACGAAACTTATATAATCTCCGTAAGAAACACTGCAAGCAGAATACTTAGCTAACTCGAAGAAACTTGCTAAATTAATATATAGTTTAGAGGAGGATTTCTGCCGGGAAATGAATGAGAGAGATTAAGTTGAAGTCGGCTACCGCGCTTATCTCCGATGACAGCTTAATTGTAGATACTAGCAGAATGCGGCGTAAATGGAAATGGACTGACAGAGGCTTTGTTACAGTAAGTCTTCAAGATAAAGTCTCGGGCGTAGAGTGGTGTAGAAGAAAGCCCGCTTACTCTTGTGACTGGAGTCTCTGGGGTATAGTAAGTGAAGCCGAGCTCCTCTCGCTTGACGCTAAAGTAAGCGACGACGAAGGCTTTACTTCAGAGCACATAGAAGTACGCGCTTTAGTAGAGTATCCACGAGAAAAACTTCAAGCAGAGTACTTAATATGGGTTTACCCTAATTCACCGGGTATTCGCACTCAAATTAGAGTCAAGAGTCTAGAAGGCTTTTCTCCAGAGAAATTTAATGGAGAGTTTCGTGTCGAATATATTCCAGTAAGCTTCGAGAACACTGTTAGACGCGAAATAGGCTACTACAACGATACACAGCACAGAAACGAGCCTGAAACAGAGATTTTGAGAGAAGAAGTAAAGACTTCTCCGCTGTCGGGAATCGAAGAACATAACTGGGGCAGCATACTCTGCATAGAGAAAGAAGGCTGCGGTTTAGCTATTGTTAAAGAGTCTCATAAGTGCGTCAATCAGCCTGGAGTAAACTGCGGAGTCTTCCGCTGCGACCCCTCTAAAGGCGTTGAGTCAACGGGAAGCGGTTTATCTCCCGAAGAAATCGTCTCTAGCCATTTTCGCGGCTGCTGGGCTTCCTGGTGCCTAGTTTACAGCGGAGGAGATGATGAGAGAGAACTTGCGTTAAAAGTATTTGATCGGCTACGCTACCCTATTAAGCCCGATAGAGACATCTATATTATCGCGAATACTTGGGGCAGCGGAGGAGGAAGAGAAGCTGCCCGAGAAGAAAATGTTTTAAAAGAAATAGAGAGTCAAGCAGACCTCGGCATTGATGTCCAGCAAATAGACGACGGCTGGCAAGACGAAAACTGGAGGCCTAGAAAAGACTTTTACCCAGAAGGCTGGACTAGAGTAGTTGCTAAAGCAAAAGAAAAGGGAGTTAAGCTAGGCCTCTGGTTTAATGCGGGAGCCATGAGCCCTAGAGAGCTTCTAGAAAACTTAAAGTACCACTACGATACCGGAGGTTTTCTATACTTCAAGCTCGATGGCCTCCACTTCGAAACCTACAGCGAAGTAGACGAAGTTATGAAAGCTGTAAGAGAGTTCATTGAGTACACAGGGCATAGAGCTCAAGTAAACTGGGATGTCACAGAAAACTCTCCTAGAGTAGGCTACTTTTTTGCAAAAGAGTACGGATGCATCTACTTAGAAAACCGGAAGCCTGAGTCCTACAACGTATACATCCCCTACCTAGTTCTCCGAGACCTCTGGCAGCTCTCCAAATACATTAACTTAAATAAAGTTCAGTGCACAGTCCAGAACATAGATAGAGTAGACCCCAAGGCAAGCGACGCCCACTTACACAGCCACCAGTACTGCGTAGCTATCACCCTGATGGGCATACCCATATTCTTCCAGGAAACACACCTCTACTCCCAAGCAGCCCGCGAGGAAATAAAATCCATTCTCAGAGTATATAAGGAGCACAGAAAACGCATATTCAAAGGCTACGTTTTCCCCATCGGCAGTAAACCCGACAACAAAAGCTGGACAGGCTTCCAGTGCCATATTTTCGAAGAAAAAGCAGGCTACTTACTCATTTTCCGCGAACTACATAACCGCGAAGACACTAAAGCTATTCGACTCAAATTCATCTCCAATACCTCCCTTAAACTCAAAGACCTTCTACACAAAACAGAAACCGTAGTCAAAGTAGCCGGCGACGGAAAAGTAGTATTTAAAATAGAAAAACCAGCTGACTTCAGATTCTACCAATACGAAGTTTTAGACAAATAAACTCAGCCACATTCTCTAAACCATATTTTTATCAAAATCTATTTTATCCCTCTTTCTAACAAATCTTAATACCGAAAAGATCTAAAATTTAGCCTAAAGCAAGAAGACTTCCAGTAAACTATATATCAGTACTAAACACTTTATGTTCTCTAATCTAAAGCTGCTCAAAGTACTTTACTTCATCTAATGCTTTTAAATAAATTTTTTCAAGCAATCCAAATCTATTTAAGAGAACTTTTCCCGACTCAAATACTTCCAGAATAAACCACGCTGGAGCATAATTCAATATTTTAACATCTACAGGAAATCCTATTTCCTCAGACAACTCTTTTTCCAGCATAAACTTATACTTAAGTAAATCTTCTTGAGGCTTAACGTATAAAGCTAAATCTATATCTCTGAAAGGATACTTTCTTAGAAATGATCCATAGAGCACCGCTACTAATATTTCACTACGGCTTTTCAATACTTCTTTAAGCTTACACAATATTATTTTCTTCTCCTGCTGGCTAATCTCATAAAACCTAAATTTTTCGCGAAGCTCTAGTTCTAGAGACACATTCCTCTACCTCCTCAACAAAATCCTCTACTACCTTTAGCCTCTTTATAAATTCTAGAGTCGTCTATTTCCCAGTACCTATATATTATTAAGTTTCTTAATTTAGCAAGATTCTCCATATCTTCACCTACTTTAGGAAAAATAATTCCATGATCTCTCAACAGTCTAAAGATGTGAGAACATCTTCAACTTTATTGACACCTAGAAATTCTCTCAAAATATGAAGACCTAAACTAGAGGAAGACTCTACTATTTCCACAAGAGCTAAACGCAGAGTATACCTGTTCCTAATATCACATATAAACTCATTATAATCCATGCTAACAATATTCTTCGCTATCTCCAAAGACTTTCTGATCTCTATTAATAGTCTCTCAATTTGAGTGTAGCTCACACTATATAGTCTAGTACTTAAAGTATAAAAGTAGCCTTTATACTCCGTAAAAAATACGGCTGCTAGAGGATTAAGACTAAATACTGAGGAAGCTTATGAATACACAACACAATATGTAAACAACGAGAAGGCAGTAATAAGACCTATTTCTGCCCACCACATAAAGAAGCCATTAGACACTATTTCAAGCAAAAGAGCATCTATATCAAAGTACAATAAGCTAGCACAATTACTCCAGCAAACAGATCAGTAAACATCAGCCACAAAAACATATATCCCTAAAACTAGTATTAACTCGGATGAAGCCCTCGACCACCAGGGATTACTCCCTGGGGGATGAGATTGGGGCGGAGCTAGCCCATTCTCACAACGTTCACGAAAATTACAGCTATTATATCTTCTCTAATAAGCTCCTTCTTCTTAATCCTTTCAACTATAACACTAGTATCAAGTATCATCAAGACAATCTCTTCCTCTCCCTACTCCTCAACTTACCAGCATCATAGACCTCCAAATCCTCAGTCAACTCCTCCGACTTTATACCAAGCATTTCCCTAACCTCCTCAACACCAACACGCCCACTAAGCCTCGCCAAAAACTCCTCAATAATCCTCTCAACATCCTCCTCCGAAAGCCGCGAAAAAACTTTCTTAGACACACTATATCCCCGAATCATACTACACACCAGAATCTATAATCCTTTACAAACAATACAAGCACACAAACAGAGCTACACTAAGATAATAAAACCAAGTTAACAGCAGCAAGGCTTTCTGAATCAACCAACATGCTTCCGCTCTAAAAATAAATAAAGTAACTAGAAAGCCAAAATACGGTTAAAGCTATATATTCGAACAAAAACATTTATATGAGTATAAGATCTTTATCGGGCGCGGTAAATATGGTGAACACTAAACAAGTATTTGCTGACCTCAGAAAAATAGTACCGGTTATTACATTCGCTAAAAGAGCAGACACCGGAAAGTATCTTAAAATGCTGAACATAGACTTAGACAAAGAAGAATATAGATGCATAATATGCGGAGAAAAAATATCAGCAAAAAATATCGGGATAATAGTAAGTGGAGAAAACGGCATAAAAATAATATGCAATAAGCCTTCATGCATAGCTAAAGCAAATTTCCTAACACTCTATGAACACATATAGCTCAACAAGCATATCAATTCTCCTACCAATCCTCTACGATATTATACAGAAAATTCTCGCCATAATAGGAGCAGGCACCATAATCAGAACAGCAATTAACCTACTACTAACATACCGCGACTTAAGAAGGATCGAAGCCTCCTACAAACAAGCAGTAAAATTTGCTAAAAAGAACTTAGAGGAAACAAGCTACACACTAAATAAGCTTCCCGAAGAAATAATTGTCGAAACCACATATAAAGGCGAGAAAACAATCTCACATAGATTTCTAACAGTATTCAGAAAATTCATTAAAAGAATCCAGAGAAAGCGATGCATAAACATAATAATATTCAGCGACATGAGCTATCCAGAACAACTCGCATTTATCATCAAGAAAACCTTCGACACAATCTTCCCCTTCGAAAAAGTACTAGAAGCAGAATTCAGAGAAGCTATCCTAAGCTACTATGCATACAAATTCGCAGTAACATGCGGAAAACTAGTAGGCAGAGATACCATAAAAATGCTTGAACAAGAATTCCAAAGAAATAAATATAAAGAAATAATAGCAAAGCTCGACAGCAAAAAACTCGAAGAACAAATAACCCTCAATCCACCACCAGAAGTACGCCCCCTCTTAGACAGAGTAATAATCCCAATACTAGAGCTCAAAAGCCGAGAAATGGAACCAATACACGACATAAGCACCATAGAGCTAACAAAAACAAAAATGAAGCGAATACTAACCGCACTAGCAAACGGCCTAATAGCAGTACTCTTCATAGGCATAAAAAGACCCGAAGAATACATCAACTACGTCAAAGAAAGAATAAGCGAATTCAAAGGACTACTCGCCTGCAGCAGAGGAAAATACACAATAGTATACGAAAAATTCCTCCACAACCAATTAATCAAAATCCTCAAAGAAACATACCCCTCCACAGAACTAGAAATAGAGTACTTCGAAGGCAAACTAACAACAGAAAAAGACAAAGAAATCTACTATAAACATGTACTCTTCATAGACAAAAAGGAACTAGAAACATAATCAGAGAATATCATAAGACTCTATGTAGCATTAACAAATAGAACAAAGTACGCTTCTAATCACTTAAATACAGTAATTCTATCTAAAATACTTAATACTAAACAAATAGACTTATCTAACAAATCTATAACATTGTGCTCAGAGTTACATCTAACCTCTAAATCAAAAAGCAGACCCGAAAGCCTAACACTCCTCCTCCCTATAGACCTCACAGATATACAGAAAGATTCTACAGAATCTTATTTGAGTTGATTACCAGCACAATAGGTCAAGATATCGATATTGCGGCAAGTTACTTCTTTCCTAGACACCGACCTTTTATGACAAAGAGAGAAGAATTAAAATACATTCTACGATACTGGCCCGCCAGAATAATAATACTGTATAGCCTACTCGACGGCATTTATTCTATCGATAGAGCTTTTATAATAGAAAACATACGCGGCACAGTTGTAGTAAAAAGAAAACATGCAAATATCATCAAGAACCCTAAAGTAATCGTCTATCACCCAGGATTTGTTTACTGGCGCGGAGTATTTGAGGGACTATATTATACATATATACACGAGGGGCTACCTAATGAGAAAGAGTCATTACGTTTTCTCAGAAAATATTTAAAGTGGATTGACGGGTATGAGGTAGTCTCAGGAACACTACATGTAAGAACAGTCAGCGGCAGAAGAATACCCATTTACGACTTAAGTGACGGACAGCGAGTAGCAGTCTTCATGGGTCTTCTCTACGCTATTACTAAACCGCCAGTATTATTACTCATAGATACACCCGAAGTCTTTGTTCATCCCGATGGACTACCAACAATAGCCAGCATCATAGCCAGCCTAGTAGCTGAAGGTAATCAAGTATTAATCGCTACACAGAGCACAGAATTTTTAGAAGAACTACTTATAAAAGCCAAGCAATATGAAGTTCTCGACTACACAAGCGTGCAAAGAATCGCCTTAACAAAAGATGGCACTATAAAAGCGGTAGGCAAATGGAGTGGTGAGACAAGTCTTAGAAGTATAGAAGAACTTGGCGCTGACTTAAGACGATAAGACGGTGCAGTATAATGGCTGACAATACTTTGCTCACAATACTAGTTCCTGGAAAAGATGACAGGGCTTTTTACAAAAAGTTCTTCATTCTTGTCGGCAAAAAACTAAACGTTAAAGTAATTGACTTAGATTCGAACAATTATCTACAGAAGAAAAGAAGTATCCTCGACAAAATATGTAAACAGCATAGAAGAGCCCAAGCTAAAGGAGAATTCCTGCGAGGAACATCTGCAGTCAAACTTCTTTCAAAAGACAGAAAAAAGGAGATCAATATTGTCATAGTACCTGCTGAAAGAAAAGTAACTCAGCTAGCAAGTATAATTCTAGAATATCAAGCAGGACTTAGTAATCCGTCAATAGATTTCATAGTAGTTGCAGATGATGCTGAAGAAAAAGACTTCGACCAAAAACTTGAATCACTATATAATTCTATAAAATCCTTAAGCAATATCGAAATAGATAAAGAACTCAGCAGCGGTAAATATTATCGTCTATTAGTTCTTAAAAAACCTAGAGGAGTTAAATTAATGTTAATAGTCCAAGGCATAAAACTGGTGACTATCGTTACAAAGCACGCAATAGGGGATTACATATTATATCTTTACAGAGACTTAGTTGATGAAATGATAAAAACTACGAACAAATTTATGCAAATAGTGAATATCAAAACCGATAAGCATAAACATAAAAAATTAGCCTTACTGATTGCAGTCAAACTATGCTACACCAAGATCGAGGAAATATTTCTAAAAAACTTGAATATGGATCATCTTAATGAGCTCATTCGGACATGTGATGCCTTAAACACCTTAATAAGTATTATAGCAAACACATTAAACGCTTAAACCTAAACAGTATTAAGTATATTCAACAAATATCAAGAAAAGAAAAAGATGTTTTAAGACATAGGATATGTTCTCTGCGTGGAAAAACTCTCTCAGACAAATATGCAATTAACTATTAAAATACCTAATAAAAACCGTCCATTTTACTATGTATCTTTCCGTGAAATAAGGTGAAAGCACTTGCAAGGATCTTTGCTATTAATTTCTTATACAAGCTTCTTAGCATATTCTAACATGTTTCGCTTAAAAGAAAATAAAAGAAAAATAAATGAGTTAGTATGTACTATAATAGTCATGGTGGAAGAAGTGAGTAACACTGCGGACTTACTTTATTTTGATTTTCTATCAGAACCAAGAATAATGTTAAAATCCTCATTCAACATAGTTAATCCCGCTGCAATAATGTTTAACAATCCTTATAGTTATGATGAAGACATAGATGGTGCTCAGCTGACATTCTCTAGTAGGAACAAATATAAAGATTTCATAGAAACACTGGCAAAAGATTTAATAGCAATTTTAAGCGATTCAGAAAGGTTTGGATTAGAAATACCGAAGAATAAGCAAAAGCCCATAGAATATTCTTCGAATCCTTCAAATATAGATTTATTAGTAAATGAAATAGCTAAAAAATGTAATACAAATTTCTGTGTAATAGGGCTTCCATCAAAAGTTATTAACAAGAAATATTATGAAATAAAAGCAAGATTTCTAGGTGAAAATATGCGAACTCAATTGATAAAGGATGATGATCTTAAAAGCAAATATATTCAATTATCAAAAAAAGGCAAAAACAAAGTACTGTATAATCTTGCAACAGCCATCTATACTAAATTAGGTGGTACTCCATGGATTCTCTCAGAGGCCATAGCAGAGCCTGAAGCAATATTAGTTGGTATAGGCTTTGGTAAAATAGAAAAGGGATATTATGTAGGTACAAGTTATGTCAAGGATATTTATGGAAGAGACATAGACTTCAAGATAATACCAAGATTTGAATTAATTAATATTGAAACAGAAGGACTTTATTTACCGCAAAATGAGTTAAAAAGGCTCATGGACTATTTAATCAGCAGACATAGTCCTAAAGCTATCTACATATATAAAACAAGTAGATTTACTCCTAAAGAAATAGAAGTATTTGGTGAGTATACCGATAAAATAGCCCTTACTCTCGTTTATATTAATAAATCAAAGCCTTTAAGAGCATTCGAGAATAAGTCAACTATCAGAAGGGGCTTACTAGTTGGAATAAATAAAGCCGAAACAATGGGATCTTTTATAAAGATGAGCTTCTTCCTATGGACTACTGGTAACCTCACGGTGAGTGAAACTGGAAAAATATATGATCATAAACTGGGGACACCAAAAGGATTACAAGTGGAAGTTTACACCAATAGCAATAGGGTGAACATTAATAATGGATATTCAATAGTAAACTTCGAAAAAGAAATAGGTAAACAGGTTTTAGCTTTAACAAAATTAAACTGGAATACTATTGAATGGGAAATAAGAGAGCCAGTTATCACAACTTATGCAAGGAAGGCAGCAAAAATAGCAGCTGAATTAGAGAAGCTCAATTTAGGATCATCAAGAGTCTACGACATAAGGGACTTCATATAGTGAATGTGATGAAATTTTAGTAAAAGATATTACGTCGTTATCAGGAAAAATTACTTTATAGTTTTTTCCATTAAAAAGTAATTCAATCATCTTATTAAGAATAACATACCTTGAGTAAGAGTCTACTTGAGAAAAACTTTTATACTTAATACGTAAGGCACCCGGTAAGTTTATCCAATGTATATTTTCATTATGTTCATCAAACACAAACGTCTTAAAGTCTATAAAAAGTAATCCATAATTTTTAATAAAATCAAAAGTTAATCGAAGCCCCCGAATTACTTTATATACTTTTCCGTTTAATGCCTCAAGTGTTATCATAAAGTCGGCATCTCCTTCTGCAATAGATTCTCTAAGAACATAGTAATTTTTTCCATTTAATTTCATAACATAATAATGTTTTAATGCTATCCTATTGAATGCTCTATAGAAAATCTCTCTACTAATTTGAACATTTTGAGGAGAAGTAGGTTCAATGACGGTCTCATTTAATTCATTTATTTTACATTCTATATCACCAATTTCTTCAGAAGTGATATAAAATGTGTATAATGTCTTATGGCGATCGCCCTTAAAATATAAGAATCCTTCTCTTAAAGTGGCAGCAGCAATACCTGCTTTAGCCAAAAGTCTTATTAATTTCCAGACAATATCACTTATGTTTCTATTATCACTTCTATAAGAAAAAGGTACTTTAAAGCATTTTAGACTTACCGGATTAATTGTAATAAACACACTTAGCTCTATCATACGTAATCACCATCTTATTGATAATTTTTCTGAAAGCCATATTCTCGTAAAGGGTATTACTAAATTTTCTATTATTTGAATTATTATACCCGTTGAAATTCCTAGTACTATACTTGACAATAAAGGTAGTTTTCCCATAGATAAGAAACTTGTTAAAAGTCCAAGTGAAATAGACGAAATAGCATAAATGCCGTTAAGGAGTATTACTACTTTATGCTTTTCATCAATTAACTTTTCAGCAAGCTCTACATACTCCTTCATTATACTAGGAAAGGCAACAACATCATTGAGACCTGCTATATGTATTGCTATAAGTGCCTTTACTAAAATATCTGGTCTTATATTTAGTATCATATTAAGGTCTGATAATTTAATAGTCACACTGGTTTGAGTAATTTCAAATAATTTATAATCCTTTTTCTTCTTAAATAATTCGTTCAATGCACCTTGGTTTACAAACTCAAGCACCTCAAAGTATTCACGTATAGAGTATATGATATCACATATCTTCTCACTAAGTATTTCTCTTAAAGCATTATAGGCAATTTTTACTTCATGAAAATCTTTTGAAACTATAGCTAAGTATAGCGATAGATACTCTAAGTCTTTCTTTCTATATAATCTATTAAATATTTCTCTATTAGATTTAAGCATAATAACTGTTTCCCGAGAGATCTTGCCTTTAATTGCTTTCCCTAAAAGCGCATAAAGTGGTCGAGGATATCCTTTTATAGCTTGAGAAATTATTTTGTTATCATCGATGTACTCAGAAACGATCTCAGGAGACACGAGAAATAGCACCCCAACTAGTTCTGGAGACTCATGAAATCTATACTTTTTAAGTTTATCTAAAAATTCATCAAATTTTCGTATTTCTATATTATTCTGCTTTAAGACATATGCAAGGAGAGTAAAACCAATAGATAACCTATCTCTAAAAGCTATTCTTGTTATTCCATATTTTTCTCTATTTGATTAATTAATGAATATAGTAAATTTATATCAAAAGATTCATCTGTTAATTGCTTGTATAGATATAACCATCCATAGTTATAAATGCCATTTTCAGTAAGAGGATCTCCAGATAAAGCTTTAGCTAATGAATACATGAAAGTATGTAAGTCAATGTTTATATCGTGTATTCTCATAATATCCTCCTGAAGCACATTATTCACTAAACAATTATAGAGTACACCTTTATGAGATTTTTCCTAGATTACTTTTGAACACGAAATTATTTAGCAGAGTACTTTGACAGCTAATAATTAAGTACTGTAACACTTTTTTGTTATCTTCTTCTGAAATATATTAGAATGCCTGAAAAACTTACCTGCAATAAGTCTAATGATGTTCATAGCCAGTATGGCTATGCTAACTTTTACTTAATTTATGAGGTCATTATTCAAGATTTAGATGAACAACTTTTCATTATTTGAACATTCCTTTCTCTTAAGTTTTATATCTCTTACTACTTGTCTAAGAGAGTGGTTCAAAATATCAACAATTCTTTAAATTGCAGCCAACTTAACTACACTTCTTCCATCTTTAACGCACTTATAGAACAATTTCATAACATGTAAAATAGAGAACTTACCTGAAGCATTAGACCCTATTAATACACACAATCTACTATCCAATGGAAAATATACATTCCTCAAACACTTATATCCATTAGATAAAAACTCTAAGTCTCATGCTAATCATGCTCAAAATAAATCATATAATACTATCATTTAAAAATAAAGTAGAATATAGAGGGAACAACATGAAGCTAGGTAAACTAATAAAAATTGATCCTAGAAACGTATGGAGCGATGAAAGCGAGTTTAATGAATGGCTTGC
>Ga0190367_1000484_pt1 | contig 28880 bp, 27 predicted proteins | sample 4872181011_MG_FD_171838 | JGI IMG/M metagenome (GOLD analysis project Ga0190367, IMG submission 171838) | Hydrothermal vent microbial mat bacterial communities from Southern Trench, Guaymas Basin, Mexico - 4872-18-10-11_MG | ecosystem: Environmental > Aquatic > Marine > Hydrothermal vents >...
TACCTAGAAATACTAATGGTAGATGGGGCGTCAACACTTACAGTATCTAACCTAGATGTATATGCATTAGCAAACGGCTCATCTGTATTTATAGCCGTTGATATACTGGCACCGACAGTAACAGTAAACATATTCTCCGATGTTAATATAACCCTAACAACAGATATGTTTTCCTATGCTATCGCCATATACTCCACTGCATCATTCGAAATAACAAATCTATATCTCGATGGATGGATGTACGGCCTATCACTAGGAGAACTAATAGTTGCGGATGGAGCCGCACTAACAATTAAAAACTCTGTTCTCGAGATGCATCCATATGAGGGTTGTGGATGGGGAGTTCTGCTAGAGTCCATCTTCGGAATAATAACTGTCGAAGACTCAGACATATATATCGATGCGTATGGCTACGGAGGGCCTACCGAATACGACTCATACTTCATCGCACCAATATTTACGATTGCAGGAACTGTAAACATAGTTGATTCTAAGGAAGACGCCATATTAAGAGGATTCGCCTTCGCAGTACATGCATACCTGTACCTTGGTGTTAGCGTAGCTTACATAGACACAGATGCGTACATAGCTACGTACGATGATTCATTCATATATGCTATCTTCTATGCATATCCAGGAGTCATTGATGTTCATGGTTCTGAATTTGAGATGCCAGTATACGGTAACGCGTTTACATTCTTCTTCATCTCGACAGTTGAGGTGGGTGGTGCATATAATATAACAGACAGCATCATAGGAGGTCTATGTGCAGAGGGAATAGTTGCTGTTAACTCCACAGTATATGTAGAAAATACAACCCTGTATGGCTTCTGGGATGCAATAGTTCTAAGTGGTGTTCCAGAAGCAACAATCAAAGATTCGACATTCCTCAACAACACAAGAGCAATAGGCATCGGCGGTGAATCTGGCTATGGAGGCGAAGTCTTAATTGAGAACTGTAAATTCGTGAGCAGAGAGTTCAACATCGATGCCTCCTATTCAGCTAACGTCAAGATCGTTGGCTGCGAATTCCATAAGACAACGGAGTTCGGTATACTATTCACAAACATGCTGAATGTATCCCTAATAAACAACACAATGATCGGTGTATCACCAGTATTTGTGGGCACAAACTTCACGCACTTCTCCACACACAACATAACAGGCAACAAAGTCAATGGAAAAGACCTCCTATACTTAGTGAACGCAACCAACCAGAAGATCAGTGGCGACTATGGTGCTGTGATCCTCGCAGGGGCCGACAATGTTACGGTGGAGGGAATATCAGTAAGTGATGTGACAGCAGTAATCACAGTAGCGTTCTCAGAAGATGTTACCATTAAAGATCTAGCAGTAGACATGGCCAAATATGGAGTATACGCATTCGAGTCAGACAACGTTGAGGTCGTTGGCAGCAAGATTATATATGCAGAGAGAGCAGTCTACGCAGTGTCATCAGATGTATTTGTTGGAGACTCCGATATCAGATACTCAGCAAACGGTATATTTGCGGAGGAGGCCGACATCTCAGTTAACAAAACACAATTCTACATGAACGGTGTCGGCATAGCAGCCGTAGACAGCAACATTGAAGTCACACACTCAGTTATACTCCTAAGCGCTCAATATGGAATCTCATTGTCTGGAAACATCACAAAAGCTGAGGTACACTACTGTAGCATATACTCAAACAGACTGCATGGTATCTACTCAGCATCAAACGTGACAGTAGACGCCTCAAACAACTGGTGGGGTGTCGATGGCCAACCACCAGAGCTCAAAGAGATGGGAGACCCATCAGACCCAGAGGAGGTGTGGGGTAAGTTCACAGACAGTACATTCGATCAGTATCTCGAAGAGGCTATGTGGAGCCCATCTGAGGAGGGTGTCATACCAATTCAAGAAGTTCCAACGATACCTAATTACGTCCTCGTAGTAGCGATAGTCATAGTAGGCATAATCGTCGCAGCCGCTCTGATCCGTAAGAGAGCATAGCCTCCTTGGACATATTTATCATTTTTTATTTCTTCTTTTTCTTTTTTTGGTGTTCTTCTTAGGTGAAAATGAATGTCCGAAGAATCTAAACCCCGCCTTATATACAGCAAAAGAGGATTAATGTTCGTCGCATTTCTTATGGCTCTAGGTGTGATATTAGCGTATTTGGGATCAGTACTAGAAATATTCAGTATGCTTATATGGGGACTACTAATAATTATAAGCACGACACTCTCTCTCATCCCAATAGCCGCAAGACTCGCTACATATAAGGCATTAATCTCGCGTCTCGAGGAAGCAGAATTGGAAGCCAAGATAGAAGAGAGATTAAGAAAGAGAAAAACTGAATCAGCAGAAGGAGAAATAGCTTCCGCCGAATAGAAAAATCAGACACCGAATGCTTCGGAGCCTCACCCGATATCATATCCCAATAATCTATTATAACTATAATTTGTCCTAATAGCTCTGATATACAGATAATCCCTAGGTGATTAGCTTTGAAGCGTGATGCGGCAATAATCATGGGTTCTAGCATCGCATCCTTTCTTATAGCCTTATTCGAAACAGCATGGCCCTCAGCCTTAGGAACAACAATTGAACGCCTAGAATACTATCTAAGCATAGAAAGAATAGAGGGAATGGTCATAACAACAATAGCAATATTCGTCATCCTCGGAGCACTATACCTTATTCTAGGGATGGGGTTCTTCCTAATGGGCAAGAAAAAACTGATCCATGTAGGCTCAATACTAAGCGTGATGAGCTTCATGGCAGGAGCGATATACTTCGTCATATCCAAAAGACTCCTCGACCTCTTCGGAACAAAATCAACCCTAGAGGTCCTCAGAATAACAAGCGAAATAAAAGGATTTCAGATAGCACTAATAGCCGTACCCCTAGTACTCGGACTCGTAGGAATATTCTCAGGAATAAAAACAGAAATCGGAGCCCTCGAATTCTTCGGCTTCTCCCTAATATTCCTAGGAAAGCTCGGAGCCCTACTAGCCATAATAGAAATGATAGCAAACCCCAACACATACTACGCAGCATCCTCACTAACACTACTCGGAGGATTCCACACACTACTCATATTCGTCGGATACATACTCATAGGACTATTCATCTGGAAAAACAGGCAGACAACACAATAACACATTTTAAAAACTATTTATAGATTATTCATACGGGATCAAAAATGCCAGAACCAATATTCAAAGTAGAAAACCTAGTAAAATGGTTCCCAGTAAAAAGAACAATAATGGACATACTCAAAAGAAGAGAGAAACTCTACGTAAGGGCAGTAGACGGAGTAAGCTTCGACATAAAAAAAGGAGAAATCTTCGCACTCGTCGGAGAAAGCGGATCAGGAAAAACAACAACCGGAAAACTACTGATAAGACTAGAAACACCAACAAGCGGAAGAATAATATACAAAAACCAATGGAACCTAGCAGCAATGACAGAAACAGAACTAAAACCATTCAGAAGAGAACTACAAATCGTATGGCAAGACCCATACGGAGCACTAAACCCAAAAATGACAGTAAAAGAAATACTCGAAGAACCACTATTATTCCTAACAGACCTAGACGGCGAACAAAGACTAGAAAAAATAATAGAAATCATGAGAGAAGTAAACCTAGTCCCAGTAGAAGAATTCCTCCATAAGTACCCCCTGGAGCTGTCTGGAGGCCAAAGACAAAGAGTAGTAACAGCAAAAGCACTCATAGTGGACCCCAACTTTCTCGTCGCCGACGAACCCGTATCGATGGTCGACGTATCCATGAGAGCGGCAATCCTTGGGATTCTAGAGAGAGCAAGAAGAAAAAGAGGAGTAACAATACTATACATAACACACGACCTAGCAACAGCAGGATACATAGCAGACAGAATAGCAGTAATGTACCTAGGAAAAATCTTCGAAATAGGACCAGCAAAAAGAGTACTACTAGAACCACTAAACCCATACTCAAAAGCACTCATAAGCGCAACACCAGTACCTGACCCAACCGTTAAAAGGGAGAGGATAATACTCAAAGGTGAAATACCAAGCCCCATCTTCATTCCTAGCGGCTGTAGATTTTGGCCAAGATGCCCCTGGGCGATGGATATATGCCGTAAAAAGGAGCCCCCCATGGTGCAGGTGGAGAAGGATAGGTGGGTTTATTGTTGGCTTTTCGGTGAGGAGGCTAGGTAGTTTCTGTTTTTTCTAATTTTCTTCTTTATTCATCTATATTTTAATTTTTGTGACTACCTGTTTATTTTAGCTTTTCTATCTGTTCCAAGTTGTTTTCTCGGTTTGAATATTAAATCTTTTTGATTCTGATGTCATATACTACTATAGCATGCAAAAGTTTTGTATGTGGACTCTCAAAAATTTACCTTAACTGGACTAAAAACTGTATGGGGGAACCTCCTAGTACTTGCGGATCCCGTCTCAAAACCAGATACTATCTATGTTTCCTGTTTGCTAATTCTGGCCAAAAGATCTAGTTCCCAAAATACTGACAAAAACGTATAGTACATAGCTGTGTTTACTTAGTATTTATCTTTCTTTTTGATTTTATCATTTTTTATATTTTATGTTTTTATGTATAATGTGATATTGTCATATAATAGAATTGGTGAGTAGGATGGTGACAATTCAAGTTTCTGAGGATGTTAAGGTAGAATTGGTGAGACTTGCAGGAAAGTTGCAACAGTTATGGGGTAGGAAAGTAAGTATTGATGATGTCATAAGGTATTTGTTGAGGATTAGGAGAAATAAAGAGCTGTTCATGAAGTTCTATGGATGTCTCAGAGAAGAAGAAGTGGAGGAGGCACGTGATGAGTTGAGAAGGTTACGTTTGGAGGAGGAGAAACGTCTTGAAGGGTTCCAAAAAAGCGTTAGTGCTTGATGCAAGTGTGCTTATTGAGATGGCCTATGCCACCGAGTTGGGGGAGAAAGCAAAGAAACTTATCGAGGAGAGATTAGCATATACTACTGAGCTGGCTATTGCGGAGACATACTATATTCTATGCAGGAAAATTGGACCTAACAATGCAAGAGAGAAAATAGAGAATTTGTTGGATTCGGGCTACTTGAGCGTTCTTCATATAGACCCTTTATCTCTAGGTAGGATAAAATGTGAGAGAGCAATCTCACTCGCAGACTCATATGTTATTGCTCTCGCGAGAAAGATTAAAGGAGTGGCACTGTTTGCCAGAAAAGAAAAAGAACTTGCTGAGGAAACAAAAAAGAGGGGATTTGAGGTGGACATTTTATTCTTAGAGGAACTTTAATTTTAGGGAAATCATAAGAAAAGACTTCAAAGGAGATAATGTATTGAGAATCTAAAAAAGTTTTTCACTAGTATTAATAGTTTTCAAATAGATTATCAAACATGGATGACTAATAGATATAAAGAGAGAAAGACTTTGTGATTTTTCGCTTTCTATAGAAAAGATTTTCGATGATTATGTTTAAAATACAATTTTTTGCCTTATTTTTAGTCTAGTATCGAAATTTTTTCAGCTGGTATTGCTGAGGGTGTGATGCTATGAAGGTTAAAACCCTAGCCATAATCGTAATAATAATAGCTGCTGGCTTGGCCGCTGGTCTTATTTGGTATTTCTACTTTGGCCCAGGAGCCAAAGTTGTAGTGGTTATGGGTACTTCCGCAGATTTTCCACCATTCGAATATGTTGCTGAGAACGGAAGCATTATCGGCTTTGACATAGATATTGCAAAATATATAGCAAACAAGTATGGATGGACATTAAAGATAAAGGATATAGCGTTCGAGGGACTGATTCCTGCTCTTCAAGCTCGTGAAATAGATATGATTGTTGCTGCGATGACCATAACGTCTGAGAGGGAAGAAGTAGTAGATTTCTCAATACCGTATTATAATGCTAGCCAAGGAATCCTAATACGCGCTGGGGAACCTGATATAACTAAGATAGAAGATCTGTACGGAAAGAAAATTGGTGTTCAAGCAGGTACAACGGGTGAGAATTGGGCGCAGGAGAATTTAGCTGATAAGTGTGAGATAATCTCATATCCGCGAGTATATGATGCTTTGATGGCTCTCAAAGCGGGATATATTGATGCACTAATACTAGACGAACCTGTCGCTAATTACTACTCAAAAACTGATGCAGAAATTGTCAAGGCTAGTTATGTTATTGAGACTGGGGAAAGATATGGAATAGCTGTACGGCAGGGTGAGACTGATTTCCTAGGAAAGATAAATGCTGCTCTCAGAGAGATGTTTGAAACAGGATACTATGATCAGCTAATAGCTAAGTGGTTTGGCTAGATAATCTATAGTTTCTAGTATATTTTGTTTATTTTTCTTTTTTAGGTTCCCTTGGATCTGAGGTGTTTTAATTATGGTATTTGAGTGGCTCTCCAATTTTTGGCATTGGATAGTATCGACAATAGAGTTTATGTGGGATAAAATACCATTTCTCCTTGAAGGTGCAAAGCTTACGATATATATTGCAACAATGGCGTTTTTTATAGGTCTCGCTATAGGAGTTATAATGGGAATCTTAAGAGTCTCAGGAATAGGGGTTCTAGAAAAAATAGCCACTCTCTATGTTGAGCTGATAAGAGGCACACCGCTGGTTGTACAAATCCTAATAGTATATTTTGGAATACCGATCGTGACGGGTCTCCGTTTTGACCCAATACTGGCGGGTATATTAACGATGGGACTGAATAGTGGGGCGTACCAAGCTGAAATAGTAAGATCTGGTATAAAGGGGATTCCGAGAGGACAGCTCGAAGCAGCTGAGTCTTTGGGTTTCACATATTGGCAGTCTATGAGATATGTCATCATTCCGCAGGCTATACGCATTGTTATACCTGCTCTTGTCAATGAGTATGCAACGATATTGAAGGATACCTCAATTTTGATAATAATAGGTGTTGCTGAACTCACCCGTAAGGGCCAATACATAGCTGCTTGGTCATTTCGATACTTCGAGGTTTATATAACAGTAGCATTGATATATCTAATAATGGTTTTGTTAATATCTAGAGCTGCGAGAATCTTAGAGAGAAAACTTAGGATTCCAGGTTTAGGTGTGACGGGGGCGAGAATATGACAGACCCAATACTAAAAGTTAAGGATCTGCATAAAAGCTATGGGGATCTACATGTGCTCAAAGGCGTATCCTTTGAGGTTAAAAGAGGAGAAACTGTGGTTATCATGGGGCCTAGTGGGTCTGGAAAAAGTACATTGTTGCGGTGCATTATACGGTTAGTTGAACCTGATAGTGGAGACATATGGATAGATGGTGTTAGAGTCACGGATCCAAAGACAGATCTGATTGAAATTAGAAAGCATGTCGGCTTTGTTTTTCAGCAATTCAATCTGTTCCCCCACATGAGAGTTATTGATAATATCACACTGGCACTCACAAAAGTCCATAAGCTCCCTGAGGACGAAGCGGTAAAGCGGGCCCTGGAGGTATTAAAGAAAGTTGGTTTGGAAGACAAAGCCTATGCGTATCCTGGTGAATTATCGGGTGGACAACAACAGAGAGTCGCCATAGCTAGGGCTCTAGCAATAGAACCAAAACTTATACTCTTTGATGAACCGACCTCAGCCTTAGACCCAGAACTTATAGGAGAAGTCCTAAAAACAATGGAGCAGATAGCAGAAGAAGGTAAGACAATGGTAGTCGTAACACACGAGATTGACTTTGCAAAGGAAGTAGCAGATAGAGTTTTATTCATAGACTACGGCCGAATACTTGAGGAAGCAGACGCAAAAACCTTTTTCTCGAATCCTAAGCATCCAAGGCTAAGAGCATTCCTTAGACGTTTGCTCGAGCGGGTTTAAAAAGAATGTTATAGATAACTACAGAAGCGGAAACAGAACAACAACAATAGCATATTAGTATCGAAATTAGCATAGCTACATACCCGATAATTAAGAGTCATCATTATCTATTAGATTAGTTTAGATTTTCATCTGTTCTTTCTGGTGATATAGAATGGGATATGTTAAGTGGTATGGTCATGCAGCTTTTGAAGTAAAAATTGACGACAAAATTGTTTTTATTGACCCTTGGATAAAAAACCCTAAGTCTCCTATACAAAACATCGAAAATCTGCCTAAAGCTGACTTAATAGTCGTCACACACGATCATGGCGACCACTTGGGCGAGGCTGTAGATATAGCCAAGAAGTCTGGATGCCCAATAGTAGCGACATATGAACTAGCAAATACCCTACAACAGAAAGGAGTAAACGGTATTGGTGCTAATATTGGAGGGCCCATCAAAGCAGCAGGACTAATAATAATTCTAACACCAGCAACTCACTCATCTACAACGGGTGTCCCAACAGGCGTTGTTATAAAGGGTAAGGAAACCACAATATATCATGCAGGAGATACAGGGATCTTTGCGACGATGGAACTCCTAGGAAAAATGTATGACATCGAAATAGCAATCCTACCTATAGGTGGTCACTTCACTATGGGGCCATACGAGGCGGCCTGGGCTACAAAGATAATAAATCCAAAAGTTGTTATCCCTATGCATTATCAGACGTTTCCAGTTATATCTGGATCTCCAGAAGAGTTTGAGAAATTCCTAAAAGAACTCAACGTTCCAACAAAACTTGTAGTCCTAAAACCAGGAGAAAAATACGAATTCTAATGAATGTATCCAATAATCTTCTACCTTTTTTGTGTCAAAAATGCCTAATAAAGAGGTCTCGTTACCTAGTATAGATATCCCAGATAGGGCCAAGAAAATTCTAGAACGCATAGAGAGAGTAGCTGTCCATGCAAGCGATCTAGATGGAATAGCATCGGCTGCAATATTATTGCTATTATCACCATCTCTCAAAATAGATTTTTTGTCTGTTACTGAAGCTAAGAAGGCTCCAGCAATATATGACTTAGTTGTAGACTTACCTAAGATCGGAAATGCGATAAATATAGACCACCATAAAACAAACTATGAATACTTGATACAACACGATTTATTATCTCAGAAAGATCTTGTAGACCCGGAATCGCCCTCGGCAGCAGCGCTTTTGGCAAAGTACTTTGGTATTGATGGAAACAATCATGTTAAAAAAATTATTGAAATAGCAAATCTAGCGGATATGGGTAAGTTTACCGCTGAGATCTACTTAATAGACAAAATAATCAAGTGTAATTCCCGTAATCCAGATTCCCTTCTAAAGATAGCTTTAGCTGTTGCTAAGTATGGGGACAAATTTCTCGAGGATCCATGGCTTAGGGAGGAAATATCTAGACTAGAACCCGTCCTCAAAAAATGTGGAAGCCTATCAAATTTTGTTGTGAAAGAGGTTATTAAGAAAAGGGGCTTTAGAGCCCTAATATTACATGTGGAGTCGGGTGTTCCGAGGATATGTATAGGGGATCTCATGCACAACTTCATAGAGGAGGGAGGGAGAATAGTTGTATTGATTAACACTATGCGGGAAAAAGATCCATATTGTCCATCACTAACAGAGAGTATGGGGCCTCAAGCAGCGAGAATATCGATAAGGGTAAAGGGGATCGAATTCGATGCCAGAAAGTTTCTTGAGCGTTTCGGGGGAGGTGGACATAAAACAGCTGCAGGAGCAAAGCTCTCAATGGACAAGCTTCCTATATTTCTGCTTGAGGCGTTCGAGGAACTGAGCCGCGTATGTGGTCAAGTTCTTTATTTGAATCTAAATAAGAATACACTATGTGAAGTTCCTTGAGGAGTCCTTGATGTATCATCTCTGTTTAGTTACAGACTTTTTCTATCCTGAGATTGGAGGTGTCCAAACACATGTCCAGGACTTAGCAATGACCGCCCTAAAGAATGGTTATGATGTGTCTATAATAACAACAGTAGGTAGGAAATTCTCTGTGGAGTACATAGATGCACTAAAAATAGTTAGGGTACCATTCCCAAAATACTCTGGTTTTGTAGGCATAGCAGGTTTAGAGAGCAAATATAAGAAGATAATGTCTAGACTAAAACCAGATATAGTGCATGCTCACCATGCATTCTCACCATCTGGGATAATAGCTGGTAAAGCAGCGAAAAGTCTTGGGATACCTGCGGTTCTCACAAATCATTCGATCCCCGTTGGCTACGAGGCTTTCAGAAGAATCTGGCACTATATTTCAAATTGGCTTTCAACTATACCAGCTCTTAAAAATCTAAGGAAGTATGACGCAGCTATAGCAGTCTCTAAACCAGCTGCAGAATTTTTGAAATACTTCTATAGTGGCCATATAAGAATAGTCCCACCACCAATAGACTATGACATATTTAATATCAATGTTAAGAAATCCGAAGTAGGCTTTGACGAATCGGAGAAAATCGTATTATATGTTGGACGCTTAGAATTTAAGAAGGGAATAGAATTTGCGATTTATGCATTTAGAATAGTAGCGAAGGTTATGCCAGAAGCAAAGCTAGTTATAATAGGACCAGACGAAACACCTTATGCTTGGCATCTTAAAAAACTTGTGGAAGTCTGGGGGCTTAAACGAAAAGTTATATTCCTAGGCAAGGTGTCTAAGGAGAAACTATGTAAATACTACGTTGCAAGTGACATATTTATCTTTCCGTCCTATGGAGGAGAATCATTTGGGATAGTTCTATTAGAAAGCATGGCATCCGGAACACCTGTGGTGACGACAATCGGAGGTGCGCTTGCCCCATATATTAAGAAATATAGACTTGGATACGTAACCGGTTTTAATACACGTAGATTTGCCGCAGCAATAATTAGACTACTAGATGATGACGAACATAGAAGGAAAATGGGTGAGAGAGCGCGTCTCTTCGCTAAGATATTTTCTTGGGATAGAATTTTTAGGAAAATTGAAGAAATATATGAAGAGGTGGCACACAGATGATTGAAAAATCAAGAGTAGTATACAAGAACATAATTAAGATGGGCCCCGAATTGGACTTCGAAAGATTCAAAATGAAGCTTGCGGAGAGAAGATTCAAACAGAGTGAACGCATAATACCAACCCCAGAGGGTCCCCTAAAAGAATATGTGATGACAGAGCCCAAGTATCTTCGCGACCTGATAATTGTGTCTAGAAAAGGATTTGTTGTTGATTCTAGAGATATCAACTATGCACTGGAACTCATAACTCTAGCATACGATATATATGAAAACATAATGAGAGATTACGTCGAATACATACAGACCGATATTATGGGATTATATGAGATAATTGTGCTTGTAAAAAACGCGGAGGAAGTACCAAGCAAGGTCATTAAGGAGGATATTCTGAGCAAATTTGACGGATACTTAGGTACCGACATAAAACCCTTCGGTGTGTCATTCTATAAAGGAATCCCTGCAGCTCCTCATGAGTTCATAGTAATAAATCTAGCCCCCGTGCTAATACCTTTCCAGAAAAGTTCTAGGCTTAAGGTCAACATAACATATCGAGGCACAGACTCCGAAAAAGCAATACGATTCATAAGGGACATTCCAACATTTATTGAGAAACTAGTAAAGGTTCTAGTAGACTAATTAGGAGTTTTAGTATAAATTCCTATTCTATCGGATTTTTAGCTCTGAATGTTATTAATGGTTCTCTTTAAGGTCGATCTTATTGCCTTCAGCTCTAGATAGGCATCAATAAAAAATCTCACAAATGACTCCTCATTTAATATATGTATCCCAAATGCTTCTATTGAGCTTTCGATTGGTGTAGAGACCTTCTCCTCGTCAACGAAGTCCTTTGAGAAATCAGCTATGCGTTTTTTTAATCCAGATATAAGCGCATCAAGCATAGAGGCATATCTGATCAACAACTTTCTATAGTTGTCGACTCCCAGAACATTTTTGGGTATCTGAATGGGATACTCATCTATGCTAATATAGCTTATCTCTGTTCTCAAACCACGAAGTTTTATCTCATATGACGTAGTTAGATCATCGAGATGTAGCGGGATAAGTACTACTTTGCTTCCTAGCTTAGCTGAGATTATTGTTTGGTTGACAAAATTTCGGTGAGTTAGAATCTTTGTTCCGTATAGGAAAGTCTCTTTTCTTCTTTTGATCTTAGTTCCAAGAAAAGTCGCGGTGAAGGTTGGCTCTAGAAAGCCAAGAACAGCAGATGTTTTGTTATAGCCAATCAAAATTTTTGGTGCGTTGAGCTGTAAAAGTAGGAAGCCTATCTGCGGAGAGAAATATCCAAGCCTACCTAATACTTCTTCTATGGATAGATTCCTCCTTTCACAGTATCTGGGGAGATCAAGAATCCCTATTTCTCTAAGACTATCAGTAACCTCAGGCTCTATTCTGCCATAAGCATGGACTCTGACTGTTAATTGCTCCAACAAAAATATTTCTTCTCTCATAGTCAATACCGTGTGTTAGTCTGCTTTTTTATATCAACAATTAGGTTTGCTTAAATCCTTGGTACATAAATTCTTTTTTAGAAATCTCTTTGCTGTCTAGGTGAGATTTATTGTCGAGTCCCACTAGATACAGCAAAAAGATCGAGGAAAAAATACTGGAATATTGGCAAAAAAATGAGATCCCAAAGAAAGTTTTTGAGGTTCGAAAGAAAGGAAAAAAATTCTACTTTTTGGACGGCCCGCCATATACATCGGGCTATATTCATCTCGGAACAGCCTGGAACAAAGTTCTAAAGGATATTGCCATAAAGTATATGCTGTACCATGGATATAACGTTCGAGCTCAAGCAGGCTGGGATATGCATGGTCTTCCAATAGAAGTCCTGACCGAGAAGAAGCTCAGGTTCAGAACAAAGAAAGATATCGAGAAGTTTGGTGTCGAAAAATTCATAGAGGAGTGTAAGAGACTGGCTCTCAGAAACTTATCAATCATGGAGAAACAGTTTAAGCGACTAGGTGTTTTCATGAACTGGGAAAACCCTTACAAAACTATTGATCCGGAATACATAGAGAGCGAGTGGTATACATTCAAAAAGGCATGGGATAAGGGACTAATCTACCAAGACCTAAGAGTGGTTTACTGGTGTCCACGGTGCGAAACAGCTCTAGCCGAACATGAAATAGAATACAAAGAACTTGAGGATCCCTCAATATATGTCAAGTTTAGACTTGTCGATAGAAAGGATGAATACTTACTTATCTGGACAACAACACCATGGACTCTTCCAGCAAACCTCGCGGTTCTTGCTCATCCAGAGTATGAATATGTCAAAGTAGAAGTCATTTCCAATAGCGGAAAGGAGTATTACTGGTTGCTTCGAGAAAGGGTTCAGCCAGTAATGGAGGAAATAGGTATCAAAAACTATAAAATCGTGGAAACGAAAAAGGGTTCTGAGCTTGATGGTCTGAAATATGAGCATCCATTGCTTGACGAAATACCGAGGCAGAAAGAGTTCGATAAGAAGTATAAGAGAGCTCACACAGTTGTTTTAGGAGAATTCGTTGAGACAACAGAGGGTACTGGTCTTGTTCATATAGCGCCAGGACATGGCCAGGAGGACTGGCAGATAGGAAAGGAGTACGATCTTCCAATATACTGTCCAGTTGGAAGCGAAGGTGAATTCATTGAGGGCGAGTGGAAGGGAGTCTTTGTGAAAAAAGCAGATAAAATGATTATCGATAGACTTAGAGAGAAAGGTCTTCTAGTGTTTTCAGGGACTATTAAGCATAGATATCCCACTTGTTGGAGATGTAAATCGCCGTTACTATTCAGAGCCACCAAACAATGGTTCTTAGCAGTTTCAAAGATAAAAGATGTGATCATTGACAGGGATCAAAAATATGTTGAGTGGTATCCAGAATGGGTAAGAAAGAGATATCATGACGGAGTCGCAAATGTTGGGGACTGGGTGATCTCAAGACAGCGATACTGGAACGCACCAATACCGATATGGATCTGCAGGAGGTGTGGTCACAAAGAGGTTATAGGCTCCTTTGATGAGCTAAGAAGAATGGCTGCCCATAAACTTCCAGAAAAAATGGATCCCCATAGACCCTATATAGACAAAATAATTTTGAGATGTCCAAGATGTGGGGGAGAAATGACAAGAATCTCAGATGTGCTAGATGTCTGGTTCGACTCGGCTATATGTTCCTGGGCAAGTATGCGTTATCCAAGAGAAGAAGACGAATTTAAAGAGTACTTTCCAGCTGATTTAATCATAGAAGGGCAGGACCAAGTAATGAAGTGGTTCTATGCACAACAAGTATTAGGAGTTATAGTTTTTGATAGGCCTCCCTATAAGAAAGTTGTTATGCATGGCTTTGTACTGGATGCTGCTGGCTCAAAAATGTCTAAATCTCTAGGCAATATTGTGATGCCTGAAGAAGTTATAGAGAAATATGGTGCCGATACACTGAGGTTCTATCTAACAACAACAGTTTCTTCATGGGAAGATATAAGGTTCAACTGGGAAGACGTGAAGGAGGTTTATAGTGCTCTAAACATTCTTTGGAATGTATATATTATGGCGAAGACATACATGGAGCTAGATAAATTTGATCCAAGGAAATATGATGAGAAATTCTTAAAGAGATATGCCCGAGTAGAGGACATATGGATTCTCTCCAAAGTGAATCACCTAATACAGAAAGTTGATCAAGAGCTTGAAAAGCTTCACTTCGCTAGAGCGGGAAGATACATATTAGAGTTCGTCGTAGAGGATCTAAGCCGTTGGTACGGGAAACTTATTAGATGGAGACTATGGATAGAGAAGGAAGACCCCATAAAACTAGTTGCTTACTACACACTATACAAAGTATTTATGAAACTCCTCCCACTGGTTGCACTTTACGCACCATTCATAGCGGAGCATATATATTTGGATCTACTACGTAATTTAGATAATTCCCTACCTGAAAGTGTATATCTGCTAAGCTGGCCCAAAGCAGATTTTATTGACGAAAAGCTCGAAGAAAAAATGGAGGTCGCTAAGGAAATAGTAAGTGCCGTTGGTGCTGCTAGAACTCTAGCAAAAATTAAGGCTAGGTGGCCCGTCAAGAAAGTAATCATTGACCCAAACATTGGGCTTGTTGAGGAAGTAGTCTCTGAGATGAGAGGTCTCCTGCTAAGGCAGGTGAATGCTAAGGAGATAGTCATAGATCGTCTGGAAAAGAGATACGAAATCAAACCTAGGACGAGAAATATAGGAAGGAAATATAAAAGTCTAACCCGCAAAATTCTTAATATTCTAAGTACAACCGAACCCAAAGAGATAGTGGACGCCATACATAGAGAGGGCAAATATAAGATCCGTGTTGATGGAGAGGAAGTGGTAATAGAGCCCGAAGACTTAGAGATAACACTAGAGCAACAGAGAGGTCTAGCAACGGTAGAATTCAAATATGGGTATCTCGCAATAACTACAGAGCTTGACGAAGATCTCTTAGCAGAGGGCTACACAAGGGATGTTGTCAGAAGAATACAGCAGATGCGGAAAGAATTAGGTCTTAAAATCGAGGACTTCATCGTGGTGCGCATAGAGGCGCCTAGAGAACTGGTAGAAATGCTTAGAAAACATTTGGACTACATAAAAAATGAAACACGGGCGATAGAAGTACTGTTCACAAAGCCAGAGGGGTTCATAAAAGAATGGAGCATAGACAAACATTCTGTGAAAATCGGAATAGAGAAAGCCAAGAATAAGAGATAATCCCTAATTCTAACTAACTTTTTCTTCACCAAACATAATTTCCTAGATCTTCGATTTATGGATATCGTCGATTCTCTTATATTGAAAGGTCGAGCTTACCTATAATTATCACTTTTATCGACATAAAGTACTCTGTAAACTATCGGTGCGCTTATATGTGCCTAGGGGTACCGGGAGTAGTAGTAAAGAGAATATCCGATGAAGAAGTGCTTGTGGACTTCGGTGGGATTAGACGTGTTGTTGACTCATTACTTGTCCCAGATGTTAAAGAAGGGGATTACGTTATAGTTCATGCTGGAGCAATAATTGGAAAGATCGATAGAAAAACATTCGAGGAGATCACAGAGATATTTTCGGAGCTCGCTAAGGTGCAAGAAAAATGAGTGTGTCACGAATAACACTCGCACATGGTACTGGCGGTAAGGAGATGCAAGATCTGATAAGATATCTATTCTCCGGAGTTCCTATTCTTAACAATGTTATTGGTCTGGAAGCCATGGATGATGCTGCAGTAATACTGAGTGGGAATATGAACAAAAATATTGTTGTGGCTACCGACGCTGCTACTGTAGATCCCCTGTTTTTTCCCGGTGGCAACATTGGAAGCTTAGCGGCGAATGGCACTATAAATGATGTAGCTGTTCTCGGAGCCAGACCCTTATATGCCTTAGACAGCATCGTTGTTGAGGAAGGATTTCCTATAAATGATTTAAAAATTATTGTTGATTCGATGCTTGAGACATTCAGATCCAACAATGTAATTGTGATTGCTGGAGACTTCAAAGTTATGCCTAAGGATCAGATAGATAAGATCATCATCACAGCAACAGTCATTGGGATTCTTGATGGAGAACCAATACTAGATCGAGGTGCGAAACCAGGAGACAAAGTGATAGTTTCAGGAACAATAGGTGATCACGGAGCTATGATCTCAGCATATAGATATGGTCTAGATCCAGAAAAAGAGGGCTTAGTATCAGACTGCGCATCGATTCTCCCAATAATGCGCATAGCAAAGAGCATAGGCGGTATTCATGCGGCTAAAGACCCAACAAGAGGTGGCCTAGCGATGTCTCTAAATGAAATTGCGGAAAAAAGCAAAGTCTCCATATGGATCGAGGAAGATAAAATTCCGATAAGAGAGAATGTGATGGCTCTTATGGAACTACTGGGTATGGATCCACTATATCTAGCTTGTGAAGGTAGGGTAGTACTTATAGTTGAGCCAGAAAAAGCTGAGGTAATCCTCGATGCTCTAAGATCTGAGGGATATAAAGATGCTGAGATAATAGGTGAGGTACGGAAGGAGAGGCCAGGATATGTCATCATGAAAACGGGAATAGGGGGATATCGCATAGTCGAGAAGCTGAGGGGAGAATTAACTCCGAGAATATGCTGAGGGTGTATAATCATAGTTTCAGCCAAAAAACTAATAGTTGTTGGTCTGACTCAGGGAGTTGGATTCAGACCCTTCATTTTTAGGATAGCAAATAAAAATAAGCTCAAAGGCTATGTTAAGAACAAAGGTGGGTCTGAAGTAGAGATATATGTGGAAGGCGAAGCTAAGAATATAGAGTCGTTCATTAAAGATCTGAACGAACTTAGACCTCCCCCCGCAGAAATTGAGGAGATAAGAATAATAGATGCTAAGCCCATAGGCATGAGAAGATTCAAAATATTGCCAAGCGATAAAGACACTAAACTCTATTCTCAAATACCTCCTGACTTCGCGATCTGCGACTTCTGTTTGAAGGAGATAGAGGATTCCAAATCACGCTTCTATAGATATCCATTCCATTCATGTGCGTGGTGCGGCCCAAGGTTTACCATAATCGAAAGAATACCTTATGACAGAGAAAACACATCGATGAAAGATTTTCCGCTTTGCAGTATGTGTCTAGGTGAGTACGAAGACCCAAACAACATTAGACGTTTTCATGCCCAAGGCATTTCATGTCCTATATGTGGCCCTAAACTCTGGCTTGTAGATAAGAGCGGGGGTGTTATAGACGATGAGGACCCACTAACATTAGCTGCGAAGATAATAGATGAGGGAAAAATAGTGGCTATAAAGGGGATAGGGGGTTTTCACATAGCGGCTTTAGCTACGGATGATGACGTGGTATTGGAACTTCGTAGGAGGAAGAGACGCCCCCAAAAACCGTTTGCCCTCATGGCGCTTAATATTGAGGTTGCTTCAAGAATTGTTGAGATAGACAGTAAAGCGCAGAAGCTTCTTCTCTCGCCCCATAGGCCAATAGTCCTTTTACCAGAAAGAGACAATAGTGGCGTTTCTAAACATGTTGCTCCTGGACTCGATAAGCAGGGAGTGATGATAGCATACTCTGGGATCCATTACCTTCTCCTAAAAGCCACCAGAGACAAATTCTTGATAATGACGAGTGGAAACCTAAAAGGAAAACCCATAGTAAGAACGAATAAAGAGGCGCTAAGACGGTTAGGAGAAATAGTTGATTATTTTGTTCTGCATAACAGAAGAATAGTTAATCGTGTGGATGATAGTGTAATCAGGTTTACTCACGGAAAACCTGTTTTCTTGAGGAGAAGCAGAGGCTATGTTCCTAGGTGGCTACGCGTTTCCCTTAAAACGTTGAAACCAATAGTAGCATTTGGAGCCGAACTACAGAACGCGGGAGCTATAGCATTTGACGATAAGATAATTCTCACACAGTACGTTGGAGATGTAGATGAACTTGAAAACCTAATTTTTCTCGAAGATGCCCTAAACTTTCTAGTGAAATCCTATAACATAGACCTAAGCAACAGCATATTCATTGCCGACAGACATCCACAATATAAATCCAGAATCTTGGCAGAGGAGTGGGCACGGAGGAATTCTGGAGAAATACTATACTTTCAGCATCATAGAGCACATATCGCCAGTGTATTAGCTGAGAAAGGCGTCGACCCAGCGAAGAAAATCGTTGGTGTAGCTATAGATGGTGTTGGCTATGGTGACGATGGGAATATCTGGGGTGGGGAGGTCTTCTATGGAAGGCTAAAGAATCTGAGAAGAGTAGGCCATATATCCTATAATCCGATGCCAGGAGGCGATCTAGCAACTCGATATCCGCTCCGAATGCTCATTGGTATTCTAAGTACGTTTCTTTCTGATATCGAAATATATGAATTTTTTCAAAGAAATGGATTGATGAGAAAACTTAGGTCACATCGCGAATTTGAAATATCCCTAAAATTAGCAAAACATGGGAGCACAAAGACATCAAGCTTAGGAAGAGTCCTAGACGCGATATCAAGTATGCTTGGAATATGTTTTGAAAGGACGTATGAAGGTGAACCAGCAATAAAACTAGAAGCATTTTCAAGGGAAGGAGAGATTCTGGATGATATTGATATAAAAATTAGAAGGGGTAGTAATATGTGGATAGCTGATGTAAGTAGTCTATTTGAGTCAATAATTTCCAATAATTTTAAACCAATAGATGTGGCAAAAACAGCGCAATATAAACTAGGATGGAGCTTGGGCGTAATTGCGTCAAAATATTTATCTAATGCGGATATCCAAGCAATATTTGTCTCGGGCGGGGCGGCTGTAAACGATTTTATAATACGCGGAATAATGGATGGTGCGAATGGTGTAGATATTATCATAAATAGTTGGGCCCCGCCAGGAGATGGAGGAATAGCGTTGGGGCAAGCATATCTAGCAATGGCTCGGTGGCAGGAATGAAAATACTGATACTTGGTTCTCTCACAGTCGATATTATTGAGGGAAGAAAAGTTAAGGGAGGACCAGCGTATTTTTGTTCATTAGCAGCAGAGCTTTTAGGAATAAACTATTTTTGCTGTGGAGTAAGACCAGAGGAATACTGCTGGGACGAACCAAAAGGGATATTCATCACGTCAAAAGGCCCAATATTCGAACACAGGTATGTCGGAGGAGAGAGAATATCAAGACTCATAGCTAAACCAGATGTATTTGATGAGGAGCTCCCTGACCCAACATTATTCGACTTTATATTCGTGAATCCGGTTTATGGGGAGTTTAAGACCAGACAGATAAGATCTATGACTAAGCATGCAAAAGTAATCATAGATTCTCAGGGTTTTCTAAGAGAGGTTAGGGACAATCGGATAGTGATAAGAAAAGTTGGTGAGGATGAGTTAGAATTATTCGAAAAATGCTGGGCTGTCCATATATCAATAGATGAGCTTAGTGCATTTGAGACGATTCCCAATGAACCAATAGTCCTAATAACGTTTGGTGAGAAAGGAGCAAAGGTAAGGTTTAAGGGAAAGGAATATTTCATTCCTGCATATAGCGTTAAGGGCGATCCTACTGGTGCAGGAGATTTCTTCATGGTCTCCTTCGCCACAGAATACATGTGTGAGGGTAATGTTGTGAAAGCAGCTCTATACGCGGCCTCACTGACATCGCTTTTTGTTGAGAGAGTTATTCCTAGGAATCTAAGGAGTGTAAGAGGATTGCTTAGTAAAATAGAACCTATTTTGAATGCTAGGTTAGAAACTTTGAGGCGTAAAATAAAGCAAATATAATAATCATATTATCGCTAGCATTTTCTGTCGGGAGTGGTGAGTCTGATGGATGTGTTCGAAGCTATAAAGAATCGTAGAAGTGTTAGACGGTATCTATCCGATCCGATAAGTGATGCTGACCTGAAGAGAATCCTAGATGCTGCTAGGTGGGCGCCATCTGCTGGAAATAGACAGTCATGGGAATTTGTGGTGGTGAAGGATCTGGAGAGAAAGCGGGCTATAGCTAAAGCAGCATTGAATCAAACATTTATTGCTGAAGCACCTGTAGTATTAGTTGTTGGAGCAAACATCGAAAGATCGGCGTCGAGATACGGGTCTAGAGGCGCAACTTTGTATTGTATCCAAGATACAGCCGCAGCAATAATGAATCTGATGCTGGCGGCACATGCATTAGGTTATGGTACCTGTTGGATCGGAGCTTTCGATGAAAGAAAAGTAGCGGAAATTATTGGTTTCCCTGAGCATATACGTCCAGTGGCCATAATACCCATTGGCAGGCCTGCTGAGAGACCCTCCCCTCCTCCAAGATTCGCCTTGGAAGAAATAGTTCATATCGAGAAATACGGCAACAAATGGACTGGTGTATGATTCTTGCGTACACTGGATGAGATCCTAGAAGTGGAAACTCCGAGAGAAAAGTATATTATAATGGAGGAGCCAGACAAGGAGGTGGCTGCGGAGTTTATAAGGAAGAATTGGAGACACTATGTTATTCTTATTTTTGCATTTTCTAGTGTGAAGTACGAAGGACGAGCAGCATCAGAATTATCGCCAAGTGACCACATAATAATACTTAAACCAGATGGGACACTTCTCGTGCATGGCCCAGAAAAAAGAGAGCCAATAAATTGGCAGCCCCCAGGATCGATTCTCACGAGCTTCGTGGAAAAAGGAAAACTTGTGATTAGAAGCAGAAGGTACAAGCCTAGAGAAACCGTAATTATTGTCTGTGAGAGTCCATATGTTCTTCTTGCAATGAATACAAGAAGTGGGGAATTTAGAATGTTTAGATCAGAATCTCAGATGGTTGACTACGTAATGAGAAATCCTAGTTTTATTGAGGAAGGATTCGTCCCAGTAATCAAGGAGTATAGGACCCGATTTGGGATAATAGATTTGTTTGGCCGTGACAAACATAACAACATTGTTATCTGCGAGTTTAAGAGAAGAGTGGCCGATGTCCAGGATGTAGCTCAATTAGCACTCTACGTAGACGCAATCCAGAGAAACTCTAACTGTAAAGTCCGTGGCTTTCTAATAGCTCCAGGGATAACAGATATGGCTTTAATAGCCCTCAAAGAGAAAAATTTAGAATTCAGGAAACTGAACCCAAAAAGTATTATAGGAGGTGAGAATGCTGTATGAGAATTGCATGGGATATATCTCACCAAGAATTTACAATAGAGGATCACTACTATTTCTCCATACTGAAAAGGGAACTGAAAAGAAGAAATATTGATGTTTTTGAGTTAGATAAGCTTAGTGATATTCTCAAAGAAAAAGCAGACGTGCTAGTGATTAATTATCCAGAGAAACCATTCAGCAGAGGCGATGTAGATATTGTTCAAAGGTTTTTGAATAGAGGAGGTAAAGTAATTGTTCTTGGATATTACGCTAATGAGGATGGCATAGCGGCCACAGTAAATTCTCTAACTAAACACTTTGGCTTGGTGCTAAGAGCCGATAGAGTTTATGACCCGATAAATAATGATGGTGGAGACGAATTCTTGATAGTCACCAGCAGAGTCCTTAATTTTAATAGGGGAGTGAGAAAGGTTTTGTTTCCCTGCTCAGCATCAATAAAGATTCTAAATGAGAAGGCATCCGCGATCGTCGAAGCCGAGGACACAGCAAGGTCTAATCTTGGTGGCGACCCTATACTCATGGTTATGCTTTCCTTTGGGAAAGGTACTCTTATACTTGGAGGCACATGTGTTTTCTGGGATAACTACAGTATAGGGAAATACAATAACAAAGAATTTTCATTGAACCTGCTTCTTGGGCGGAGGAGTAGGATAATAGATTTTTTCTGCGGGAAGATGCCCTAATATTAGGGCAGACCCATTTTTTCTCCTAAGCAAAATAATACCTAGCAAAGACGCTACAAAATAGAAAAATACTCCGACAATAAGAACTGCATAGATATTATATATGTTTGTGTTTAGATTGATAGAATCCGCAATTAAACCGCCAATAACATAGCCTACGGTCGAGGATGCAGACGCAATAACGTTCCTAATCGCTTGAAGTTCGGATTCCGCACCGATCTCAGAATACTCCGTAGTAAGGGATAGCAAAGAAATATATATCAGAGGCCAGAAAGGAAGAACCCAGAACACAACGGCAGCAATAGAGTCCCAAGCGAATGCTAGATAAAGCATAAGTATGTCTCTTGTAGAGATCCCAATAATCAGAAGTTTTTCCTTCCCAATTCTATCACCCAGAATTCCGATGAAGTATGGAAAAACTATTCCCACTAAGTTACTTAGACAGTTAACAATACCGAACAGTGTTTTGGAGCCCAGCAAGACGTAGAGTTTTATTGAGAAGGCCAGGAAGTAAATCGAATTTGCAATACTAATAACAACTACTATTGTCATGAATACAGCTAACAATGAACGGTCTCCTCTCAGCTTTCTCTGCATAGTCTGACGCAGAGCCTGTTTAAGTAAATACTTATATGTCTTCGCTAAACCATTACCGTTCTCGTAATACCAAATATAGATTATTATGCCTCCCATCAACGTAGCAAGCGCTGCTATGATGAAATCCAAATAAATGCTGATTTCCTCAGCGATATAGCCAGAGAGCAAACTACCTAAGGCGCCCCCTAACATGGAGAAACTTAGGTAAATCCCAGTTGCGCGTCCAGTATTTATTCTTGATAGTGATGTTGTCATAGCTGCGAGATAGGCTCCTGTGCCTATAGCCCCTGCGAAACCTAGGAGAGCATATAGAAGCTCCAAGGATAATATTGAAAGATTAGGCATTTCTAAAGCTATGTAGAAACCAAAATAGGCTAAGCTCATAACCACACTTTGAAGGATAATAAAGGGTTTTCTCCGCACAGAGTCTGCCAAAACACCGAAAAATCTCGAAAATATTAATGACATAAATGTGGATACGGCGCTTAGAACAGCTATGTCCAACAGACTAAATCCTCTATCCCATAGATATATATTAAATACTGTAGAGAAAAGTGTGCTAGCAAACGTTATTAGTGCTGAGAATAGCGATAATACTGCTAGATTTCTATTCAATCATACCGACCAGAAGGACTAATTAACTGAAAAACAACAAACTCATACAAAACCCAAACCTATTAGTAAGGTAAAGAAAGAGCGAATATGCTACAAATGTAGTGGAAAGGAAAACTCAGTATTGTCCCAGATACCCCTTTCTCCTCCCATCCTTTATAGTTAGTATTAAGACTATATATCCAAGGGCTAATATGGCCACTGATAGTAGGCCTACGAATATCCATTCTGCCAGAGCACCTGGGATGCTATACCCTAATATGTCCACTTCACCTTTTATAAGCTCAGGGTCTATACCAATTAATGTTGTTCTGAAAATATCAACTGCGTAGGACAACGGTATGAACTTTGAAACGATTAGTATCTGTTCGGGAAGTGTAGAGAATGGATAAAAGGTCCCACAAAAAATCATGTAGAGCATCGTCAAGGCGTTTCCAAGAGCCCAACTGGACCTTTTAGCTTTAATGGCGACTCCTGCCAGTAGCATTGAGAACCCATAACTCATCATAAAGAACAATGCTAATCCGAGAAGCCCACCTAAGGGATTCACTATTATTATCGGTGCTTTGAAGATGATCACCATAAGAAGAATTGTTATTGAGACAAAAATCATAGAGATTATTAGTTCAAATGCGGCAAGTCCTAGAGGCAAGACCCAATAGGCGATAGGCGTCAATAATATCTGCTCTAATGTTCCTCTTCGCTGAAGCCTTATCATACCATATCCTACCTCCGAAATCATACCACTGAATAATATGTACGAAGCTATACCCCATGCTATAATATTGCTCTTAATTGCGTATTCTTGGGGGGAGTTTGGGGAAGAAAATATCAGTATAAGTGTTGCAAATGCTAGGAACCAGAATAGTAGGTTTAGTAGACTTGCAGCATAGCTTATAGGATATCTAGTCTCTATCTTCAGATTATACTTGGTAATAACCCATAGATCTCTTAGATTCTTTTTTAGTCCCATCAGTAAGCACCTATGGAACCTCTTTTTCGTGCTTCATACTTTATTTTTTCAAACATTATCAGGCCGAACAGAGGCCATACTAAAGCGTATGATATTAGCAGGAGAGTATCTATCAGTGGGCTGAACACATATTCAACATCGAGCATTATCGCACGTGCGTCTGCGATTTGAATAGCTGCTGGGAAAAGGATAGCTATGACTCTCACACTTGGTGGTAACACAGCTAGAGGATAGAAAACACCAGAAATATATACGAGGAGTGCTGTTAGGAAATTAAAGAAAGCCCATGGTTCTTTTATCCTCAACACAATGGCGCCGAAGAAGAGTGACATCCCAAATAGTGGTATGAAGCCAAGCAGTATAATCATGAGTGCCAGGAGAAATCTAGGGCTTAGTACTATGTGTAGGTAGCCCAGTAGTGCTGATGCTATCAAAACACCGCCTATAGAGTTAATAAGGGAGATTACCAGAGTGTATAGAATGGATCCGAGAAGAAGTTCTATTGTATGGACTGGTGCTAGGAATATCTGCTCAAGAGTTCCTATTTCCATCTCTTCGTAAAGCCACATCCCAAAGTCCCACATAATCATCGAGGATAGAGACCACACAGTGGAACCCAAGAGCACATAGAACACAAAATCCTCTGTCTTTGCATACCTACTAAATATTAAGTTAGTTGTTTCCATAGAGCCAGTAACCCCAAACGCTAGGAACACTGGTATCACTGTTAGGAAAAGAGGAAACACTATGTTTAAAAGTGCCCAGCCAGGGTATCTAACATATATCTTGTACCTAGCTTTGAAAACAGCTTTCACAGCCTCAAAATCCAAATCACATCACCGAAGAAGCTTACCGGTATAATATAGAAATACGTCTTCGAGCGTTGGCTCAGTGGGCTTAATATAGTATATCCTCAAGCCATTCTGAAGGATCAGATCGACAACTGATGGCAGTATCTCCCTTGGGGAATCACATAGAACCCTTAGCCTAGCTATTGTTCCCTTTTCAGAGGCCTCATAGCTCATAGCAACCTTGCTTACCCCCTCCAATCGTTCTATCTGTCTTAGCAGAGGCTCAACATTATTTCCAAAGAGATCAGCCTCTAATGCGCTCATACCTTTAAGAGTTCTCTTGAGCTCTTCTGGAGTTCCGATAGCAACAATTTTCCCCTCATCGATAATCGCAACCCGATCGCATAGCTCCTCAGCCTCATTCATAATATGTGTAGTTAGGAAGATTGTTTTTCCCTCATCTCTTAACTGCTTGATCTTTCTTCTAATTTCTATGGATCGTGCAGGGTCTAATGCGACAGTAGGCTCATCAAGGAAGATTAGGGGTGCATCGTTGATAAGTGCCTTAGCAAAAGCCAACAATACTTTCTGACCACTACTATATGTCTCAACAAGTCGATCTATAAAATCTTGAATACCCAGAAACTCAACGATTTCCTGTATACGTTGTCGAAGAACATGCTTAGGAACCCTATAGAGAGCCCCAAAGAACTCAAGATTTTCCCTACCAGTAAGCTTCCAGTATAAGGCTCTTTCACCCATCAACATAACACCCAAATGCTTTCTTACTTCATCAGAATGCCTAACCACATCAAAACCAAGAACTCTTGCGTATCCTCTATCTGGAATAAGCAATGTCGTCAAGATCTTAATCAACGTAGTTTTTCCTGCACCATTAGGCCCTAAGAGACCAAAAATCTCATTTTCATAAACGCTAAATGAGACTCCTCGTAGTGCATGAATCCGTTTAGTTTTGCTTCTAAATAGGCCTTTCCTCTCTTTGGAAATATATGTTTTCCACAAATCATGGGTCTCTATAACAACATTAGACAAACCTGTCACCTTAAGGATTATTAGTATTAAATAGCTGAATTAGAGTGGATAATCATTTGAATTTAACCTCCATGATTAAGATACAAAATATCCATTCTCTCGAAGATTTACTACAAAAAAATGAATAATTTTTCCACATTATTAAAGATTAGGTATATAGATATGAACATTTAGTAGTATTGAACGCTTCCTGGCCCTCTAATACGATCAGAGAGAAATTTAAGTATCTCTCTTGGCCCAATAACCTCACCATAGACATAGATCTCCTCAATAATGTCCGCCAAATCCGATGTCACGTCTTTATCTATGTAGAGAGTTCCAAAAACACGAATAATAACTCTCTTCCCCTTTTCTTTAGCATATCTCAATTGATGAGCTTGGAGACGGTAATCAGAATACACCGTATACTTTATTAGGTCTGGTGTCTCAACGATGCTGAGTCCTCTAACTTGAGGAGTTGGTTCTATCTTTAAGATTCCAATGTTATATGCTCTCTCCCCTAGCTTGCGAAGTGATTCGGATAAAGCATCAAATATGCGAGATAGCGTATTAGATATTATCTCTGGGCCGATTTCCCCCGCAGTAGAGAATAGTTTTTTTATTTCTCTGAGAGCCTCATGTTTCGCTTCCCTTAGTGTCTTATCAATCTCACGTCGAACAGGTGCTAGAACTAAGCGGTCTATATCTTCCTTCGATAGCATTGTTTTTTCTATTCTCTCCTCCTTATACACACTTTCAGCAACCTTAGCTATGTCCTCCAGAATAGATTTTATCCTAGGGATTAGAATGTCTCTAATGCAGCTAGCAATATTTTTTCGTGTCAGGTGATATTCACGGCCTATGTAATCAACTAGGCCAAGTGTATGTAATTGTTCCAAGTATCGTCTTGCTGTTGTAGGGCTTATTTTGAATTTTTCTGCGATCTCTGTTGATGTTGCTCTTCCAACAGATCTTAAGTAAAGGTAGATGTCGATTCCCAGATCTTTAACTCCCAGAGAATATAATACCCACCTAATAATCTCAGTTAGATCAGCAGACGATAAATCAATATCTTTCAGCTTACGTATTACCCACTCAGCAATAATCTCAAACTCATCACTCATTTGTTCTTCCCTCAGCTAGCCTAGCAATCCTCTCAAGAAGCTCCTCAATCCGTTTAACTACTTTTCTGCGTATAGCCTCATGAAGAGGGTAGCGATAGATATAGCCCCGTCCTAAGTGATCAATTATGCCAAGGCTATACATATAGTCAAGTCTATTAATAATCTCATTTTCATCGACCTGAAGGGTAGATAGAATTTCTTCTATTGTCACGATTCTCTTCTCCTTAAGATACTTATAAATTCTCACACCCAGATCATCTAGCCCTAATGAGAAGAGAGCCAACTCCTCAAAGTCCACATTTTCCTTATCATGAGGGCGAAGGTATTTAATGCTTATCTCAAAGATCGCTTCGAATTTAACCATAGTAATCACTGATTCTAAAACAATTTTTTCTAACTTAAAATCAAAAATCTATTGAATATTTAAAAGAATATGCTTATACCAGAAACACACCTTTTCTACTTCAGGAGTACGATCTTTCTAATTCCTTACAGCAATGTTTTTAGTACTTTCAATTAGTCTAAGTTAAAACACGATATCATTCTTTTCCTATTTTGATTGTAAATTTATCTTGGTTTGCTACGATGGGCGCGGACCCAACAACGATGCGTAGGTATCTTCAGAGGTATAGAAATAAGGAGCTCGTTAGCCAATACATTAGGAGGATCCATCAACTAAAGAAGAAAATAGAAACAGATGTGACAAATGATACTTTGAAGATTATGAATTTCTGTGGAACTCATGAATTTACAATAACATATTATGGTATACGCTCCCTAATGCCAGATGGCGTAGAACTTGTTGCGGGGCCTGGATGCCCTGTATGCGTGACTCCAGCACGGGAAATAGATGAGGCGATAGAGATTTCCAAGTATGCTGTTCTTCTTACATATGGTGATATGTATAAAGTTCCTGGGACGAAGATGTCCCTTGCACAGGCAAAAGCTATTGGTGGGGATGTACGAGTCATATATGGTTTTCGTGATGCTCTAAAGTTGGCACTCCTACAATCTAACAAAGAATTTGTGTTCTTTGCTGTTGGTTTTGAAACAACAGCTCCTACGGTAGCCAGTTATGTTGTGAATGATAAGATTCCTAGGAATCTTCATCTTCTCGTAAGCTATAGAATAACGGTTCCGATAATGAGATATGTGCTGGAATCTGGTAAACATAATCTCCGCGGAATAATTGCGCCTGGTCATGTATCCACAATAATCGGCGCGTCCGCATGGAGTTTTGTTCCTGAAGAGTTCGGGGTTCCATTGGTTGTAGCAGGTTTTGAGCCTCTGGATGTTGTCATTGCTATCTATGAAATACTAAAGCAGATATATCATGGGAAACCACATCTTGTAAATGAATATAGTAGAGTCGTAACTTGGGAAGGGAATCTCAAAGCGAAGGAATATCTGCTTAAAGCTTTTGATTCTGGCGATGGTCTCTGGAGAGGCATAGGACTTGTACCTAATAGTGTTTGGCGGCTAAAAGAAAAATATTCTTATCTCGACGCGCGGAAAAAATATGATATTCATATAGAATATTCAATAGATCTGAAGCC
>Ga0190367_1000485_pt1 | contig 28838 bp, 33 predicted proteins | sample 4872181011_MG_FD_171838 | JGI IMG/M metagenome (GOLD analysis project Ga0190367, IMG submission 171838) | Hydrothermal vent microbial mat bacterial communities from Southern Trench, Guaymas Basin, Mexico - 4872-18-10-11_MG | ecosystem: Environmental > Aquatic > Marine > Hydrothermal vents >...
ACTAAAGCATTAGCAAAAGTGGAAATTCTCGGTGAAGTTCCTAGGGAGTGCTTCTCCCCGCCGCCTAAAGTGGAGATATCTCTCGTGAGAATAACTAGGAGAAATAAACCCCTAGTGGAAAACAAAGACGTCTTTTTAGATGTAGTTAAGGCCCTATTCATTCACAGAGGAAAGAAAGTTAAAAATAGCTTTGAAAAGTCGCTTCCAATAGTTTTTGATGTAGGAAAAAGTGAAGTAGAGAGAATTATAGGGGAAATAGGACCTCTATCACACAGGAAAGTGTATTCTTTAACCTTAGATGAAGTTAGAGAAATATCAGAGGTGGTAGCTAGTGTTCTCAATAGAGATGGGCTTCGTAGTTTTGGAGGGAGTCTATCCACCAGCGGAAGACAGCATATTGCTAGCGGAAAACCAAGGGGTTAAGCCCGGCGAAGTAGTACTGGACGTAGGCGCTGGTTGTGGAATTCAATCCGTAACTGCAGCCAGGAAGGCGGAGGAGGTAGTAGCTCTAGATCCAAATCCCCTAGCAATAGCGAATACTTGGCTGAACTCCGTGGCATATGGTGTAGAAGAGAAAGTAAAGACATTTCTTGGCACTCTCAATTCGATAAAAAAAGAAGAAGAGGAAAGAATTTTTGATCTGGCACTGATGAACCCTCCCTATTTACCTAAAGAGGACTGGGAGCCAGAGGAGGAATTCATGTGGAGCACTGAGAATCCCCTAGGCTTGTATCAATCTCTCTCGGAAATGATGGCCATGGGGATGATTGAGAGGAGTAGATTTATAGTCTCATCTCTCACTCCAGTCGAGAAAGCTTTAGAACTCTTTCGTGAAGTGGGAGAGGTCAAAATCTTAAAAGAGGAATCTTACTTCTTTGAAAGGATATTCCTAGTCGAAGTAAAGTGAAAAGAGGTGAGATCATTGCCAGCGAATCTCCCTCCAGAGTACTTTAGAGCTGAGGAGAAATATCTAACAGCTAGGAGCACGGAGGAGAAGATGAAAGCTCTGGAGGAGATGCTCAGAATAGTACCAAAGCACAAGGGTACTGAGAACTTGAGAGCACTTTTAAAGAGGAGAATGGCTAAATTAAAAGAGGAAATGGAAAAAAAGGCTGGAAAAAAAGGAGGAGAAAGATTTTACGTAAAAAAAGAGGGGGCAGCCCAAGTTGCACTTCTAGGCATGCCGAACTGTGGTAAGAGTACATTACTCTCCTCACTAACTAACGCTAGAGTGGAAATAGCGAATTATCCATTTACGACACTGAGACCAACTCCAGGCATGATGGAATTCAATGAAGTACAAATACAGCTCGTGGAAATACCAGGAATAATAAGAGGAGCAAGCTTGGGAAAGGGGATGGGACCAGCACTTTTGAGTGCAGCTAGAAATTCAGACGGGATCACGCTAGTACTAGATCTCTCAAATGATCCAGAGGAGCAATATCACATTCTGATGGAGGAGTTAAATAGATCTGGGATAAGGCTCAATGAGAATCCCCCCAACATAAAAATAGAGAGGAGAGGTAGCGGGGGCATAGAGATAAGAGGATTGAACAAGATAAGAGCAACCGAATCAGAAGTCATATCCCTCTTAAGAGAATACGGAGTATACAATGCCCTAGTAGTCATAAACGAGAAGTGTAGCCTTGAGGAGCTATCCGAGGCTTTGGACGAGAGACTAGTCTACAGAAGATGTAGGTTGGTTGGAAACAAATTGGACTTGCCAGAGTCCAAGCGTAATCTGAGAAAGCTGGAGAGAAACATAAAGGACGAGATAATAGCAGTTTCAGCTAAAACCAAGGAGAATCTAGAAAGACTTAAGAGAGAAATATTCGGAATGCTTAACTTAATAAGGGTCTACACTAAAACTCCTGGAGGAAAGATCAGAAGACCTCCTGTAGTTCTGAGAAAGGGGGCTACAGTAGAGGACGTGGCTAAACTAATTCACTCTGAAATAGCAAGGAACATGAGGTTCGCTAGAGTCTGGGGGAATTCAGTCAAATATCCAGGACAACACGTTGGTAGAGACCACGTACTAATGGATGGGGACGTAGTTGAGCTCCACTAACATACATGTAATATTGGTAGAGCCAGAAGTGGAGGAGAACATAGGTTTCATAGCTAGACTAATGAAGAACTTCTCTCTTGAGAAGTTAATCCTTCTTAAACCTAAAGTGGATATTGGCTCTAAAGCAATGGTAACAGCAATGCATGCCACTGATGTTCTAAGTGGCTTGGAGATGCTCGGTTTGGATTTAGCAGATCTGAGACACGATTACAGTTTAATAGTCGGGACCACGGCGAAAGAGGGAGGCACTGAAGACCTCCTCAGGAGAACAATTTTCCCATGGGAGATCTCCAAGAGCATTTCTGAAGTAGAAGATGAAGTGGCACTTGTGTTTGGAAGAGAGAGCACGGGATTGACTAGAGAAGAACTGGAAGTATGTGATTTATTAATAAGAATACCCACGAGCGAGAATTATCCCTCTCTGAATTTGTCTCACGCTGCTGCTATAATATTCTATGAGCTCTTCAAATCGAAATCGAGTAGGAGAGTGAGACTTTCCACTAGGGAGGAGAGGGATAGAATACTAAAGTTTTTCAGAAGTTCCCTAGAGAGGATAGGATACACTGGAAAGAAAAAAGAAAGGGCAATTAGGGTAATGTCACAACTCCTCGGGAGGAGTCTCCTGACAAAGAGAGAAGCTCATGTTCTCACTGGAGTCTTCAGGAGAATAGCAAGGGGGGATGACTTTGCTTCCGGAGGGAGGTGAACTAAACAGGACTATAATATGGATACTCTCATTGGGAATTTTCTTCTTCATATTCCCGAAAATGTACTTCTTCATGCTCATGAGAGAATTCGAAGTCACCACTAGGAAACTAGAGGAGATGGTAAAAGAGGCCAGAGAGATAGCAGTTAAACTAGCCGAAAGAGAAGGAGGAATAAGAGAAAAGGCAGAAGAGATCGTGAAGAAGTTCTCTGATTTCTTCATGATACAACCAATAGACTTAGACCCCTATGGGATAGTTTACAAATTAGAGCACGTACTTGAATCCGGAGAAGAGAGATTCAGAGAAGTAGCAAGGGAAATAGCGCCCAAGGCGAACAAGGAAGTGTTATCCAACGTGATGATGACCCTCAAGGGAGTAATAGCCCTGAACAGTATAGCCAAGATAGTGAGACACAACGTAGAACTAGTTAGAAAAACGGGGAACTTCCAAATAGCTCTCATCCTAAAGATGGTTCTTCCTCTGATAGTCAAGATAGCAGAGGGACAGCTAAAAGGAACTAAGGCATTTTCTGAAGGGAAACCCATAGGAGATGGAGTAGGTCCGTTAGTTGTGGCTAGTATGATAGATGGAGACCCAATAGAGGAGGAAGAGGAGATAATATACAAGAAGAACATAGATGGAAGGGAAGTGTTTCTGATAAAGCCGAAAGGACCAGGAGGAAGGCTCGGAAAATTAGACAAGGCGATATACAAGATAATAGAGAAAGAGGGAAAGATATCCAGAATAATAACTGTAGATGCGGCCTTGAAACTAGAAGGAGAAGAGACGGGAAGTGTGAACGAGGGTGTGGGAGTAGCCATGGGAGGTCCTGGGGTCCAGAGATGGAAAATAGAGAAGTTAGCAGCAGAGATGGGAATTCCCATAGATGCAATAGCTATAAAAATGAGTGAAAAGGAGGCAATCTCCCCCATGAAAAAGAAAATATTTGACTCGATAGAGGAGGCTAGAGAAAGCATATTGAGAGCTATTAAGAGAGCTCCACTAGGATCAAGAGTAATAGTGGTCGGAGTAGGAAACACATGTGGAATAGGCAATAATAAAGACTACATAAAGAAAATAGAAGACGAAATCAAAGAAGAAGAGAAAAAGAAGAGCAAAGAAAAGGGGAAATGACTTGGAGGGGATAATCTGCACGACACCCCCTGGGCTAGAGGACATCTCCTCAATGGAAGTGAAAGAACTGACTGGAGAGAGACCAAAGGAAAGACCCTTTGGCTTGAGAGGCAGAATAATGTTAAAAGAGGGAGGAATTGATAGAGCTTGGAAGTTAATAAGAGAGAGTAGATCTTTGCACAGAGTCTCCCTTTTGCTCTCTCAAGGGTCCGTGAGTAGAGGAAGAGAGGGACTCTCCGAGATAAGAGAACTCTCTGCCATTGCTTCCGATTTCCTCTCTCCCCATGACACATTTGCGATAAGAGCTAGGAGAATAGGAAAACACGAATATACTTCTTTGGACATAGGGAGAGAAGCTGGAGAGGAAATAAAGAAAAAATCGGGAGCTAAGGTCAATCTGGACAATCCTTCTGTTGCAATAGGTGTGGAAGTCATAGGAGAGAAATGTCTCGTCACGATAGAGCTTACAGGAGACCTTTCCTTACACAGGAGGGGTTACAGAGTCTATGACCATCCCAGCTCGCTTAAGCCATCCATAGCACATTGCATGTTGAGAATTCTCGATCCAGAAGAAGAATCTAGAATAGTGGATCCAATGTGTGGTGGGGGAACAATACCAATAGAAGCTTCTCTCTTATCAATGAATTTGAGAATATGGGGCATGGAGAAATACGAAAAGCACATAAGAGGAGCGATACTTAATTCCTATGCAGCAGGGGTAAGAGATAAAATAAAATTCGTAGTGTGGGACGCCACTAAACTAGATGAATTCAGAGAGGAATTTGATTACTCTGCAGTCAACCCACCATATGGTATAAGAATTGCTAGGAAGAAGATAATACCAAAGTTGTATGAGGATTTCTTCTACGCTCTTGAAAAAGTTGGATTAAAGAGGTTGTGTCTCATTACAACAGAGAGAAACCTAGTTAGGAACTTATGCTCTGGATTCGGTTTGAAAATAGGGGAAGAGAGATGGATAATGAATGGAAACCTAAAAGTCTGCCTTTTCTTGGTGAACTTCACATGATAGGTTTGAAAGTGCACAAAAGTGAAGCAGAAGCTGTGAGAAGAAAACTGCTCTCAATGAGAGCTCTTTCAAGAAGGTTTAAGTCATTAAGAGTAGGAGATTACGTCGTTTTTCCCCTTGAAAGAGAGGTCAAAGGCTTAGGAGAAATAATTCATGCGAGCTTCCAAGAGAGAAAGAGAACACCTCCTGAGATAGAAGGCAAATTCGATATAATAGGAGATATAGCCTTAATTTCGAGAGCAGAAAACGAGCAGGAGATAGCTAAAGAACTGATGAAAAGAAAAAACATAAGAGTGGTTGCAATTAGAGCTGGACACAGAGAGGGAGAATTCAGGAAGATGAAAATCAGATTACTAGCTGGGGAGAACAGATTAGAAACTATTCACAGAGAGAACAAGTGTGTCTTCAAGGTTAACATAGGAGAATGCTTCTTCGATCCTAGGTTATCCTATGAGAGACGAGAAGTTGCAAAGGAAGTCAAAGAAAACGAAAGAGTACTAGACATGTTTGCTGGAGTTGGCCCTTTCTCAATAGTCATTGGTAAATTGTCTTCCCCAAGAGAAATAATCTCTGTAGAGAAGAATCAAGTGGCTTTCTCATACTTGAAGCATAACATCAAATTGAATAAGTTAGATGAGAAAATAACTCCGATTTTGGGCGATTCCCGCGATGTGGTTCCAGTGCTGCCAAGTAAGTTTCACAGAATAATAATGAACTTACCAGAGAGATCTAAGGAATTTCTTCCTATAGCTGAGGAGAAACTGGCAGATGGAGGAGTAATTTACCTGTATTCAATAGGAGAGAGCCCAGAGGATGTTTTAAATGATATTCATATGAGAGTCCTTGGTGTTAGGAGAGTTAAGAGCTATTCTCCTAAGAGGTACATATTCAGGGTGAAGTTGACACGCTGAGTATTACATGCTTCACGTACGTACAGATACATAAAAAAATTACGCAGATAAAAAGAATGGGGAGATCAGATTGGACGAAGTAGTTGAAGTCTTGGAGTTCAGAGAAAATAAGTTGCTCTTCTTAGGAGTACCTATGATCTTGACTACTAGGAAGTTCATGGCTACAATACAGGAGACCATGGAGGAAATCCTCGGAAGAAGAGGCGCTATGGCTCTCATGGAAAGAGCTGCCCATAAAGCAGCATATGAATTTGCTCTCTCCCAAGCAAAATCGTTTGGACTGAGGGGTGAGAAGATACTTAGGAAATATCTTAGCATAGCATCCAGAAGAGGGTGGGGGAGATTTGATATAAAAAGCATAGACTTAGAGAGCGGGAAATGTGAAGTAGAGATAAGGAATTCATATTGTGAGGAATTCAAAAGAGGGACTGAGAGTAAGGGATACGTCTGGGTCGGAGCTATAAGGGGCATAATGGCTTACTGTTTAGAGTCCACGAACAAGTCAATGAAGCTTTCAGGCAGGGAGACGGAATGCATAGCTAAGGGAGATGAGTTATGTAGAGTCGTCGTCAGACCTGTTGACGCATCCACGAACGAAGCCAATAACCAGTCTTTTATAGAGTGACTCTTTGAGAAATATTTCTCATTCTGTGGCTCCTAGAATCCAGATGAGTGCAATACACCCTTAAGTATTCGTCCCCTTAAATTCATATGCTTGAGAATGCTTTGACTCCTTTTCCTCGTTATGGGAGTTGTCCACTTATCCTACCCTAGGAGATGATTACATTTCGACTTTATCTTGGAGGATCACTACTCGACCGAATTACCAATACAAATAAAAAGAGGAAATGTTTATTTCACGCCCAGTAATCAAATAGTCGAACGCTCTCTAGCGTAAGGAATTCCTTGCAATGGAATTTCCTAATATCCAGCGTGTCTATCTCGTTCCGGTCTAAGTATGATGTCAAAGTGGAATAATCGCTGTGGGTCTATATGGGATAATCCCATCTCGCTCTAGTCTAAGTTACGACATCAAAGGCTCGAACACGCAAGGAGGGGTTCACGTGATGTGCAGAGAGTGTAAAGTCAGAGAAGCTAAGCTGTTCTCCAGGGGATCATGGCTTTGTGAAGACTGCTTTCTATACTCAGTTGAGAGGAGATTCAGAAAAACTGTCAGAAAGTACAGATTAGTGAGAGAAGGAGATAAAATAGCTTTAGCAATTTCTGGAGGAAAAGACAGCATATCAATGTTGGTCTTAATGTCTAAGATAGCTGATGAGATGGGAATCCAATTAGCGCCATTTCATCTGAATTTGGACATGGGGGAATACTCAGAAAAAGCTGAGAAGATTTCTTTAAAGGTAGCGAAATCTTTGGGGCTACATCTGGAAGTAGTGAGACCTACTGAGGAGCTAGAAGTCAAAATACGTAGAATGGGAAGAAGATCTGTCTGTTCAGTATGTGGAGCAATCAAGAGATACTCCATGAACAAGTTCTCTAGGGAGATAGGAGCCAACAAACTAGCTACTGGTCATACTTTAGATGACATAGCCTCGATATTTCTCTTGAACTTCTTAAATAGAAATTACGATTACATCAGGAAAATGGCTCCAATTTCTTACGGAGCGGGGAAGATGGTAACCAGGATAAGACCTCTATACTACATAACAGAGTTCGAAACTAAGAAGTATCTCGAACTCCAGAACATAGCGTACCTCAAGGAGAAATGTCCACACTCGGAGGGAGCTAAGACAATAGAACTGAAAAAAGTGTTCGAGAATCTAGAGGAACTCGTCCCAGGATCTAAGGCATCTTTTGTTAGGTCAATGAGGAGAGTAATAGGATACGAGCCAGAAGTAGCTGAGGTTCTAGAGTGCAGGATCTGTGGAGAGCCGACTTCCTCCAAGGACAGGATATGCTCAGTTTGTAGGATGAGAAGGCCTCAGAGCCGATCCGTATCATCACAGTCAGATTAACTATGACTCCTCATCGGCCATCTCCTCAAGTATTCTATACAGAAGAGTTAAGACCACCTCCTTAACACTTTCCTTGTCTTTGGCTATACAGGGAACGACATGCTCTTCGCCCATTACCTCCCTTACGTCCTCTGGGGGGATAGCATTTGGTAAATCCTGCTTATTCGCAGCAACTATGTAAGTTATTCCCTCTCTTTTCAGAGCATCTGCTATCTCTTTACCCTCAGCTAAACTCCTCTCATCTGTACTATCTACGAGAACTACTGCGCCTAGGGCACCTTCTTTGAGTAAGCTAGTCATGAACCTAAATCTGTCTTGTCCTGGGGTTCCGAATATGTATAGCACGAGCTCCTCGTCCACAGTAATCCTTCCGAAATCCATAGCCACAGTTGTAAATTCTTTTCCCCCTTTCGAGATCTCATCTGGATTAGTCATCCGCTTTTCAGTCGTTATGGGATCTATCTCGGATATTCTGCTTATGAATTCTGTTTTTCCAGACGAAAATGGCCCAGTAACTATTAATTTCACTTTCAAGTTAGATCCTCCGTATTTTATCTATTATTTTCATTAGTTGCTTTTTAGTAATGGGGAACTTGCTCTCTCCCACATCTCTCTCTTTCCATTCTATCAGGTAATCGCCTGAGAGTTCCTTGGCTATCTCCAGTTCTCTCTCTGTGAACAAATATATGGATACTTCGTACTCTTTGTAAGTCCTCTCTTTTTTGATAGATTCCAAAGCTTCATCTCCCTTTAGCTCCCTCCTTCTAAGATATCTTGATACCGCTATGGGGTGCGACACCTCGAATAGTATTTGGATATCATCGAAACCTTTACCACCAAATCCAAAGACCCTCACATATCCCGTGAACTTCCTAGGTATCAGTTTCATGACGTCTGTCATTAGATTTCTTCCAAATTCCTTCTTGAAAGTTTTAAGGTGAGTCCCTCTCGGGAGTAGCAAATAGCTCCCCTCTAAGAAGTAGAAGCGAAAACGTCATTGAAACCAAGACTACTACAATACTTCCTTTATTCTATCAGCGGCCCTTCTCATGTCTAGGAATAGGAGACCAAGTTTTACATCCTTGCTAGCTATTGTCACTAAAACGGCCTCCTTTCCGACCTCAGATATTACTACGTATCCCTTGTCTCCTCTAACGTATACTTCACCGAAGGCCCCTCTGTTTAACTCCCCAGTAACTCTCTCCCCAAGGCTGAGAATAGCTGCAGCCATTGCAGCAACTCTATCTTCCTCTATTCCAGCAGGCAGTGCTGAAGCTATCATTAGACCATCCCCAGAAACTAGACAGGCCCCTTCAACCCCAGGAACGGTATTCCTGAATTCCTCCAGGACTTCCTGTATTACGTTCGTCTTGCTCCCCAAAGTGGTCACCCCAAAGATTATCACATTGAACATTAAAAATGTTTAGGGGGGAAACATGAAAGAGGTCATAGAGAGACTAGTAAAGGACTCTCCAATTTATTTGTCTATCTTAGTGGATAGGAAGGAGGGTTTACCCGTATTATCTTCCCAGGAGGGAGAGGTAGACATAGAGAAAGTATCGGCCTACTTCGCGAGCGCTGTAGACGAAATCATAAAAGCAACTCAATGTTGTGAAACTGGAGACACAGTAGAAGAGGTTTTAGTCACCACTTCGAATAACTACGTAATACTCAATCCCATTGGGGAGAGATTTGTCTTGGTATCCATATTAGAAAGGGGAGAGAACCTAGGAATAGCTTCCCTTATGTCTAAGAGGTGTGCATCAAAGCTATTAGGGAGGCTTGAGGAAAGATGGTGAAGATAAAAGATCTATCCAACAAAATACTAAGTGAAGCTGTGGGATCTACTCAGTATGCGATAATCCATAGAAATGGAACCGTAATATACTCTAACCCAAGAGAAGGAGTTGACATTTCACCACACTTCACTGAGGCCATCAGAGCATCTAGGGTAGCCTTTAACAGAATATCCCCGGGAGGAGAAATAAGTCTCGTAATACAGAAAGAGGTCAAAAGTGTAGTAATAAGAGAAATTCCAAAGAGAACATGTTATCAAATTTTAATCACAGAAGGATCCCCATTTTTAGCCTTGGCCTCTCTAATGAGATATGAGGAGGAAGTTTCTTCTCTAATTCCGGAGGAAACCTCTACTCCAGAGATAGTACATCACTTGTCCGAGAAGTTCTCACTGTATCCGAAGGAGGTGGCCAATAAAGTATTGGAGAGATTGAAAAAAGAAGAAGAGAAAGGCAGAAAGATGAGCGAAGAAGAGATACTGGACCTAGTGTTGGCCGAATCTAAGGTGCAGTAGTCACGTTACCTTTGCTCCGGGAGGAGAGTCTTCCGCTGTTACAAGGAATACCTTCCCTTTGGATTCGGCTGCTAGGATCATTCCCTGAGATTCGACTCCACGTATTTTCTTTGGTTTTAGATTGGCTACTATTATCAATTTCTTGCCTATTAAGTCCTCTGGATCATACTGGTCTCCTATTCCAGCCACTATAGTTCTTTCTGAACCGGATCCCAAGTCTACCTTGAGTAGAATTAGTTTGTTTGTTCCCTCAATTCTCTCAGCTTCCTTAACTACACCAACCCTCAAATCTATTTTCTTGAAGTAGTCTATGTCTATTGTTTCCTCCTCTACTAACTTCTCCTCCTCTAATCCAAGTAATTTCTTCTCTCTGAGAACTTCCTCATCGGTTATCTTTCTGAAGAGTGGCTTAGGCTCCTTAGTAACTCTTAACCCATCTATAGAGATTGGGGCCCACCTAGCCTCGTGGACTTCTCCATCTAAGTTCAACATTCTCCATATTTCGCTAGCTGTCCTAGGTAAGTAGGGTGCTAGCAGGACAGAGAGATTCGCTACTATATAGGAGCAGTTCCTGATCACCCTTGCTACTTCTTCCATTTCACCCCTCTTCACCCCCTCCCAAGGTTTTCCCTTGTCAAAGTACTTGTTTCCAAAGCTAGCAAGCTCCATTACTTTCTTTAGGCCCTGCTTTATCTTGAAGTTCTCTATGTCCTCCCCAACTTCTTCAAAAGTCTTTTCAACTATTTCAGCAACTTCTCCTTCTATCTCTCCTTCTGGTAGTACTCCATTGAAGTATCTCTTTAGGAAAACCAGTGTTCTGTGGACGAAGTTCCCGAGCACGTCGTTCAATTCGGTATTCACTCTCCTTTGAAACTCCTCCCAAGTGAAATCGAAGTCCCTGCTCTGCGGAGAATTTATCAAGAGAGTGTATCTCATGAAATCTGGGTTTTCAAACCTCTTAAGGTATTCATTTAACCATATGCCCCATTTCCTACTTGCAGAAGCTTTCGTACCACATATTATGACGTACTCATTGGCTGGAATTTGCCATGGGAGGTTGTATCCTCCGTGAGCCAATAGCATCGCTGGCCATATAATGGCGTGGAAGGGAATGTTGTCCTTGGCGATGAAGTGTACTATTTTGGATTTAGGATCCATCCAGAACTCCTTCCACTTATCAGGCTCCCCAATCTTTTCAGCCCATTCTTTAGTCGAGGATATGTATCCTATCGGAGCTTCAAACCAAACATATAGGACTTTGTCCTCTTCTCCAGGAACTTTCACTCCCCACTCTAGATCTCTGGTAATTGCTCGATCCTTTAAACCTTCTTTGATCCAACCAAGGCAGAAGTTCACTACGTTGGGCTTCCAATGTTTATTCGATTTTATCCATCTTTCCAACTCATCTTGAAAGGCAGATAATTTGAAGAAGTAGTGCTCGGTGTCTCTTAGAACAGGCTTCTCACCGCAGATTGCGCACCTAGGGTTAATCAGGTCAGAAGGCTCTAATATTCTACCGCAGTTGTCGCATTGATCTCCTCTTGCACTCTCAAAACCGCAATATGGGCAGGCACCCTCTACGTATCTGTCAGGGAGAAATCTCTTGCAGTTCTCGCAGTACATTTGCTTTACTTTCTTCTTGTAGATATACCCCTTTTCCTTCACCTTCAGGAAGAACCTCTTCGCAGTTTCATGGTGTATTTCTCTGGAAGTCCTAGAGAAGTTATCGAAGCTTATATGGAACCCATCGAATCCATCCTTTATCTCCTTGTAGTAGTGGTCCACCAGCTCTTTTGGGGAGATCCCCCTTCTCATGGCCTCTATTTCATTGGGAGTTCCGTGCTCGTCTGTGCCGCAGATGTATATGACCTCACTTCCTTTCATTCTGTGGTACCTAGCGTATACGTCAGCTGGTATGTAAACTCCCCCAGCATGACCGATGTGTCTCGGGCCGTTGGCATATGGTAAAGCGGCGGTTACTAGTATCCTCTCCCTTTCACCGAACCTATCACCCGAGGCGAAGACTTATACATCTAAGACTTAAAGTTTTCCGGGCTCTCTCTTGTACCTAATAGCGGAGCACATACTTACTCCGAAGAGGGGTATACTCAACAACTACCTTCTAGTGATAGAGAACGGAACCATAAAGCAGATAAGAAGGAGAAAAAGTGTAGAAGAGAAGAGAGAAGCGAAAGAAGTTCAAATACTAATTCCAGGGTTAGTGAATTCCCACACTCATCTGCCAATGAGTCTCTTCAGGGGAACGGTGGAAGACTTCCCATTGAGCGAGTGGCTTCCTAAGGTATGGGACATAGAGAAGAGACTGAGCAGAAAGGACTGCTATTACGGAGCGTTGTTGAGCCTAGTTGAATGCACCAGAAATGGAATAACTACAGTGTGCGACATGTATTTCCATGAGGAAGAAGTAGCTAAAGCAGTTCAAGAGTCTGGATTGCGTGGATTTCTCTCATATGGAATGATAGACCTAGGAATGGAGGATCTCAGGGAGAAAGAACTAGAAGAAACAATGAAATTCTTGGATTACATATCAGGAGAGAAATTCGATAGAATAAAGGCCACTTTGGGTCCTCACTCTCCATATACCTGCTCTAAAGAGCTCCTTTTAGAAGTAAAGAGAATATCGAAAGAGAAGAATCTGAAGATACAGATGCACATCTCTGAAACAGAGGAAGAAGTCATGGAAGTAAAAGAGAGAGAAGGGCTGAGACCAGTGGAGTACTTAGAGAAGATAGGTTTCCTTTCCGGAGAGGAGATACTATCGCACGGAGTGCATCTCTCTGAGAGAGAGATCTCCATTCTGAGCATGAGGGGGAGTAGTGTAGTTCACAATCCAATTAGCAATCTTAAACTTAGTTCCGGAGTTGCTCCAATTTCTGAAATGGTGGAGAGAGGAGTAAACCTGCTCCTAGGAACAGACAGTGCTGTCAGCAATAATAGCTTGGACATGTTTCAAGAGATGAAGGTATCCTCTCTTGTAATGAGGTCTATGGGAAAGACAGTGCCACCTGAGAGGTACTTCCAAATGGCTACTTCTAATGCAGGTAAAGCCCTAGGAATAAAAATCGGAGAAGTGGAAGTAGGATATCGCGCAGACTTAGTTTTCTTGGAGAAAGGGCCAAATCTGGTTCCATTCGAGGGATATATCTCTCTAGTTTACTCAGCGAATCCATCTAACATAGTGGGAGTAATGGTCGATGGGGAAATCTTATTCCAAGAGGGAGAATATCTTAGAATTGACGCTGAGAGAATTCTCAGAAAAGCGGAGAGGAGATATCATGATGGAATCAGGTCTGAAGAAGATAAGATGGGCTGAAAAGAACATGAAAGTCCTAGGGAAGATAAGAAGGAAATTCTCTGAGGAAAAACCTTTCGATGGGATTAGAATAGGCATAGCTTTGCATCTAGAGGCTAAGACGGCAGTCTTGATAGAAACTTTGGTGGAAGGAGGAGCAGAGGTCTATGCCACGTCCTGTAATCCGTTGACTACTCAGGACGACGTTGCCATGGCAATATCTGAGATAGCCGAGGTGAGAGCTTGGAGAGGGGAAACAGAAGAAGAATACTACGAGAACCTCAGATTTGTCCTAAGGAATTCCGACTTCGTAATAGACGACGGAGCGGATCTAATAGTATTAAACCACTTAGAGGGCATAGGCAACCCAAAAGGAGCTTGCGAGGAGACAACAACTGGTATAAGGAGAGTAAATGCACTAGAAAGAGAAAGAAAGCTGAAATTCCCAGTTATAGGTGTAAACGATTCGAAGATGAAGTACCTCTTTGACAACAGATTTGGAACTGGGCAATCGGTCATAGACGGGATAATGAGAAGCACGAATTCACTATTAGCAGGAAAGAACTTCGTAGTGATAGGATATGGATGGTGTGGCAGAGGCATAGCCATGAGAGCTAGGGGAATGGGCGCCAAGGTAATAGTCTGTGAAGTAGATCCCGTTAGGGCAGTGGAAGCACTCCTAGATGGCTTCGAAGTGATGAAGATATCAGAAGCATCTAGAATAGGGGACTTCTTCGTCACTGCTACTGGCTGCAAAGACGTATTGAGGAGAGAACACTTCTTGGAGATGAGAGAAGGAGCAATTTTAGCGAATGCTGGACACTTCAATGTGGAGATAAACCTAAGAGATCTAGAGGAGATATCCACGGAAATTAAAGAAGTCAGAAATTGTGTTAGAGAATACAGGCTCAGAAACGGGAGAAGGATATATCTCCTCGGCGAGGGAAGGTTGGTCAATCTGGTATGTGGTGACGGACATCCAATAGAGATAATGGACATAAGTTTCTCTCTACAGGCTCTTTCCATGAGGTATCTCTCTGAGAATTATCCTGAAATGGAGAACAGGGTATACGAAGTACCAAAGGAGATAGAGGAAGAGGTTGCTTTGAAATTTCTAATGAGTAGAGGAAAATCAATAGATTCTCTGACAGAAGAACAAGCTAGATACCTAGAGGACTGGACTCTAGGGACCTAGATATTCTTCGAGAACTTCCTCATATATCTCTTCCCTAGGTATTCTCACTATTCTCTCCTGTAGTTTTCTCGAAATTCCGTGGCTGTTTCCCACTCCTTTGTCTACTGGTAGAGTAGGAATACATTAAGAAGAGATTTCATCCGAGAATCTTCAAGACCAATGGAATGAGACCACATCTCTTTTTCCCAATGAGTGGCTCAGACCTTAGTAGAGAAGAGGGTCTGGTAGCCATTACTGTTCTCCTTGGTACCCTTGAGCTAGGGTCACGCCTAGTTTGAGAATTTTAGAGAGACGTTCTTCGTCGTATTTCCCATTCAATGTAAGAGAACTAGTCTCTCAAGACTTTTGACGTCTTTCACTACTCTCCTCGTTCCTCTTCATTATCTCTAGGCCTCTTCGTCTGAGGACATGATCTTAAACACTTCTTTAATTGTTTCATCCGGAAAGTCTGTCTCCTTTTTGAGCTCTTCAATGGATCCAGGGATTGAAGATGCTCCAAGGTATCTCCATTCTGTTTATTAGTCTTAAGGACGTCACTGCCCATCGAATAAAAGACCCTCTCTTCGTGGAACTCATGACCCTAATCTTATCCACGTCTTTTTTCGGAATACTCATCGTAAATTTCCTTAGATGAAATGCTTATCAGTCTCTCCTGTAACTCTCCTTTAATTCCAGTCGCCCTCTCTAAGCTCCTTTTCCTTGCCTCTTCATACGAGTCTAACATTAATGCTAAGTTCCAGTAGAGAGCCTTTAACAATGGAACAACTAATTCAGCTTTGTTTGACTTGAGCAATACTCTAATCATCTCTCTTGAGAAGACCCCCATAGTCGAAACCATCAGTCTCTCTGGGACCCCCTCTCTACAATGAGCCAATCCTATTTTAAAGACTCTAGAGGCGTGTTCCTCGTCGTAATTACCTTCCAGAGTTAGATTCAACCATTCACGAAATAGTTCCTTGGCTCTCTCTATACTGAGTCCAGACGCCTTAACGATTTCTACAGCTCTTTCATTTTGGGAAAGAGAGGATATCACCTCTTCTATTATCCCATCCATGTTTTCCTTGATTAGTCCACTTGCTTCTCCTCTAAGTATACTTATTTCCTCATTTGATAGGCCTATGTACTTTTTTATCTCCTCCGGTATCTCCATCTTCACCCCCTTTGGGAAGTAAACGGACTCAACTTATTGCCTTTTCCATCGAGAATAATGTGGATAGACAGCACATTTGTGGAATCATGGGACACTGAGGAATTCACCGCTCTTCAGCTTTAAGCAATTGTTAGTGGTGTCGAACACCGCTCTAGTTCCAGAATTGAAGATGGTCAGTCATCCAAGTGAGAGATAATTCGGTGGACAACCCCGGATTACCTAACTACTTATGGTTTTGATTGTTTGACTATTCATTTATAAGCTTTTCCGCCCTACATATAAAAAGGTGCCGAGCTTGGAGTTGAGTAAGGAGGAAATAGAGAGAATAGTCAAGGAAGCTGAAGTCAACATAGAGAATGTGGTGGCCTCAGCCTCTTTGGATCATGATATAAATCTCACAGCTATAGCTACAGCACTAGATGACATAGAATATGAACCCGAACAATTCCCCGGAGTTGTGTATAGGTTAGATGATCCGAAAACGGCAACTCTTATATTCAGCTCTGGAAAGTTCGTTTGCACAGGCGCGAAGTCCCCAGAAGATGCAAAAAGAGCTATAATGAAGGTAGTAGAGAAATTGAAGGAGATAGGGATAGATATACGATCTGAGCCAAAGATAGAGGTCCAAAACATAGTGGCATCAGCCAATCTCAAAGCAAGCTTAAATCTGAATGAAATAGCTCTCCAGTTAGAGAACTCAGAGTACGAGCCTGAACAGTTCCCTGGTCTAATATACAGACTAGATGATCCCAAGGTAGTCCTCCTTCTCTTCGGCTCTGGAAAAGTGGTTTGCACAGGGGCGAAAAAGGTAGACGACATAGCTAGAGCAATATACAGAGTTATATCTGATCTGAGAGATTTAGGGCAAATGTGAGGAGATGGTATGGCCTTTAGAAGAGAAATAGCATTCAAACTATACTTAAAAGAAATATCCAATGGGAAATACGATAAAGAGGAGAGAGTACTGACTCTAAGCAACGGTTTAAAGGTCAGGAGAGTACACGTCATTGGCACAGTTGTGTCGAAATACGAGGGGAAAGAGAAGAACTACCTAGCTCTTACAATAGATGATGGCTCAGACACAATAAGGCTAAAAGTCTGGGGAGAAGATATTCCGAAATTAGCGTCAATTGAAATAGGAGACACAGTGGACGTAATAGGTAGGATTCGAGAGTACGGCGGAGAGTTGTACATATCTCCGGAGATAGTTAGGAAAATAGAGGATCCTAACTTCGAGATACTGAGGGAACTGGAGATGATAAAGTCTTATGTATCCAGGAGGGGAAAAACCGAGGAGCTAGAAGTCGAAATGGTACCAGAGGAAATAGATAAAAGAGAACAGCTCCTAAGACTCATAGAGGAAAAAGACTATGGAGAAGGAGTTAGCATGGATACTCTCTCCGAGGAATTGAGTTTAGATGAGGAGGAGTTATCGGACTTGATAATAGAACTGCTAAACGAAGGAGAAATATATGAACCAAAGCCAGGAGTTTACAGGAGGGTGCTGTAAAATGTATGACTACCACACCCTACTGAAGAGAGCCAGAGACTCTCTTCCAAAGAGCATCCTTGAAAAGAAGAGGTTTGAGATGCCTAGAGTAGTTTCCACTATAGAAGGGAATAGAACTGTAATAAGGAATCTGAAAGAGATATCTGAAACACTGAATAGAGACGAAGAACACATAATGAAATACTTACTGAGAGAGCTAGCTACTGCAGGAGGGATAGAGGGAGGAAAGGGAGTCCTCCAGGGGAGGTTCTCCAATAAATTCATATCCGATAGAATAGAGAAATACGTAAGGGAATTCGTTTTGTGTCCGATATGCAAGAGACCAGATACTAAGATCATCAGAGAGGGAAGAGTATACATGTTGAAATGTGAGGCCTGTGGAGCAAAAAGTCCACTGAGACATCTCTGAGGGGGATCGTCTTGATTAGAGTCAAAGTCCATAGGAAAGAAGGAGAAGTCATAGTAGCAATATGCGATGAGGAGCTCCTCGGAAGAGAGTTTAAAGAAGGAAGATTCGTTCTAAGGGTTGAAGAGGGATTCTATGGTGGGGATCTAATGACTCTAGAAGAGGGAATAAACCAAATAGGGAAATGCACCATAGCCAACCTAGTTGGGGAGAGAATAGTACGCGCAGCTATAGAGGCTGGATACGTAAGAGAGGAGAACGTACTGATTATAGGAGGAGTTCCACACGCCCAATTGGTGAGAATATGAGGAAATTCTGCTATAGGTGTGGGAAAGAGGACGTTAAACTAATAGATGGATTGTGTGACTCCTGCTTCTTGGAGAAGAACTACCCCGAGATACCGGAAATAAAAGTGGAAAAATGTCCTGTTTGTAATTCCGTCAGAAAGGGGAGGAAGTGGATTAAAAGTAGCCTAGAGGAACTATTAATGGGAGAAATTAAGAGAAAGACAACGTTTCCTGGAAAAATATTGGAATTAATGGTAACTTCCATTTCAGACGGTTCCTATTCAGTTGAAATGACCCTGTCCAATACATCAGGATCCGTTTTCTCTGTAGAATTAGAGGGGAAAATAGACCTAACAGAGAAGATCTGTCCAGAATGCTCCAAATTACTCCAGGGAGTACACACTGCCAAGGTCCAGCTAAGGGGCTTCAAGGAAGAAGAACTAGCATCAATTCTCGATCTAACTAATTCAATCGAGTTTAACTCAGACAATCCAATAGTGGAAATAAAACAGAGAAAAGAGGGGCTAGATCTAATGTTCTTGTCATTAGGGGACGCTAGAAAGTTTGTTAGGGAAGTAAGGAAGAGATATGGAGTCGAAATAAAGGAAAGCAAGAGACTGGTCGGTAGAGACAGGTCTACAGGCAAGAATAAGTACAAATTCACAATATCTGTTAGGATTAAGTTAAGAGAGGGAGAAAGGGTGAAACTAGATGGGAGAGACATGCTGGTAAAGAGAGTCTCTAGAGACAAGGTGGTTTTAGTGGATAGAAGAGGCAGAGAAAGGACTTATCCAGTGAAGAGGGTAATGAGAACAGGAAGGTAGTACCATGGGAGAAAGTAAGGCAAGAATAAGAATATCCTATCATAGGGAAGTGTCCGAGAAGATCTTTCTCTCCATATCCCCCGAGGAGAGTGGAGAAGTGCTGAGAAGAAATGGGGAAATATTAATTAAGTTGAAGGCTAATACCCCAAACAGACTCTTAGGAAAAATAAATTCTTGCCTGGAATCTATTATAGTGTCCGAGAACGTTTTAGGTGGGATATGCTTTGAGAAAGGGGAAGAGAAGGGAGAGTAACGGGGATGAACTGAAAGTCAGGATACCTAGGGAGGGAGAGGTACTCGGAATAGTGACGCAGATGTTGGGAGCAAATCATCTAAGGGTGATTTGCCAAGACGGGTACGAGAGAACCTGCAGAATTCCAGGGAAACTCAGGAAAAGGAGATGGATAAAGGAAGGAGATGTAGTCCTAGTAAAGCCCTGGGTAGTCCAAACCGATGAGAGAGGAGACGTAATTTGGAGATACTCTCAGACAGAAGCGAATTGGCTTAGAAGAAGAGGGTTCTTGAAATTAGAATGAGTTAGAGGTGATCTTCTTGCCTGAGGACATAGATAGAGTAGAAGAATTGATAGATAGAGAGAGGATGAAGGAAAAAGATTCAGACCTACTCAAGATAATAGACGGAGTATTTGATAAGTCCACTCTCATGGCTCTCTATGACCTAGTCAATCACGGAGTATTCGAAGTGCTCCAAGGAGTAATAAGCACTGGTAAAGAAGCACACGTATTCAGGGCACTTGATAAGAACGGGGATTACTTAGCGGTCAAGATATTCAGAACTGCTACAACAGATTTTCGAGATAGCATATGGAAGTACATAGACGGAGACCCGAGATTCACAAATATAAGGAAGAATAAATGGTATCTGATGAAGTTATGGGCGAAGAAAGAGTACAAAAATCTAAGAAGGGCTTATGATTCTGGAATAAGAGTTCCCGAGCCAATAAGGGTATCAGGCAACGTTCTAGTAATGGAATTCATTGGAGACAACGGAAATCCAGCACCACTAATGAAGGATTCCCCCCCAGAGGATCCAGAGGAGACCTTTCATCTTCTGATCAGATACCTCAGGAAACTCTACTGGGATGCCGAGTTAGTTCACGGAGACATTAGCGAATACAACGTGATGATGTGGGACAATCCCGTACTAATAGACTTCTCTCAAGGGGTGCTGAAGAGACACCCAGCTTCTGCCCCCCTCCTTAGAAGAGATATACAGAATCTGGTGAGATATTTCAGCAAACTCGGAGTAGAGACAGGAGATCCAATGGACATATTCTCAGACATCGTTGAAGAAGGTGATTGAATGTGGGATTATAGAGAATACCTTAGGATTCCAAGGGAAAGGGTAGGGTTAGTAATAGGAGAAGGAGGAAAAGTCAAGAAAGAAATAGAAAGGCTAACCAGTACCAAGATAACAGTTAGCAGTGACGGAGAAGTAATAATAGAGCCGAAAGGAGAGTTAGATGATCCTCTAGCTGTATGGAAGGCCAGAGATGTTATAAGGGCTATAGCCAGAGGCTTCTCCCCCGAAAAAGCAATGGACATAGTCAAAAAAGATCTAGTTCTAGAGATAATAAATCTTGAGGAATTTTTAAGTACTAGGAAGGCCATAACGAGACAGAAGGCTAGAGTAATTGGTAGAGAAGGAAAAGCAAAGGCGAAAATAGAGGAAACAACTGGGACTAGTATTTCCATACATGGCAAGACAGTTTCCATAATAGGCCAGCCCGAAGAGGTGGAATTGGCAAGAGAAGCGATAATCAAGCTATTGAGAGGCTCACCGCATGGTTCAGTTTATAAATATTTAGAGAGAAGAAAGAGGGAGCTTAAAGGAAAGAAACTCCTTTCAATGTGGGAATACTGATCCTTGATAGGGTGATTCAATGGCCCTAGCTGACGAATTATTCAGAGAATTCAGATCAATGAGTGTTAGTGAATTCTTCAGGAAGAACGCAGCTATGCTGGGATACACAGGCAGGATAAGGTCTCTGACTACCATAGTTCACGAAGGAGTGACTAACGCCATAGACGCTGGAGAGGAGTGCGGAAAACTCCCAAACGTCTACATAAGAATAGAAAACTTAGGAGATGGTGGTAGATACAGGATAACTATAGAAGACAACGCATCTGGAATCCCAGAGAAGTACATCCCAGAGGTATTCGGAAAGATGTTGGCTGGAAGCAAGGCCCATAGAAACATGCAGAGCAGAGGCCAGCAGGGATTGGGTATAAGCGGGGCAGTACTATTCTGTCAGACTTCTTCTGGAAAACCCGTGAGAGTGATAAGCTCTACCGGAGAGAAGGGGATTATAGCTGAAGTCATGATAGATGTTGAGAAGAATAAGGGAAAAGTCTCAAAAAAGGAAGAATTTGATCCGAAGGGGTGGATGGGAACTAGAGTAGAAATGGAAGCGAAGGGAGTCTCCTATAACAGATCGAAGTACGGGGCTTTCAATTATTTGAGATTGACCTCATTAGCGAATCCTCACGTCCAGATAGAATTGATAGAACCAGATGGGACCAAAGTGCTTTTCGAAAGAGTGACTGAAGAATTGCCGAAACCTCCGAAGGAAGTCAAACCACACCCATATGGAATAACTGCTGATGATTTACTTAGATTAGCCAGAGAGAAAGGAGGAGAGAGGAAGTCACTTAAGACAATTCTGGTAAAGGAGCTCTCAAGGTTCAGTGATAAGAGGGTCAGGGAGCTCAAGGAGAAAATGGCTCTCATTCTACTTTCAAGAAAACTAGAAACCCAAATAGAAGACTTAGACAAATATTTGAGTGAAATACAGGACGAAGAGGAGAAAAGAAGAATAAAGAAGATCTACTCAGGATTCCTCTCTCAGGCAGCTAAGATACTCAGAAAAGAAGCCAGATACTTAAATTGGGAGGAGGCAGATCTAATAGTAAATGCTTTCTCTAGGATGAAGCTCCTAGCTCCGCCTACAGAGGGACTAAGCCCGATAGGGGAAGAGAACATAAGTAGAACGATGAAAGCAGTTTTAAATCCAGAATTCGTTGCCTGTGTCACTAGGCCACCTAAGACCTATAGGGGAGGAATACCGTTCCAAGTGGAAGTAGGCATAGCATATGGGGGGCAAGTAGACGAGGAGGGAATAGAGGTATTCAGGTTCGCCAATAGGACTCCATTACTATTCGACAGGGGAGGTTGCGCTATAACTGAGGCGGTGAAATCCATAGATTGGAAGAGATATGGAATAGACCCAAACAAGGATAAAGTAGCCCTTTTAGTGAACATAGTCTCGGTGCACATCCCTTACACATCAACGGGGAAGCAAGCAATAGCGGACGTTCCGGAGATATCCAAGGAAATAAGATTGGCAGTTATGGAAGTAGCTAGGAAGCTCATGAGATATGTAAAGAGAAAGAAGAGGGAAATGGAGAAGGAAGCCAAGATGAAAGCCCTTCTCAAGTACGTTCCGGAAGTGGCAAAGGCCATGTCTAGGCTAACAGGAGCGTCTGAGGAGGAAATAGAAACTGAGCTATCCGAGTTAATATCCAAGAAGTATTTATCATCAGAGGATTTCAGCGAAGAAGAGAGAGAAGAAGCTATTAAAAAAGAAGAAAAGGTAATTCTAATTAGTAATGGTGGTGGTTTAGATGAAGGTAGCAGAAAAGAGGCTGAGACAACTCGGGAATAGGATGCTTCAGGAATTAAAGAGAGGAAATTCCCCATACATAGAGATCCCTGTAAGAGCTTTGGGGAACGTTTACTTCGACTCTGAGAGGAGACTACTCCAGTTAGGGGAAAAGAGTGGAAGGAGATACTTCCTGAACCTAGCTCACGCTAAGAAGTTCATGCAGACTCTTTTGGTAGCCTCCTACTGTTTGGAATTGATACAAAAGGGAAAGCACGCTAGTCTCAGAGATGTATACTATGCTCTGAAGAGGAATCTTCCGAATTCCAAAGAAGTAACCTTTCAGGATCAATCCGAATCAAATCCAGTAATAGAGGATCTAGAAGTATCACTCAACCTTCTGAGGGAGGAGCTACACATTTCCGCAGACAGAAAAGGCTACCTAATAGGGAACATAGTGCTCAGAGAGAGAGTGGTAGACGAGACCTTTGAGATAGATGCCTCGCAACTCGGGACAGGAGGTTGGGGAATCCCAAGCAACGTCGAGGAAATAGAATTCCTAGACATACAAGCAGATTACGTGCTGGTAATAGAAACTGGAGCGATGTTCGAGAGATTAGCAGAAGAGAGATTCTGGAAAAAGAACAACTGCCTCATGGTAGCCACTAAGGGTCAGCCTAGCAGGGGGACTAGGAGGTTAATACATAGGCTTTACTACGAGGCCAATTTACCAGTTTACGTCTTCACAGACGGAGATCCATATGGCTGGTACATATACAGTGTGATAAAACAAGGAAGCATAAATCTGGCCTATCTATCAGAGAAACTAGGAACTCCAGATGCCAAGTTCCTCGGAGTCACCATGAGCGACGTTGACAAATACAATTTGCACGGGCAAGTCCACAAACTAAAAGAGGGAGACATAAAAAGAGCCAAGGAGCTGAAGGACTACCCCTGGTTCAAAAACGAAGAGTGGCAAAGGGAGATAAACCTCATGTTGGAGAAGAAGATACGTATAGAGCAACAGGCTTTTAGCAGCAAGAGTTTGGAGTACGTAGCAGAAGTTTATCTTCCAGAGAAAATAGAGAAGGAGGACTTCCTACCCTAGGGGATTCCCATGAGGGTATTAGTTGCTGGAGTCTTTGATCTCTTGCATCCCGGCCACCTCTACTTTTTGAGGAGAGCAAAGGAAATGGGGAGAGAGCTAATAGTGATAATAGCTAGGGACGAGATAGTCCTAAAGGAAAAGGGAAGACATCCAGTGATTCCAGAGAAACAAAGGAGAGAAATGGTTGAAGGACTCAAGCCAGTTGATAGGGCCATACTTGGGGACAAAGAAGACTTTCTGAGACCTGTAGAAGAAATAAATCCAGATTTAATAGTTTTGGGACCAAATCAAGAGGTAAACGAAGATGAATTACTCAAAAAACTCAGAGAGAGAGGAATGAAATCCAAAATCGTGAGAATAAATGAGAAGTATGAATGCGAGCTGAACAGTTCTTCTAAGATAATAAGTAGGGTCCTAGAGTTATTCGGAAGGGATTAGTTTGATCAGATATCACTTACCTATGCACAAGAGGATACTACTACTCTTCTTACTGGTTTCCTTCTCTTATCTCATGATACTTTTCCTAATGGGAGGATTCTCGAGACTTTTCGAGTCAATAGGACTAAATAGAGGGGAGTCTCTCTTTATAGCAACACTCATACTCTTCTTGTCTTTGGCACTGAGTGGAGTAAATGTCCCAATACTCGAATTGGAAAGGGAGTGTTTCGTTCCCTCTGAGAGATTCATAGTCTTTTTCGGGATACCATATCCAATTCCAGAATTCAAGAGGGAGAGAACGGTAATTGCAATAAATTTGGGTGGAGCCCTCATACCCATACTCGTTTCTATTTATTTACTCCCATTCATGCTTAAGGAGATAGGGATACTGCCTATAATTCTATCTTTGGGATTCGTCTCCCTAGTGAGTTTCTCTGTTTCCAGAGTAATTCCAGGGGTGGGAATAGTCACTCCAGCACTTGTCCCACCAATGAGTTCTGCTCTAATTTCCTCTGCATTTGGAGAAGTGGCAGTTCCTTTAGCTTACTTCTCCGGAACCATGGGCACCCTAATAGGAGCAGACGTAATGAGGCTAATTTCAGAGTGGAGTAAGATAAACTCCCCTCTAGTTAGTATAGGGGGAGCAGGAACCTTTGACGGAATATACCTGACCGGAGTGATCTCCATAGCATTGGTCTCATTCATTTCTCCCTAAGTAACACACTGTGTGTCTCCTTACCACTACTATCTCATTGCTTAGAGACTTCTCCCCTTCTCCATAAATAGTGGAATACATCTTATAATAAACGAACTCCAGCCTCTAAGTTATCCATTGAGAAAAAACACGAGGTAGAGCAAAACTTGCTGGTGCAGTGTTCAACCAGAGTGTGAGATAGTTTTTTCTCCGTTGAAATCTCTAAGCAGACGGGGGAGTCCTTGAAGGCTGTAATCCTAGCAGCAGGCAGAGGAAGTAGATTAGGGGAATTAACTAAGGAGAGACCGAAGGGATTAGTGAAACTCCTTGGATTGACATTACTAGAAAGGGCAATACTCTCTGCTAAGGAAGGCGGAGTAGAGGACTTCGTCATAGTAATCGGATACAAGGGAGAGAAAATAAGAGAGGAGATTGGAGATGGAAAGAGATACTCCGCGAGGATAAGATACGTGGAAAACGAGGAATGGGAAAAAGGAAATGGTCTCTCCTTGCTGAAAGCTAGAGATCACCTATCATCAGAGAGCAGATTCATAATAATGATGTGCGACCACGTTTTCGATCCCAGTGCTATTAAAAAACTAGTTAATTTCAAAGAGGAATATCCCTTTGTCCTCCTAGTTGACAGAGACCTATCGAGAGACACCGGAGAAGCGACTAGGGTTAAGCTGAGTAACAACTTAGTCATAGACATAGGAAAGGGATTGAAGGAATATCAAGCCTTAGATTGCGGGCTAATGCTATCTACTCCCGAGATATTTCGTGCCATAGAGGAAAGCTTGAAGGTTGGAGACGACTCTCTCTCCGGGGGAATAAGAGTTCTCTCCAAGAAAGGAGGAGTTAGAGCTCTAGAAATAGATGGATTCTGGATGGACATAGATACTCCAGAGAACTTGTCTGAAGCGGAAAGGACACTACTCAATAGTTTGACTAAACCCGAAGATGGAATAATATCGAGGTCAATAAACAGAAGGATATCCACTAGGATATCTGCCCTAATCCTGAAGAAATGGGGAAGAGTTAATCCAAACCTAATATCTGCTTTTAGTTTTCTAATAGCAATTTCATCATCTATTTTATTTGCTATTGGGTCACTAGCACTCGGAGGAATACTAGCTCAGACCTCTTCCATAATAGACGGTTGCGATGGAGAAGTTGCGAGGCTTGGATTCAGGAGATCAAAGTTCGGGGCTTGGTTGGATTCACTATTAGACAGAATAGCGGATTTCTCTATGATATTTGGTCTTTCATGGGGCTATTGGGAGCTAGCTCATGACCAAGTGGTTTGGCCTCTCTGCTTTCTATCCCTAATGGGAACTTTCCTAATAAGCTACACCGGAAGTAAGTATGAACTAGATTTCGGGGAATTGGCTGTGTTCTCAAGAGTAGATGCTACCAGAGACGTCAGGATCTTTCTCCTCATGATAGGGGCAATACTGGGAAGACCAATAGAGACCCTACTCCTCTTGGCCGTAATAACGAATTCAATGGTAATTAGGAGAATCCTAATCACTTGGAAGAGGTGGAGGGAATCCCCCTGACTCTGAGGGAAGAGGAAACGTCTCTCCCAAGAGGTAAATTCAGCGACAGCTCCAAGAGAAACTCTCCTACTCCACAGACGCAACTCTCCAATCCTAATCTCTCCGTGATTTCCTTAGGACTAGTTTTTTGGGAGAAAACTAATATCCTCTCGTTTATGGGGTTTAACTCGAACGAGAAATTCTCTCCCTCTCCTAGGACGGATTCAGCATCCTCTGAGCAGAACTTAACTCTGACTTTTCTGGCTTTCCTCAGAAAGGACTTTACCTCTCCCTTAAGTGAGTTTCCGGAGGGAAAGACCCTCATCTCAGAGTAGTCTTCTTGGGTGGAAATGGTTAATTTCCCCCCTCTCTCTACTTCGTATTCGAAAGAGGGAGTGAGACCACAAATTACCACACCTTTGAGATTGCCCTCCTTTATTCTCAAACCCCTCATTCTAATTATTCCTTCTCCCTCTTTATCCACAGATATGTAATAGGGACCGAAAGGCACTTTCGCTCTAATTCCCCTTGATTCCCTCTCCGCTTTGAAGATATGTTTCACCGAGTAACTCCTGTGACTTCCGGATCCTGTGTAATACCCCTCTATTTCTATTTCTCCAATCTCGAATGTCTGCTCTTCTTGAAAGAAGATTTCTCCGGAGCGAATTGATTCCGATATGATCTTAACCTTCGAGTTCAAATCCTTGGCCTCTTTTGATATGTAATAGGCTAGGAGGATCAGGAGAATTGGGATTAGGATCACTGGGGGAAAATTCTTGGTCAGAGGATAAAGAATCAGGAGGAACAGCACGAACAAGAAGAGAGAAATAGAGAGTACTGGGCCTACTCTCCTATATACCGGGATTACCTTCCCTTCTTTGATTTCCAATTGAACTCCTCCGCGTAACAGCTGTCCCGATATTTCCCACTTCTCTGTTATTGCTATTTATTGTTTTTCCTTTTTCACTTCTCTTCCTCTTTTCTGATCCTTCTCAGCTTCTTCAGAGATTTAACGGCAGCCTCTACTGCTCTTTTAGCGTAGTTTACTCTAGCGTGTGCTTCTGCCCTAGTCATCCCTGGGCCAGAAATTCCTAGGGCAACTGGCTTCTCGTACTCCAAGCTGAGATCCATTATCTTCCTGACGGCGTGACTCATTATGACTTCGTCGTGCATAGTCTCCCCTTTTATCACAGCCCCGAGGGTTACTACAGCATCTATTTCCTCTCTCTTTAAGAGCTCCTTGGTAGCTAGGGGAACCTCCATTACTCCAGGAACCATCACTATTTCCTTCACTTCAGCACCTAGGAATTCAGCGTGTTCTAAAGCTAAATCCAACATCAGCTTGGTTATCTCGAAGTTGAACTCAGAGACCACTATGCCCAACCTGACCATGTACTTCCCCAACCAGTTTCGTGAAACGTTGAAAAGCTTTTCCTACGATTCCCATGGGGATGAATTTGCTCATGAAGGAGGCAAAGTCAGGGGAGATCAGAGAGGAAATTAAGGAGATCTCGGAGAAAGAGGGGGTTCCACTGGAATTCCTTCTGAAGAAGATATCTCAAGGGAAGGTGATAGTACCTAGGAACCTAGAGAGGAGGGAAGAGGTGAAACTGGTAGGAATAGGGGAAGGACTCACAACCAAGGTGAACGTGAACGTGGGTACTTCTACTCTGCAGACCGACTTGGAAATGGAGCTGGAGAAAGCCAGAATAGCTGTTGAATACGGTACCGATACCATGATGGACCTGAGCACCGGAGGAGATCTAGACGAAATAAGGAGGAAGTTAATGGAGTTTCCAGTCCCCTTTGGAACAGTTCCAGTATACCAAGCTTTCCTCGAAGCAATAAAAAAGAGAGGAGCAGGAGTTGAGATGACAGAGGACGATCTCTTCAAAGTCATAGAGAAGCACTTCAAGGATGGAGTCGACTTCGTTACAGTCCACTCTGGAGTAACCAAGGAGACCATAGAGAAGGCAATGGCCAGAAATGAGAGGAGAGTAGCTGGAATAGTCAGCAGGGGAGGAGCAATAATTTCTGCTTGGATGCTTCATAACGAGGAGGAAAATCCTCTGAATAAGAATTACGACTACCTTTTGGAACTAGCATCTGAGTATGACGTAGTACTGAGCTTGGGAGATGCTCTCAGGCCCGGATCTGTTTTGGATTCAAGCGATTACTTGCAAATGGCTGAAATGCTGGAGATATCCAGATTGGTAGAGAGGGCTTGGGAGAAAGGGGTACAAGTAATGGTTGAAGGCCCAGGCCATGTGCCTTTGGACCAAGTAGCTCCCAACGTCAAGCTGGAGAAGTCCCTTTGCAAGGGAGCGCCTTATTACTTGCTGGGCCCCTTGGTCACTGACATAGCTGCTGGTTACGATCACATCTCTTCAGCAATAGGAGCAGCCATAGCATCTGCAGAGGGAGCTGACCTAATATGCTACCTGACTCCAGCTGAGCACCTATCTCTTCCGACTCCAGAAGAGGTGAAGGAAGGACTAATAGCCTCTAAGATAGCTGCCCATGCAGGAGACATAGTCAAGCTAGGGAAGAGAGCTCTAAAGAAGGACAGGGAAATATCAGAGGCTAGGAGAAACCTAGACTGGAAGAGAATATATAGCC
>Ga0190367_1000486_pt1 | contig 28818 bp, 31 predicted proteins | sample 4872181011_MG_FD_171838 | JGI IMG/M metagenome (GOLD analysis project Ga0190367, IMG submission 171838) | Hydrothermal vent microbial mat bacterial communities from Southern Trench, Guaymas Basin, Mexico - 4872-18-10-11_MG | ecosystem: Environmental > Aquatic > Marine > Hydrothermal vents >...
GTACTGGCAGGGGTCGCATTACAAATCAATGCTAAAGATTTTAAGTGAGGCTAGACTTTTAAGAGAACGGGGTAAGTGAGCTCAGGTGACAAGGATGGTTTTCCTATCACCCTCTGAGGGAAGCCTGCTTGTGGGAATCATTAGGAATGCTCTATCAAGCTACCTAAGCGGTGGTAGAATCACTCTCCCCGAGAACGTTCCCTCAAAATTCATGGTGAGGAAAGGGGTCTTTGTGGGTTACGAGTATATTGTTGAGGAATGTGGAATAAGGGGAAGAGTATCTAGAGGGAGGCAGGGAACTCCCTTCCCATCAGAACATTTAGTAAAGCTTGCAATAAACACTGCAATAAATCTAGCAGTAAACGATCCGCGCTTCCCTCCTCTCTCATTCCTCGATCTCAACTCGATAGTAATAGAGGTGAGCATAATAACCGGAATTAAGAGCGTTAAGGCTACAAGTCCCGAAGAGCTTCTCTCATGCCTTGAAATAAGCAAGTCTAAGGGCGCCAAGTACGGCTTAATGATCGAAAAGAGACTAGTTAAGGAGATCCTTTTACCTCAAATAATCGTTGAGTACGGTTGGGACGCTCAAAGGGCTTTAGAACAAATATGCTTTAAGGCAGGGCTTCCTCTCGACGCCTGGAAGTACCCTGACGTGAAAATCTATACGCTTGAAACCCAAGTCTTTTACGAGCTTGAGCCTAAGGGAGAAGTCATTGAGAGGAAACTTTTCTTTGAGAAAGGGGAGGACTAATGTTAGTATACTTCGCCCCCTGCGGCATGGGGCTTGGACATGCAGCTAGGACGCTTGCTATAGCCGGGAAAATCGTGGAAAAAGGGCATACAGCCGTATTTTCAACCTATGGCGATGCGGTCTCCTTTCTTAAAAAGCAAGGTCAAAAGGTACTAGTTTCATATGAGCTACAGTACGAGCAGGCTAAGGACGGCAGCGTGGATTTAAGGCTCACAATAGCTAAGGGCCCTCGCTCGCTCTACATATTCGCTAGACAGGTAGCAGCGGAGCTATACTACACTGGAATATTCGAGCCAGATATAGTAGTATCGGATAGCAGGTTGTCCTCCTCAATTGCAGCCCTCTTCCGCAGAATACCATCGGTTCTCATCTCAAATCAGCTCATCGTGAGAATACCGGTCAAGAGAAAGCTTAATAGAGGCCTAAATTTCGCGAAATCCCTGGCGGAGAACGTTCTATTAGAGGCTACAATGAACGTCTGGAGGAGAAGCTCGCTAATAATAATACCGGACTTCCCTCCGCCCTATACGATATCCCGGCATAACATAGTCTTTAAAGAGGAATACAGTGATAAAACGGTCCTCGTAGGTCCCCTAGTGACAAAAATGCCCGAGGAGCTCCCTCCAAGAGAGTCGCTCAGAAAATCCTTGGGAATAGATGACCGAGTATTCGTCCTAATCGTCGTGAGTGGAGTAAGAGGGGAGAAGGAAGCCCTTCTACAGCTATTTAAAAAAGTTCTGAGTAACATATCTTTAAGCGACGATTACTACATTATCGTTACAGCCGGTTTTGCTGAGCGAGTAGAAGAGGTCGAGTATATTAGAGATAACGTCGCGATCTATTACTGGCTCTCTAATAAGTTCGAATACTTAAAGGCTGCTGACGTCCTCGTCTCTCATGGGGGACATACCACTCTAGCTGAGGGAATGTACTACGGAGTACCTCAAATAATCGTTCCCTCAATATCGCACACTGAGAGAGTAGGAAATGCTAGGTCCCTCGAGTCCTTAGGCATAGGCATATTGCTCCCCCAGGAAAACTTAACTGCTAAAAGCTTTGAGGAGGCCTTGGAGAAGATCTATAAGTCAGAGGATTACCGAAGAAGGGCTAGAGAGATCTCTGAGGAGGTCTGTAGAATTAGGGCGGCTGAGAGAGCCGCTGAACTAATAATTAAAGCAGCTAATGAGGAGCCAATTTCTTAACCTTAGCCACGAAGCTTGAAAGCTGTTGCTATGTGAAGCTACTAGGTACGTAGAGTTTATGTAAGGAATTATTGTTGAATATGTTGAGGATTCAAGTTTGATAGACCTTCATGGACGTTAATAGTTTTGGTCCACCAAACCCTTGGGCTTCATTGCCTTCTGGTCCCCTTTCATCGGAGACCATATCATCGGCTTCCGCCCTGCCAGAGGCAGAACATTAGTCCGTAGTTTTCTGTATTATGGTGTGTCTTTCTATGCCTCTTAATGCTATTAGGTGTGCTGGTACAGTATTTCCAATAAACTTATAAATTAGTAAACCAGAAAGCTATTGGTGACCGCTGAGCTCCCGAGGGGGCCAAGGCTCCCGTAGGCGGCTCAGCGAAGACCGTAATGAACCTATCCGTAGCAGATACAGAAAAATATAATTTGCTATATGAAGCTACGGATTAGGGAAACGGCTGGGAGCAAGCCTATTAATAATCTCTCTAGGAATTGGGTGGAGGAGTGGATGCCGCCATGAGCCTTGAGGGGTACATTGTTAACTTTAGGCTGGGAGGAAAGCGCCAGTATCCAAATCAAGTGATCATAGAGATACCCAATGTTAGATCGACAAAAGAGGCTGCGCGTTTCTTGAACCGTAAAGTAGTATGGATCTCCCCTAAAGGCGTTAAGGTAAGAGGGAAAATACTTAGACTGCATGGGAGAAAGGGTAAGTTAGTTGCATACTTCAAGAAGGGACTTCCAGGACAGGCTTTAGGTACAAAAGTTCAGATAATTTAACAAGATGATTTTCGGAAAAGCTTATATAAGTCTGCGTGCCATAGGGCATCCATAAAAGGAGTAGTGAATGCCTAGAAGGAGTCTGACTCGTAAAAAGCGTAGGAAGGGACACAGTGGATTGAGCGTCGGCGAAATATACGATGTTACTATTCAAGGTCTGAGCCGTAGAGGTGAGGGCATCGCTAAGGTTAATGGGATAACTATCTTTATCCCAGGAGCGCGCATTAAGGAAAGAGTTTCTGTGAAAATAGTTAAGGTCTTAAGGAGCTATGCTATTGGGAGAATACTGGAGTAGGTTAGTAAGTTAGATGGAGAATATTTTTGGCGATTTTAAACTTAATCTTTTTTACTCTCCTTTAAAATATCTATCTCTGGAGTAGGATATGAGGTACTCAATACTTGCTGACTTATTTGATAGGATCGAAAGCACGAGTAAAAGACTTGAAATGACGGCATTACTCGTTCAACTATTTAAGAATACTCCTCCAGAAGCTGTAGATAAAGTGGTTTACCTTACTCAGGGCAAACTAGCTCCCGATTACATGGGCATAGAGCTTGGATTAGGCGAGAAGCTCACTATGCGTGCAGTAGCCCTAGCTTCGGGAAAGAGTCTACGTGAAATAGAGGAATTGTTTAAAAAGCTAGGGGACTTGGGGCTCGTGGCAGAACGAGCTCTTGCAACAACAAAATCCACGAGCATACTTGATTTCTTTGGAGCAGAAGTCGCAAAGCGAGAGCTCTCCGTAGATAGGGTCTATAATACCCTCATAAGAATCGCAAAGGCCGCGGGTGAGGGAGCTCAGGATACTAAAGTTTCCCTCCTCACAAGTCTCCTTAAGGATGCAACGCCTAAGGAGGCTAAGTATATTGTCAGAATGATTACGGGGAGATTAAGGTTAGGAATAGCAGATATGACGATCTTAGATGCCCTTGCAGTAGCATATGGAGGCCTTAAGTCTTATCGGGACGTCATTGAGAGGGCTTACAATGTCCACCCTGATCTCGGATATATTGCTAAGATCCTAGCTACAGAAGGCCTTGAGGGGTTAAAGAAAATTAGGATCTGCGTAGGCATACCAGTTCTTCCCATGCTTGCGGAGAGGCTCAGCGATCCACTGGAGATCCTAAACAAGCTTGGAGGAGAGTGTTTAGCTGAATATAAGTACGATGGAGAGCGAATGCAAATACACAAGGACGGCGATGGAGTGATCATATTTAGCAGGAGGCTTGAAAACATAACGAGTCACTATCCAGATGTTTGCGAACTGACGCTTAAGTGCGTTAAGGCTAAAAAAGCAATAATTGAGGGCGAGGGTGTAGCGGTAGATCCAGATACTGGTGAAATGTTGCCTTTCCAGGAGTTAATGCATAGGAGGAGGAAGTACGGTATAGAAGAGGCCATGGAAAAGTACCCCGTTGTAGTTTTCCTCTTCGACTGTCTTTTAGTAAACGACGAGGATTTAACTCAAAAGAGCTTAATAGAGAGGAGAGAGTACCTGAAAAAGATAGTGGAGGAAACGGAGAGATTCCGTCTCTCTGAGGGTAAGATCGTTCGCGATCCTAAATCCCTTGAGCTATTCTTCGAGCAGGCGATAAGCGAAGGTTGTGAGGGTATAATGTGCAAGGCTATAGGCTTTAATGCAATATACCAAATGGGAGCTAGAGGATGGCTTTGGATAAAATATAAGCGCGATTATAAGTATGAGATGACCGATACCGTAGATTTAGTGGTTGTCGGTGCTTTTTATGGCAAGGGTAAGAGGGCTGGAACGTACGGTGCACTATTAATGGCCGCTTATAACCCTGAAACTGACACATTTCAAACAGTATGTAAGGTAGGTAGCGGATTTACTGATGAGGATCTAGCGAAGCTCCCTGAACTTTTGAAACCCTATCAAATTCCTCATAAACACCCTAGAGTCGAGTCTAAAATGGAGGCTGACGTGTGGTTCGTTCCAAGCGTTGTGCTTGAAATCGTAGGTGCGGAAATAACTCTAAGCCCGCTACATACCTGCGCATTAGGTCAAGTCAAGGAAGACGTGGGATTAGCCATAAGATTCCCCAGGTTTACTGGAAGGTATAGATTCGATAAGAGTGCTGAGCAGGCCACTACAGTAAGGGAACTAATTGAGATGTACAATAGCCAGAGGAAGAGAAGCTCTCTTTGAAGTAGCTAGAACGGTCACTCAGCTCTCCTCTTCTTCAAGAGTAACGTTTCAACCATCCACCTAAAGGATCCCTTAAGTTCTCTAAGTCTTCTTTCATCATATACATTCCAGACGATGACTTCTTCTAGAAATCCCTTAGGAGTTTGCCTAACTTTATATTTCAAAGCTTTCTCTTCCTCGAGTTCTCCTGAAAGCACTCTCTCTTCATCATCTCTTCTCATTTTCTCAAGAATGCTGTTTAAGAAGAAGTTCCTGAACAAGGGGTCTCTAACGTTGACTTTCTTTAGGGGTCTGAGCACAATTTTATCCTCAAATATCACCATTTTCCCTATGACTTCTCCACCAAGTTTCCGTGAGTAGATCTTAGTTTCCTGACGAGCCACAACTTCCGGAACTGAAGGCCTCTCTTCTCTTGTTGTAATCTCCTCACGTAAGAGGGCTGAGGCGGGCTTGAAGCTCTCGTTCGCCAGTTTTTCATTTATTATACCAACCACTGTGCGCAGCAGCTCTATTTCATTTTCAAGATCCCTGATGCGTTTTTCAAGGTATGTCTTGAGTTCTGCAAGCTTCTTTACTCTCTCATTCGACTCCACTTCTATCGCCATGTAATACTACTTCAAATAACTATTTTAATAAACCTATGATTAGTCAGAATGTTAGCGATGAAATAATGTGATGAATATGCCTGTGCGACGCATAAAGGCCCTAATATTCGACTTAGACCAGACTTTAGTAGATAGCATCGAGAGGTTCTTCGTAGTTTTCAATAGTACCTTGAAATTCTTTGGAGGAGAGCCTTTGGAGTGGAGCGAATTCATGAGGTCTTATAGGGAAGATACCCTTGATCAGTACATACCCAGCGGTATTGAAAAGCACGTGTTTTGGGATCATTTTCTGAGGCACTACGATTCTTACAACGTCGAGAGCCGGGTTATTGAGGGAGCGCGCGAAACGCTTAGCCTTCTTAAGGCTAGGGGCTTCTATGTAATAGTTGTTACAGGAAGAAAGTCTAGTAGAGGTGTTGTGGAGGCCGAGCTCAGGAAGTTAGGGTTACTTCCCTACGTGGATGCAGTGTATACTGCCGAGAACGTTGATGAAATATCTAAAGGTTTTTCCAAGAGAAGCCTTATGGAGAGAATTTTAAGAGATTATCGTCTAAAAGCGGTGGAATGTGTCTTTATAGGAGACTATAAGCCTGATATGACTATAGGAGCTGACTTGGGAATCCTCACTATAGGAGTGCTAACTGGACACGAGACAGAGGAGGCTCTTAAGAGGGCGGGAGCCGATTACGTTATTAAAAGTGTGAAAGAGTTGCCAGGTCTATTGAGGAGGTTGGGCGTCCTATGAGAGCTCTTATAGTATCCTGTGGTAACCTTAACTTAGACGTTTACATGAAAGTCGAGAGTTTACCAGAGAGGGGTTCAGCTACGGAGTCCAAGGACTTTTACTTCTCAGGCGGCGGCGCTGCCAGTAACTTTGCGGTCGCAATGTGTAGATTGGAGATGAACGTGAGGCTTCTTGCATGTGTTGGAAACGACTTTTTAGGAGAAATGCTACTCCAAGAACTTGCTAGAGAGGGAGTAGACACGAGTTATATTAGGAGGGTGAATGCAACTACAGGACTTGTCGTTGTGATTGTCGATGAGCAAGGAGAGCGAACTATGATCGCTTTCCGAGGGGCGAACAACCTCCTCAGTCATGAGGTGGTGGAGGAGAGTGTATTAAGTCAGGCTGTTCTCTTTCATGTAGCAAGTCTTTCTGGAGACAAAACTCTAAGGATTCTGAAAAAGGTTAAATCGATAAATGAATCGATTGTCACGAGCTACGATCCTGGAGGAGTAGCCATAAGGGACAGGGCTGAAGTTTTGAAGGCGCTAAAATACACCGACATTTTGCTTCTAAATGAACGGGAATTCAAAGGTATTTTCAGCCATTATAAAAGCGAGCTATTAGAGTCTTTCTTAAGTCAAGGCACGAGGCGACTTCGAATTGTAGTCATTAAGAGAGGGGGAAGGGGGGCAAGTTTTCTAGCGAAGCCATTTTGCGTGGATGTTCCAGCTTTTAAGGTTAACGTTGTAGATGCAACAGGTGCAGGGGATGCTTTTAACGCAGGTTTCTTATTTGGCTATCTGCTTAATCTCAGCCCTGAAGAGACCTTAACTCTCGCTAATGCAGTAGGTGCGCTGAAAGTTTCTCGCAAGGGGGCTCGTAGCTCTCCATTCCTTGCTGAGGTTTTACTTTTCCTGAGGGAAAGGGGTTTCAAAGGGCTTGCGGAAGCCATAGAAGTCAGGGCTAAGGTTTTGAAACGATAAGTATCTAAGGAATATTTCTCAAATAGTAACTGGGGCTTGTAGTGTCTGAAGCACTAATAGAGAGAATATCAACAGGAGTTCCCGAAATAGATAAGATGCTAGCAGGAGGTATACCTAAGGGTTTCCTAGTAGCCGTTGTAGGCGAACCTGGTTGCGGTAAGACTATTTTCTGCTTACATTTCATAAATGAGGGCATTAGGCGAGGTGACAAGAATATTTTCGTGACTACCGAAGAGAGCAGGGAGAGTATAGTACGCCAGGCACTTCAGTTCGGTTTCGACTTTCCATCGGCAGTAGACGAGGGAAAATTAGTTATCGTAGACGCTTTAATGAGACCGCCGGATGATGAGTTTTCCTTATCAAGTCTCGACGTAGAGGACTTAGTGAGAAAGGTAATACAAATAAAGAGGAAGTTAGGATACGGACATGCGAGGCTTGTAATAGATTCTCTATCAGCTTTTTGGCTTGATAAGCCAGCTATGGCTAGACGTTACTCATACTTTGTCAAGAAGGTTCTATCGCGATGGGGGTTTACAACGCTAGCTACATCGCAATACGCTATCACAACTTCAGAAGCCTTCGGCTTCGGCATAGAGCACGTAGCGGATGGAATAATTAGGTTTAGGCGAGCTGTTCGAAAAGGCATGTTAAGAAGATATATAATAATTGAAAAAATGAGACAGACGCCGCACGATAAGAGAATGTATGAAATCGACATAGTAGACGGCACGGGATTAGTAATTGTGGGACCTACAGATATGAGGAAAGAGGACATAGCGCTGCCTAGCAGGGTTGTAAGGCAGATAGTTGAGAGGAAGAAGGCATCTGAGGAGGAAATTCCCTAAGGGTTCTTACCGTGAAAAGTTTTTCGTTCAGAGAGCTTGTATTACGCAGGTACAGGATAAAATCTGAGCTTGAAAATTTTCTCTCACACGAGTCCATTAAAAGAGCCATAAACGACTATCACGCGAGAAGACCTCCAAGACCATGTGGACTAACGGTTCATTCTGCTGTAGGCTGTCCGTTGAGGTGTAACTACTGCTACATTCAGGATATGGGATTCGACTTCATTCAGGCAAGACCTTATGCGCTTAGGGGAGTAGAATTGGCCTACGCTCTCATTTCCAATAAATATTTCATTCCAGGACTTGAGGGAACGTACCTGCCCTTTGGGAGCATTTCTGAACCCTTCCTCTCTAACGTTATCGATAGGACGCTTGAATACATGACGCATATATCGAGATACCTCGGGAATCCCATGCAGTTTTCAACTAAAATGTTCTTAAGCGAAGCGATTGTAAGAAGGCTTAAGAGTATTGACGCGCCAATAAGTCCTCTCATAACGATTGTAGCGACGAGAACCTCTAAAATCCTTGAGCCGAATGCTCCTCCTGTAAGTAGAAGGCTTGAGTCCATTAGAGTTCTCAGAGCGCACGGGTTCTACCCAATTCTTTTCCTAAGACCCCTTATACCTGGCGTAAGTTTAGAAGAAATAGAGGAGGTCATTGAAGTTTCCAAGGAGGCTGGTGCTATCGGAGTTGTAGTTGGAAACTTAAGAGTGACGCAAACGATTCTTTCGAGGCTTAAAAGAGCGGGCTTTAACTTAAGTGAGTTGCTTAAGGTTATACCTCGTACCCTTAAAGAAGGTCAGCAGCTATCTATAGCGTATTCTCTTAAGGATGAAGTCCTGAGATTAGCTAAAGAAAAGGGACTCATAGCTCTTAAGTCTGCGTGTTGTGCTAACGCCCTTAATATCTTCTTGAGTAAGGGTGTGAGAGTTCCTTGTGCAAACGTATGCTATGTGGAAAAAGTTTTCTGCACCAATTGTCCTGTGGAGTGTGAAAAGCATATTCCCGATATAGAATTAGAGGATGTCAGTTATGGGATCAGGAACCTTTTCAAAATCAATAATTTCTCGATTAATATTACTAAACGCTACATAGAGATTTATCTTCCTTCAAAGAGTTTAAGAAATAGGCTGAGAGCTAAAGGACACCTACTTCGGATGCTGTCCACTTTGTATAGGCGTAAAATAATCCTTAAAGTAGGAGGCAGTTGCTGTCGAACTCCAGTAGAATTTATTACTGACATTACCTATAAGTAAAGTATGAAAAGTGGGAAGGGGGATTTCCCGGCTTTAGAGATAATATACGATGAGAGAATTATCGAGGTAGCTAAGAAAATAGCTGGAGACATAGTTTTCTCGAAAAACATAGGAAAAACCATGAAGAAGTGGAGAGAACGATTTCAAATAACTCAAATGGAGCTAGCTGAAGCTATGGGCGTATCTCCCTCCGTTATAAGCGACTATGAGAGCGGTAGGAGGAAGTCGCCGGGAGCGCATATGATTAGAAAATTCGTTAAAAGCCTTATCGAAATAGATGTTCGCAGGGGCAAGCCCACCCTATCGCGTCTAATGAAAATGTTCATAGAGGCTGAAGGTTCCTATAAAGCCATAATTGACATGAGGGAGTTCAGTGAGCCTGTAACTATTAGAAACTTCTGCCAGCACATAGACGCTGAGCTTGTAGTTGGTGAAGAGGTTAAGGATAACGTTCTGTTAGGGTATACGGTAGTAGATAGCATTAAAGTGGCAATAGATGTTCCTGCACATGCCTACATAAGGCTCTTCGGCACAACTACTCAGAGGGCTGCAATTTTTACAAACGTCCGGTATGGGAGAAGTCCTCTAGTTGCAGTAAAGGCTTTTCAAGCCGGCACAGGTTTACGACCTGCACTAGTAGTTCTTCAAGGCCCTAAGAACGTGGATCCGCTGGGGTTGATAATAGCTAAGAGGGAGAAGATTCCCCTCGCTCTGTCGAGGATCCGGGATTTAGAGGAGCTTGTGAAAAGGCTTCGGGCAATATAGTTGCCATTACTCAATTTCTATTCTCAGTCCTCTCCTCCTCTTAGGAATCCTTATCTCTAATACTCCGTTTCTAAACCTCGCCCTTATACTCTCAATGTCCACGTTCTCGGGTAGGGGTATTTCCTTACGGTATTTAGACAGCGTACAGGATCTAAAGAATGGATTCTCTATATCGAAGGAGAACTCCCTCTGAATACTAGCTTCTACAATTAAAGTGTCCTCATCAACCCTTACGCTAATATCGTCTTTACTTCTCACTAAGGGAAGGTCCAACATGATGACGAGTTCAGATGGCGTTTCGTAGGCGTGTGTTAAGGGTTCGAGCATACCTTCCCTAAGCTCATAAGGTATAAGTTCTTCAAACTCCCTTTCAGCCTCCTCTATTATGCGCCGCATCTCCTCCCTAATTCTCCTATAGATCTCGAAGAATTCCTCCATTATCACCACCTCAACGATAGAGTAGCGGAAGTGTTTGTTCGTAACCTTTTTGAGCGTGTCTAAGGGTTTCCATAGTTCTCTTCATTAGCTCCCTTAACTTTATCTTAAGCTCTTCTGCTTGATCGAGGAGCGGTTGAGTATCGATGTCGTAACCGTATAGCTTGGAGAATGCTTCAAGTACAGCTGCTGCAGCCCCTGGATCAGGGTAATTTACGTAGCTTTCTGCTAATAAAACTACGCCTCCAACCTTCTTCTTAATGCACTCTTTGACTATTTGAGCGTAAACTCCCGCTAGGAAACCCTCGTCAAGAAGCTTAATGTCATTGCTCTTCAAGAAATCCCTGTCCTTCGCGGTTATACCTAGGCCGTATACTGTTGGTTTTTGCAAGTCTATTCTATTCGGAACTGCTATTCCTCCCAACATTATTACGCCTGAGGAGTTTCGCTCGATCAAGTAGTCTACTAGCTTCTTCGCGAAGCTCGTCATCAAGGGGACGGGTATGGCTATTTCAGAAAATATTGTTACAATATTATCCTTCGCCATAATTCTGACAGGGAAACGTGGCTCATGTTTGTGGAAGGGCAGTACCGGTGGGAAATAGGGTGAGTCTATAAAGCCTATCTCGATCATACCAGTTTTCTCGGCGAGGTATGTTGCCGCTATTGCTCCCACTAGACCCGTATCGGGGAATCCTAAAACCATCAATGCCTCCTCAACACGTTTCGTTTCATGAATTTCAATTTTCTCCTCCAATCAAATCACCAATTAATATAATCTAAGTACTTTATACCTATATTTCCGAACGCTTTTAAATCTTAAGCCTAGTTAGATAAATTTCTCCCTATGAAGAGTTCCTTTCCTCTTAAGTCTCCAATAGGAGGTCGAAGTCTCCGAGAGTCCCATCTCCCCTAAGCTCCAATATTAGGATATTTATAGCTATCTTCATTAAACTCACACGATAAGCCATGGAGGAGGTATTTCTAGGAATTGAGCCTCAAGTTTTTGCCAAATACATAGACCATACCATTCTTCGGCCCGATGCTACAGTAGTCGACATCGAGAGAGCATGCAAGGAATCTGAGAAGTACGGCTTTGCAACATGTGTAGTTCCGCCCTGCTACGTTAAGTTAGCTAGCAGTCTTCTCAAAAATTCTGAGACTAAGGTATGTACGGTTATAGGTTTCCCTCTTGGCTTTGAAGAGTCAGATATAAAGCTTCATGCAGCAGAGAAGGCCATTGAAAACGGCGCTCAAGAATTAGACGTCGTAATGAATATCTCTGCGTTTAAGTCAAAGAACTATGATGCAGTGTCCCAGGAGATTTCTAGGATAGCGAGGCTTGCACACGAAAACGATGTTTTAGTAAAAGTGATAATTGAGACTGCTTTGTTGTCAGAAGAGGAGATTTGTACAGCCGCAAAACTCGTTGCAGAATCGGGAGCAGACTACGTTAAGACAAACACAGGTATTATAGGTAAAGTAAGCCCAAGGGACGTTTATCTAATAAGAAAAGCGGTAGGGAATAAGGCGAAAGTAAAAGCAGCTGGAGGAATAAGACACTTCATCGAGGCTGCAATATTGATCTCTATGGGAGCCGATAGGATTGGAACAAGCTCCGGCGTACAAATATACAGGGAGTTTCTCCAATATCGGGTGCGTGCCGGAGGTAGCGTTTAATTGCCTATTGTCGAAAGGAAGTTCGACAAAAGAAGAAAAATTTTTATTTCGCTATACACTGAATCTTAGAGGTTTCTCCAATGAAACCGTTTAGAAGTGTCTATATAGTGGGATACGGAGGCTACGTGCCCGTATACCGCGTAAAGAGCGAGGAGATAGCGAGGATCTGGGGCAAGGATCCTAAGTTGACTCCTATAAAGGAAAAGTCCGTGATCGCTCTTGATGAGGATGTTGTAACGATGTCCGTTGAAGCGGCTAAATACGCCTTAAGGAGAGCACAAATAGACCCTCAGAAAATAGGGGCAATATTTACGGGGACAGAGAGCAAACCGTATGCGGTAAAGCCTACATCTACTATAGTTGCTGAGGCAATAGGAGCCACGCCCAAATTGATAGCGGTAGATATGGAGTTCGCGTGCAGGGCGGGAACAACGGGCCTACAATGCGTAATGGGTCTCGTAGTCTCCGGAATGATCGATTACGGCATGGCGATAGGTGCCGATACTTCACAGGGAAGACCCGGGGACGAATTAGAGTACACTACTGGTTGCGGAGCGGCTGCCTTTATCTTAGGAAGGGACACCCAGAACTCCGTAGCGGAAATCGAGGCTTCTTCTTCCTTCGTTACTGATACGCCCGACTTCTGGCGAAGGGAGGGCGAGTTTTACCCACAGCATGCTCACAGATTTACGGGTAAACCTGCGTACTTCAGACACATTGTAGAGGCATCTAAACTCTTAATGGAAGAGCTGGGCTTAAAGCCTAGTGATTATAAGTATGTGGTCTTCCACCAGCCTAACATTAAATTCCCGCTTAGAGTTGCTAAGATGCTCGGTTTTCGCGACGAGCAGGTAAAGCCAGGGCTCCTATCTCCTATTATAGGAAATGCCTATGCTGGATCTTCACTACTTGGTCTTGTGGCAGTTCTAGATGTGGCTGAGCCGGGCGATAGAATATTCCTAGCGTCATTCGGTAGCGGTGCTGGGTCGGATGCCTTTAGCATAAAAGTTACTGAGGGCATACGCGATAAAAGGCTCTTAGCCCCCTTGCTTAAGACCTTAATCGACTATAAAAAGTACATTGATTACGCCTTATACGTGAAGCACAGGAAGAAGATAAGGTTAAAGTAGCAGGTGATGGTCTATGGGGAGGGTTGTTGTTTTAGGAGTTGGATTAACTAAGGTCGGTGAGCACTGGAATAAGTCCATTAGAGACCTATTTGTGGAAGCAGCTTTAAGAGCCGTTGAAGATGCAGGTATAGAGTTGTCTGATATCGAAGCCGTCATTGTAGGCAACATGTCCTCTGGCTACCTTCAAGGACAGGAGCACTTAGGAGCGTTGATGAGCACCTGGCTTGGGCTGAGGGGAGTTGCTACTGCAAAAGTTGAATCGGCATGTGCAAGCGGAGGTGTAGCGTTCCACCAAGCTTTTCTCGCGGTGGCCTCAGGTATATACGATTGTGTTCTTGTGGGCGGAGTGGAGAAAATGACGGATGCTGTAACAGAGGATGTTATTTCCGCATTAATAATGGCTGACGATCAGGAGTATGTGGCTAGCACGGGAATAACATTTGCTGGATTGAACGCCTTAGTTTACAGGGAGTACATGCGAAAATACGGTGTCAAGCAAGAGGAGATCGCGTACTTTGCTGTTCACGATCACAAGTATGCGAGGGATAACCCTTACGCTCAATACCCATTTGAGGTGTCTTTAGAACAGGTTCTAGCATCTCCTCTCGTAGCTGACCCCATAAGGTTGCTCGAAAGCTCTCCTATAAGTGATGGAGCTGCTGCAGTAGTGCTGTGTAGTTTAGAGAAAGCCAAGAGCATTAAAAGTGAAGGGCTAATTGAAGTTGTGGGAAGTGCTGTGGCAACCGACATCCTGTCGCCTCATGAACGGGAGGATCTGACGACCCTCTATGCTACACATGTAGCTGCTGAAAGGGCGTACAAAATGGCGAAAGTTGAACCTAAGGACATTAATGTGGTAGAGGTGCATGACGCTTACACAGTCTTAGGTCCGATACACTTAGAGGACTTGGGCTTCGTGAAGAAAGGAGATGGTGCAAAATTCGTCGTTGAGGGGAATATTGAGAAGGATGGAAAGCTTCCGACTAATACCTTTGGTGGGCTCAAGGCTAGAGGCCACCCTGTAGGAGCTACAGGAATCTATCAAATCGTAGAGGTTGTGTGGCAATTAAGAGGAGAGGCTGGGAAAAACCAAGTTAGTGACGCCGAAATAGGTTTAGCGCAGAGTGTGGGTGGTGTGGGATCGAGTGTTGCTGTAAATATCTTCCGGAGGTTGAGGTAGGATGATCCCAAGTGTACCTCGCGTTTGGAGGGAAATAAGATATAGGTATAGGCTCATAGGATGCAAGTGCACGGATTGCGGCGCAGTATACTTTCCGCCAAGACCTTTATGCATTAAATGTGGTTCGAGGAAGATGAAGGAATTGAAGCTTTCAGAGGATGGGGTATTAATTAACTACACTATAATACACTATGCTTCAAGAGAGTTTAAGTACCAAACGCCGTTCATCGTGGGCGTGGTGAAGTTAAGAGAAGGGGTCAAAGTTCTAGCCCAAATAGTCGACGTAGATCTCAGTGAGATAAAAGAGGGGATTGAAGTAGAAGCCGTATTTAGAAAGCTCAGAGAGCAGGGAGAGCAGGGAATTATAGAATATGGTCTCAAGTTCAGGCCTAAAATTAAGCCAAAGTGATCGCTTTGACGTACCTTCAAAACGGCATTGAGAGCACGAGGAGAGAGAAGATAATAAGGTTGCTTTTAGAATCTACGAGTCCTCTCAGCGTTAAGGACATAGCTATTTTCCTTGGAATAGACCCACGGAACTCAAAGCTCATATACGAGGACTTAATGCACATTGCAAAGAGCGTCAGAAGGCGTCATAAAGGGAGAAATTTACTGATGCTTCCACCTATGTGCTCCAACTGTGGCTATATCTTTAAGGAAATGAAAAGGCTTAAAACGCCTTCTAGATGTCCGCGTTGTAAGAGCGAGCAAATACTTCCTCCGCGTTTCATCATAAAATAGAATTAAAAGAGTAGTTTATTTTGTTATACCTTTATTAACGGGAGTTTTATTTTTAGACGAGTTGTGGTATGTACGATATATTGGTGACTACGCAGAGGGGCCTAGAGAAAATAGCAACTGAGTATATACGCGACTTGGCTGGCGATGTGGAGATAAAGGTAAAGCCATACGGCTTTAGTGGGTTAATCCTGTTATCCGGAGCTTCGGATAAGTATTCTCTTGCAAAAAAGATAGAAGAAAATGTTCCAGAAGTTGAGAAGGTTTTCATAGTAGAGAGAGCCGTTAAGGCAAATATTGAGGATATAGTGGAAGCGGTTAAAGGCGTCGTTAAAGGTAAAATAGGTTCCGATGAAACTTTTGCCGTCCGAACAAGAAGAAGGGGAAAGCATAGATTTACGAGTATCGATGTCAACGTTAGGGTAGGTGATGTAGTAAGGGAGGTAACTGGCGCCGATGTGGATCTGGATTACCCTGATAAGATCGTGTGGGTGGATATAATCCAAGATGTAGCGTTGATTTCGATAACCTCCGGAGTTGTCGAGCACAAAAAGATGAGGCCCGGTAAACCTGCCATAAAGAGCTTTCTATCAAAGCTATCTCTCGTGCAGGTTCCCTATCTGGGCCCCCTCGATGCAGTCTACAGAATTGGTTTAAGAATAGGTCGTGCGACACAAACCTTTGAAATAGGCGAACTGGTCGTAGCTCCTTATCAGGCGTGCACTGGTGAGGAACTATACCATTTCCTTAAGGGAGTTTTCGAGGGTATTTCATCACGATATAGGATACAGGAGAAAACTTACGCCTATAGGCCTAGACGAGTAAAGGTACTGGTACAAGACCTATACCAGCTAATAAGGGAGAGGAGGGGCGAAGTAATAATAGCTACATCAACTAGAGGCGAAGTTCTTTACAAGGCTCTGGATAGCGTCATTCCGGCATTGAAAAAAGCTAAGAGGATCAACATACTAGTTGGAGCTAGAGAGGGATTGCCAGTAGGAGTATTCAGATTTGCATCGATAGTAGTAGATCTATCGCCTGGCGTTACTATTTCGACGGATTTCGCAGGTGTAGCAGCTATTGTAGCTCTCTTAACTAGCCTTGAGGAGAGGGGCTTCTTTCCGATCTTTGAGGGCAAGAAGAAATCCAAATAATGCGTTTACATATGAAATGGCTCTAAGCTTTAATAATTACTATCCATAAGATATCAAGGTAGTTGTGCGTCGATGTTTCCTATAGGGGACGATGGGAAGATAGAGAAGAAACCAGTCGTAAACTTTTCCCTAATTTTCATAAACTTGGCTCTTTTCGTTTACAGTATTATTTATGGTCTAGAGTCGAGTATAAGGAACTTTGGGCTCGTGCCTATAGACATTTTGTCAGGGCGAAGGATCTACACTCTCTTTACCTCGACCTTCATGCATGGAGGGTTCTTACATATAGCTGGCAATATGCTCTACCTATACATATTCGGAGATAATGTGGAAAACAGATTGGGGCATTGGAAATATCTTCTACTCTATATTATATCAGGTATAGGCGCTGATTTTCTTCATATTTTAATGCTCAGATCACCTCAAGAGTATCTAGTGCCCGCTGTTGGAGCTTCTGGAGCAATTTCAGGAGTATTAGGAGCTTTTCTGATTCTCTGTCCGAGAGTTAGGGTAAAAGTAATAGTCTTCACTTGGATACTTATGATAATACCCGTTCGTGCGCACATCTTTATAGCGTTCTGGTTCGTATACCAGCTCCTCATGAGTCTCTCGGGCCTTGTAGGATTGGGAGGAGGCATTGCATGGTTCGCACACATAGGTGGCTTTATCACGGGTTTCTCTCTCGCAAAGCTTTATGAGATGTGGGAGGGGAAGTACGCGCCCAAGAGAAGGAGGCTCCTAATACTATATCGATAGACCGCAAGAGCTTAGGGCCACTGATAATATATGCCAAACCCGTAGGTTTTCTTAGTTTCACCCAATACTAGTCTATTCAAGTCTTTTTCAGGGTTATCTACTCTTATAACGTTGAGTCCAGCTCGCTCCTTCATTATCTTAATATTCCTGTCGTACTTCCACCCGTATAAGTGGAATATTACGATCCCCAAACCTTGTTTTCTCCTCTCTTCGAGCCATTTTAGGGCTTCACCGAAATTCTGCCATCCTCCGTCAGTAATGACGGTTACTAGAGTTTCTGAAGGAGCTTTTCTCAGAATTTTTTCTAGCTCAGGATATGGGAAGATAGTATACTCTCCCATTTTTACAGATAGAACGGTCTCCTTGATAGCATCTTCAGCACTCCAATCGGCTGCCATATATTTCGTAGAGAAGTTAACAGTAGCTACTTCACTGCCAGCTTGTTTGGCGCTTAAATAAAGTATAAAGGCGGCTGTAGCAGCATTATTGAAGGCTGAGAGCATGCTACGGCTTGAGTCAAGTACTATCAATAACGAGGGCACAGGACACGTGACTGTCAGTGTTCCAAATTCAAGTCTTTTAGGAACCCATTTTGCTGTCGTTATCTCGGGTATTAAGGGACCTTCAGTTGTGCTTAATTCGATATCCAGATCTTCAATGTCGTCTTCAACATGCCATTCTTCAGGATAGCTGTACTCCTGGAATCTTACTCTTTTTATTCTGCTCCTTAACGCATACTCTACTAAAACCCTTCTAGCTCTAGCCTTATACCAATGTCGTCTCCAGAAGCCCTCTTCTAAAAGCTTCTTCTTGATCTTTGAGAGGGGCTTAGAGAGAGTTGTGGGCAGAGGAGGCTCTTCCCCTCCATATACCTTCAGCTCCTTCTCTGAAAGCTTTTTCGGCGCCTTAACTTTACTCTTACCCTTAATAACTATAGTTTTCTTCAGCTTTTTTGCCGTTTCCTCTTCCTCTTTGCCTAGCCTGGGCTTCAGCCAGTTTTCGTAAAACGATTTAGCTTCCTCTTCCTCCTTTATTTCGCCGTATATAGACTCCATCCCACTCCTATCAATTCCCTTTACATCCTCAATTATCGGGAGGTATCCTGGAAAGGATTCATGTAGCCTGTGCCGAGTTAAATAAAGTTTTTTCATGAGCTTTTTCTTAATAACGATGGTTCTACCTATAATGGATGCTATTAATCGCTGCTTAAAGAACCAAGGTTTAGGTGAGTGCACTACGTTTAATATGTCCTTTCCATAACCCTCAATTATTGTGTCAATTTCATGTTCAGGAACGTGGTCGCCGTAAAATGCTCTATAAGCGGCATAAATTAGTAGGTCTAATCCTTCAGGCTTTTTGCGGAAAATATAGCTTAAATGTCCTGGTACTTCCAAAAAGCGGTAAGGAAGATACACTAGGTCAACCATACATTCTGCAAAGAGTCTTAGGGCAAAGTGTGCTAGCTTCCAGCTGCGTAAAACTTTAAATGCTGTTCTTTCTAGCTCGTACGCTGTTCGCAAATCGTAGGGACAATAATGTATATGGGATAAGTAGTGTCTCAACAACCACTTAAAAGTGTCTTCCCAGTCCCCTCTTTCTAAAAACTTCTCTCCAAGCCGTACGTTTAAAAGACCTTTTCTAATTTCAAGGCTAATAACATCGCTCTTTTCCTTAAGACTTATCTCAGACAGGGTTATGGGTGGATTATACAGTTCGCGTTTTACTTCCCCAAATAACCCTTTAATCTTTTCTTTCAACATTTTGCCTACCTGGGCAGAATGTAATTTCTTAACATTTCTTCCTCTCTGATCTTTCCTTCCTTTAACCACTTTTCTTCTAGACGTATTATCTCCTCTGCGAAGACTAGATCCTCAAGCGCTATCTCTTTAGCCTTATTATAGAGGTCTCTACTAAACTCTCTATATAACCTGTTAAGTATAAACCACTGTCTCCTAGCCTCCCGTTCGGTCATTTTTTGTTCTTCCCTGTATAATATATCTTGTAGTTCTCCTAGAGCATTAGTGCCGGAGGAGAGCACTAGGCGATGAGGGAAGACCCATAAACTCATTTTTAGGATCTCTCCTACATCTATGTTTCCGCTAAGCCACACTTTGGCTTTAACTAGGTTTGTGAGCACTATCGTAGCTCTCTCGCTGGGCCCCTCTCTTATCCTACTACATATTTCACGCATAAAATGGCAACCTTCACAAAGAGTTGGGGGTTTAATCTCAGAATACTCTCTTCCTCGAATGCACGCTTGTAGGTCTCTTACAAGTAAGTTTATTAGTCCCTTTATCTCCACGTCTATCTCTACTCTCTCTATCTCCCTTCTAATCTCAGCGAGTTCCTCTGGTGTAAGCACTTGAGGCATGCTTCCGACAAGGTCCCCATCGTACTTGTCCAGTATATCTTCTAGAATGAATTTTTCGCTGAACGATAGCGAACTTAAGTAAACGCATATATCGAATCTATCGTAAAACGGTGGTGGATGAACGAACGTCGTCTGATCATGGGGATTTTCATTCGCTATGAGAGTGTAGTCCCCGACTTTCAGTTTCTGACTGTAAGCCCAAACTTCTCCAAACTGTAGCATATGATATATGCTTGCAGCTGTATAGGGGTTCAGCCTATTAGCTTCGTCAAGTCCTTTACCCTGAGTTTTCACAAACTCGGACCATACGACTTTTTCAATGCCTTCCCTTTCAAGGGATGGAATGTGTAATCTTCCTACTACCTCTCCTCTTCTGACTTCTGAAGCTCCTGAAATGACAACGTATTTGTCGCCGTAGACGCCTTTGAGCAGCAAAAGCATTAAAGTAGATTTGCCTAAACCTCTTGGAGCCCGTATAAGGGCTGTAGATCGTCTGTGAAGTAGATTTAGTATCAATGCTTCTATCGGCTCTTCGTTGCTCACAAACCGTGCTTTAATTTCTCTTTCTAGTTCTTCAATTTTCTTCTTATAATAGCTGTTGTCCATGATTAGATGCCCCTCTGCACTAAAAATAATACTACAAGCATTAGTATAAGACCGATAATTCCAGCTTTCAGGAGATCATTAATTTCCTTTAAACGTTTATTCTCCTCTTCGAGCTTCTTTAACCTATCTTCTAGCTCCCTGGCTGTACTTTTACTCATAATAACTGTGTCGCCTGGAAATAATCCCAGATAGTACATTTCAAGGAATTCTGTAGGCGCAGTCTTTACATCCGTTTCTTCCTCATACCAAGCTACCTTCCTTGGAGATTTGAATCTCACATGCGCTCTCTTAGCTTTTTTCTCTAGGAATTCCACGAAGGAACTCAAGTCCCATCACTGTTATGACAGTGTATCCTTGGTCTTATAAAAATACCTGGTGCTAAAAGTGTCTATTTTATGAGAGTCAAAAAATTTATGAGACATGAATTCAATCATTAGCAAGGGTCTGGGGATAATTACATGAGCAACGAAAGCGGAGCAAAGCAAAAGTATGCTTTGACGTCATTAATGGCCGCACTCGCGGTAGTGTTCAGTCTCTTTAAGCTGACCTTTCCTTTCATATTACTCGCTTACCTGAAATTCGACTTGGCTGAAATACCTGCAGCCATAACGTTCTTCCTTGTAGGTCTGAGAGGAGCAATAATAGTGGCATTAGTGCACTTCATGGTCTTATCGCTACAGGGAGCCTTTTTCCCGATAGGTCCGCTTATGAAGTTCCTAGCGGTAGTTTCATCTCTCATAGGATTTTATATAGGAGGAAAAGTCGTTAGAGGAAATCCCTTCTCAATTCAAAGCTTTGCTCTAAGTATGTCTCTAGCAGCGCTATCAAGGATACTTGTAATGACGATGGCTAATATTGTGGTGCTAATTTTCATACTGCCTCAGCTCCTATACTACTCGCTGGAGATAATACTACTCTACACAGCCTTCTTCAACTTCCTACATGTGGTTCTAACCTTTGGAGTGGCTTATACCATTGTAAAACAAATCGCCAAAATTATGATAGAGTCAAAATAACTTTTTAATATTACAGTTTTCTTGTCTATATGCTTGTTTCAGAGTCATTTTATATTTCAGAAGAAATAAGTGTCGTATAGCTAGTATCTCGTGGGAGGTATGTTGGATGAGTGCAGCTCAGGTAATTGAAACGTTCTTCAATCCCTATGCTATAGCTGTCATCGGAGCATCGAGAGACCCCGAAAAACCAGGATACGTCATTTTGAAAAATCTATTAGAGAACCGTAAAAGAGGGATTTTAAAAAGCAGGATCTACGCCGTCAACCCTAAGGCTACAGAGATCTTAGGGGTTAAGTGCTTTCCGTCAGTGAAGGATATCCCAGAAGCTGTGGATTCGGCTGTAATAGTCGTGCCAGCAAAAATAGTCCCTCATGTCCTGAAAGATTGCGGAGAAAAAGGTGTAAAAGCCGTAGTGATCATTAGTGCAGGTTTTAGTGAAATAGGCAACGTAGAGTTGGAGGAGGAAGTGAGGAATATAGCGCTTAAATACGGGATAAGAGTCATAGGGCCTAACTGTTTAGGAATATACGATGCATATACGGGCATGGACACTATATTCCTCCCACTAACTAAGAAGCTAAGGGATGGGAGGGAGTTAATATCGGCTCCTCGTCCCGAGCCAGGCTATATTTCCATGATATCTCAAAGCGGTGCTCTAGGTAACGCAGCGCTAGATTATATGGCTGGAGAGGGTATTGGAATAAATAAATTCGTGAGCTACGGCAATAAAATAGATGTCGATGAATCTGACCTTCTAGAGTACTTCGTGGACGATGAGAAAACCAGAGTCATATTGATGTATTTGGAAAACATAAAGAAGGGACGGAAGTTTATACAAATTGCAAGCCAGGTGAGCCTTAAGAAGCCGATAGTAGTTTTAAAGGCGGGGAGGACTAAGGCTGGGGCAAGAGCCGCTGCATCCCACACAGCCGCGTTAGCTGGAGAGGACAGCATATACGATGCAGCCTTCAAGAAAACTGGCGTGGTTCGCGTATATGACATGGAAGAAATGTTTGATGCAGCAAAGGCATTAGCCTATCAACCTCCTGCTCGTGGATCACGGATATCAGTGCTCACCGATGGTGGAGGAGCGGGAGTCATGGCAGCAGACGAAATTGAAGTCCTGGACATGAAAGTAACTGAACTATCGGACGAGACATTAAAGAAGTTTGACGAATTGAAGAGAAAGGGAGTTATAGTTCCTTTCGCTGTAACTGAAAATCCGATTGACATAACGGGCTCTGCTACAACAGAAATGTACCGCATCAGTCTTGAGCTCCTCTTGAGGGATCCAAAAGTTGATGGCGTGATACTTATAGCTCTCCACCACATTCCAGGCATTCCAAGTATAGAGGAAATGGTAGAGAAACTCTCTGAGGTAGTGTGGTCTCATGACAAGCCTGTCACTGTCTGCGTTATAGGAGGCTCTGAAGCAGCAGCCTTCCTACGAAGAGAATTCGATAAAAAATTCATACCGGCTTATCCATCGCCTGAGAGAGCTGTTAGGGCTATGTACGCGTTAGTAAGGTATGGCATGTACCTTAACAAGCGGAGTGTCTTGAGCGAGTATCTGAAATCCTGGAAGCCTTGTGAAACTGCTATGTTTAGATAGGTTTATGTGGATATTTGTCTATTTGGTTTATGTGATGGGGCAGAAACATTAGGTTGTAGCTTTCTGTGTTGTGGTGTGTCTTTTTATACCTCTCAGGGCTATTAGGTGTGCTGGTACAGTATTTCCCATAAACTTATAAATCAGCAGACTTAACAAATCTATTGGTGACTGCTGGGTTCCCGAGGAGAGCCTGAAGCCTCCCCTAGGCAGCCCAGCAGAAACCATAATGAACCTATCCGTAGCAGATACAGAAAACATAGTTAGCTATATGAAGCTACGGATTAGGGAAACGGCGTTTACCTTACGGCTATGAGTAGTGGGATAGGTATGTTAAACCTGTTCTCAACCAAGAGCTGTGGGTATGGTATGGTCTCCAATGAAAGGAGACCAGAAGGCAATGAAACCCAAAGGTTTAGTAGACCAGAGTCCACTAATAACTATGAAAGTCTACCAAACCTGAACCTCTTTGTCATGGTGGAATTATGGGAAAGATATCTGAAGAATTGATTTTAAGCAAGCTTAAGGAGGTTTACGACCCCGAAATCCCATTTATAAATATCGTCGATTTGGGATTGATCTACGATGTTAAAGTTGATGAGGAGAATAACGTTTACATTAAAATGACCTTAACGACACCTGGATGCCCCTTAGCAAACGTCATTACAGAATACATCAAAGAGTTTCTGAAAGAGAATGTTGAAGGTGTTAAGGAAGTACATGTAGAGCTTGTTTGGGATCCTCCATGGACTCCTAAGCGCATGTCCCCCGAAGCAAAACGCTTGTTAGGTATCAAATAGTGCAAGGTTTGCTCTCTTAAATTCGGCTTTCTCTTCAATTTATGCAAGTAATTTGCTCGATTCATATTTGTTCGAAAAAATAATTAACCCCCAGCATTACACATAAAATAGGGGTGGTGGGGAGGGCCCCAGCCCGAGCAGTGTCTCGGACTAAAAGTTAACTGCTCCCCACCACCTCGCTTTAATTGGAACGCGAATAACGTTTAATGAACCTTTCTATCCTATCTAAAGCTTCTTCAAGGATCTCGAGGGGAGGTAGGAAGACTGCTCTAAAATGGCTCCTTCCTACTTCGCCAAAACCTGAACCGTGCACTACCAAAACTTTCTCCTCTACTAACAATCTCCTCGTAAACTCTCTATCATCTCTTACTTCAAGATCGCCCACTATTCTAGGGAAAATGTAAAACGCCGATTTGGGCTCTACTGAACTCAGGCCATCTATTTCATTTATACGCTTATAGATGTAATCTCGTCTCCTCCTCAGTTTTGAGACCATTTGCTCTAGATGTGTTAAAGGGCCCCTAAGGGCAGCTATTCCAGCCTTCTGTATGGGCGTTGACACACAAAGCCTGCATCGAGCCATCTTTATGAATGCCTGTCTCAGGTCTTCTATTATCCTCTCCGAAGGATCCTTCATGTATATATATCCAAGTCTCCAGCCAGTCATTAGGAAGGTTTTAGAAAACCCGTTCAATACTATGACGGGGGTATCTTTCGTTAACGACGCTAAGCTCTTAAATACACCCTCGTAAACTATGCCGTCGTATATTTCATCGGAAATCACCATTAACGAATACTCAGAAGCTAGATCTAGTATTTCCCTTAGGGTCTTCTCTTCGTATAAAGCTCCTGTAGGATTATTTGGGTTTATTACCACAATAAATCTTGTCTTAGAGTTTATTTTCCTTCTCAAGTCATCTAAATCGGGCTGCCATCCGTTTTCTTCCGAACACTTATAGCCTATAGGAGTTGCTCCGTACACGTACACATATGTTTGATATAGGGGGTAAGAGGGCTCAGGAATTAGGGCATTGTCTCCAGGATTGAGGAGTACTGCGCAAACGAAGTTTATCGCTTCGGAAACCCCATGCGTTACAATTATATCCTTCTCGTTTAAATCAACACCATGCCACTTCCTTTCCTTCTCCGCTATTGCTTCTCTGAGCTCTTCATCACCCTCTGAGATTGTGTAGTAATTATGACCTTCGAGAACCGCCTTAAAAAGAGCCTTTTTAATGTGCTCTGGGGTATCAAAGTCATACTTCAGAGGGTCTCCTATATTCAAGTATAATATTTTTTCTCCTTTCTTCTCAAGCTCCTTAGCTAATGGTACGAATTCTCTTATCGCATAGTTTATTTTCGTAAGCCTTGAAGCCAGACTTGCCAAATAGCTTTCACCTACCCGTGATACTTTACACAGTTAATGATATATGGTTAGCCCTAAAGCTACATTACTATGTAAAGTGAGGGCTGAGTGCTTATTAAAAGAAAGGCTTTAATAACTTTAAGCAAAACATATTCTCTGAGGAGCTAGAGAGTGATGTTCAGAAGGCTATTGGCGGTAGCTTTAGTCCTTGCCCTCGTGCTGATAATTGGAGTTAAAGGGGAACCCATAAGGGTTCTTACACCTTTCGGAACTCCCATGAAAGATGCTCTCGTTGAGGTTACAAAGCTTGATGGAACTACTATTAGGGGCTACTTGGATTCGGAAGGTGCCATTAGGGTTAGAGAGGTCCCCCTTGGAATAGTCCGCCTAAGGATAATCTCTTGGAAAGGCTTTACAGTCAACTTTTCCGTTACTGTTACAATACATAATACAACTGTAACCTGCGGGAAAATAGGTAAGCTTATAATCCAAGTGATATCACAAACAGGTCAACCGGTACCCTACGCGACTATTATTATTAAGAACTCAGAAGCGGAAGTGCATGGATTAAGCGATCAAGGAGGAGTGTTCATGATAGAGCTACCCGAAGGCGATTATGAAGTAAGGGTAATATACGCAAGTAAGGAGGCTAAGGTAGGAGTACACGTAATGAGGGCTAAAGAGGCCGCGGTAAAAGTCGTACTACCATTCTTCCTGATCGTAGGGGGAGTTCCTCTAGACCTATGGCTTCTAGTGGGTATCATTGTAGTTGCAGCCGTCATAGTGCTGGTGATCGGCATATTGCTCTACGAACTTAGACACTATATCTATATGCGGAAGCTTAAGATCATTCCATCAAAGTAACTTTCACCCCGGCGAAAAGACATGTTCATCATGCTAGCTATAGTAGCTCTAGTCCTTGTTCTTGCGATACTTTATGTATTCTCCTTCTTCTTCCCTTTCTTCAACGAGAAGTATTCCGAACATTATGTTGGGACTTACGATAGTGTCATTATAGTATCGGATGTGCATGTGGGAGCACAGAACAGTCTGAATAGCACTCTAGGAGGGATTCTTAGGAAAACTCATGCTGAAGTTCTCGTAATAGCCGGAGACTTAATAGACCACGGCCCGGCGCTCAGAAGTTCTAAAAGCCTATCACATGTCATCCGAGCTATTGAAATTCTTTCAAAGGATAGCCGGTTTAAGCGTATAATATACGTCCCAAGCCACTCTTCTCATGATCCTCTCTTTCCTCGGAACATAATCTTAAGGATCAGAAGGTCACCTGAAATCTTGCTCGTTACTAGTAGGGGTATTTTACTAAGGTCCCGCAACCAGAGTATTCACGTAACTCATGGCGATTACGTGTGTAGGAATGGAGCTCTAGCGTTTATCACCAACATGGCTGCTAGGCAGCTTTTTGGCATAAGCCTTTTCCTAGAGAAGCTACTAAAGAGAGTTCTAGGGATCCCCTGGTCTCACTGGCTAGTAATGGGCCACACGCACATTGGAGGTATAGATCACGAGCATCATGTAGCTAACTGTGGATCTTGGAGAAGGTACTGGAGAGAGCCTGTTAAGGGGCTAGTAAAAGTAGATAAGGGTCTCGTTTCGTTTCATGCTTTCTAGCGATATGTAAATAGCTAACTCATATCATGACTCTAATGGAGGATATGAAGAGGCTTCGCTTTCTACCTTCATTGAAGTCCAAGAGAAGCGACGTAGCTATAGCTTTCTACTATAGCAATGTGAACAAATATAGTATTAATGTCCTGGTGGCAGCCCTTGACTTCAGGTTAGGTGATGTCGACATATACCTAGCGAATGGGTCCATTGACAGCCTTCTGGAGCTGGTACTTTCACTGAAGGAGAAGTACAGGTTGATCATATTATGTGTTAGCCTCCTAAGTACGCAACTTGCGTTGATCCTAAACGAGTTAAGAGATTTGCTAGAAAAATTGAGGTTGCTTCGCCGAAGGGGAGCTAACATAGTGACTATTGCAGGAGGTCCCCACCCTACAGCCGATCCCTGCGGTTCTCTCAAGCTAGGATTCGACTACGTAGTAATGGGCGAGGGCGAGGAAACGCTTCCGGATTTAATAAGATCCCTGCGTGATCATGAAGATGTTCATGAAGTGAAAAGTATAGTAATCTTTGAGGATGGAGAATACGTTTACACGGGTCCAAGAGGGAAAATAATTCTCGATGAATACCCTCCTTTTCCATTTTGGAGAGGACTCTTTAATCCTATAGAACTAATGAGGGGCTGTTCCTTTACGTGCACATTCTGTCAGACCCCCTTCTTGCACGGGGCTTCACCGCGCTTCAGAAGCTTAGATTGTGTGAAATTTTACGCCGAGAAGTTCTTTCATCTCGGATTAAGAGACCTGCGTTTCATCTCCCCTAACGCGCTTGCGTATATGAGTAAATGTGCGTCTAAACCGAATGTCCTAATGCTTGAAGAGTTCCTTCATACTCTCCGTACACTGGCAGGGAAGTATGGCGGAAGGATATTTTATGGGAGTTTTCCCAGCGAGATTAGACCCGAGTATATCTCTGAGGAAACGGTAGACGTGCTCAGAAAATATACAGATAATAGAAGCATAGTCATTGGGGCCCAGAGTGGCAGTATGAGAGTTCTAAAAGCCATTCGCAGAGGGCACACAGTAGATGACATCGTCAATAGCGTTAAGCTTGCTCTCTCAAAGGGCTTTAAGGTAAATGTGGACTTCATCTTCGGCTTTCCCTTCGAGGAGAAGGAGGATTTTGAGGAAAGTCTAAAGCTAGCTGAATATCTAACGGGATTGGGGGCGCGAATACACGCACACGCTTTTATCCCACTACCAGGCACTCCTCTTCAGAACACTACTCCTAAGAGGATTCCAGTAGAAGTAAGGCTTAGGTTAGCCAAGCTCATAGGTGAAGGGAAGTTATTTGGGCAGTGGGAAGCTCAAGAAAAAATAGCCTTAAGGATAGTAGAACTTAGAAGGAAGAATATTTTCATGACCCGTTGTGCGATGAGGAGCCCGTGAGTAACAAGAGTAGCTACTCTAATGAAGTTCGTATCGATCAGCAAAGAAATATAGGTGGTCTTAAAGCACCGGGGGGTCCTTTCGCGGTAATTATTTCATCTCACTTCAAAAGGGGGCAAGTAATCATCATCCCCCCTACTAAACTCTATTGTACACGTTTATTTTAAATTTATTGATGCTAGATACTTGTCACAGAAGCGGAGCGCATACCTGAAATGAAAAAGATAATAGGATTTACCGTATAATTTAGCTTAGGAGGGCTTACACAATGTACTACTGGAAAATTCCGCCCAGAATAAAGGTCTTAGAAGCCTTAGGAAGCATTGCTGATGAAAGAGTTAAATTCATATCAAACAATGAAGCTAGAGTCACGAGCTCGACAGGAGAAAGAGCATATACAGTTAAGTGGGATGGAGGGCGCGCAATAGTATCGGATGACAACGGCTCAGTATATAGGGGTTATTTAGGCTACCCCAGTATCGCTTTCTTGATGTTAAAGGGAGTACTGCCTTATAATGAGAAGTTAGCTCGTGCATTAAAGGGAATACCCTGGAAGAGGCTTAATGAAAAGTATAAGAGCTACGCTGTCGTGGAAAGAATAATCAAAAGTAGGTTAAAGAAGAGAGGTATAGACGAGAGGGAAGTTGACGACTTCATAGGTGAGGTGCTGGAGAAAATTTCTGAGCTGAAATTTATTAAGCTGGAGGTAGAATAGCTACTAATCAGCTACACCAGAGACTTTAACAGGAAGGTATACGTGAGATGGATCAAGTCGTTAACTGGAGCCTAATAGTAAAGATCGTGATAAGTTTCCTAGCAGGGGCACTAATAGGACTTGAAAGGGAGAAAGCTAG
>Ga0190367_1000487_pt1 | contig 28816 bp, 34 predicted proteins | sample 4872181011_MG_FD_171838 | JGI IMG/M metagenome (GOLD analysis project Ga0190367, IMG submission 171838) | Hydrothermal vent microbial mat bacterial communities from Southern Trench, Guaymas Basin, Mexico - 4872-18-10-11_MG | ecosystem: Environmental > Aquatic > Marine > Hydrothermal vents >...
AGTTTACGCTGTAAACTTAAAAAAGAAAAACAAAAATCAAAAACCCAATTTTTCTTTAATTCTTGCTATTTCTCTCCAAATCTCTCTTACTGCGAATTTATTATGGAAAAAGTTAAAAGAAAAATCTAATTCCTATCTTTCTTTTTAACGAATACATACAGCAGAAAAGCGCATTTATCTTTTTAGCCAACTTAATACCCTCTTCAACTTCTTCTTTTGTTATTTTGCCATTATACTTACATTCTACCAACCAAATCTGATTTTTGTTAATCGCAATTAAATCGGGAAACTTTGATTTTCCCTGCCTTATCACTAAGTCAAAACTCATTTCTAACCATTTTCTGCATTTTCTTTCGAATTGGTAGCCTTTTTTGTATTTGTTTTTTATTTTTGCATTTCTTTCCATAATTTATTTCAATTATTATACCCAAATAAATTCCTGCTATTACGCCTAAAAAATAACTTTTTGCCTCAACTTGTATAATCAAACCTGATAGCAGATACCCAACAATTGCCCAAAGCAATATAAATACCGATAATGTGGATTTTACATACATAAATACATATGTATTATCCGCATAAAAAACAAAAAAATCTTTTATTTACCTTGCTAATTTTGGCTATGGCAATTGTTAGGAAGAAAATCAAAGGAAAGGAGTATCTATATGAAGTGAGATATGAAAATGGAAAGCACAAATGGACTTATTTAGGGAAAGTTACCAACGAGGGCAAAATTGAAAAAGGAAGCAAAAGTGAGCAGTTAAAGAAAGAAAGTCATAGAAACCCACTTGTAATCACCAGGTCCCGGGTTCAAATCCCGGCGGCGGCTTAGGAAACTTAGTTTCAGACCCCTTTACTTCTTTCTTGCTAATTGCTTGGCAGATAACTTTCTGAAACATAGTATGACGATAATTTCCGTCAATAAAAGCATTGAAAAATAATAGAATAACAACATTATTAAGGAGGTGATAGATTGATTGTTACCGCTTGGAATAATGGAAGCTGGAATCGTACTGGAGCCGGATATGGTATTCGAATTAGCGTAAAAGATAGAAATCAGTACTTCAGACCAGAATGGGAGAGTGTAATCATAGTGTTAGACGACCGCGAAGTGGAAGTAAATCTATCCAAGTCCTTTTGGAGTAAGTGTCCGGAGTTACGTAAGAAGGAAATTGGGGAATGGTTAATTAAGAATGGACTCGGAAGATGGCCGAAAGGTAACCCACCCAAGCTTAAACTTGAACCAATAGGTGACAGAAAGTTCAGGTTAAGTTTAATTTAATTCTTTCTTTAGGACATCATAAAGTCATAACATACTAAAGGAAAAGTTTTATGGAGTCTAAGAAATGTAAGTTTAATGGCTGTGATAGGGAAGCTTTGGAAAATTCTGAGTACTGTGTTTTACATGAATCTTTTGATAGAAGGAGTAAGGACGAAATTGAAAGATTAGCTGATGCTAAATTAGAAAGATTCCTTAAAGAGATTGAGGAGGGTCAAACTAACTTTGAAGGCTGTATTTTACCGGGAGTTGACCTATCTGAAAAAACTCTTAAAGGATTCAATTTTGAAGATCGTAAATTCGAGGGTGTAGTTGATTTTACAGATTCAATTTTTGGGGGTGAGGTATCGTTTAAGAATTGTATTTTCACTGATGAGGTATATTTTGAAAATACTGAATTTAGGGAAAAGGTTAGTTTTGAAGATGCAAAATTCAAAGAGTATGCAAATTTCATTGGAGCTACTTTCAATAAGGAAGCTGATTTTAAGCTTGCGATTTTTAATGATGTATCTTTTTATGATGCAAAATTTAAAGATGTGGCATTGTTTAATGAAGCTGAATTCAATGGATTTGTTAGATTTGAAGGAGGGAACGACAATCCTGTATTTTACTCTGAAGTAGAATTTAACGATGTTTCTTTTAAAAAACCAGATGAAGTGGAATTTATTAAGGTAGATCTAAGTAAAGCATCATTTATTAATGCAAATATAGAGGATGTAAGATTTATTGATGTAAAATGGGAGGGCAAAGGTAGAATTTTTAGAAGAAAGGCTATCTACGATGAGATATTGATTGACAAAGGTGAATTTGAAGACTATGAACTTGTTGCGGATGTTTACCGAAGATTAAGAGCAAGTTATGAGAAAAGGTTGCAATATCCATATGCAGGAGACTTCTATATCGGAGAAATGGAGATGAAGAGAAAAAATGCAAAGTTTAGAGGAAAGCCCGTCAAAAATAGATTTTTCAGATTTATCTTACAGAACTTTTCTCTTACAGCTTTCTATAAGTACTTCAGCCTTTACGGAGAGAATTATTGGCTTCCTTTAATATGGGTATTATCAACAATAGTCTTCTTTGGTTACGTGTTTAAGTTGATTGGAATTCATAATCCTTGGGTTGCAAGCATGTTAACGTTTTTCCAGATGCCTCCAAAATATATAGAAGCTCAATTAGAATCAAATCTTTTGCTATCTACAGTAGTAATATCTGAGAGATTAGCTGGAGTTCTGTTTATGGCATTATTTGTTTTAGCTTTGAGAAGAAAATTCAAGAAGACTTCAGCTGAAGAGTGACTAATTTTAATCTCTTTATGCACTATTTTTATTTTTGTAAAACTATATTTGCTGTTTTTGTGCGACATTTTTTGAAAAAACGAATGCAAATCTATATTTAGCAGAGGAAAGATTGGTATTAAATTTAACTTAGTGGAGCAATGTTTACTCTTTGTCCTACCATTTTGAGATTAGGTCTATTTTTAAGATAATGATTGACATCATCTTGTTTAATATACTGTTGAAGCTCATATAATTCTTTTGAACTTGCTATAACTTCCTGAATTCTGGTTAAACTATTTATCCTTTCACATAACTCTCGCCCCATCTTTATTTTATCTCTCTGTTTACTATTCAAAAGTTGAATAATTCTCTCTATTACCTTTTTTAATTTTTCTTGTTTTGATAGTACTTCAACAACTTTTTCAAGTTCAACGTCTTTTATGTTAGCTAGTTTCAGAAACTCTCTAAATATTTCATCTCTCTGTCTTTCATCAAGCGTCATGAGTAACGGAAGTCGTAAATTTTGTCTATCTAAAACCCTTAAACTTGGTACTAGTTTACCACCCCAACCAAAGGGACCTATCCAAGAAACGAACAAATCTGCGCCTGTAAATGGAAGTAAATGCATTACAGCAAAATCACTCACACCTATATTTTCATACCTTTTAGTATTAACTGACATGAATGCTACATCTTTATCAGCGTAATAGTTTCGCATGAATAAATACTGAGGGACATAATTCTTGATTTGTCCATACTTAAAACCAATTAAACTTAAGTTTAGATCTTTCACAGCATACTCAACTAAGCTTTCAAAATTGTAGTCTAAAGCGAAAATAGGTAATATTTCCATGTTATACTTGTTAAAATTTCCTTTTACATCCTTTAAAATCTGTCTATACTCTGATAGGGTTACCCCATACAAAGGAGGAATTCCTACTATCTTATAACCGTATTCAGCATCACTCTCTGCAAACATAACTACTATTATATTCATTAATTTACGAACAAAATTAACATTTTTTAATAAATCTTTTTTTGGCCAAATACAAGGTATTATGAGCTCATGAATCTTAACTAAATCTCCATGAAGCGTTTCAAAACTATTTATTTTGCTAGCTATACTTCTTCTGTTTATTGGAAAATCTGGAGATAACACTGGTTCCGCATGAAATACGATATCATTCTTCAAATGAATTTGTGTTGGTAATTTTCGTTTTTTATAAATCTCATAATTTGTTATGGCCCTATTAGGAGTTTGAATCATCTTCTTTAATTTTATAGATACAATCCTAGATTTAAATCCAAATTTGTCTTGAGAAATATGTTTAAGTTTTACTTCAATCATGACTCTATAACACCCCAATCAATATGAATATACTTATCCTTAAGTTCTGACTTTTCTCTATATTCTGGAAACCTCTGGTAAACATATCTTAGTATTCCGTCATGTCCTAACTGATCCCATCCTTTTCTAAGCTCTCTAAGCCTCTCAATCTCCTTTTCACTTAAGAGCTTAGAGACTTTTTCTAACACTTTATCTGCTACTTTTTTTCCTTTCTCTGTTAACGTATACTTTGTTCGTTTTAGACTCCTCTTATTTGAAACGCTAATTAACCCAGCATGTTCAAGTAAATCCAGTAATGTAGCTATTTTGTAACTAAACATTCCATATCGATGTTTAACAAAGTAAGGATCTACAACAATAAGTTTATTTTTGATCTCATTGTAAAGTAAAAATATTTCTTTCTGCATAACAACTTTACCATTGATAGGCTTATCTAGCAGTCGTAGTAATAGAAGTATGAGCTCATCTATGGCTATATGTGGTTTTGGAATTTTCCCAAATATTTTAATTGCCTCCTCATACGTGTACATAATAGATCCATCAGATCTTCTTTCAACCATCTCTTCTCACCTACACCACACTCCAGTAATAATACTCCACATCTATCACATATGGTGGCTCTGTTTTCATTCTACCTGCTAAAACTCCTCTGCACTCCTTTCTGTAAACTCTGAAGATTATTTCAATGTATTTATACCTAAGCTTGTGTCTCCCTAGCTTTCGCGTTAATCTGCGAAGAAAATTTTGATAAACCTTATCCTTTGGTTCTGTTATGCCAATTATTATATCTCCCAAATATTTAAGATCTATTCCATTCTGTTTAAGCCAATATAGTACTGTGTCACTAAACCTAAGCATTGTTAGTATAGTTTTGTATTTCCCACCAAAATCATAATACACATACTTCCTACCACAAAAATCACACAATATGTTGTAACCAGCTACGATTGTATGCTTTCTATCCCCACATAGGGTTATATTGGCTCCACCCCCCACTTGAGGAAAAACAAGAGATAAAGTCAATTTCGTAAGATTTAAGGAAATTCGTGCTATTATGATATTTCCACAGTACGGACACTCAATGGTTTTTATGACTGGTGTAGTTACCATGCTTACAATCCTCCATCATTTTAATCTTTTGGCTCTGTTTCATCATACTTGGAATTTCACCTCCACCATATAACCCTTACCAACTAACTTCCCAATAAACAACTCATACTTCTCTTTCTTAGCATACCTTCTCAGCAGCAAATTCAGCAAATTTCTGGCACCTCTGGCACTCCAGGACATCCATTTATTCTTCATCCTCTTTGCTATTTCACCCATAAGCCTCTCCATCCAGTTGTTGTGCCATGGAATTGATATCCCTTCAAGCCTTTTGTAAGCAAACAAAAGAATATTCTTCATATGCCTTTTGAAGAACTTAGAAACTCTCTAATAACCTTTCGATTCCATCTCCTCAGCAAATTCACTCAGAGCCTTCTCTGCTTTCTTAATTCTGCTCTTTAGATCTGGCTTATCAAGAGAGTTCTTTAACCTCAGCAAAATCCCTTTAACTTCATTCACATATCTCTTTCTCGTTTCGAGATCAACTCCATGCTGCCAGAGCTTGTAGTTAACCTCTCTCCAGACGTGAATCGAGTCAACTTCTGCCCGTTTGCTCTACTCTGGAAGCTCCTTTCTTAGAAATCGGATACCTTCAAGAGTTATTTTGGCAAATCGGTAATTTCCTATTGTCTCAGTATTAACAAAGCCCTTTTCTTCAAGCTTATTGAGAATGCAGTGAACCTTCTTTTGTATTTCCTTTTTAGAGGTTTTAGGATATAGCTTTTTACGTAAAAACCGAGCTAATTGGGTTACAGTTAAACCTGTAAACTCCTCTCTTAGTTTTAGCAAAATAGCAATTTCATCAAAACTGCTCGCGATGTTAGGGCAGGGGGGGCAGACGGCACTTGAGAACGGGGCTAAGTCACCCCTGCCCTTAACCCCGTCCTCAGACAATTCTTAAACCCTAAAGTTCTTAACTCTATCGCCCTCATAGTGCCATCTGCCCCCAAAGCATATAGCCAATTAGACTTAAAAAAGTTTTCTTTTGCCATTTATTCAAAAATAGTAGCACCTACTACTTTCAAATTTTGAGAAGCATCTCAAAAATAAGTATTTAGTTCTACTATATTTTGGTAGTAGGTGCTACTTACAAAAAATGAGAAGCATCTCAAAAATGAGCTAGTTAAGTTCTACTATTTCGTAAAAAATATTCACATATATGACCGACATGCAACCGTATATATATGTCGGGGGGAGAACCAGTAAGAACCGGGAGAACCGGGAAGAACTAGGGAGAACCTGGGAGAAAAGGGGGAGAACCATGAAAGGTGATAAAAAAATAAGGGAGGAAGTATTGAAATTGAAAAATAAAGGAATGAGCATAGGCGCTATAGCGAGGACTTTACGCATAACGAAACCAACAGTAAGGTATCATTTAAAAATGGCTGAAATAGAACAAAAAGAGACTGAATTGAAAAGAAAAGAGGAAGTTTTAAGGAGAAAGGAAGAAGAACTAAAAAGAAGGGAAGAAAAAGTCAGAGAAAAAGAAAGAGCGATAGAAAAAGAAGCTGAAAAGGTTTACAAAAGTTATTTGGAAAAATACAGGAAGGAAGTTGAGGATTTAAAGCAATTGGAAAGGGAATTAGAGGAAAGCATTACAGAGCTTGAAAACAAAAAACAAGCGTTAACCTCCGAAATAGGTCAGTTAAAAAACGAACTTGAGGAGAATCGCGATCTTTTCCATGAGTTTCTTAAGTTCAAGCAAGAACGTGATGAACTTATTAGCGAAATTGAACGCCTTAGAGATGAGCGTGAAGCTCTACTTAACCAACTAAAAGAGCTTGATGAGTTCATTTACGAATGCTCAAAAATCAAATGCAATTACATAGACAGAAAATTTAATAGAGGTAAGCGCTTTTATGAGCATAAAAGTGTTTTTGATCTAGTAAAAGAGCTTGCTGACTTTGTTGATCAGTGCGATCGCGAAATACGTCGATTTGAAATACTTAAATTACGTAAACTTAATCGTTTTTAGCTAATTTTATTATTGTTTAAGAAAAATTTAAGATTAGACCCGTAAACTTTACCATCCCAGAATATATTTCAACAAATTTTGATGAAGCTGAGAAAGCTTATAGAGGAGCTAAATCTTTTTGAGCGGGAAAGAGTTTCTACTGAGGTAAGGATACTTGGGATAGCGACTTACATACAAACATCTTCGACGAGGAGAACGGCCAAAATCCTCTCAGAGATTCATCCAGTTTCTCATACAGCTATCTGGAAGTGGGTGAAGAAGTTTGAAGAAAAACTGCCTATCTCAACTGAGAGAAAGGAAAGAAATCTGATTGCATTGGATGAAACAGTCGTTAAAGCAAACAAAAAGCGCTACTTCGTTTTCTCAGCAGTTGACGTTGAAAGAAATGAGTTAATTCTGATGAGAGTTTATCCGACGAGAAATTACTTGACTGCAAAGTCCTTCATCAAAGAAGTTCTGAAATACTGTGAGAACAAGCCGAGATTCGTTATAGATAAAGCTCCATGGCTGAAAAGAGCTCTTGAGAGCCTGAAGCTGGAGTTCGAACATGAAACCTTTCGGAAGGCGTAGCTTAGTCGAGTCTGTGTTCTCTTCTTTCAAGCAACGAGTAAAGATATTCTTCCGCTCGATTGTAGCTAAGAAGCCAGTTGTAAACTGGAACTTGTTCTGTAAGCTCTTCATACTGTATTATAATCATTTTAAGGTGTTAAGTTGACAGGGCTACCCTGAATATAGTAAAACTTCAATAGCGGTAGTAGTGTAAACCTCGCTTTTCAAAAGGAAGCTTCTCATTTTTGTTTTTAGTACTTCCTTTTATCAACCATATAGTCAAAATCCTCCTCTGAATAAGCTCCAATAAAAACGAGTCCTGAAGGTGGAGGTTTTTCTTGAGGTTTCCTTAATTTGGGGCTTAAAGTATAGAAGGGAACCCTAACGAGCCAATACCATGCTAAAGTTGATCTTTCTCCTTTTCTGCACCTTCTAAAGCCGATCTGAGGTTTTTGATGATATATTTTTTGATATAGTCGGGAACTGAAGCATTAGCACCGTCAAACAACGTTCCTTCCTTTTTGTTGCCCTGCAAATCTGGAGGTGGATTTTTAAAAACCCATTTACCGTTTTCGTCCTTGTATATCTTTGTTAGCCAATTTACAGGCCCTTGATAACGTTTGTGCTTCTTCTTATACCTCAGATAGCGTTTTAGGAGTTTTTTACCATACTTGTTAAGCGCTTTAACCTCTTCAGGTTTTAAACGGTTGTTTACCGTCTTTTGGGTGTGATGGCCGGCCCTTTTCAAATATGTGATAACAATTTTGTCCATCCAAATCGTTAACTCCTTTTTGTCCATTATCCTTGAAATTCTAAAGAATACAACGTTTTTGTGGAAGTTTAAGCTCTTTTGTGGCTCGTTTGTTACAATGGAAGGTGGAGTAAAGCCGTAACGTCTTTTAAGCCAATTCCTAAGCCTATGCAATAGAAAACTCAAAAGATATTGTTCTATTTTGAGCGAGAAGATTGGAGGTAACGTTAAAATTAAAAGTACGCCAACATCATAGATTTCTGAGGCTATTCTCCAAGCCTCGTTGTACTTGGCTAACAGGTATTTAACATATTGCGGGTCATTAAACCGGGTCATGTAGGGCTTGGTGATAATCTCGCTTGTTTCCAGGTCCATGAAAACAAGCACTTTTTTGTCAATATTTTCGAGCCATGTGGTGAAGCTTAGGGTTAAAAGCTCCTTGTCAAACGGTTCAAACCTTTCAACAGGCTTTGTGAGAAGTCTAATGGCAATTTCAAACCATTCCCTCGATGCTCGATAGTTCATGATGAGATGTTTCGTGCATCCGGGCCAATTGATCAAGTCGATCTGCCTTTCTTCAAAGCAATTGAGATCTTTGTCGGCATCTCCCACGACTGCTGCTCTAATTTCATACCTTTCCCTCATTTCCTTATAGCCTTCGTTGACTCCAACAATGACGCTTCTTCCGGCGACATCCTTTACCTCAAACTTCCCTTCACATCTCTGAGCGTGGAGCTTTGTTCCATCAGCTGAAACAAAGCTGTCGTATTCAAACGATTCTTTTTCTCCTTCCATTCCAAGCTCCTGCACCCTCCTCCATATCGTTGATTGGGAAGGAGATTCTGTCATTCTCTGCAGTCTCTGTCTTGATTCTCTATAGCTCATGGATAGGGCGTAATCGACTGCTATTGCTCCTATGTCTGGCTGGTAAAGTCTTTTCTCATCGAATTCTATTAAGTTATAGAGAGGGCAGAACGTTCTGCTGGTCGATTTATCCTTAACCCTTGTAACGGTGAAGGTGGTCTTACCAAGTTGCGTTACAATTGTTCTATTCTCTCTGATGTGCTTGTGGTAATCGTTTTTTCCGTATCCTTTCTGCAATGATGTGATGAGAACGCTATCCCCTCCAGAACTCTTCCTAAGATTGCAGCTTCAATTCCTTTTAAAGCAGAAGTCAGCTCCTGAATGGGAATCTTTTTATTCTGGATGTCTATGGTTAACTGTAGGAGTATTTCTATTTGTAGCTGCATGGGTGGGGTTAAATCCCTGCCCTTTTTAATTTCCAAGGAAGATGTAACAGCACCGAAATCTTAGATTTATATCCACGAAAAGTAGCAAATTATCGCACTTTGGACGCTTACTCCCGAAAATTCGATGAAAAGACTTAGAATGAGTTTTTACTCTTTCTGTGATGTTCTGTCTGTTGGATCTATCCAGCGGACAGAAAACTACGTAAAAAATGGTTTCCGCTCTCTCTATGAGATTCTTTTATATTTTACCGAAAAAAGGTTGATTTTTTCTTACTAACGTCGCTTTGTAGAGGTAGGTTGAGAGCTTGCATTTGAAGCGTTTCAGCTTTCTTAACCACTCCTCTACGATGTAAATCTTCGGGTTTGCAATTAAACCGACGTATTCCGAGTATACTACTCCTAAGAACTTTTTTCTTCCAGCCGTTTGATAGGCTTAGTAGTAACCGTTCTTCTTTATAGGTATTTCTAACAGTGTAGAGGAATCCCTTCTCTAAGAGGCTCTTCCTCGCCTTTTTGGAGTTGAATAAAATGTAGCTTACGGTGATTTCCTTTATATCTGGTTCTGCTATTTCGAATTCGAGTGCTTTGAATAGCCCTTTTTTCTCTGCTTCCTCTATCAGGTCTTCGTAGCTCCAGTCGTAATAGCCGTTTTCTTCGAATTCTCTTGCTATTCTTTCGAGTTCTTCCTCTAATTCCTCTGGCTTTAGCTCTATTTCCTTAAATTTAACCAAAACTAACATCCTTTTCACCTCAATGGGCTAGGTAAGAAGAGGTTTTACATGTCGCAATTCTGAATCATCTTTGAAACTCGACGAATCTAAAATTCTGTTAGAGGATCGACGAAAGCAGATACGAGAGAGGTTTAGAGTGTCCATTAAAGTTGATATAACACTCACTTTGAAGAATTGAGGTAAATTTTATATACTATCGTCCCGATAGGTAGCTATCAGGGTGATAGTTAATGTACTTTGATCCAAGGCCGAAAAGGAAAAGGGAAGATCTATACAATAGGGAGCGAGAACTCGAAGAGTTTGTGAAATCTATGAAGACTTCTCCGTTAACTGTGGTTACGGGAATCAGACGCTTGGGAAAGACATCCCTAATTTTAGTCGGTTTGAGCGATAAACCGAGCGTAATAGTGGACTTAAGGGGTGTTCCACAGTCAAGAGAGGGACTTTATCGAAGGATAGAGTCAGCTATGAACGAGTTCTTTAAGAAACACAGGTACTTATGGCAGAAGCTCAGAAACGAGCTGAAAAGGATAACTGGCGTTCAAGTGCTCGGAAGTGGTATAAGTCTTTCTTGGGGAGAGAAGAGGACCGATCTGGTAGAACTGTTGAGAAATCTTGAATATTATGAGGTTGTGTTGGTCTTCGACGAGGTTCAATACTTAAGAGGACCTATAGGCAGAGAACTAGCTGAAGTGTTGGCTTATCTCTACGACCACTCCGACTTGAAAATCGTCTTAAGTGGATCAGAAATTGGCCTACTCTACGACTTCTTAGGCGTTGAAAATCCGAAAGCTCCTCTTTATGGCAGATACTTCAGAGAGATAAGACTGGAGAGGTTCAATTACTTCAGGAGTAAGGATTTTCTCGTAAAGGGGTTCAAGCAAGTAGGATTGGACGTTGAAGATGAAGTTATAGAATACGCTTGCGAGAAGCTTGATGGAATTGTAGGCTGGCTCGTTCAATTCGGCCTGAAATGCTTGGAGAAGAAGCCGTCTAAGGATGTAGTTGAGGAAGTTTTAGACGAAGCCAGCAGACTTTCGCTCGAAGAGTTTAACAGGTTTTTAGAAAAGCACAGACCAGCGGAGAAAAGAATTTTTAAAGTTGCTAAGGCAATCGCAATGGGTAAGAAAACTTGGAGTGAGATTAAGAGGCACTTAGAATCGGTAGAGCAGAGAACTATCCCCAACGGCTCCTTAAACAGAACTATCAAAGCTCTACTCAAAGCATCTTTTGTTGAGAAAATCGTCGAAGGTAGAAACGTCTACTACTACCTCACAGATCCAGTCCTTAAGCATGCTTTGTTGAGGTAAAGTTAGTCGAAAGTTCGAGCTATCGAAGCGAGTTGATGAATGAAGAGAAATCTTTTTGTTTTGCTCTGTTGAAAATAAGATCATAAGCCTAAGCAGGTATATAAATAGAAAACGGCATCTAGCAAACTAAGTTATATGTCAGTACTCGACAATCATATAATTTTCAACAGAGCATCAATGAATTACAAAAAAGAGAAACTTAAGATTGTGTTGTAGGGAGTTATAGGAATCTCAAACATTATTTTTAATGTTCAAATATGTTTAAAGATAGTCCAAATCTTTCTAAAAAATTGACAAATTTTTCCATATTTATACCCATTCAATCCAGCATCTAACTATAGAAATTCCACAACTCCATGTGTAAAGTCGAACCAGCTTATTGGCATAAATTCCCTCAACAATTTTACGATAGACAAATCCATCAAATTCCTCCTCAACTTCTTTAACCTCTAAATATTTCTCCAAATCTCTGGAGTTTGCACGCCTGAAATAATAGCATCCCTCTGCCAGAATTCTAATCATTCTCAAGACAAACCAAACTTCTATTTTTGAAAGAATTCCACCTATCATAGTATTTGATTTTGTAAAACTCTAAGCCTGATTATTTATAAGCCTTGCTATAAATGTTCCAAAAGTTAATACAATTTTATTAAAATCAGTAGATGTAGTAGGTACTACTGTGCTAAAGTCTGACAATATTAATAGGTGCTACACACCGTTAGTTTACCATAGTTTCCATCACCCCATTAGCTGATAGAAGTTGAAAGCCAAAAGACCAAGGATGATCTTAACAGCCAGACCTCTTCTGCTCACAGCCCTTATAAACTTCACCGATTATCTGCAACTGAGAATAGTGTTTCGATCTTATTTCTCAGTCTGGAAAGGAATCCGTAATATTCTGCTTCCTCATCGTTCCTTATCATGTTCACCCTCTTTACAGCGATGAATCTAACGTTTCTCCTCTCCATTTCTCGAAATCCTTGCTAACGTATCCTTCCGCAATAACTGTTTCTTCTTCCAGTTTCTCTGCAAAATCGTCTTTTTTCTCCTTAAGAATTGATAAATCGTGCTTTCTTGCAGTATAAGTGAACAGGTTCAGGAATTTTCCATCGGTTATGCAGGTTATCTTGTAACCGCAGTCTTTTTTGGATGGGTTGTAGCCTATTGATTCCTCTTCCCCCACTATTCTCGATTCTCCTCTCTTTTTGTGTCTGTTAAATTACAGGTCTTTCGTTTCAACAGGTTTAGCATCTACGATCTTTACCTCTCCTTCCGATACCTTCTCAAATACGATTTAAAACCCTGTACAACAACTCTTCGTACCTTAAGCCTCTTAGCTTGTTGTATCTAATTTTGAAAGTTTTAGATCTTCGATGAAGTGAAAGTAAGCGTGCTTTTATAAGTTGAAGTGCAGGTGAGCAAGATCCAAGTTATCAGATCGTAGAGAGACATTACCTCCCTTTTCGCTTTCGATGGATAGTATTCATCCACGATTGGTTTGATTAGTTCCCTTATCGCGTTTATCTCTTCAAGGTATTTATCCACCAAATCCATAATTCAGCTGGATTATTGTTAATTCATATTACTTTTGGTGGGAACTAGGGTTATTCGAATTAATAACGTATTTGTGCAACTTTACGTCATCCACCGATCCAGTGATATCTTCAACTAGATCTATAATATGTTCGAAGAGTTCGAGAGGATCTCTGCTAAACAAACGCTTAACACCTTCGTGAGTTAAATCCGTAAGAATAACCTTATCCAGCACATGAAGATATACTATCCTCAAGAGGATACCTCCCAGCTCGGGAAGATTAACTAAACAAAAATGCTCTGTTGAAAATTATATGATTGTCGAGTACTGACATATAACTTAGTTTGCTAGATGCCGTTTTCTATTTATATACCTGCTTAGGCTTATGATCTTATTTTCAACAGAGCAAAGATTAGTAACAAGATAAGAGAAAACTACCTAGAATCCATTCATCTTTAGTAGTAAGATTAATTAACGTATTCTTTGTCAGTTTAGTTTTTTAGGTGTTGGAAAGTAAATAAGAATTCAGGCCATTTAGGATTACCATTTAGAGTTAATCCTTGAAATGGCAAAACTGTTTTATTTTGGTGTCACGAAACTTTAAAACATGACAATTAAAAAGATCATTTTAGAGAATTTTAAAAGTCACAAACGCACGGAGTTAGAACTGAGTAGAATTAACATCATTATAGGACCTAACAGTTCTGGAAAGTCCAGTATATTTCAAGCTCTATTACTTCTAAAGAGATTAATAGTGGCTAATTATAATATAGGCTTAGATCAGGCATTAAACTTCTTAGGTGTTGGTTATGTTAATTTAGGGTCGTTCAACGATATTAAACATCTAAAAAGACATGGTCCTGTAACAATTTCAATATTGACAAATGCCGTGAGTTATGGGATTGAAATTCAAAATACTAACACTGTTACAGTTAAATTTACTATAAATACTGAAAACTTGAAATTGAACGCTGAAAGAAATCTGAACTTACCTTACACTCAACCATCTTCAATATCTGGCAGTTTAGAAACTAATAAAGGTCGATTTCCATTTACATGGGATGGACGATTTAATTTTCAATTCCAAGCACCAGCACCACCTAGGGAAATAATGGATGTATTTAATCGAATTAAGATGGAAACATATAATATGCTTCGTGATATCTATATAATACCTTGGTTCAAATTAGGTTTCGCTAATCCAACGATATCATTAGCAACTGGTGATATTAGAGCTCAGTTTGTCATTCCTGAAGGATTTATAGCAAATGAAATTTTTAGAAATGCTGATATACATGATTACATAGAGGATTCAACTGGAGAGTTATTTAAAAGGAGAGTCAGATATCATCCCCAACAAAATGCCTTAGAGCTCTATGTAAGTCTTAAAAGAGGAAGAACAATTAAATTGGTAAACGAAGGCGGTGGCCTTAATAGATTTACATATATTATAGGTTCAATTTTATGTGTACCTGAAAATTCTTGTATACTTATTGAGGAACCTGAAGTGAATTTACATCCCAAAGCACAGTATGAATTGGTACGATATATTGCTGAACTCGCAAAAGATTTTAACCGACAACTGATCATAACGACTCATAGCGAACATTTATTAAATGGATTCTTAAATTGCATTAGAAAGAAAAAACTTAATGTAAACGATTTAACTATATATTCCTTCGAATTTGACAATAGAGAGTATAAAACAATTTACAAGAAATTAGAAATTGATGAAAGTGGTAGAATTGAGAGAGGTTTAACTGACTTCTTTGAGGAAGAAATAAGAGAACTTATTGAGATGCTCGAAGAAAGTAAGACAGAGGAGTAATTATGAGTGAAAGTAAGAAACAACTCGTTTTAGACTTATTTCCCTTTAAAGCCATAGAGGATTCAAATGATACTAAGTTGGTATTGAATACAATAACGATATTAAATCTCATAAAAGAAAAATGCCATAAAATAGTGATCGGTCGTCAATTAAAAAGATTGTACGAGCAAAAGTTAAGACAAATCCAAAAAGAGCTAAGATATAGAAAGGCTGGTAATGTAGAAAATCTTATTATCAAACTTTTAATCTCTTTGTTCAATGATAGAAAAAAGATAAGAGATATTGATGATAATATTGCAATACCTAAAGATCTAAAATTGACTGACGACGATGTACCCTTAGTTAAAACCGCTTGCAGAATTGGAAATTCAATAATAATTACTGAAGATGCCGATGATTTTCAAAAGAATGAGAAAGTAAAAACATTCTTAAAGAAGTGTAATGTTGAGGTTTACTCAATCGAAGAAGCTATAGGAAAACTGTGAATGTTAATAATGATCTACGGCTAGGTATTCTGTCATCACGTAGCTATTTTCAATCCAAATACATAAACGATATGAGAACTTCCTGATAAAATGTTATTATTTATCGTTATTAAATATTTTAATATGTTTGATAAGTGTTTTAATTCCTTGAGTTCTTCTTCGATTTTTCTTTCTAAAGACTCAATCTTTGCATCTAATTCACCACTTGCAAGGATTTCTATTGCTTTCTTGAATTTAGAAGCTTCTTCAATTGTATCAAATTCTAGTTCAGGATTTGTAGGGGACAATGAACCATCAATCCAATAGCCTAAACCTTCAATGTAGACTGCACCTGCTACATCGTAGACTTTTCTTATAGTACCAGAAGGGTCAATGTAAGCTACTTTCGGCTTGAGAGGATTCTTTTTTCCAACCCATCCATCATCATAGGCAAATACTTGCTGATTAAAGACCTCTCGATATACTTCAATTGCACGTAAAGCCCAGTATCTTATCTCCTCTACAAGTTCATTCTCTACATTTTCATTAAATTCATTCCAATGTATGTATATTGATCCCCCTCGAGGAAGTGATATTATCAATGAATTTGAACGGAATTGAAGAAGAAAATGTGTTCTAAATTTTCGTGAGAATACTTTCACAAGATATGCAACGCCTTTACCTTTTCTACCTATTCTTACCTTCTCTATTTGAGCCTGTTTATCATCGATTAAATGTGCAAATTTATCCCACTTTTCGTCATCCTCAATGAGCTTGTAGTTACAGAGAATCCACTTTCTTTGAAATCCATGAATTCTGAACCATCCCTCTTTGTACAATTCACACTTCGATGAGTCGGGAAAACTCCTCCCTTTTTTATTGGAGTAAGATGAAATCTCTGAAGTAGCAACAATATACGTGTTAATAAATTCTAAAAATTCTTGGTTGACGCAATATTGATACTTATTTAAATTTGCGACATTCGTAACAACAACTCTCAAAGCCCCTATTCTAACTAACTCCTTCACTATCCTGTTGACTGTTGATTTGGGAATACCTGTAATCCTTGAAATCTGAGCTTGATCTAATGTGGGTTCTTTATGGTACAATTCTATTATCGCCTTTACTTTCTCTAAATATTTCTTGGGTTTTCGTCTTTTTCTTCCTTTAACCCAACTTAACCATATCTTTATATACTGGCGTTCCACTTTGTGAAACCCAGTGTTTTTAAGATGGAACTCATTCATATTTATTTTAATATTTTAATAATTTTTCTACAAAAAAATTCTGCTGCTATTGATTAAATTCGGGAAGGCTACGAGTAAATTTTCGCTCTTAAAGTCTTTTAGGATACGCTTTAACTCTTTGCTAATTCTTCCTTTAGTCTCCTTATCCAATATTGTCAAGGCTATAGCCATCGAGATTGGTGAACCGTTTAGGATTAGCTTCTTTAGCAATTCTATTCTATCCTTGCATTCGCCATACCAATTATTGTCCTGTCTCATGAAGGAGTTTGCTTCAAAACATATATTCTTGGTTATCCTAAGCTTGGAAACCGTCGGTTTGAAGAGCTTATGAAAACAACCTTTAAAAACAGCTGATGAATAAATAAATTAATGAGAAAGAGAAGAAGAGGGCAACATGCAGGAATTGGAGTAACGAAATCCTATATTTTGAAGTTTGCAATCGAGAACTGGGATGGCTTCTTTGAATCTGATTTAAGAGATTATTTATGGAAAGAATTGCAAATTCGAGATAAAGCTACAGTTAATAGGCATCTTAAGGAACTTTCTGAAAAAGAATATATCCTAAAAAGTGAAAAAGACAATCAAAATTATTACAAGGTCAATCCAAGTAAGCTTAATGAGATTTTAGAGAATCGATTATTTAGCTCGAATTATGAACACATTCTTCAAACTCTTAAAAAGAGTGAAAAATTTGCAGAATACTTAGTAGAAAGATTACCATTAAAAGTCGATGTTAGATTCCTTCTCGAACTGTTACGCTACTCTAACAGCTTTCTAAAGTTTCTGATAATAGTTTCATCCAAGAATGTTACAACAATTGATGCTTTAATTGATATGCTAAAGCCGAATGTACCACAATGGGTGTTATCTCGTGTATCAAAATTACTCTTGACAACTCAAATAGCGTTTACAGAAGAAAAGTTTTATTTCATTATTTGGAAACATTTTCTATATTTAGATTTAGAAAACGAAAAAGTTGGTTGTGTGAGTGAAATATTAAAAAAGGTGATAGAAATTAATGAACTCCTATGGCAATCGCTAAACATTAGCCGAACCATATTTAATAATATCTCGAGCTTTATAAATACACTCAGCCAGAGACTTAGAGTTGATAAAGATGAATTCCTGAATGAATTTCTTGAAAGACTTTGCGACAAATTTCTGAAAGATAAATCAGCAAAAAACAACTTCATAAGATTTAAAGAGTTCAAGATAACTAATTTGGACGAGTTGAAACTTGCTATTCATCTTGAAATAAACTTATTACAGTCCATATCATCCTTTTCGCAAGATATCTATACAGAACTATATCCTAAGACTCGAGTTGTAAGAGTTATAGATGGTGAGGAGAGAAAATTACTTGAAGACGTCATTGAAAAAAGATTTAACAAAATGATAAGAAAATTTTATGGAACTTGACTCAAAATAATCTCTGTTATCTCTGGTTTCTTCTTGATCAAATCCACAATTTTTAACATTTCTTTAAGTCTCTCAACTAATTCAGAACTTTCAAATATCTCCTTTATTAGTTCAAAAGCTATTTTCTCCTCTTCCATTTGTAACTTTATCCTTTCTCTTTCGTCGAGAATCAACCCGCATCTGCCGCAGAACTTATCGGTTGGTGAGTTCAAATATCCACATCTTGGACATTTCTTCGGAACTGCAATTTTATGCTCTTCTGCTTTGTCTTCAATGCCATATATCTTTTTCATCGCAATATCGATATCCCTTCCACTGAGATGGACGTAAGTTCTTGGCATATTACTTCCTTGGACCTAACCAAAGAACACGTTCATTTGATGTTCAGTTAGATGATTTGCCAGAACAGTTGCCCTTGAATGCCTTAACATGTACGGATGAACTCTCTTTTTGATTCCCGCATTCTTAGCTGCCTTCTTTATTATCTTATTTATCATTCGATATTCCATGGGTTGGCTATATCTAGGGGAACCGATGTTAACGAAGACATACGCATCAGGGTCTACATCAGCTCCGTCATAGCAAGGATGACATTTCATCCACTCTCTGAGATATTTTGCGGTGATGACTATAGGTATTTTTCTTTCCCCTGTTTTTCCTCTAACTTTAACCTTTGTAAGGTTATCATCCCATTCTATATCTTTCCATTTTATTCCCGCCAGCTCACTAACTCTTAAACCAGCTTCGTACCCTAAAGCAATTAAAGCTTTGTCTCTCGGATGTTTAGCAGCTTCAATCATTCTGAAAATCTCATCCTCCGTAAGAATCTCTGGTTTCCTATCCTTTCTCTTATCTCCCTTCAAAACTTTTAATGGTTTCCAATTTTCTGTACTCATTTACTGTCGACGTCGTGAATTCACTGGTTTCTATTTTAAAGAGAACTTTTTTCAAATCATCTTCGTCCCATTTGTCGAATTCTTTGTCATTCCACCTTTCACATATCAACCTAAGCGTGCTAGTGTATTTAGTCACTCTCAGAAGCTTAACACCTTCAGCAATTAAATCATGCTGAAATTTTATAATTAATTCTTTATTTCTTTTGCAGATATTCGAATTTTCTAATTTTCTTAGTTCTCTCTCCAATCTATTTTTGGCCTTATGGAGGTCATAGCTCATATCGTGTAGAGCTGTAGACTAATATTTAAAGCTATCTTTGGGGCTTTGAACCATATGTGTATAATCCCGGCGGCTTTAAATTCTTTATTTAGAAGATTTTAAGTTTAAAGATTATCCAATCTTGTTAAGCTTAAACACTTAAGAAAAAACAATATTTATTATAGTCATCATATAAAGAATACAGCAGGTAGTTGTATTATAACAAATGAAGTGAGTGAAGAGGTCTAATTTGACTTTGAGTGTATTAATAGATTTAATAATTTTGAGAGATTTACGGGTAAATTGAGCGAACTATATCTAAAGGTAGCGAAGAATCTTTCTATTCTATTGACTTCACCTAAGCCTTTTCTAAGCTCTTTTCTTTTTCTCTTTTTTAGTTCTTTTTTGTTAACCAATATACAATTTTCTACGTAATCTGATAAGAGATCGAGATAACTGACGTAAGCGTCTGATACGAAGGTTATTTTATCTGAGTATCGTATTTCTTTTGGATTTCTCTTTAAAAATCTTATTACATCCCTGCAATCCCTTTGACCTATTAGATAGTTCAAAATCAACTTAGTTTTCCTTCCAATAGCAAAGTACACAACAAATCTTCTTTTATACCAAATTTCATCTATTTCTACAAGAGTCTCTAATACCTTCTCAACTTCCCTTTTTTAATTTTTATCTAGTTCGTCCTTAATTTCCTCATGAAGTTCTTTCATCCATCTGTATATCGTAGCTCTAAGATGTCCAAAAATCCTTGAAGTTTCGCTGAACCCTACTCTCAAAGCAGTCTTAATAACTCTAATCTTATATTCTTTCAGATAATTCCTCCTGTACCTTACCTTCTTTATAAAGTGTCTTCCACATTCCTTGTAATAAAATCTCTGCCTTCCTCCATCAATCCATTCCTTATTATTATCTCCACTACCGCAAAACAGACATACCATACTTTATCGTAATACCATATAATTTATACTCTTCGAAGTATCTATAAATACAACTACCACAGCATTCATACAAATCATAGTTGATGAGGCAATAATTGTAGATAACTAATATAATCTAAATAATAAAGAACAATGTATTTTTTCATTTCCCAGAAGATAACTCATAAGTTATCAGACTGTGTTTTAAGCTATAGATCTAAGCTCTTAAGAGTTTTAATTAGCTAAGAAACTTTATTAAGAGCCAATTGTCTTTTGAAATATGGATAAAAAAGTTGATGATGTCTCTTAATATCCTTCTTTTAATGTTTAACTACTATATCTTTAACCAAACATTTACATTATGGAACAAATGATAACAAGTTTCACCGAAAGTCAAAAGACATTATCAGCTCGTTTCTTCGATTACATGTGTCATTAAAGATATTTCAACAACTGCAAGAGTATATGGGTAAATTGTATCCATTCAAGCGAACATATGATTTTTAAGATACTACTAATGATGTTGATAATTTACTCATAAGTAATTATATTATGGAGAAGACATTCATAAGTAAAGAGAAACATCTTCAAAATGTTTATAACGATAAGAGATCCAAAAAAAGCGAAGGAACTTGGAAAGTTGAAGAGAATTTATAGCGTTAGAAAATAAAGAAGCTGGAATGATCGAAAAAGACCGACGATGGTTACGTACTAAGCTTAAAATTTGCTGAGAAGTTGAGGAGATGGGCGAGTGAATGGAAAAATATCATTTCTAATATAGATTAATCTATTAATATAGGTTTTTCAGCCCTTTCGCTTACTTCTATGTCTTACTCAAGGAGAAGCTGTGGAGAAAGTAATTTTTTTATTTAACTTACAAATTTGAAATTGATGAACGAAGTTGAAATTGAAGAAAAAGAGTTTTTGACAACTTGTAATTAAAGAATTGGAAGAAGGGAGAAAACTATAACACTCAAGTTATGATCAAAATAAACACTTCACGCAAGGAAAAGAATGAAGGTAAAGAGGTGTAACAATTGAACAGATTGAGGAAGTCATAAATAATCTAGATAAGACGATAGAGGTAAAAATACGGGAGAAAATTTTCATGTCGGAAATATGGTGATAAATTCGTTGTGGTAATTTATGAGAAAGAAGACGAAGATATTTTGGTTATTACAGTCTTGAAGGTTGATGAAAGGAGATTGAGGAGGTAGGGTTTCGGTAGAGTTTGATCCGCAGGCCAATGCGATTTACATAAGGATTAAGGAGAGAAAGGTAGAGATATCAGAACCTCTTTCAGATGACATAATAGTCGATCTCGATGAGAAGGAGGATGTTTTTAGTATCGAGATACTTCTCCCCAAATCCGAGATCGTAAAAAACTCTCTCTTCCATTAGTTCGCTAATTTAAATTTCCTTAAGCTCCCTGAACAACATTAAACGCATGAAGTAAACAATCATCATAATACTCAATATAACTCAATATACTAGCATGCTTGTAACCTGAACGGAGGACTAAGATTAAGATGATCTAATAATCGAGATTAAGAATAGAGGGAAGAGAGTAACGGATTCCTTAGGAAGTTTAAACTTCTCGTTCTCGAAATTGTGATCAGTTAAGAATTCAACGAGTTTCTTATTGGCTAAAGCCTTTCTCTCGCCAATGAAATTCTTGAGCCTATAATCTTCATAAATCTAAATCTTCTTTCTGAGGGTTTGTATAAGGATTACATTGAGCTTTCATTGGTAATGTGTGCTTTCTACTCCTTTTCCTTAATGCCCTTATGAGAACAGTTTAAAATTGAACAGTATGTTTTACCTCTTCTCTGTTAATCGGGCTTTTTCAACCTTCTACTTAATCAATCTAAGTTGTTTAAGATATTAAAAAAGCCTCCTATAAAACGTAGTCCTGCTAATAGGAACAAAAGATGTAGGAAGGGACTGGATATGTAGAGAGTAGGGATAAGACAGGCGAGTAGGATTTTTAAGCTTCTTCAAAAACTGTAATAGCTTGGATAGAAGATTTCTTAAAAATAAATGATACTGATGTAAGAGAACATGTTATTGAATTAAATGAGATATAGACTTTTGTTGGAAGTAGAAAATGAAGTATGGATTTGACTTGCTTTAGAGGTAATCGTAAAGTTATTATGTTATGCTAATAAGAAATATTAGTAATAAAATCAAACGTAATGCAACATTTTATACTGATCATTGGATGCTTACAACTTAGTCCCATAATAGGTAAAGAATAGTAAAAAGAGGAGAAACTAACCATATAAAACGATTATTTTTAACTATTTTTAACTTTAAGGATATGTCCACTTAAGAAAATAATTAGTTTAATTTTTATATAATAATTCTTTTATAAAGAGTAATCAACAACAATTGATTAAAATCTTTATTATAAAAAATAAATAATTAATATTTATCTCAACTTAAGTATCTAACTTTAAGAATTGACAGAGCATTTTAAACTAACTAAAAATAAAAATTTTAAGTTCCTATTTAGGTAAGCCTAATTGCCAACTTTCGGAACTGCTGTAAATTATTATTGTTGATCTACTCTTAACACATTTTAAGGTAACATTACCTTCCGAATTTTATTTAATATTGTTTAAGAATATACGCCCGGGCCGGGATTTGAACCCGGGTCGCGGGCTCGACAGGCCCGCATGATGGGCCGGACTACACCACCCGGGCTTGATTAAAGTTTGTTGGGATGTTTTTAAAACTTTTGGAAAGGGTTAAATACGTTCCCAAAGCTATATTTTCAATGTTCAAGTGTGTCCAATACAGTTGGAAGGAAGTCTATGAGCTTTGTAAAGAACTTGCAGATAAGATAAAGAATTCTGGATTTAAGCCAGATGTCATCGTTGCAATTGCAAGGGGAGGATGGATTCCCGCAAGAATTATGGCTGACTTCCTCCTTATAAAGGATCTCTACAGTGTTAAAGCGGAACACTGGGGTATAGTTGCAACTGTAACTGGAAAGGCGAGGATTACTCAACCGTTGACTGTGGATTTGAGTGATAAGAGTGTTTTAGTTGTTGATGATGTTGCCGACACTGGAGAAACTGTTGAGTTGGTTGCAAAGCATGTTATGGAGAAGAATGCAAGGGAAGTTAGAACTGCTGTGATAGATTTTAAGCATACGTCAAAGTTTGTTCCAGATTACTACGCTAGAGAGATGGAGAGTTGGATGTGGATAGTCTATCCATGGAGTATATACGAGGATACAAGGGATTTAATACTGAAGTTAAATTGCAAAGGATTAGATCCAAGGGAGATCGTGAGGAGGTTGGCTGAGGAGTTTGATTTCCATGTTGATGAGTCCGTGGTTAGGGATGTCTTGAACAGTTGAGCAAAAGCATTAGAGGGATCAACGAAATTGTCATATCTCTACCAAAATCCGTTAACCTATAGTAAACTCTCAGAGGTTTAAACTTTACATCCCTCACAATAAGACCCTCCCTCTCCAGAACTCCAAGTTTGTCTGACAAAACCCTTGAACTGATGTTTAGTTTTCTCTTAAGCTCATTGAAGCTCAGAACATTCTTGTATAGACAGCATAGTATCTGAGGCACCCACTTTGAAAGGACAATTGAAAGTTTTGATGTCAGCTTTTCTATCTAATCTTTAACCTCTCCAAACTCTACGTTTTCAATTTCACCTTCGATCTCTCTTAAAAAGTTATCTACCACCTTGACAAGGTTACACACCTCACACTTGGTTTTCGCTTTCATACTTCAAGTTTTATCAATTGAACTTAACTTCAACTGTCGATGATACTCGTAACGGATGGGACGGGGTTCATAGGTCGATACCTCGTTAAACTCCTACTTGAGACGGGTGAAGATGTTATGTTGTTGGTTAGGAATCCTAGGGATTTACCAGTGGAATTTGTAGTTGGAGACGTTACAGACAAGAAATCACTTGAAAAAGCCTTCAGAGATGTTGACAAAGTTTACCACTTAGCAGGAATTTTTAGGCATGGGGTGAGTTCAAGGGATATTTGGCTTGTAAATTACAATGGGACGAGAAATGTAGATGATCTCTGCTTGAAATACGACTGTAAACTCTTGCACGTCAGCACAGTGGGTGTTTTGCGTTATGCAAATTCAAAGCCACTCAAAGAGAACAGTCCGTATAATCCCAATCCAAATCCATATTCGAGATCAAAGGCTGAGGCTGAGAAATACGTGCTTAAACTCTGCAATGAAGGTTTGAAGGCTAAAGTTGTTAGACCAGCCTTTGTTTATGGTGTAGGTAGCGATTACGGGTTGAATCTTCTGATAGAGTTGGTTGTCAAGGGGAGGTTGAGGTTTGTTGTGGGAAACGGAAACAACTTCATCCATCCAATCCATGTGAAAGATTTGATGAGAGCAATGGTGCTTGTGATGGAGAAGGCTGAATATTGTGAAGTTTTTAACTTGGGGTTCAGCGGATGTCCGCATTGATGAGCGAACAACCGCCTTGGGACGCATCACTACCGAAGGATAAAGCCTTCGGAAGCTTGTCCCCGTTCGGGGTAACCCCCAAGCCCCACATCCGAAGGTTAATAACTGCTACAACGTCTCTATCTTGGATAAATCCACATTTACATTTCATCAACCTGTCCCGATAGGCGGATAATCTGCCTGAACAGACGGGACAGGTTTTAGATGAATTAGCGGGATTAATGTATTTAACTGGTAAACCGAACCATTTCAGCTTGTATTCGAGCATGAACTGGAAAGTTCTACAGTTCCATTTTGACAATTTGCGGTTCAAGTCTTTGTTACCGCCAAGTATTCTGTCTTTAATGTTTCTCAAGTTCTCTAGAATTGCTCCGCTCTTAGTTGATGCGAGTTCTCTCGCTATCGTAGTGGTTATTTTGTGCATTATATCCTTACATCTGTTCTTTTCCCTCTTTGAATACTTCTGCATTAGTTTTTTAGCCGTTTTTGGTTTAGTTTTACTGAGTTTCTGAATCTTTTTCCTCTTTTCTTCGTAAACTCTGTGGATATGGTATAGCTTTTTCAAATCGAATCTGACAATTCTTCCGTTTATCAAACCAGTGATATTTGTTAAGTTCACATCGAAAGATGCATAATCGTTAGGTTTTATTAATTCTACTTTCTTCTTGAACGTTATAATCAGTTTATTTTCCATTAGAATCAATCCACCGATAGAATCGTAATCTTTTGGCAAATAATTGAACTTTGTTAAGTTAATTTCAAGATAGCGTTTCTTAGGTTCGATTGTAATCTTAATTTTACCATTCTTAACTGAGAACAGTGTAGTTTTAACGTAAACAGCCTTTTTAGTTATTTCTGGTTTAGACTTAGCTTTACCTTGATTGTATAACATTATCCAACCTTTAACCAATCCTATAATAGAGTTTATAGCGGAATCCACATAGTGCTTAGCGAATTTCCAGTTTTCAAGCAATCTATCTCTTAATTCTTTTCTCTTGTTTTTGTTGAACTTTAAATGTGCTTTTCCACTCTTAGAATATTTGACGTGCTTGAATACTTCATCTAAAACAATTTTCTTCAGCTTAAAGTAATCTTCTATCAAGTCTTTCGGTGCAGTTGATGGGACACCGTATGCTTTTATCACCCCCATAACAACACTTAAACGCAAAAGTTTATAAACATTTTTGTGTAACTGAGTTATATGAGGATGAACGTCATCATCGATGAAAAGCTTGGAAGAAAGTTCAGAGCTAAAGTTATAGAAGTTAAGGGAAATAAGAAAGGTGCATTAAGTGAAGCAATCGAAGAAGCAATCAAATTATGGTTAGAAAAATATGGATAAATGCTTACCAATGCGTATCAATGTTTACCAAATCTTAAGCAGGTTTCACAAGGCCAACGAGGAACCTGTTAGGCTTGGGGAATTTCTTGATATTGTTGCGAGGTATGCTGGAGTTAGAATTCACTACGGATTACCTCCAAAGCTTGCCTACGTATTTTTGAAGTTGAAGGGTGGAATTGGAGGGAGTTCGGCTAAAGAGATAATAATACTCTTCACTAAAAATTGGTTTTACAGTGTTGAAAAGATTAGAGCTTTGGGATGGAAACAGGAGGTCGATATAGAATTTGGTGTGAGAGAGGTTGTAGATTGGCTAAAATCGAGAGATTAGATTTTAAGTTTTTAAACTGAAGGGTCTGCTTTAAAGTTAGTAATTAGTAAAATATTAACAACTTATTACTTTAAATTACTTTAAATAGAACTCTACAATCTCATCTCCCTCTTTTGTTCTAACGTAGAGCCTACCCGTTTTGTCTTGTGGATTTATACATTCAATTAATTTATTCTCTGATAACTCTCTTAAAGTTTTACTGACTTGAGCCAAGTTAATCTTAAGTTCCTTTGATAGTTGTGTTGGAGTCTTAGGTTTATTCAAAGCTATTAGAATTTTTAGCCTAACCTTACCCCTCAACACAAATGCATACTTATCCCAATTCACAATCAAAAACCGAAAGACTTAAATAAACAATCTATTAACAATTAGATAACAATAACTTAACAAAATATCGACAATCAACAAATGCCATATCACCTATAGATACAAATATGGTGAAAGGTTCTTGCTCCAAATGTGGAAAGGAAGTCGGTGGATTTTTAAAACCACCTGGTTACCAATGTCCCTTACGTAATAAAATATAAGAACTACTGACCTACAAGAGGGTTGATATCTAAGGAACCATATTGTCTGTGGTGTTGAGTTAATAAAATAAATAATTTTTAATAATGAGATGATATCATACCAATATTTAAAGGAATAATACTCGAAAGCAAAACTATTTATGAAGGAGGTGGGATTAAGCTACCTGATAAGAACGTTATTTCTAACAAGAAAGAGGTTTTGAGTATGCGGGAAGAATTTTATCCAAGAAAAAGATGTGATGTTATGAATTTACCAATATCTAAAATAAGGAATGTAAAGAGGACAATATCCAAAAAATTGAATTTGAAAGAAAAGATGAAACTATCGATAAGGTGAATAAGGTTAACGGTGTTTCAGAGTGGGTTAGGGAAATTCAGATATTGGTCACAGATTACATAAGCAATAATTTTGTCAAACCTTATAAATAACATCCAAGATACTTCTGTCATGCAGATTGAAGAGTTAAAGAAGTTGATAGATGTCGCATCCGGCAGAAAAAAGGCAGATTTAGTTATAAAGGATGCAGAGATTATCAACGTTCTAACTGAGGAGTTCATAAAGGCAGATATTGCAATTTGTGGGGAAAAGATTGCTGGAATTGGAAGTTACAATGGAATTAGAGAGATTGATGCCAATGGACTATACGCTGTCCCTGGATTGATCGACGGACATACCCACATAGAGATGTCAATGCTCAGCGTTACCGAATTTGCTCGACTGATATTACCCAGAGGTAACACGAGTGTTGTTGCTGATCCCCATGAGATTGCAAATGTTTTGGGTAAGGATGGAATCAGGGTTTTAATAGAGGAGGTAAAGACAATTCCACTCAAGGTTTTCTTCGAAGTCCCATCTTGTGTTCCCTCTTCACCGCTTGAAACTCCCGGAGCAATTATAACAGCTGAAGATGTTGCAGAGATTTTGGAATGGGATAGTGTGATAGGTTTGGCTGAGGTTATGAACTATCCAGGTGTAGTGAACTGTGATGAGGAGGTTTTGAAGAAGGTAACAGTTGCCAGAGGAAAGGTTGTTGATGGACATTGCCCAATGCTTACTGGAAAGAATTTAAACGCCTACATATCTGCTGGTATTGGTTCAGACCATGAGAATACAAAGGAAGATGAGGCTATGGAAAAGCTTAGATTGGGTATGAGAGTTATGATTAGGGAAGGTTCAGTTGCTCATAACTTGAAATCCCTTTTAAACGTTGCAAAGCTTGGTAACCGTTACACAATGCTAGTCACAGATGGAGACAGAACAGTTAGGGATTTGATTGAGAAGGGATACATGGATTACTGTTATAGGAGGGCTGTTGAAGAAGGTGTTGATCCGATGAAGGCTTTGCAGATGTGCACGATAAATCCAGCAGAATACTTTGGCATAAACGCTGGGTTGATAGCTCCGGGTAGATTTGCAGATGTTGTCTTGCTTAAAGATTTGGAGAGGTTTGAAGTTGCAAAGGTAATTGCTAACGGTGAGCCTGTAGGAGAGATTAAGAGGTCTTACATCTACCCAGAATTTGTGAAGAGGAGTGTGAAGATCAAAAAGCCGATAACACCGGAGGACATAAAGATTGAAGGTTCGGGGGTTGCAAGGATAATTAGAGTTATAGAGGGGGAGATAGTCACTGGAGAGGACAGGGAGTTCGTTGAAGGTGTTGACGTTGAAAGGGATATTCTGAAGATTGTAGTTGTTGAGAGACACAAAGCCACTGGAAACATCGGAAAAGCCTATATAAGGGGATTTGGGCTTAGAAGGGGGGCTATTGCCACTTCAATTGCACACGATGCACACAACATCGTTGCAGTCGGAGTTGGAGATGAGGACATATGCAAGGCTGTGAATAGAATTGCGGAACTGCAAGGGGGGATTGTTGTCGTGGATGGTGATGTCAAGGCTGAGTTGCAGTTGAACATAGCTGGTTTAATGAGCGAGGAGAGTGCTGAGGTTGTTGCGAGGAAGTTGGACAAGATTCACGAAGAGATTAGAAGGCTGG